>WNGF01007012.1_pt1 | contig 13785 bp, 9 predicted proteins | sample 5400641 | NCBI WGS metagenome assembly WNGF01 (sample SAMN13153371, study PRJNA577476) | soil metagenome | isolation source: 80 cm soil or saprolite under grassland replicate 2 | place: USA:California | collected 2016-06-15
ATCTTCCTGGCGCGGGCGAGGAGGCAGATCTCGTCGCAGAGCTTCTCGGCCTGTTCCAGGACGTGTGTCGAGAAAACAATCGTCTTGCCCCGGGCGCGAAATTCGGTGAGGTATTCCTTGATCAGGGCGGTGTTGATGGGATCGAGGCCTGAAAAGACTTCGTCCAGGATCAGGATCTCCGGATCGTGCACGATGGTCGCGATGAACTGAACCTTCTGCTGCATCCCCTTGGAGAGCTCGTCCACCTTCTTGTTGAGCCAGGGACGCAGCTCCATCTTGTCGATCCATTCGCCGATCCTCTCTTTGGCCTTCTCCTTCGTGACTTCCTTGATCGCCGCGAGGAAATAGAGGTGGTCCAGGACTTTCATCTTCCGGTAGAGGCCTCGCTCCTCGGGCAGATATCCGATGCGGTTCTGCGTGGGCCGGCTCATGGGAGAGCCGAGGACCCGTATCTGCCCTTCGTCGGGCGCCGTGATGTTCATGATCATGCGGATCGTGGTCGTCTTGCCGGCCCCGTTTGGACCGAGCAGGCCGAACACAGTCCCCTTCGGGACAGTGAAGGAGAGGCCGTCCACGGCCTTGAACCGGCCAAAGCTCTTCGAGACAGCCTGCAACTCAATCGTGTTTTCCATTTGGTCCCTGTTACGTACGTTCCCTGCGGGTAGGGGTTTTCAACAGGCTAACAGTATCCGCCAGGGTTTCAGGTTTCACGAAGTTTCAGGGAAGCCCCGGGTCTTGGATCATGAAACCTGGAACTTGTTCTCGTCTTCAAGTGGCGGAGAGGGTGGGATTTGAACCCACGAAGCCCTTTTGGGGCTTACCGGTTTTCGAGACCGGCCTGATCAACCACTCCAGCACCTCTCCGGGTTCGGTCGCGAGGCGCCATCCTAACCGGTTTCATGTCTCAAGATCCACGCCCCGGTCCTTCCTGAGACTCGAGACCTGAGACCCGAACCTCACCGGCGGGCCCGGAAGAAGAGCTGAAGAAGGGCGGCGGATTCTTCAGCCAGGAGTCCTCCTTCGACTTCGCAGCGATGGTTCAACCGGCCGTCGCTGGGGATGTCGCCCAACGTGCCGCAGTAGCCGGCCTTGGGATCCGCGCATCCGTAGACGATCCGCGCGACGCGGGCGTTGACCGCCGCGCCGGCGCACATGGCGCAGGGCTCGACCGTGGCGTAGAGCGTCGCGCCCTGCAGGCGCCACGTGCCCGCGGACCGGGCGGCTTCCCGGATGGCCTCGATCTCGGCGTGGTGGGTGGGGTCGGCCAGGAACTCCCTGCGGTTGCGCCCCCGACCGATCATCTTCCCCTCGCGTACGACGACGGCGCCGATCGGGACTTCCCGCTCCGAAAAGGCAATCCTGGCGAAGGCCAGAGCCTCATTCATGAAGTGGTGATCGTCGGCGGTAAACGGCACTGGCACGCAGGTTACTTCATTCTGTTTGACTCGCTGACTGGGAGAAGGGGAGAGCGGGAGACTGGGCGATGCCCTCTCCCCAACGTCCCCCAGTCCTCCGGTCCAATCCGTTGACGGGAATAGGGAACCGGCGCCCGGCTCTTGAATGGAGTGGCTGATTCCGGTAGCCTCAGCGGCCCTGCGCCCATAGCTCAACTGGATAGAGCGTCTGACTACGGATCAGGAGGTTGGGGGTTCAAGTCCTCCTGGGCGCACCAACCTCCTTCGCTCGCCCTCGCTGCCGCTCGGACGAGCTTCGGAGGTCAGGTCCCTTTCGCTCAAGTGCCGGCGAGCGGAGGAGGTTGCCCGCCGAAGCCTTGGCGAAGGCGGGCAGTTGCAGAGAGGCTTGGCGGACACAGTCCGCCGTACCTTTAGCGGAGGCGGAGGCGAACTTTCGGTCCCCGCTTCCGTAGGAACAATAAGCTGAGAATTCGCAGTTAGGGGAAGTGCCGATGTCCAAGAAGTGGAAAATCGTCCTGGGAGTCGCGATCGCGGTCATCCTCGCGGTCGTGCTGATGGGCTCCCTGCGGAACAAGGACAGAAACCTGCCTCACGTCACGACCGCCAAAGTCGAAAAGGTGGATCTCCTGTCCAAGGTCACGGCGAACGGGAAGATCCAGGCCCGCCGCAAGGTGGACCTCTCGGCCCTCGTGATGGGGCAGATCGTCAATCTGGCCGTCAAGGAGGGGGACAAGGTCCAGAGGGGGCAGCTTCTCCTTCAGATCGACAAGGCCCAGCTTGCCGCCGCGGCCGCCGGTAGCGAGGCGAGCCTGGCGGCGATGCGCAACGACCTGGCCGCCGCCAGGGAGACCGCACAGCAAGCACGCCGCGATTTCGAGCGCGCCAAGCAGAACTACAACGCGAAGATCCTCTCCGAGGCCGAGTACCAGAAGGCGCGCTCGGCATTGGACACGGCCCAGGCCACCCTCGCCGCGACCGAGGAGCGCATGCGGCAGGCCGGGGCGGCCCTGGTCGGGAGCCGCGACTCGCTGTCGAAGACGACGGTCACCTCTCCCATCAACGGCGTCGTGACCGCACTGCCGGTCAAGGAAGGGGAAGTCACGGTCATCGGGACGATGAATAACCCGGGGACGCAGCTGCTGACCATCTCTGACATGTCGGAGGTGGAAGCCGTCATGATGGTGGACGAGACTTCGGTTCCGCAGGTCAAGGTCGGACAGACCGCCAACCTGACGGTCGACGCCTATCCCGGCCAGAAGTTCAAGGGCGTGGTCACCGAGGTCGGCTCCTCGCCGATTCTCAAGAACGATCCGGACCTGCTCTCGCTGACGCAGGGATCCGAGGCGATTAACTTCAAGGTCAAGATCCGCATGGAGAATCCTCCCCTGACGATTCGTCCCGGTTTCTCGGTGACCGCCGAGATTGTGACCGGCCGCAACGAGGGTGCCACCGCGATCCCGATCCAGGCACTCGTCGTGCGCGACGTCCCCAAGAAGGACAAGAAGGCCGCGAGCTCCTCCGGAAGGCCCGAGACCGAGGAAGGGGTCTATCTGATCAAGAGCGGCAAGCTCGAGTTTCAGAAGGTCGAGACGGGGCTCGCCGGCGAGCTCATGATCGAGATCAAGAAAGGGCCGGCCATCGGCCAGGAGATCGTGACTGGGCCCTTCAAGGTCCTTCGCCAGGTCAAGGAAGGCGATAAGGTCGTCGTCGAAAAGGAAGGGGACAAGAAGAAGGGGACTCCCAAACCGGCAGTCTCCTAGCCAGCACTCTTCATGAGGACCGTCGAGCTCTTCCGCCTCTCCTCCTCGGCGCTCACACGCCACAAGATGCGGGCGTTTCTGACGCTGCTCGGTGTCATCATCGGCGTTGCCACCGTCGTGGGCGTCGTGTCCGTCATCTCGGGCTTGAACACTTACGTCAAGGACAAGCTCTTCGGCTTGAACCCCGACATCGTGATCTTCACCAAGTACGGGATTATCACGAGCCGCGAGGAGTGGCTGATCGCGCGAAAGCGCCGCGACGTCACGCTGACGGACATGCGGGTCGTTGCCCAGGAGTGCCGTCTCTGCGCGGAGGTTGGCGCGGAGGGGGAGCGCAACCGCCCGGTCAAGTACATGGACCGGAAGCTCTCCGACGTGGAGATCCAGGGACACACGGCCAACATGACCTCGCTCCTGCGGGTGGACATCGCGTCCGGGCGGTACTTCACTGCCAGCGAGTACGACCACGCGGCGGCCGTGGCGGTCATCGGCTGGGATGTGCAGGACCAGCTCTTCCCCAACCAGGACCCGATCAGCCGGATCATGAAGATCGACGGCTATCCCGTCAAGGTCGTCGGGACTCTGGTCAAGCAGGGCAACGTGATGGGCCAGAGCCGCGACAACGTGATCTACATCCCGCTGACGCTGTTCAAGAACCACATCGCGCCGACGCAGGACATCGCGATTTTCATCAAGCCGGTCGGAGGCGTCGAAGGGTCCAACGCGGCGACCGACGAAGTGCGTACCATCCTGCGGTCCCTGCGAAAGACGAAGTTCGACAAGGACGACCCCTTCGGGATGGTCACGGCCGAGATGCTGCAGACCCTCTGGAAGAACTTCTCGCAGGGGGCCTTCCTGCTGATGATCCTGATCTCCGGGATCTCGCTCGTGGTCGGGGCGATCGTGATCGCCAACATCATGTTCGTGTCGGTCGTCGAGCGGACCAAGGAGATCGGCGTGCGGCGCGCCCTGGGCGCGAGGCGGCGCGACATCCGCTGGCAGTTCCTGCTCGAGGCGGCCTTGCTGGCGGCAATCGGAGGGGTCATCGGCGTGGCGCTCGGCTCGGGCATCGCCCTGGCCGTCAACCAGGTCTTCCCGGCACAGGTAAAGCTCTCCTTCATCCTGATCGGGATCGGGGTCGCGACCTTCACGGGCCTCCTGGCGGGGTGGATCCCCTCCTCGAAGGCGAGCGCGCTGCCGCCGGTGGAAGCTCTCCGCTATGAGTAGCGGGAGTCGTGAGCCGTAAGCCGTGAGCCGTGAGCCGCGGACAGCCCTCGTAACCTTCGGCTTACGGCTTACGGCTGACGGCTAACGATTTCGCTATGTCCAGCTTCTTCTCCCACCTGCGCAGGGGTTTCGGCGAGAACATGCGCTTCGCTTTTCTCGCGGTACGCGCGCACAAGCTCCGGGCCTTCCTGACCGTCCTGGGGATCGTGGTCGGTGTCGCCACAGTGATTGCCATGGTGTCGATCATCAACGGGTTCAACAACAACATGGTTCGCAATTTCCAGAGCTTCGGCGCGACACTCGTGCAGTTCCAAAAGTTCGAGCCGCGCTTCGGCCCGGGGCACCGGGACGAGAGCGAGAGAAACCGCAAGGACCTGACCTTGGAGGACGCGCTGGCGCTCAAGGCGGAGATTCCGGAGATGCGGGCCGTTTCCCCCGAGCGCTACCTGTGGAACACGGACATCCACGTCAAGTACCGCGACGCGGAGACGACGACCCCCGTGATCCTGGGCGCGATGCCGGATTACTCGATGGCCAACAATCATTTCGTCGCTTACGGACGCTTCTTCACCGAGGCGGACATCGAGCATTCGGCCCCCGTCGCCGTCATCGGAGAGGACGTCCGGGAGGCGCTCTTCGCCCGCGAGGATCCCTTGAGCAAGTGGATCACCTTGAACGGAGCCCAGTACCTGATCATCGGCGTCTTCGAGAAGAAGGGAAAGATGATGGGGCACTCCAACGACAACTTCGTGGCGCTCACCTTTTCCGGGTTCGACCACCAGTTTCCCTGGATCAAGAACAGCCACGGCGACACCATCCACATTGCGACCGTGCCCTACCGGCCGGACCAGATCCCGACGATCATCGAGAAGGGGAGGACGCTGCTGCGCGCGCGCCGGCACGTCCCGTTCAACAAGCCGGACGACTTCGCGATCTACACTCCCGATAAGCTGATCGAGAGCTTCCAGGCCATCACGCGCGGTGTCACGCTCGGGATGGTCTTCATCGCGTTCATCTCACTCTTGATCGGCGGCGTGGGCGTCATGAACATCATGCTGGTGTCGGTCACCGAGAGAACCCGCGAAATCGGTGTGCGCAAGGCCGTGGGGGCGTTCCGGCGCGACATCGTGATGCAGTTCCTGACCGAGGCGACGACACTCTCGATTCTCGGCGGCGCGATCGGGGTCGTGGTCGGCGTGGCAGTGCCGGCCGCGGTCAAGCGCGCCTTCGAGGCGCTCCCGGCGGAGACGCCGTTCTGGGCGATCCTGGTCGGCCTCGCTGTCTCGCTGTCGGTCGGGATCTTCTTCGGCCTCTATCCCGCTGTGAAGGCCTCGCGGCTGGACCCCATCGAGGCGCTGCGCTATGAATAGGTGTCAGTTATCAGTTCTCAGTTGTCAGTCCAGCTCGTCGCGAAACAGAACTGAAAACTGACAACTGAAAACTGACAACTCATGACCCGTGTTTTGAGCGGGTTGCGCCGCGGGTTCGGCGAGAACGTGCGTTTCGCGCTGCTTGCGGTGCGTGCGCACAAGCTGCGGGCGTCCCTGACCGTGCTCGGCATCGTCGTGGGCGTGGCGACGGTCATCGCGATGGTCTCCATCGTGACCGGCTTCAACAACAACATGGTGAACAGTTTCCAGAGCTTCGGCGCCACGCTCGTCCTGTTTCAGAAGTACGAGCCCCGCTTCGGGCCTGGGGGACCGCGGCCGGAAGGGGAGCTGCGGCGCAAGGATCTTGCGCTCGAAGACGCCTTCGCGCTCAAGGCGAGCGTCCCCGAGATGCGTGCGGTCTCGGCCTGGCGTTACCTGTGGGACAACACGGACTACCACCTGCACTACCGCGACGGAGAAGTCCAGTCGCCGCGCGTCTTCGGAGTCATGGAGGAGTATCCGATCACGCAGAACCGGTCCATCGCGGAGGGAAGGTTTCTGACCGCAACCGAGATCGAGCACGCGGCCGACGTGATGATTCTCGGCGACGAGATCCGTGAGAGGCTCTTCCCGCGATCGGATTCCCTGAACAAGCGCATTCAGCTCGGCCACGATTCCTACACCGTCGTCGGGGTCTTCGAGAAGAAGGGGAAGATGTTCGGTGAGTCGCAGGACAATCTGGTCGTGATTCCGATCACGACGTTCGACCGCCGCTTTCCGTGGATCAAGGCGGGCGGCAGCCACGGCGACGCTCTCCGCATCGCGACGGTGCCCTACACAGCGGACCAGGTGCCGACGATCATCGAGAAGGGGCGCGCCGTCCTCCGCATGCGCCGGCACGTCCCTTTCAACAAGCCGGACGACTTCGGGATCGTGACGCCCGACAAGATGATCGAGAGCTTCCAGGGGATCACGAACGGGATCACGCTCGCCATGGTGTTCATTGCCTTCGTCTCGCTCTTGATCGGTGGCGTTGGCGTCATGAACATCATGCTCGTCTCCGTCACCGAGCGCACCCGCGAGATCGGCATCCGCAAGGCGGTCGGGGCCTTCCGCCGCGACATCGTGTTCCAGTTCCTGACCGAGGCGACCACCCTGTCGCTTCTCGGCGGCGCGATCGGCGTCGTCGTCGGCATCGCCGTGCCGCTCGCGGTCAAGAAGGCCTTCGACGCGCTCCCGGCCGAGACGCCGCTCTGGGCGGTTCTGGTCGGCCTCGTGGTCTCGCTCTCCGTCGGGATCTTCTTCGGCCTCTATCCCGCCGTGAAGGCCTCGCGCCTGGACCCGATCGAGGCGCTGCGCTACGAGTAGGCAGCGCTCGGGTTTCGGTTCCCGACGCGTCTTCGCTGTAGACTGATCCCCGACAACGGATAACCGACAGCCGCTAATGTCGAAGACGTGGAAGATCGTCCTGATCGCCGCCGGAGCCGTCGTCGCTCTCCTGCTGGTTTACGCGTGGGTCTCCGCGCGCGACCGTCGCATCCCGCGCGTGACAACCGCCCGGGTGGAGCTGGAAGACATGGTCTCCAAGGTCACCGCTAACGGGAAGATCCAGGCCGAGAAGAAGGTGGAGCTTTCGGCGCTGGTCATGGGCCAGATCGTGAACCTCGCGGTCCGCGACGGCGACGCGGTCAAGAAGGGCGACTTCCTGCTCCAGATCGACAGGAACAGGGCCGTGGCGGAGGAGGCCGGATCGGCCGCGGCGCTGGCGGGAAGCCTGGCGGCGCGGGACTCGGCGCGCGCCATGCTCGAGCAAGCCCGGCGGGACGCGGATCGGGCCGGCAGGAACTACGCGGCGAACATCCTGCCGGAGGCCGAGAACCAGCGGGCGAAGGCGACGCTCGAGACGGCCCAGGCCGACTTCCATGTGGCGGAGAGGCGCGTCGAGCAGAACCGGGCGAACTTGAACGCGTCCCGCGACACGCTCTCCAAGACGACCGTGCGGGCGCCGATCGATGGCGTCGTGACCAACCTGCCGGTCAAGGAAGGCGAGGTCACCGTCATCGGCACGATGAACAACCCGGGAACGCAGCTGATGACGATCTCCGACATGTCGACCGTCGAGGCCGTGCTGATGGTTGATGAGACGGACGTCCCAAACGTCCGAGTCGGACAGAAGGCGATTCTCTCGATCGAGGCGTATCCGGACCGGGTCTTCGAAGGACTGGTCACGCAAGTCGAGAACTCGCCGATCGCCCGCACGGACCCGGAGCTGCAGGGTCTGATCACGACTTCCGACGCGATCAACTTCAAGGTGAGGGTCAAGCTGATCCGCCCGCCCGAGAGGATCCGCCCGGGCTTCTCGGTCACCGCGGACGTCATCACGGGATCCAAGCCCCGCGTTCTAGCGATCCCGCTCGCGGCGATCGTCGTGCGCGACTCGCCGAAAGGAGAGAAGACCGCCGCCGGGCGGATCAAGACGGAATCGGGCGTCTACGCCCTTCGGGAAGGGAAGGCGAAGTTCCTTCCGGTCCAGCTCGGCCTGGCCGGCGAACTGAAAGTCGAGATCACCGGCGGGCTCGCTGCCGGCCAGGAGATCATGACCGGCCCCTTCAAGACGCTGCGGACGTTGAAGGAGGGGGACAAAGCGAAGGTCGAGAAGGAGAAGAAGGGAGGGGAGTCCTCCGGCTCCACGAGCTGACATGCCTCTGGGAGAGGTCTTCGTGGTCGCCCTGCAGGCCCTGCGCCGCAACAAGCTTCGGTCGTTCCTGACGCTTCTCGGCGTCATCATCGGGGTCGCGACCGTCGTCTCGGTGGTCTCGATCATCAGCGGCTTGAACGGCTACGTCCGGGACAAGGTCCTGAACCTGAACCCGGATGTCCTCGTCTTCACCAAATACGGGATCGTCCGCAGCCGCGACCAATTCATCCTGCAGCGCAAGCGCAAACCCGTGACGCTCAGGGAGGCTCGGTGGATCGAGCGCGAGTGCAGGACCTGCGCAGCCGTCGGCTCCCAAGCCGATCACCGGGACTCGATTCATGCGGGGAGACTCAAGGATCCCGACGTCCGCATCCAGGGGCAGACGGCCAACATGGAATCCATGACCCGGCTGGACCTGGAGGCCGGGCGCTTCTTCAGCGAGATCGAGGAAGAGCACGCGGCCGCGGTGGCCGTCATCGGCGCCGAGGTCAAGGACCAGCTCTTTCCCTACGTCAACCCGATCGGCCGGGTGCTCTATGTCCGCGGATACCCGCTCGCCGTCATCGGCGTCGTTGCCCGCAAGGGGGAAGTCCTGGGCCAGAACCAGGACAACGTGATCGCGATGCCGATCACCTTCGTCCAGAAGATCCTGACCGCCAGCGACGAGGTGTCCATCTATGTCCGGCCGCGGGCGGGACTGGCCGGAATCGAAGCGACGCAGGACGAGGTCCGAACGATCCTGCGCTCCCTGCGCAAGACCCCCTACCGTTCCGAGGACCCCTTCGGCACACTGGGCTCGGAGGCCTTCCAGGCGCTCTGGAAATCGCTGACGGCGGGGGCCTTCGCGCTGATGGTCCTGATCTCCGGAATCTCGCTCGTGGTCGGGGCGATCGTGATCGCCAACATCATGTTCGTCTCGGTGGTCGAGCGCACCAAGGAGATCGGCGTCCGCCGCGCTCTGGGCGCCCGCCGGCGGGACATTCGCCGGCAATTCCTTCTCGAGGCGACGCTGCTGGCTTGCGCCGGCGGTGTCGCGGGAGTGCTGCTCGGCGCGGCGATCGCCTTTCTGGTCAACCAGGTTTTCCCCGCGCGGGTCCAGCCCGCCTTCGCGGTCCTGGGCATCGGCGTGGCCGTCGCGACTGGCGTGCTCGCGGGACTCGCCCCTTCCACGGCCGCCGCACGGGTGCCGCCGATCGAGGCCCTCCGTTTCGAGTGAGGATGCGATGAATCGGCAGCTGGAGATCTTCCGCAGGGGCTTTGCCGAGAACGTGCTTTTCGGTTTCAGCGCGATGCGGGAGCACAAGCTGCGGTCGGGACTGACGATCCTCGGGATCGTCGTGGGGGTCGCGACGGTGATCGCGATGGTAGCGATCGTGACCGGCTTCAACAACAACGTCATCGGAAACTTCCAGGCCTTCGGCGCGAGCCGGATCGAGTTCACCAAGTACCGGCCCCGGTTCGGCGGTCCGGCTGCCCAGACCGAGGAGGAACGCCGCCGCCGCAACCTCACGATGGACGACGTTCTGGCGATCCGAAAGGCCTGTCCGGAGGCTGCCGCGGTCTCGGCGCTGGTCGGCTACTTCGACGAAGAAATCCACGTGAAGAATGGGAACCTCGAGGCGAACAACCCGTACGTGCTCGGCGCGGACGAGTACTATCCCACGGCCACGGCCTACATGGTCGCCCTCGGCCGGTTCTTCACGCCCGAAGAGGTCGAGCACGGCGCGCTCGAAGTGGTCCTGGGCGCCGACGTGCGAGAGGCGATCTTCCCGGCCGAGCATCCGCTCGGCAAGGAGATCACGGTCAACGGCCTGCGCTACCGGGTGGTGGGGGTGCTCGAGAAAAAGGGGGAGCAGTTCGGCTACTCGCCCGACAACAAGCTCGTGCTTCCCTACCGGGCCTTCCATCACCAGTTCGGCTTCCAGGTCCGCCAGGACGGGGTCCGAATCAGCGCGGTGCCGCGGCGCCCCGAGGACGTCGCCATCGTCATTGAGAAGGGCACCGAGGTGTTGCGGGTTCGCCGGAGAATCCCGTTCAACAAGGCCAACGACTTCGACATCATTACGCCCGACCAGCTCATCGGGCAGTTCCGGGCGATCACGGGCGGCGTTACCGGCGCGATGGTCTTGATCGCCTTGATCTCGCTCGTGGTCGGAGGCGTCGGCGTAATGAACATCATGCTGGTCTCCGTCACGCAAAGAACCAGAGAGATCGGGATCCGGAAGGCGGTCGGCGCGTTCCGGCGCGACATCGTGCGGCAGTTCCTGACGGAGGCGATCACTTTGACCACGATCGGGGGATTCCTGGGCGTCGTGTTCGGCGCGTCCGCCTCGGGTCTCGTGCGGGTGTTCGTCCCTTCACTGCCCACCTCCGTGCCCGCCTGGTCGGTCCTCGTGGGGCTTCTGGTCTCGATGTCGGTCGGCCTCTTCTTCGGCATCTATCCCGCCGTGAAGGCCTCGCGCCTAGACCCGATCGAAGCTCTCCGCTACGAGTAGCCGCGAGCGCCGGTAGCGTCCTGTGTCGCCTAGGAAACGTCGAAGGGACCCCTTACTCTTGTCATCCTGAGCGAAGCGAAGGATCTGCTCCCGTCGCGGCGCTCTTCCGCGGGGTCTGCGCCGGAATCCCTGTAAGATTCCCCCGAATCCAATGACTCTCTCCGCGGGAGCACGTCTGGGCCCGTACGAAATCCTCGCGCCGCTGGGTGCGGGTGGGATGGGAGAGGTCTACCGGGCGCGGGATACGAGGCTATCGCGCGAGGTCGCGCTGAAGGTGCTTCCGGGCGAGCTCTCTTCCGACCCGGAGCGGCTCTCGCGCTTCGAGCAGGAGGCGCGCTCGGCTTCCGCCCTGAATCATCCGCACATCGTGGTGGTCTACGACGTCGGGCGTTCCGACTCGACCGCCTACATCGCCATGGAACTGGTCGAGGGCAAGTCTCTTCGCGAGCTGCTGTCGGGGGACCGCCTCCCGCCGAAAAAGACCCTTCAGGTCGCCGCGCAGGTCGCCGATGGGCTCGCCAAGGCTCATGCGGCGGGGATCGTGCACCGCGACCTGAAGCCCGAGAACTTGATGGTGTCCAGGGACGGCTACGCCAAGATCCTGGACTTCGGCCTGGCCAAGCTCGCCGCTTCTTTGCCCGGAGACGTATCCGGCATGCCAACGATGATCCGGGAGGGGACCGCCCCCGGAACGGTCCTCGGCACCGTCGGATACATGTCGCCGGAGCAGGCCAGCGGCCAGGTGCTCGATTTCCGCTCCGACCAGTTCTCCTTCGGCTCGATCCTTTACGAGATGGCGACGGGGAGCCGCGCCTTCTCGGGAGCCACGGCCATAGACACGATGTCAAAGATCCTCCACGAGGAGCCCAGGCCCGTCGGCGCCTTGAATCCCGCGGCGCCGCCACCGTTGCGGTGGATCGTCGAGCGCTGTCTCGCTAAGGATCCCGACGAGCGCTATGCCTCGACGCGCGATCTTGCCCGAGACCTCGCCAGCGTGCGGGATCACATCTCGGAGGTCAGCGGCGCGCGAGAGGCGATGCCGGGAGCGCCTGTCCGGAAGCGACGGCGGCTTTTCCTGCCGCTGGCTGCGGTCGTTTTCGTCGCGGGGCTCGTCGCCGCCTTCCTCTCCGGCAAGAGTGCCGGGCGGACTCCGCCTCCCTCCTTTCATCAGTTGACCTTCCGGCGGGGCGAGATCGTATCGGCGCGCTTCGCACCGGACGGCCAGACGATCCTCTACACAGCGGCGTGGGACGGCAAGCCGATCGAGATCTTCGTGAGTCGCCCCGAATCGCCCGAATCGCGTCCCTTCGGCGTCTCCGGTGCCCAGGTCCTAGCGATCTCCGGCTCGGGAGAGATGGCCCTCTCGTTGAACACCCGCGTCCTCCAGCCCTTCATGAGGACGGGAACTCTCGCCCGGGTCAGCGTCGCGGGCGGAGCGGCTCCGCGGGAGATCCTGGAGGACGTGCGGTGGGCCGACTGGGGTCCCGACGGTTCCCTCGCGATCGTTCGGGAAGCGCAAGGAAGAAACCGACTCGAGTTCCCTATCGGAAAGGTGCTCTACGAGACGACCGGCTACATCTCTCATCCACGAGTTTCCTCGCGGGGCGACGCCGTGGCCTTTCTCGATCATCCCTCGCTAAACGACGATGGCGGCACGGTAGTTATCGTGGACCGCTCGGGAGCGAATAAGACGCTCTCCTCTCTCTTCGCCACGCTCTGGGGCCTGGCCTGGTCGCCGTCTGGTGAGGTCTGGTTTACGGCAGCGCCCGTGGGAGGCAATCGCTCGCTTTACGCTCTGACTCGGTCGGGCCGCGCTCGTGTCCTCTCCCGGGTCACCGGTTCCCTGACACTCCAGGACGTTTCCGCCGGCGGCAGGATTCTCATGACTCACGACGTCACGCACATCGGGATTCTCGGTCTCGTGCCCGGGGAGGAGAAGGAGCGCGATCTTTCCTGGCTGGATTACTCGGTCGTGACCGGTCTCTCCGCCGACGGGAGAACGATTCTCTTCAATGAGTCCGGCGAGGGCGGCGGAGCGGGGTACTCGACCTATGTCCGGAAGACGGACGGCTCCCCGGCGGTTCGGTTGGGAGAAGGAATAGGAAGGGCCCTTTCGCCGGACGAGAAGTGGGTTCTGGCGGTCGTGCGCCCGACCTCGAACGCGCAAGCCGTTCTCTATCCTACGGGCGCCGGAGAGCCCAAACGTCTGCCGACCGAGGGCTTGACCGTACAGATGGACGCCGACTTCCTTCCGGAGGGAAAGCGTGTTCTCTTGACTGCCCACGAGCCGGGTCGAGGCCCGCGGCTCTACTTGCAGGATGTTTCGAGCGGCAAGCCTCGCGCCATCTCACCGGAAGGGTACCGCGCCCTGGGCCGAGCCGTTTCGCCCGACGGCAAGTTCGCCGCCGTCACCGGTCCCGACCAGAAGCTCTACCTCTATCCTCTCGAGGGAGGAGAGCCCGTGGCGCTCGCGGGAGTCTCGACCGGAGACACGGTGGCCGGCTGGGGCGTCAACGGCCGCTCTCTCTACATCTATCGGCGGGGAGAGCTTCCCGCGAAAGTCTATCTCGTGGAAATCGAGAGCGGCAGGCGAAAGCCCTGGAGAGTTCTGATGCCCGCGGATTCCGCAGGAGTCTCCAACATCACCCGCGTCTGCCCGACGCCGGACGGCAAGTCCTACGCCTACGCGTACATCCGTACCCTCTCAGACCTCTACCTCGTCGAAGATGCGAGATAGGGATTTGTGAATTGTGATTTGTGATTTGCCATGACTCTCGCCTCCGGTAGCCGGCTTGGTCCCTACGAGGTCCTTTCCCCGAT
>WNGF01008593.1_pt1 | contig 13782 bp, 8 predicted proteins | sample 5400641 | NCBI WGS metagenome assembly WNGF01 (sample SAMN13153371, study PRJNA577476) | soil metagenome | isolation source: 80 cm soil or saprolite under grassland replicate 2 | place: USA:California | collected 2016-06-15
ACGTCGGCCTTGTCGGTCTGCAGCAGCTGCGCTTCCGAGGCGACCGTGACGGTTTCCGTGAGCGCGCCGACCTCGAGCGTCATGTCGACGCGCGAGATTTCGCTGACGGTCACCGGGACGTTGGTGCGCAGCGCTTCGCGGAAGCCCGTGAGCGACACCTTGACGTCATACGGGCCCGGCAGAAGGTTGTTGATGGTGTAGGTCCCGTCCCCACCGCTCACGGCATCGCGCGTGAGGCCGGTCTGCTTGTTGGTGACGGTGACGGACGCGCCAGGAACGGCGGCACCCTGGGCGTCTTTCACGACGCCGGTGAGGCTGCCGTAGAGAATCTGGGCCCCGGCTGACCCGGCGGTCAACGCGAGGGTGACGAGAGCGAGCAAAATCACACACATTCGACGAGACACGAGCACAGGCTCCTCCTTCTAAGAAGCAAGGCGACGCGAACAAACGAGGGTCCCACCCCCGGGACCTTCAGGTAATTCGCGTGATTCTGAGGCCGGGTTGTCAAAAACCCAAGCATTTTTTTGTATTAGTGGCGGTTTCGCGAGAATACCCGCATCGCCTGATTGCGCAGTGCGAAACGTGTTCAGCGCGACATCGGCAGTTTCTCCACGCTGGGCTGCGGTTGTCGTCCTGTGCCGCGAACCAGGCGCAATCGGCTGTCGGGCGTCGCCCAGGGCCACCGGCCTGCAGCACGCGTGCGAGTGCGCCGACCCCTGCCGCATTGTGCTTGTCGGCCTGCGCTTTCTGACACGTCCGCTCTGATCGCGCGCGGCAGGTGGATAAGTGTCAATCGCCAGCTGCGGCAGCGGCTCTTGGGTAGCCACACGGGCGAGTAGCAGGCCGTACAGCACGCCGACGGTGAATGTCCGCAGCGTTTCCATCGGTCAAAAAAATGGGGACAGGCCCTTTCGGCGCCTGTCCCCGGCCATCACGGTCGAAGAGGCTTCGTTAGAACTGGAACCGGAATCCGAGCTGGACCCGACGATACCCGAGAGTCGCCGTCGTGTCGACGCTGCCGGGACTCCACCTCAAGAAGTTCGGCGACGTGAATGACGTGTTCGGCGCACCCCAGTTGTGTTGGTTGAACAGGTTTGCGATTTCCACGCGGAACTCCGGACGGTAGCGACTGACCGGGAATGCCTTGAAGAACGACAGGTCCACGTTCGACTGAGCCGGCCGCCGGAAGAAGTTCCGCTTCGTATTGCCGAACCCAGCGACGTCGAGGCCGCTCGGCTGCGAGAACAACGACTTGTCATACAACGTTGACGTCCACGTGCCCGGATCGGGACTGCCAGTCGCCTTCGGGTCGCTGCCGGTGTAGTTGATCAGAATCGACCCGCACCCCTGACACGCCATGGCATTGTTGGTCCCGTTGATCGAGAACGGCGTACCGGAGAACGCAGCAGCCACGCCGTTGATCTGCCAGCCGCCGAGGAGGGCACCCGTTGCGCCCGTCGCGTTCTTGAGGAACGGCAACTGGTACAGCCAGCCAATCTGGAACACATGCGTCCTGTCGAAGCCGGAGCGCGCGAAGTTGTCGTTGAACTTTGGCAAGTAGTTCCAAGTGACCCCCGTCCACCCGTCCTCGTCGGCCATGTCCTTGGACTGGCTCCACGTGTACGCACCCTTGATCATCAATCCGTCTCTGAACGGCCGGTTGAGGGCGACCTGCAAGCCTCGGTACCGAGCCTTGGTGCGCGCTGCCCAGTCGTTGATGGGGGTCGTGCCGGCGACCGCAAAGTACTTCGCTGCGCTCCCGCCACCGCCCGGCACGCCGACGTTGACGTTCAGGTCGGCGTATCCGCCGTTGGTCGCCGTGCCCACGTATGAGATCTCGGCGACCATTCGCAACGGCAATCGGCGCTCGTAGGTCACGTTCCACTGGTGCACGGTGCCGCGGTCAACGTCGTCCGGATTTGGCGAGCGGATGAACACACCCCTGGGAAGAACGACGGTACCAGACGACGGATCGGGCAGGTTCACAACCGGGATGCCCGTCGCCAACGTCGTCACCCAGTCATAGGTGCCCGCAGGCGTTGTTGTTGATGTCGAACGGATACGACCCGCGCATCGGACGCGACCACGGCAGCGGGTTCCTCGTCTGGCCGTAGCCGGCCCGCAATACGGTGTTCTCGTTCAGGCGGTAGGCCGCCCCGACCCGGGGCTCGACATACCACGCGTTGTAGTTGATGCCGGCATTCTTCGGCTGGCCGCCGATGCCGCCAAGGATGACTTGGTACGTGTTGTAGTCGAGCCGTTCGATGCCTCTCCCGACACGGTGCATCAGCGGGTAATAATCGAGGCGCGCGCCCGCATTCACCGTCAGCTTCTCGGCCACGTTCCAGCGGTCGCGCAGGTACCACGCCAACTGGTTCTCTCGGCCGGTCATCTGTTCGACCTGTGTGTCCTCGGCATAGTAGTTGGGCAGGCCCATCAGGAAGCCGGCGAAGTTGTTCCAGCCGGGTGACGTGTAGCCGACGGCACCGGTTGTGTTGTTGCTGAACGAGAAGCCACCCTTCAGGCCGTAATCCCCCCATTCCGCCTGGCGGTGGTTCAGCTCCAGCCGCACGAAGTCGAAGCCCGCACGAATCTCGTGCTTCGAAAACATCTTCGTCATGGCTAGCGTGCCGGAGTAGTTGACCTCCTTGCGCCAGAGCGGCATCCAGTTCGGCGCGGAGCCGATGGTGTACCCGTTGGCGAAGGTCGGCAATCCGCTCTCGCGGGGGTCGTTCGGGTTGTTCGTGCCGCGAATCCCGAGCTGCAGGCCGTAGTCCGTCCCGAAATCGGGGGGGAGAACCGTCTGGTCCTGCCGGCTCATGCCGAAGTTGCCGTCGACGACGGTGTTCTTCGAGAGCGTCCAGGTGGTCCCGAACGTGGTGAGGATGACGCGGGTGTCACCGATCGACGGGTTGTCGAACCCAAGGACAAAGTTGTTCCCCGTCCCCTTGTTCTTCATCTCGCCGTACTTGCCCCACAGGGCCAGCGACGGCTTGATCTGCCAGTTGATCTTGGCGTCCACGTTGTCCCGTTTCTGGTACTCCCGTCGGAGCTGGGTGTAGTCGTCGAGCAGGAGGTTCGAGTTGAGGTCTTTGCTCGAGATCTGGCCCGCGCTCGGGTAGAAGTTCAGGATGTTCTGCGCGATCGGGCTCAGATACTGGGACGGGATCTTGTTGTCCGTCCACTGCTCGCGGTCCACGCCCGCTGTCCCGGAGAACGGGTTGAAAAGCTTGAACGCCGGGTACGCCGCCGCCACTTCGGTGAAGTCGCCGGCGCGCATCTTCGCAGTCGGCACGGCGTAAGTGTAGGTCGTCGGGCGCTTGGTGTCATATCGTTCCCACGACCCGAAGTAGAACAGCTTGTTCTTCTTGACGGGCCCGCCGACGGTGCCGCCGAACGTCTTCGTGTCGACGCCCGGCTTCGGAAGGCCGAAGTAATCGTTGAAGTACGTGTTGGTGTTGAAGGCATCCTTGTTCAGGAACAGGAACGCCGACCCCTTCACCTCGTTCGTGCCCGACTTCGTAATGACCGTCTGCGCCGCACCGGCCGCCATACCTGTGTCGGCGTCGAAGTTGTTGGTCGAGATGTTGACCGTCTCGATTGACTCGGCTGACTGGACGTACATCGCGTGGTGCGGCAGCCAGACGTTGACGGAGACGGCGCCGTCGACGCGCGTCGTGTTCGCATTCGGCTGCGTGCCGTTGACCCACGTGCGCAGCGACCGTCCCGGCGTGTCGATCTCCGCGTTCTGGTACTGCGTGGGGGTCGCGCCCGGAACCAGGTTGAGCAGCGTCTGGTAGTTCCGGAACTGGTTCAGCGGCAGATTCGTGATTGCCGTCCCCGAGATCTGGGAGCCCAAGTCGGCCTTCTCGGTTTTCAGCAGCGTGGTCTCGCTGACGACTTCGACGATCTCCGTCAAGGCGCCAACCTCGAGCTTGAGATCGATACGTACAGGGTTACCGGCCTGCACCGGGATACCTTTCTCAGCGTGCTCCCGGAAGCCGGTCAGGTTCGCCGTCAGGTTGTACGTTCCCGGCAGCAGGTTGCGCAGCACATAGCCGCCGTTGGTGTCCGTAACGGTCTCAGCTTTCAGACCGGTACCGGTGTTCGTCGCGACGACGCTGACGCCGGGTGTCACTGATCCCTGCGCGTCGGTAACAGTACCGACGATAGACCCATAGAGCGCCTGGCCGCTCGCCGCAGACGGCGCCAGCCAGACCGCGGCAGTCGCCAAGGCAAGCGCCGCAACGATACGTGCCCGTAACAGGCGAGTCATTGATCGAATCCTCCCTCGGACCTTCGTATACCGACGTTGGTATTCGGTCGCCGGTCCTCCGTACGCGACCGCAGGCTCTTAAAACGATGACGTCGTGAGCGATGGAGACAGTACCCCTTACAACGCTAAGTGTCAATCGCCAGAACCGTTTAAGCCGCCATCTCGAGTGCCTGTCCAGGCGCAGGAAAACGTTCCTCGGGTACGGCCACGGCTGGCAACACGTGGGCATCCCGTGTACCCCTGATTAGCCGGAAACCTGCCGTCTTTTACCGGTTGGAGATCGTGCCGCGTTCAACGCTCCCACGTTTGTCGCAGGAATCTCAAGAAATTGCCCGACGCGATGCCATTCGCATCGTCATCGCTGTACCCTCGGGCCGCCAGTCGCACCGGCAGCTTCGCCAAATCCGCGATCGTGTGCACATCGGCCGGGCACTGCTCCCGCCCGAACGCGCCGTCGAGATCCGACCCGATGCAGCAGTGGCGAGCGTTGCCGGCGAGCTGGCAGATGTGATCGATGTGATCGATGACGGTGTTGAGCGTCACGCCGGCCGATTCCGGTGTGGTCTCGCCGCGTTTCCATTCCGGGACGAGCATCCAGGCGTCGAACACTGAGCCGATCACGGCGTCGCGCGAGATGAGCTCGCGCAGCTGGTCGTCGGAGAACTGGCGGTTATGCGGCACGAGCGCGCGGCAGTTCGAATGGCTCGCCCATACGGGTCCGTGGAAATGGTCCATCGCCTCCCGGAAGCTGTCGTCACAGAGATGCGTCGCGTCGAGAATGATCCCGAGCCGTTCCATCTCGCTCAGGAGCTCGCGACCCTTTACGCCGATCCCGCCACACGCGTTGGTGCCCTGCGCGTAAACGCCCGGCCCGTAGTGCGCCGGGCCGATGGCGCGCAAACCGTACTCGTAGGCGCGCTCGAGGTGCTTGAGCGTGACGATCGAGTCGGCCCCTTCGAGGCTCAGGACGTAGCCGATCCTTTGTTCCAACCCGTAGCTTCCGCCTTCAGGCGGAAGAGCTCCTATGTGCCCCTCCAGCGTGGCGAGATCGCGAATCTGCACGAGCTCGCCGCGCTCTTCCATCGCGCGGTACCACGCGAGCTGCGCCTGCGTCATCGCCCAGGCCTGCTCCTGTGAGTGCCATCCCGACAGCCTGCCGCCCGGCGGAACGTAGCGCGCGATCTGCGTGGCGACGCAGAGCCCCACGCCGCCGCGCCGCATTTCGGGGAAGCAGACGATGCCGTGGCCGCGATCGGCCTTGTCGGTCATGCCCTCTTCGCGCGCGCGGATTTCTTCAATGGGGCGGGTGAGGTCGCGGTTCCATTCGATCGCGTTCATCGCCAGGTCAAGGTGGGCGTCGACAATCAGCATGGGGCCCCCATGTTCTCATGCATGCGCTCGTCGACGCGGTTTGGACAGTTTCGTAACGGCGGTTGAAATTTGTGCCTGGCGGCCGGGCGCGCAGCCGATTCCAGCGGCCGTGCAAAGGGCGCTGCTCTTGCAGCAGCATCCGTAATGCGTCTCGCGACGATCTATGTCTTCTTGTTCGGGCTAGCCGCCCAGCATCCATCGCCGCCACCGTCCATCAGCGGAGATGCGTTCGACGGCGATCCTGTCAACCTCAGTACGGGGCTTTACGTCCGCACCGACGACGATCTGTCTGTCGAGGACGCATCCCTCAGCCTCACGCGCACGTACCGCACTCGAGATGATCGAGTGCGGCCGTTTGGGATCGGGGTGAGTCACTCGTACAACTTGTACTTGGTCGGCGATAGTGAGGCGTTCCAATGGGCAGACCTGGTGCTCGAGGACGGCGGCCGGATTCACTTCCGTCGAATCTCCGCAGGTCGTACGCTCGCGAATGCGCTGTACGAACATCGGGAGAGCCCGACGAAGTTTTACGGGTCCCATCTGCAGTGGAATGGCGGCGGGTGGAAAATCGACTTCCGGGACGGCGGGCGGTACACATTCAGCGCGTGTAACCCGCGCGGTGAAGACTTCTGCCATCTTCTCGCGAAACGTGACGCGCAGGGCAACGAGACCCATCTCGAGTACGACGCGGCCGGCGATCTGAAGCGGATCAGCGCCGCCAATGGGCGCTGGATCGCGTTTGCTTACGAGGCGCACCGCATCGTTCTGGCGCGTGCGAGCACGGGGGACTCGGTAAAGTACGAGTACGACGGAAAGGGCCAGCTGGTGCGCGTGACCAATTCGGATGGGCGCGTCCAGGAATACACGTACGGCGAGCATCACGAGATGCGATCGATCCGCGAGCCCGATCGCCTTATCGAAAACACGTATGACGCGGCGTTACGATGTGTGAAGCAGGTCATCACGTTTGGCGCGCGCGGCGAAGCGCTGAGTTCCCACGCTGACGTCTTTACGTTCGCGTATCGTCTGAACCCGCAGGACAAGATTATCGAGACGAAGGTCGTGCAGCCGGACGGCACGGTACGGATCGCGACGTTCAACGTGAACGGATATCTGGTGACTGACACCAGCGATCGCGGCGGCCCGCGGTTCACCGAGGTGGTCTACGCACGCGACGATCACACCAACCTTGCCCCTGGCGTGACCGTCCGGTGCGCCGTGCGCGGGAAAATCGTGGAAGCCTTTGCCGCGGTGGGCGAACACGAACATCCTGATACCGTCCGCGGCCGGCTCATTGCGCGAACGTGCCGGTGATGCCAGTCGACAGTCAATCTGAGATCATCGGTCACTGAACGACGAGCGCGAGCAGGAGCACACCTGCGAGCGCGGTGACGGCGATGATCGTTTCCACGATGCTCCAGGTGGCGACCGTCTGGGGCACGCTCATATTCAGGTACTCCTTCACGAGCCAGAAGCCGCCGTCGTTGACGTGCGACATGATGAGCGATCCGGCGCCGATCGCGACGACGAGCAGCTCTTTGTTCACGGGCATGCTCGCGACGAGCGGCGCCATGATGCTGGCGGCGGTGATCACCGACACCGTCGCCGATCCTACCGATAGCCGCAGCAGCGACGCAATGACCCAGCCCATGACGAGCGGCGAGAGGCGCAGCCCGCCCATCGCGTGCGCGATCGCGGTGTCGACCTCCGCGGCGTCGAGCACGCGGCCGAAACCGCCGCCGGCGCCCACGACGAGCAGCACGCCCGCAATCGGCGGCAGGGACTCTTCCGCGAACTGCAGGAGACGTGCGCGAGTGAAGCCGCACGCGTGGCCGAAGGTGTAGATCGCGACGATCGTCGCGACGAGCATCGCGGCGAGTGGACTGCCGATGAACGCGATGCCGCGGCGGACCTGTCCGTCCGCCATCACGATCTGCGCGAGCGCCGCCAGCAGCATCAGCAGCACCGGCAGCAACATCGTCAGGAGGGTCACGGCGAGTGAGGGCGTGCGCCCTGGGGGCAACTCAGAGGCCACGGCGGCCACGGACGATACTTTTTGGTCTCCTGAAAAAGAAGCTCCATGGTCGAGGCCGTGCGTGAACTGCGCGGCGATCGCCCCCGGCTCGACGTGCACGCGCCGGCAGATATAGCGCGCGTACAGCGGTCCCGAGAGAATCGACACGGGCAGCCCGACGATCAGCGAGTAGAAGAGCGTGCGGCCGGGGTCGGCACCGAGCCGTTCGATCGCGGCGAGCGGGCCGGGATGCGGAGGCACGAGTCCGTGCGCGGCGGAGAGTCCCGCGACGAGCGGCAGGCCGAGCCGCAGCAGCGGCGTCTTTGTCTGCCGCTGCGCGGTGAAGAGGACGGGCGCGAGCAGCACCAGGCCCACCTGGAAGAACACCGGCAGCCCGATGATGAACCCCGACAGCATCAGCGCCCAGTCGAGGCGCCGCTCGCCGAGCGCGTTCGCCAGCGCGCGCGAGACGACGACCGCGCCCCCTGATTCCGCGAGCAGCTTGCCGATGACGGTGCCGAGCGCGATCACCATCGCGACGAACCCGAGCGTATCGCCGACGCCCGACTGGAACGCGCGCGTGATGTCCGGCAGCGGCATGCGCGCCGCCAGGCCGACCGCGAGCGACGCCGTCGCGAGCGCCAGGAACGCGGGAATCTTCGCCCAGACGATCAGCAGGACGACGAGCGCGACGCCGGCAAACGCGATGAGCAGCAGAGTCGTGGGATCCGATCCGGGCACGCGCGGACAGCTTACCGCAGGGAGCGGGATCCGGGATGCGGGACGCGGAATCGGGGATGCGGGATCGGGGATGCGGGATCGGGGATGCGGGATCCGGGATCCGGGATCCGGGATCCGGGATCCGGGATCCGGGATCCGGGATCCGGGATCCGGGATTCGGGATGCGGATGTGCGATCCGATGATTCGCGGACCCGATGATCTCGGATTCGCTGATTGATGGATCAGGGATTCGAGCGATTCGCCGATCAGGGATTCCCGATTAGGGATTCCCGATTAGGGATGAGGGATTCGATTTACCAGTCCCTTAGTGAATCTCCGGATCGGCAATCGGTTGCGTACCCTCGAGGAAATCGAAGTCACATCCCTTGTTGGCCTGCATCACATGTAGCGCGTGCAGCCGTCCGAACCCGCGCGGATACTGCAGCTCGCGCGGCTTCCATTGCGCGCGGCGCCGTGCGATCTCCTCGTCGCTCACGCGCAGCGTCAGCGCACGCCCGGGCACGTCCAGCTCGATGATGTCGCCGTCCCGGACGAACGCGAGCGGACCGCCGATGAACGACTCCGGCGCGACGTGCAGGATGCAGGCGCCATATGCGGTGCCGCTCATGCGAGCGTCGGACACGCGCACCATGTCGCGCACCCCTTGTGCGAGCAGCTTCTTCGGGATCGGGAGCATCCCCCATTCCGGCATGCCGGGACCGCCGAGCGGTCCGGCGTTCTGCAGCACGAGGACCGAATCCCCCGTGACGGGCAGCGCGGGATCGTCGAGCCGCGCATCCATGTCGTCGTAGTCGCGGAAGACGACCGCCGGCCCGGCGTGTCGCAGCAGCCGCCGGTCCATGGCGGTGTGCTTGATAACCGCGCCGTCCGGCGCCAGGTTTCCGCGCAGCACCGCGACGCCCCCTTCAGGCCCCAGCGGACGCTCCCGCGGCGCGATCACATCGTCGTTGCAGATGATCGCGTCGGCGATGTTCTCTCCGAGCGTGAGGCCGTTCGCCGTGATGCAGTCGGTGTGCAGCAGATCGCGCAACCGGCTGAGCGCGCCGCGGAGGCCGCCCGCATAGAAGAAATCCTCCATCAGAAATTGTCCGGACGGGCGGATGTTGCCGATCCACGGCGTGCGCCGCGACAGCAGATCGAACCGATCGAGATCGAGATCTGCGCCCGCGCGGCCCGCCATGGCGATGAGATGAATGATCGCGTTGGTGGATCCGCCGAGCGCCATCGCGGCCGTCACCGCGTTCTCGAATGCCTTCGTCGTCAGGATGTCGCGCGGCTTCAGGTCTTCCCAGACCATGTCGACGATGCGGCGGCCTGCCGCGACGGCCATGCGAGCGTGCGCGGAGTCCGCCGCGGGAATCGATGATGCGCCCGGCAGCGTCAGCCCGAGCGCGTCGACGGCGGACGCCATCGTCGACGCCGTGCCCATCGTCATGCAGGTGCCGAACGAGCGCGCGATGCCATCTTCCATCTCGCGCCAGCTGCATTCGTCGAGCGCGCCGGCGCGGCGCTCGGACCAGTATTTCCAGACGTCGCTGCCGGACCCGAGGAACTGCCCGCGCCAGTTGCCGCGCAGCATCGGTCCGGCGGGCACGAACAGCGCCGGCAGGTTCGCGCTGGTCGCGCCCATCACGAGCGCCGGCACCGTTTTGTCGCAGCCGCCCATCAGGATCGCGCCGTCGGCGGGATACGCGCGCAGCGCCTCTTCCGCGTCCATCGCCAGCAGGTTGCGATAGAGCATCGTGCTCGGCTTCATGAACGTTTCGCCGAGCGTGAGGAGCGGGATCTCCATCGGGAACCCCCCCGCCTGCCAGATGCCGCGCTTGACTTCCTCCGCGCGGAGCTTGAAGTGCGTGTGGCACGGGTTCGCGTCGCTCCACGTGTTGAGGATCGCGATGACCGGTTTGCCGCTGATGTCCTCGAGGCTGAAGCCCGCCTGCTTCGCGCGCGAACGATGGCCAAACGATCGCAGATCGTCGCGCCCGAACCAGCGATGGCTACGAAGATCCGTTGGCTGTCGTTTTTTCACTGAACGCTGTCCGTTCCGGGTTCTTCGCTGTGCGTTGGCGGCTTCGCTGCTCGTTTAGCGAGTTCGCTGTCCGTTCCGGCATTCATCATTCATCATTCATCATTCATCATTGACCGCCGTCACTCCTGGATCTCGACGAGGCAGGCGCAGACTCGCGACGATGACCGTCTCGATCACCAGTGCCGCCGCGAGCACGAGCAGCCCGCGGCTGTACGTGCCCGTCGCCTGTCGCAACATCCCCATCAGCGACGGACCGATCCAGCCGCCGAGATTTCCAATCGCGTTGATCAGGCCGATGCACGCGGCCGCCGCCGTCCCGCCGAGAAAGATCGGCGGAATCGCCCAGAAGACACCCTGCACCGACCGCTGTCCGACCTGTGACAGCGTGAAGCTCAGGACCACGAGCCACAGGTTGCCGCGGAACGCCACCGCCAGCACGAGGCCGACCGCCGCAGTAATCGTACACGCCGCCACGTGATATTTGCGTTCGCCCGTGCGGTCGGAATGCCGTCCGACCAGGAACATCGCGACGAGCGCCGCGCAGAAGGGCAGCGCCGTCATCAGGCTCAGGCCGAAGCTCTGTCGTCCCCCCGCGGCTTCCGTGAGCATCTTCGGGAGCCAGAGAAAGATTCCATACGTCACGACCGTGTTCAGGAAGTACACCGAGCAGAGAAGCCACACACGTCCGCTTCGGAGGCTGCGTCCGAGCGACGTATGGCCGATCGCGGCGCGCCGCGCGTTCTCCTCGTCCATCTTCCGCGTGAGCCATTCACGATCGCGCGCGCTCAACCAGTCGGCATCGCGCGGACGATCGGTCAGCGCCCGCAGCGCAAACAGCCCGAGGAGCACCGCGGGCAGTCCCTCCATGATGAACAGCCAGTGCCATCCGCGGACGCCGAGCGCCCCGTTGAGGGCCAGCAGGCGGTTGGAGATCGGCGCTCCGATGATGATGGCCACCGGCGCGGCCATCATGAACAGCGCGCCCGTGCGCGCGCGATCCGCAGCAGGTATCCAGTAAGTAAGGTAGAGCACGATACCAGGAAAGAATCCGGCTTCCGCCAGCCCGAGCAGGATCCGCGCGAGGTAGAACGTGTTCACGTCGCGCACGAACACCATCCCCATCGACACGATCCCCCAGCCAACCAGGATGCGCGCGATCCAGCGGCGCGCCCCGACGCGCTCGAGGATCAGATTGCTCGGGACCTCGAAGAAGCAGTAGCCGAGGAAGAACAGGCCGGCGCCGTAGCCGTACTGCGGGTCGCTCAGGCCGAGGTCGCGCTGCAGCACCGTCGCGGCAAATCCGACATTGACGCGGTCGATGTACGCGACGACGTAGCAGAGGAAGGCGAAGGGGATGAGCCGGCGCGTGACGCGCGACACCACTTCGTGGTGGCGTTCCGGGGAATCGTCGGTCAGGGAATCCACGACGGCCATGAAGTGCGCGCCACTGTATCAGCAAAGCCCGGGATGCGGGATCCGGGATCCGGGACGCGGGATCCGGGATGCAACCCGGGGACGTTTGACATCGCGGCCTGATTAAAACTACAGTGTGGTCGCTTTGTCGAAACACGCGATTGGTGAGTTCGAGCAGCTCATTCTGTTTGCGCTCGTGCGCCTCGGCGTCGATGCCTACGGCGTCAGCATCCGGGGTGAGATCGAGAAGCGGACCGGGCGCGCGATCTCCGCCGGCGCGCTCTATACCGCGCTGGATCGAATGGAGAAGCGCGGGCTCGTGGCGTCCCGGCTGGGCGACCCGACACCGCAGCGCGGTGGCAAACGGAAACGCCTCTATACGTTGCACCCGGCGGGTGAGCGCGCGCTGGCGCGGGTCTACGAATCGATGCGCCTGATGGCCAACGGCGTCGCGACGCGGCTTCGAGCCGTGAAGGAATAGCGTGCCGGCGGCGCCACGATTTGCCGGCGCGCTGCTGCGGTGGTTGCTTCCGCGCGACGAGGCGGAGTCCATCGCCGGCGATCTCGAGGAGATGATGCCGCGCGCGCGTCACCCGCGGCGCTGGTACCTGCAACAGGTCCTCAGCATCCTCCTGGCGCGCAGCCTCGAAGCCCTGCGCACGCGCGCATCGACGGACCCGAAGAGGTTCACCATGGCATTCCGGCAGGACCTGGCCTACGCGTTCCGCTCGCTTCGCCGCGAACCGGTGTTTGCCCTCACGGCAGTCGTGATGCTGGCAGTCGGGATCGGCGCCAACGTCGCCATGTTCTCGCTGCTCAACGCGGTGTTGCTGAAGCCGCTGCCATTTGCGGAGCCGGATCGGCTGATGCTCGTGCAGTTGCTGAAGCCGGATCGCGACGCGGCCGGCGTGCTGCGCCCGATGATCTGGTCGTATCCGAAGTACGGCGTCTTCCGCGACAGCCAGCGCGTCTTCGAATCGACCGCCGTCTACGGCGGCGGGAACTGGAACCTCACGGGGACGCCGTTGCCGGATCGTGTCGGCGGCGAGTACGTGGAGTCCACCTACTTCAGCGTGCTCGGCGTGACGCCGCAGATCGGACGCACGTTCTCTGCCGGCGAGACGCGCGCCCCCGGTTCGGCGCCGCTCGTCGTCCTGGGCCACACGTTCTGGCGCCAGCGTTACGCAGGAGACGCGTCGATCGTCGGCAGGACGATCGGGTTGAACGGCATTCCTCATACGGTTGTCGGGATATTGCCGCGCGGATTTCGCGGGCTGACCGGGCAGGCGGACGTGTGGGTCCCAATTACGACCTTGAGCCCGGCGGACCTCGGAGAGCCCTTCGATCATTCGTACAACGTCATCGCGCGGCGGCAGCCCGGCGTGTCGGCCGCGCAGGCGGACAGCGCGACGCGCATCATTGGCGCGGAGATCGACGCGCAGTTCCGCGATCCGCGTATGCTCGACTGGAGCGCAACGGCGGTGTCGCTCGATGATCGCCGCGTCGATCCGATTGTGCGCCGGTCGATTCTCCTGATGCTCGCGGCGGTCGCGTCGGTGCTGCTGATCGTGTGCATCAATCTTGCGAACCTGATGCTCTTCCGTACGCTCGCGCGCCAGCGCGAGATCGCGATCCGTCTTGCGCTCGGGGCGAGCCGGCTGCGCATCGTGCGGCAGGTCATGACGGAAAGCGGCGTCGTTGCCGTCATCGCAGCGGCCGCCGGCGTCGGTATCGCCTCGCTCGTGATTCACCTCGGCGCAGCGGCGATGCCCCCCGACGTCAGGCTCGTGCTGGCACCCACCGCACCGGGCGCGCGGCCGACCGACGGCCAGATCGCCGGCTTGATGCGCGTGGGATTCGGCCTGGTGGGGCTCGACGCTTCGACGCTGCTGTTCACCCTCGTCGTTGCACTTGGCGCCTCGATCCTCTTCGGCCTT
>WNGF01007019.1_pt1 | contig 13778 bp, 11 predicted proteins | sample 5400641 | NCBI WGS metagenome assembly WNGF01 (sample SAMN13153371, study PRJNA577476) | soil metagenome | isolation source: 80 cm soil or saprolite under grassland replicate 2 | place: USA:California | collected 2016-06-15
ACGGTGCTTGGCAATGCCGACGAGCTCAAGGCCGCCGTCTGGAACCTGATCGACAACGCGGTGAAATACTCGCAGGATGGCGTGAAGGTGAAAGTTGCGCTCGAGGACGCCGAGGATCGCCGTCTGGCGGTGCGCGTCTCCGATCGCGGGATCGGGATCTCGTCAACGGAGTTGAAGCGCATCTTCCGCCGGTTCTATCGCACCCCCGCGCTCGGCGCCCTACGTACCAAGGGAAGCGGCCTCGGCCTGTTCATCGTTCGATCCGTCGCCCGCAATCACGGCGGCCGCGCGTTCGCTGAAAGCGCCGGCGCCGGACACGGCGCGACGCTCACGATCGTCCTTCCAAAGGCGCCCGGTGCCTGACCCGCAACGCGTCCTCATCGTCGAAGACGAACTGCACCTCGCCGAAGGAGTGCGGTTCAACCTCGAGGCGGAAGGCTATAACGCGGAAGTTGTCGACACGGGTGAAGCCGCCCTCGCGCACCTGCTGGGAGGCGAGAAGCGCTTCGACCTCGTCGTGCTCGACGTGATGCTTCCCGGGAAGAACGGCTTCGAAGTCGCGGCGGAGCTGCGGCAGGCCAGGCAGTTCGTGCCGATCCTGATGCTGACGGCGCGCGGACGGCCGGAAGACGTGCTGCGCGGCTTTGCCGCGGGCGCCGACGATTACCTGCCGAAGCCGACGGAGCTCGCGATCCTGCTGGCCCGCATCGGCGGATTGCTGCGGCGTTCGCAATGGCTGCGCCGCGCGCAGGACCAGTACACGTTCGCGGGCAAGACGATTGACTTCGATTCGCTGGAGCTGCGCGTCGGCGATCGCACGCTGCCGCTGACGCTCATGGAAGCCAACCTGCTGCGCTACCTCATCACCCATGAAGGCAAGGCGGTGTCGCGCAAGGCGATGCTGGAAGACGTGTGGGGACTGCACGAGGACACCGACACGCGCGCGATCGACAATTTCATCGTGCGCCTTCGGCGTCACATCGAGAAGGAGCCGGCGAGACCGAAGCACCTGCTCACGGTGCGGGGCGTGGGCTATCGCTTCGTCGCGAATCCCTGATCGAGCGGGTGGTGCTGGCCTTCCGCCTTCGCCAAGGCTCCGACGGACCGCCGTTTAGGAACCCTCAGTCACGCGCGGCGTCCGGCGGCGCCTCCGCCGGCGCCGGCGGCGCGGGTAGAAAACGTGTCCTTCCTCCTCCGTTGACGCGTGCGGATGCTCGCGCGGCTCCGCGAGCAACGCGCGCCAGTGGGTGACAACCTCCGGGCGATCGCCGTGGATCTCGAGCCACGTGATCGCTTCCGGCAGCACGATTCGATGGAGAAGCGGCCGCTGCGCGCGCTGCGGCGCCTGGATGTCGAGCAGCCGCGGCTGCATCGCGAGAATCTGCTGAAGCCGTTCGATATCGCGGCGCGGAATCGGAAGCAGCCCGAGCTCGATCCGCCGTTCGAGCGCGTCGGCGGAGAAGCGGCGCCGCGCGATCAGCCCGAGCGGAAAGAGCAGCGTTCCGGCGAGAATCGCGTTCGTCATGGCTTCCGGAGCGCCCTCGAACTGCGCGCGATAGCGATCCAGCGCCGCGATGGACCGCCACACCTGCTCCGGCGCGCCGGCGAGTTCGGGCGTAATGGCTTTCAGCAGCCCCGTTGCGCGCAGCTGCCTGAACGCATCCTCGGCATGTCCCGAACGCAGGATCTTGTAATACTCCTCGAGCAGGCGCGGCGGCGCGCTTCGCGCGATCTCGTGACGATGGGTCGCAATCGCGTCGAGTACGGGCTGGTCGATGTCGAATTGAAGCCGGGCGGCGAGCACGACCGCGCGGAGCATGCGAACGGGATCCTCGAGGAACCGCACCTCCGGATCGCCGATGCAGCGAATCACCCGCGCCTCGAGATCGTTCAGCCCTCCGACGTAATCGATGATCGAGAACGTCCCGATGTCGTAGAAGAGCGCGTTGACGGTGAAGTCGCGCCGGAACGCGTCTTCTTCCGGCGTGCCGTACGTGTTGTCGCGGTGGATCAGATGCTCCTCCGCGCGCCGGCGGGCTGCAGCGGTGTCCGGCTCCGGCTCGATCGGTCCGGCATCCGCGGCAACACCCTCGGTCTCCGGCGTCGCCTCCGACGCCGCGAAGTGGCGCCGGAAGGTGGCCACCTCGATCGTCTTGGTCCCGTACTTCACGTGGGCGAGCCGGAACCGGCGACCGATAATCCAGCAGTTCCGAAACAGCTTCTTGACCTGGTGCGGATGCGCCGACGTGCCGATGTCGAAGTCCTTCGGCCGGCGGTTCAGCAGCAGGTCGCGGACACTGCCGCCGACCAGGTAGGCGATGTAGTTGTGTTCGTGGAGCCGGTAAAGAACTTTGAGCGCGTCTGGATCGACGTCGCGGCGCGAAATGGTGTGCTCCGCGCGGGGTACGATGGTCGGCTCCGCCATCGAGTTCGGATTATAGCATCATTGGATCGGGCCGCCATGAGTAACTTACTGATTCTCAGCCAGTTAGGGGCGACGAACCGGTGTGCTACGATCCGGGGATGCGCCTGGTGCTCTTCGTCGCGATGGTGGTCTGCTCGATCGCGGCGCCTGTTCTCGGCGCCGACCCCCTCTCGGAGGCGAGGCGGCTCTACAACCAGGGTCAGTTCGACGCGGCCGAGCGCGCGGCGCTCGATGCCGTGAAGGTGGCGACGACCGCCGACGCCGGGCGTGTCGTGCTTGGCCGCATCCGGCTCGAACGCTTCCGAAAAACATCTGCAGCGGCCGATCTCGAGGCCGCGATTGCGTCGCTTCGAAGCGTCGATGCGCGAAGGCTCGACGCGCGCGATCGGACGGAGCTCGCCGTCGGCCTCGGCGAAGCGCTGTATCTCGACGAGCGGTTCGGTGCGGCCGCCGCGCTGTTTGAACCCGTGCTCGATGGCGCGGCACTCCAGGGGCCCGGCTACGATCGGGTGCTCGACTGGTGGGCGACGGCGATGGACCGCCACGCCCAGGCACGGCCGCCAGCGGAGCGGGCGGCGCTCTATACGCGCATCACGCAGCGCATGTTCCTGGAAATCACCCGCTCGCCCTGGTCGCTGCCCGCCGGGTACTGGCTGCCCGCGGCGGCCCGCGCGGCGGGGGATCCCGAGCAGGCGATGGACGAAGCGCTCGCCGGGTGGGTGCGCGCGTCGCTTGGGGCCGACCGCGGCGTCGCGCTGCGCGCGGATCTCGAGCGCCTCGTGACGCAGGGGATTCTGCCGGATCGCGCGGCGCATCTTCCGGGCAGGGAGCGTGCGCAGGGGCTCGCGTTGATGACGGCCGAGTGGGAAGCCTTCAAGGCGCGCTGGACGCGGTAGGAGCATTCACGACGGGATCCGGGACGCGGGATCCGGGATCCGGGATCCGGGATCCGCGGTGCGGAATTCGCTACGACTTCGCTTCTTTCCAGTTCTCGCCAATACCCACGTCGACAGTTAGCGGCACTTTGAGCGGAACTGCGCGTTCCATGATTCCGCGGAGCGCGGTGGCCGTCTCGTCCGCGGTTTCTTTCGGCGCCTCGAACAGCAGCTCGTCGTGCACGGTGAGGATCATCCGCGTGCGGCCGTCCGCGATGGTCGGCAGTGCGGCATGCACGTCGATCATGGCGCGCTTCAGAATGTCGGCGGCGCTTCCTTGGATCGGCAGGTTGACGGCCACGCGTTCCGCGGCGCCCCGTATCTGGCCGTTGCGGCTCGTGAGCTCCGGCACGAGCCGGCGCCGCCCGAACATCGTCTTCACGACGCTGGTCTCGCGCGCCGTGGCGAGCAGGTTGTCGATGAACTGCCGCACGGACGGAAACCCCGCGAAGTACGCGTTGATGAAGTCCTGCGCCGCCTGCTGGGTGACGCCGATGTCCTTCGCGAGCGTGAAGGCCGTCTTCCCGTACAGCAGCGCGTAGTTGATGATCTTCGCGCGACGCCGAAGCTCGTGCTCGCTCAGGCCGCTGTCGGTGCCGAACACTTTCAGCGCCGTGCGATCGTGGATGTCCTCCCCGCGCTGGAACGCGTCGACGAGCGCCTCGTCGCCGGAGAGGTGCGCGAGCACGCGCAGCTCGATCTGGGAGTAGTCGGCCGAAATCAGCACGTGTCCCTTGTCGGCGATGAACGCGCGGCGAATCTCGCGCCCGAGCTCGGTGCGAATCGGGATGTTCTGGAGATTCGGATCGCTGCTGCTCAAGCGCCCTGTGGCCGCGACCGCCTGGTTGAAGCACGTGTGAACGCGGCCGGTCTCCGGATCCATGAGCTGCGGCAGCGCGTCGATGTACGTGCCTTTCAGCTTCATCAGCGCGCGCCATTCCAGGATCAGCCGCGGCAGATCGTGCGCGAGCGCCAGCTCCTCCAGCACTTCCACGGCGGTCGACGCCGTCTTCGTCTTGGCGTTGCGCTTGAGCGCCGGCAGCTGCAGCTTGTCGAAGAGGATCTTCGACAGCTGCTGCGGCGAATTGATGTTGAACTCCTCGCCGGCCATTTCGAAGATCTGGCCGCTGCGGAACGCGAGCTCGCGATCGACGTGCTGCGACTGGGCCGCCAGCGCCTCGCCGTCGATACGCACGCCCGCGCGCTCGATCGCGACCAGCACCGGGATCAGCGGCATCTCGAGCACGCGATAGAGCGAATCGAGGTCCTCTTTCCTGAGCAGATCGCGAAGCGTGCCCGAGAGCTGCAGCGCGAGGTCCGCCCGCTCGCCTGCGTAGTCGAGCGCGGTCTCCGGCGGGATCTGCGCGAAGGGAATCGCCTTCGCGCCGCGGCCGCACAGGTCCTCCTCGCGCATCGCCTTGTAGCCGGCGTGCTCGAGCGCGAGCTCCTCGAGCGGATGCGCCGAGCGCGTCGCGTCGAGGAGGTAACTCGCGAGCATGGTGTCGGTCTCGGTCCCGGCAAGCGCAACCCCGTGGCGCTCGAGCACGATCACGTCGAACTTCAGATCGTGACCCACTTTCGAAATGGATGCGTCCTCGAGAACCGGCTTCAGCTCCGCCAGCGCGTCCTGCACCTCGAGTGCGCCCGGCGCCGATCCGAAAAGGTCTTTGGATCCCCCGAACGCGACGTAGCGCGCGTGCCGCGGTCCCGTCGAGAACGCGAGACCGACGATGCCGGTGCGCATCGCCGAGGGGATGTCGGGGAGGACGCGCAAGCCGAAGCGGCCCGCCTGCTTCAGGTCCGCCGCAAGCGCCCGCACGTCGTCGATCGTGCGGACGAGCGCGTAGTCCTTGCCGATCGTCTGCGCGTCCGGCGCGTACTCCATGACGAGCGTGCGGAACCCCAGCTTCGTGAAGAGCTCGAAGCAGCGCTCGCGCGAGGCGCCCCGGTACCGCAGCGTGTCGGGAATGAACTCAACCGGCACGTCGGTGCGGATGCGCGCGAGCTCGCGGCTTTGCCGCGCGTCGTTCGCGGATCCGAGCAGCCCTTCGCGATACCGCTTGTTGGAAATCTCCGCGGCGTGCGCGAGCAGCTCGTCGAGGCTGCCGTAGGCGGCAATCAGATCGCGCGCGCCTTTCTCGCCGATCCCGGGCACCCCCTTGATGTTGTCGATCGAATCGCCCATGAGCGCGAGCACGTCGACGACCTGCTGCGGCGCAACGCCGAACTTTTCCTTCACCCCGTCCGCGTCGTACCACGTTCCGTCGTCTCGCGGGTTGTAGACCTTGATGCCGTCGTGCACGAGCTGAAAGAAATCCTTGTCCCCCGTGACGATTGCGACGTCGAAGTCCTGCGCCGCGGCTTTCACCGCCAGCGTCCCGATGACGTCATCAGCTTCGAACCGCTCGTAGGTGAGGATCGGAACGCCCATCGCTTCGCAGGCCTCGTGCACCCAGGGAATCTGCTCCGCGAGATCCGGCGGCATCGGCGCACGGTTCGCCTTGTAGTCGGTGACCATGTCGTCGCGGAACGTAGGGCCCGCGAGATCGAACGATGCGGCGATGAACTGCGGCCGGTGATCCTGGATCAGCTTCCGCAGCATCGTGACGAAGATGTAGACCGCGTGCGTGGTCTTGCCGCCGGGGCCGCTCAGCCCGCCGCCGCGCATCGCGTGGTACGCGCGGTACATCTGCGAGCTGCCATCGATCAGAAAAAGTCGCTGGGACATGGAGAGCGTACGGAAGGGACGCGAGAACAATCAGTATATCATTCGATGAATGTCGCAATCGCTGCGCGCGGTCCTGGCGGCCGGCCTGATCGTGGCCGCCGCGGCTGCTGCCGCGTGCAAGGGAGGTCTTCTCGGCAGGCAGTACGAGTACGAAGAGGATCTCTATCTCGCGCTCGACGGAACCGCGATCCTCGTCGTCAACGCCTCCATTCCGTCGCTCGTCGCGCTGCGCGGTCTCGACATCGACATGTTGCCCGGTGCGCGAATCGATCGCGACAGGATCCGCGCGCTCTATCAGTCTCCCGTCACGAACGTCACGCACGTGTCCCCACCGTGGAGACGAGCGGGACGGCGGTTCGTGCAGGTGCGAATGGACGTCACCGACGTGCGCAGGCTGCACGAGGTGCCGCCGTTCTCATGGTCGCGCTACGCGCTGACTATCGCAGGCGGGAAAGCGGTGTTCGAGCAGAAGGTCGGCGCGTCGGCGCTGCACCCGGGCTCGCTCCAGCAGGTCGGATGGAACGGATCGGAGATCGTGGCGTTCCGGCTGCACCTGCCCAGCCGGATCCTCTCGCACAACTCGCGCGACCTCGAGACGAACGAGCCGAACGAAACGGCGCGCGGCAACATTCTCGCCTGGGAGCAGCGCCTGGCCGACCGTCTCGACGGCGCGCCGCTCGCCATCAGGGTCGAAATGAACAGCCAGTCGATTCTGCATCGCACGCTCTGGCTGTTTGTCGGCGCGTTCGTCGCGGCACTTGTTATGCTCGCCGGGCTGATCTGGTGGGCGATGCGAAAGGCGCCCGCGGAACCCGCTACATCGACGGGGTCTTGAGGTCCTGCGTTTTCTGTTCCCCTTCACCCACCTTCACCTTCGTCGCGTCATCCTTAATCTGATCGAGGAACTCGGGGTCGAACCACTCCCCCTGCTCGACGTCCTCGACCGCGACGAGGAGATAGTCGCCAGGCGGCACCGAGGACAGCCTGTACGCGCCCGTCGAATCCGTCCGAGCCGTGATGATGTGGCGCGACTGCGGCATCCAGAGCTTCGGATCGGACGGGAACGCGATGACGCTCACGTTGCCGATGCCGTTGCCGCGCGCGTCGCGGACGACGCCGGTCACGCTGCTGATCTTGTCGGTGAAGATCACGTTGATGCCGCTGATGTTGTCAGCCTTCACGTCGAGCGGCACGTCCGTGGCGTCGCGTCCGTCGACGTAGACGGACTTCATCGTCCATCCGCGCGGGCCTGCCGCGCGAAGCATGTAAGTCCCCGGCATCACGTCGGCAATCGTGAACTGCCCGGTGTCGGTCGGATCGCCGCCGCGCCCTCCACCACCGCGTCCGCCCGCTCCGGCCGGCCCAGATCCGAGCAGAGACGGAATCACGCGGAATCCGCCGAACCCCTGCGGAAGCTGTGTGCCGGACGCTTCGAGCGTGACCGTGCCGCTCAACTGCACGCCGGGCGCCGGCGTGAGCGCGACGTTCACCTCTTCGCCGCTGACAACGAGCGACTGCACGGCCATGCGCGGCCCGCCGCCCGTTGGGCCGCCGTCCGCCCGCGCGACGATCGTGTATTTGCCGGGTGTCACGTTTTGAATGGTGAACGTGCCGTCCTCGCGCGTGGATGCGCGGAGCCCTCCTCCAAGCAGTCCGCCGAATCCCGCTCGTCCACCGCCGCCGCGCCCCGCGAGCGCCGCCAGCGCTCCGCCTCCCGCGCCAAGCGACCCGCCGTCCTCTGGAATGAGGCTCACCATCGCCGATCCTCCCGCGACAACTCCCTTCACTGTCGCGAGCGGAACGATCTGGACCTGGAAATCGATACCGGTCAGTTCCTGCGATGCCGCGAGCTTCAGCTTCGTCGCGTCGCCAGCCGTGATCACGCCGGGGTAATACGTCGCCGCGTAACCGGTGCTTTCCGGCGCCTGCTCGACGCCGCCGAGCCCGCCGATCGCCTGCCGCACGAGCTGCTCGAGTCCGCCCGCCGTCGCGCTGACGTAGTAATCGCCGGGCGGCAAGCCGAAGATCCGGTATTGCCCGCGGTCGTCGGTTTGATCGCCACCCGCCGCCGTCAGCTGCTTCTCGCCGCGCACGTACTGTTGCCGTAACACGGTCACCACCGCGCGTGCGAGCGGTTCACCCTCTTCGTCGAGCACCCGTCCCGTCACGACACCGCCGCGCGCGAGCTTCAAGTCGACATTGGTGGCCTGCTCGCCGTCCGTGAGTTCCACGGCCGCGCCCGTCCGCAGCGATCGACGCTGGCCGAACGCGCCGTCGACGAATCCGCTCTTCGCAGCCGTGACGGTGTAGGAACCTGCCGGAAGTCCGGTGATGCGATAACGCCCCTGTTCGTCCGTGCTCGCGACGTGCGGGCGCCCGCCGCCTGACACGACGATGCGCGCGCGCTTCAGCGGCCGTCCGGTGTCCGCCGTCACGACCTTGCCCGCGATGACACCCGTGCCCTGCTGCGCCACGACGTCCCGCTGCGGCCGGCCGCCCCGCTGTCCGCCGCCACCCTGGCCGCGCCCCTGCCCGCGTCCCGGACCCTGCACCTGGCCTTGCGGTGCCGGTCCCTGGGGCTGAGGAGGCGGACCCTGCGCAAGCAGAGACGCCGCAAACACGAGCATGATCGCGATCAGGCCAGACCTCTTCACCATTCGGACTCCTGTCCCGGATTTTAGACCTCGGGAGTGGCGCGAAAGTGAAAACTGTGCGACATAAAGGTGCCTACAGGTGCCAAGGGTGCATAGGGGTGCCTACGGGTGCGAAGGGTGCCTATAGGTGCAACGGTGGCCTTCAGGCCGGCCGTTTCCTTTAGTGCAGCGACAGCCCCTGCAAGATCAAACAGGAGAAGGAGAGAAAGGGAGAACTCTTCCTCCTGTTGTCTTTAGACATGGATGCAGCGTGACAGTGAAAGGTGTTGATTGAGGGGTTCCGTCCTGCTTATTCGCTTTTCACTTCCGCGTCGGTCTTGAGTTCATTCTTCACCGACAACTCCCCGTTGCCGATCGCCAGCGAGCCCGCGAGCATCCGTTCGACGTTGCTGTTGACCACGCCCGACAGCGTCACGTGGCCCCCTTCGACAATGATGTGGATCGGCGGGTTGGCCATCGACGCGTAGTTCCAGAACGACGGGTTGCTGTAGATCGCGCGCGAAATGCGATACCGCAGCGAATCGTCGAACGGCGAGACCGGCAGCACGGTGATGTCGTTGCGAACGCTGCGCACGCCGTCCACCTTGGCGACTCGGTGCTCGACATCGCTCTTCTTGAACGGCATCGTGACTTTCCCGGTGAGCACGACGGCGCCGTTCTCGACACTCGCGTTGATGTCGTCGAAGATGGTCAGCCGCGTGTAGCCGACGATCGAGCGCCCGATGTCCTCGGCCAGACGCACGTCGCGCCGATCCTGCGCACAGAGGCTGCCCGACATCGTCACGAGCAGCGCAAGGACTGTAAACCAGCTTCGGACTTTCATGGTTCCCGGACCTCCGGCCGGCTCCTGAGAGCGGCCCCGGCAAGCGAGCAAGGCTGACATTTCAACGCTGCTGAAACGCAAAGGGAGTGCCAGCGCGAACGCGCGAATTGCCGCGGAAATCCGGCGGTTTTCCGCGCCGCCAATGGTCCCGTTGTCCTGCTGAGAGGGCGATAGGCTGGTCAGGCCAGCACCACCGAACCTACAACGCGATGATCGTGAGGATGCCGGCGCCGATCAGCAGGAGCTGACGAAACGGCCCTCCTTCCAGGCCGCCGCGGTGCAGATCGGGAATGAGATCGGACATTGCCACGTACAGGAAATTGCCCGCGGCAAACGCGAGCACATACGGCAGGACGTGCGGGAGCAGTTGCGTGGCCGCCATCATTCCCGCGGCGCCGAGAATCCCGCCGATGCCCGAGAGCACGTTGAGCGTGAACGCGCGCGAGCGCGAGTAACCGGCGCGCAGCAGGATCGCGACGTCTCCTACTTCCTGCGGAATCTCGTGTGTCGCCACGGCGAGCGCCGTCGTCACGCCAAGCGGAATCGACGTCAGGACGGCCGCAGCGATGACGGTGCCGTCGACGAACGTGTGGAAGGCGTCTCCGACGATGACGAGTGAGGCGGCGCTGCTCGTGTGGACTGCGCATTCGTCCGTGTCGTGGCAATGGCGCCAGATCACGAGCTTCTCGAGCACGAAGAACGCAAGCACACCCAGGAGCAGGGTGCCGAGCGCGGTCCCGGGCGGGAGCTTCTCGAGCGCTTCCGGCAGCAGCGCGAGCAGCGCGACGCCGAGCAGCGTGCCGACCGCGTAGCTGATCGCCCAGGGCAGGACTTTGACGCGAAGGCCGTCGCCGAGCAGAAGGAACGCCGACGCGACCAGCACGCCGCCGAAGCTGCCGAGCACGCTCAGCCCGACAGCCACCGCGTAAAGATGCACGCGGAATTCTAGCGCATCACGGAGTGGCGACGAACCCGCGGCGCGCGCGCACGTGGTAGCTCGGATTGCGGAGCTCGACGCGGATCGGGTGCCATCGCCCGTCCTTGACGCCCGTCGACGGGTAGCCCAGGTAGTACTGCCGGCTCAGTTCGTCGGCAATGCCCGACGTCGCAGGATCGAGGTCGCGGGCGGTGCGCACGATCTCGGTGCGTCCGCCGCTGTCGTCGGTGATTTCGCGAAGCGCAAGGACGTTGACGCGATCGTCGTTCGGGTTCCGCCCGTTGCGCGGATTGCTCGGCGGCCACGACGGCGGTGCCGGCGGCGGAGGGGACGGCGGGTTGCGCCGTCCCGGAATCGGAAACGGGAACGGCGTGGGAAGGCGCGGCGTCCGCGGCCGCTGCCCGGCGCCCGCGGGAAAGTAGCCGTACGTGCTCTGGCTGTCGATGCCGATCGCATAGACCAGCACCTCGGTCTCGCGAATCATCTGCTTCAGCGACACGATATCGGTGTGGCTGCTCGTATCGTTTCCGTCGGAGATGATGACCAGCGCCTTCTTGCGGTTGTGCCCCGCCTGCGCGAGCGGAATGGCCTCCGCGACCGCGTCGTACAGCGCCGTGCCGCCACGCGGCTGCATGCGCTCGAGCTCGTAGCTCACACGCCGCTTGTCGCGGGTCCACCCTTCGACCAGGACCGGATTGCTGTCGAAGCGATACAGGAACACTTCGTCGCTGGGATCGTTCAGCTGCGCGAGGAAGCTGTTCAGCGCGTCGCGCGCGGAGGCCATCTTCTCGCCGTCCATGCTGCCGCTCGTATCGAGCGCGATGCCAAGGCTCACGGGGACGCGTTCCGCGTTGAAATGCGTGATCGGCTGCGGCTGATCGTCCTGGTAGACGCGGAAGTCGTCCTGCCGCAGGCCGGAGACGAAGCGACCGCCCTGATCCGTGACAGTTGCGTTCACGTTGATCAGTTCGACGCCCGTGCGGAAGCGGAACGACTGCTGATCATCCGGCTTCTGCGATTGCTGCGGCTGCTGCGCCTGCGCGCGCAGCGCACCGCCGGCCCCGGCAAAGAACGCCGCCGTCACGAACGCGACAGCGGCGAGGAGTTTCCTGGTCATGGTCATCACCCGGCGGGCTGTGAAGGTCCGCCCTACTACTTCTGTGCGAGCGCGTCGGGCGCTCGCTTGTCGACGTGCTCGATCACGCGGCCGTCCTCGGTGCGGAACCCAATCCGATAGCGCGCTACCTGGCCCGTCACGGGAACGTTGACGACGAACGGCGATTCATCACCCGGCGAGAGCGTCGTGAAGTCGAGCGGCGCGCGGCTGCTCGTCAGGAACGCACCGTCCGGTCCGAACAGGAACGCGGTGGCGACCACGTGCGACATGCGTGCGCCGCTGCGCGGGTTCTGCACGAGCCCCGTGATCACGAGGCGCTCGGCTTCCTGCGTGTGCCGCAGCGACACCAGCTCCAGCGGCGCGCTGTCGAGCACTGCCGGCTGCTGCTGCGCGGCTGCGCCGGTGGATGGAGATGCGGTCACGCTCGAATGCGTTGACGCCAGCACGAATGCAATCGCGATTACAACCGCCGCCAGTGCGCCGATGACCGCGAAGCGCCGCCCCCACGGCGACGGCGCGACGGCTTCTTCGAACAGGTGCGACACGCCCGCCACGCTTTCAGCGGACGGCCGCAGATCCAGGTCGTCCACCGATGGGGCACGCTCAACACGTGTGGGGCGCGCGGCGACGCGAACAGGAGGCGCAACGATTGGCGCCCCTGCGGCGGGCTGCGGCGCGGCGACTGGAGCCTCGGCGGCCGGTGGCATCGCCATCGCCGTCAGCGCGTTCACCCTCGCCTCCGACCGCGCGCGTTCCTCGCGCATCAGTTTCGCGACAATGAACGCCATCGCCACCGCCATCGCGAGCGACAGGACCGTAACCGCCAGGAGCACTGTATCCATGATTCCCTACCGAAGCTTGAATTCAACGGCGACTTCAACGACGACGTCCACCGGCGTGCCGAACCGGCGTGCCGGGGAAAAACGCCACTGGCGCACCGCGTCAATCGCACGCTGATCGAGACCGCTGCCGAGCCCGTGCAGCAGCGTGACGTTGCCGACACCACCGTCTGCGCGCACGATTATCTCGAGCACGACGTCTCCCTCGATCCCGCGGCGGCGCGCATCCTCGCTGTAGTCCGGCTTCACCTCGCGCACGATCGCGGGAGGCGTGATGCCGCTGCCGGGGCGATACGGACCGCCGCCGGTTCCTCCGCCGGAGCCCGGGCCGATACCAGAGCCCGTCCCTTCACCGATCCCCGTGCCCTGGCCAGAGCCCACGCCGGACCCTGATCCGGGGCCATGGCTGTCGGATTCGAGCGGGGGATCGTTGAGCACGCCAGCGCGATCGCGCGCGTTGGCTGCCGCAGTCGCCACGGGGGCGACGACCTGCGGCAGCGGAACCGGCGCAGGCGCAGGCGGCGGCGGTTCAACAGGTTTCGCGACGGGCTGAATGACGACAGGCGGCGGCGTCCTCACAGGCTTTGGTTCAGGAGGCTTTGTCGTGATCGGCCGCGGAGGCGGCACCGGACTCCGCAGCGGGCTCGCGCCTTTCATTTCTGCCTTCGGTGGAGGCGCCGGCTGCCGCAGTCCTCCACCGCCGCCTCCGCCTCCCGGGCCGGGGGTCGCCAGGAACACCAGCCGCACCGGCGTGGTGTCGCGCTTCTCCGGCGCCGTCGCGACCCCCATCGTCGCGAGAAGCACCAGGCAGCCGAGGACGGCGGCATGCAGCGCGCCTGACGCGGCGAGCGCTCCGCCTGGAGACCGGCGGGCCTCCGAGTGCGGGCGGAACAACGGCCGCTCGAGCTCCGGCGTGTCGCTGCCCTGGAGAATCCGGACGGCGCGCACCGCCTCGGCTTCCGCGACGAATGTGCCGTCGATGGCCTGGATGCTGCCGCTCGCAACGAGCGCGCGCACCTCCCGCACCAACACGCCGGCCGCATCCGCGATTTCGCGGGGCGTGAAGACGTCGGGGATGATTCCTGTGACGGCTGACATGGAAGTTGTCCGGGTCAGAGGGGCAAAACGCTTGCCGACTCTTTCCGCGGTGACGGATCCCTCCAACCCATTTTTCGGCCGATATTCGACCGACCTTTGACGTGAGCTCAGCCGCGGTGTAGTCGAATCGGGACAGGGGTGTAGGACACTCAATCCGAATCCCTCGTCTGTGACTCCTGATCGAAGCGGGTCTAAGTGTTGACGGGCACCAAGGCGTATCCA
>WNGF01008251.1_pt1 | contig 13777 bp, 13 predicted proteins | sample 5400641 | NCBI WGS metagenome assembly WNGF01 (sample SAMN13153371, study PRJNA577476) | soil metagenome | isolation source: 80 cm soil or saprolite under grassland replicate 2 | place: USA:California | collected 2016-06-15
TCAAACTCCAGCGCGAACCGATTGAGTTGGCCTTTGCCGTCGAAATATTGCGGCCAGGAAAGCTTTCTTTCATTCAGAAACTTTTCCAATTCCTGTCGATCGTCGTCCGAGTTGATGCCCACAATCTCGAAGCCCCTGCTGTGGAGCCGTTGATAGACGGCTTTCAAGTGCGGAACTTCGCTGACGCAAGGGACGCACCAGGTGGCCCAGAAATCGAGGAGCACAACCTTGCCGGCCAGTTTCTCCAGATCAATTTCGCGTTTGTCCAACCCGGAGAACCTGAACCTGACCGGTCTGCCGATCATTTCAAAATGCTTCACCATCGCCCTGGCGCCATCGACGATCCCCGGCGGCGCACCTTTGTTCGCGGCCAGTTCCCCGGCCACAGCGCGCGCCTGGTCCATCTGGTCGTCCCAGAACCGGTTTTTAGCCAGCGTCAACAACAGTTCGTAGGGTTCCTCCCGCCCGGGAAACTCGCGTTGCAACTCGCGCACCGATTTCTCGAAGTCATCCAGATTGACCGTGTAATTTTTGAACTGAAGGTAGTAGGCGATTTCCTGAACGCCGGCGGACCGGACGGCGAACCGGTCGTCCTCAGTCAAAGCCGGATCCTGCCACAGTGCCTTTTGCGCCGACTCCAGCGTCGCCTTGAGACTTTCCTGGCCGAGATGAACGGCGATGGTCAACAATTCACATTCCTTGACGCGCGCGCGGAAGGCCTTCGCATGTTCGGGAAAGCGCGTGTAGAATTGCCGCGCCCTGGTCGCAGCCCGGGCGGCCGCCGCGGCCACCCGGCGATGAAACCGGGCGATGTCCCCGGGCGCCGGCGCTTTCTTCGACCACGCGTCCGGCGTGTCCGGAGGTTCGCTGGCGCGAAGCACCTCTTTCCACGCGTTCGTGGCGGCGGCAAGCCGGTCGTATCCTGAGTTTCCTGAAGCGGCCGCGCCGGCTGCGGGGCAACAGAGAGTGTCCAGCAGCAGAAAAACCGCGGCCCCCGCCGCGCAAAAAAAGCGAGACACCGAGTGGCGACGGCGGATGATGGTCATGTCGTCACGCGAAACGCGCGCTATTGGGAGGGGGGTTGTTCGGACAAAAGCTTTTCCACCTTTTCCTCCAGATTCATGCGCGCGTTCAGGTCGCGCAGGACGCCCTGTTTGTCCACCAGCCACATTGTTGGAAGGGCTATGATGCCAAACTCCAGACCAAACCGGTTGGTCTGACCCTGGCCGTCGAAAAATTGCGGCCAGGTGATGTTCGACACGTCCAGCACGCGTTGCATCTGCTCTCGTTCGTCGTCGGAGTTGATGCCAATGATTTCAAAACCTTTCGGGTGCAGCTTGCCGTAGGCGGATTTCACGCGCGGAATTTCCGCCAGGCAGACGGGGCACCAGCTTGCCCAAAAATCAAGGAGCACGACTTTGCCGCGCATGCTTTCCAGATCCACCTCCCGGCCGTCGGAAGCAGTGAATTTGATCCGGACCGGTTTGCCTTGCAGTTCGAATCGCTTCCGGACCATTGTGGCCATCCATTTCAATTCCTCGGGTGCTTTGCTCTCGAGAATCGCCCGAATCAGCGCGCGGGCCTTGTCGCCGTCTGCAATCTGGGACTGGATCCGGAGCAGTTGCATCATCAAACTGAACACTTCGGGCCGGTTGGGAAACTCCTTGGCCAGAGTCAGAATGCCCTCCTGCAATTTGTCGATATAGGCCCGACTGTCCTCCGGTCCGCTCTGCAGCGCTTGGCGTTGAACCGTTCGCCAGCGCAACAGCAAACGCTCGTCCGTCTCCATCGGTGCCTCGCCGCCGCGACGGTCTTCGGTCTCGTTCAACTGCGCGACCTGTTTGATGTTGCCGAGTTGGACAGCGGTCCGGCGCATCTCCAGCTCTTTTTTGCGCGCTTCCTCCGCCCTGGGGTGATTGGGAAACCAGGTATAGAATTCGCGCGCCTGGTCCGCCACCTGGCCGGCCAGTTCGCCGTTGCGTTTGTTGAAGGCGGCGATCTCCTCCGGGCTGGGAGCGTTGGTCCGCCAGCTCTCCGGCGCCGGAGGAGGGTGCAACGCTTTGACTAGCGCCTTCCAGGCCTGCTCCGCCGCGATGTCCCCCTCGCTTCGGTTCGTCGATGTCGCGATGATCGGGTCCTGCTTCGATGCCTCTGCCGCGTTGGATTGAATCGCCACCAGGCCGACACAGATCGCGAGGGCTGTTGACACCGATTGCCCCAGGCAGGCCAACGAGCGGAATTTCATGAACATAAGACGCGGGATACAGGGAGTTTATTCCTCTTCGGAAATTTTGCTGACCGGCAGCAGCCATCGGACCTTCTCTCGGAGCAGTCGCAAACGGCGCGGATTGCCCGGCTCGTTGAAGTCCGCTTCGCGCCCGCCCGGGTCCGGATGCGCCAGCGCCGTGTCCAGGGCGGCCGCCAGCGATTTCGCTTCGCCCGCTGACAACTCGAGCCCGACCTTTTCTTCCTGTTCGATGCGCATGGCTTTGCGCTCAAGTTCCAACAAAAGGGCGCACGGTTCAAGACAAGGAATCAAACTTTTTTCTTCGGCGGCGTCCGGCGGCAGTCCGTTCACGGTCCAGAGCCGGCGTTTCAGGCAAAATGCCGGGTGGCAGCAGGCGCGGATGACCTGCGCCGCCTGTGGATCACTCACCATCGCGGTGAGGCGATACATGCCGGTCTGTCGGCCGGTGAAATCACGATAATGAGTGACCGGCGCTCCCGGCCTTCGCGCGGCAAACCAGTCGGCCATCGCGCCCGGGTAAAGCTCGTTCAACGCGCGCTCCAGTTCGGCGTCGTCATTGACCCGCAGCCGCCAGCCGGCCGGCAAATTGGGCGCCGATTTGAGGGGGCGAAACGCGCCGTCGGCGGTGAATTGGGCCAGGGACCGCAGGTCGGGAAGCGGCAACTCGCGCAACGCTTTCGCCGGGCGGTCGCGATCGGCCGCATGTCGCAGCTCGTAACCCGGCGCAGCGCGGCGAATCAGCACTTGTGCCAGCAAAAACTCATTGGGGAGTTGCGCGACGAAGGCCTGAACGGCTGGATTGCGAAATACGGACATTGCGGGGGAAGGGTAAGGGAATTGTGGGTAATTGTCAGTTGTCAGTGATCGGTTGTCGGTTGTCGGTTGTCGGTTGTCGGTTGTCAGTTGTCAGTTGTCGCCATACACCAACGCGGTTCGTAGCCTGTCACCACTGACCACTGGCCACTGACCACCGACCAAAAAACGTTTTCGGTCAGCTCACCGATCGCTCTGCGATGACTCCGTTCAGCCGCCATTCCGAATCCTGCTTCAGGTAAAGTGTCTGGGTCGGAAACGCGAAACTGATGCCCTCGTCGTCAAATCGCTGCTTCAGCGAAAGGTTCATTTCCTGCATGCCCCCAAGGTAGGCCTTGTAATCGGTCGAATTCCACCAGTGAATCACCTGAATGTTCAACGCGGAATCGGCGAACTTGTTAAAGCTGATCCAGGCATCAAAGGTCATGGAGTTGCCTCGATACACCTCGTCGATGATTTGCAAGGCCCGCCTCACTTTCTCCGTCGGTGTGTCGTAAGTAATGCCGATGTTCATTACGGTTTTAATGTTGGGCCGGCGGGTGACGTTGGTGATGGTGGCGTTGCCCATGGTTTTGTTCGGAATGGTGAGGAGATGGCCGTCCAGATTGCGAATGCGGGTGCTCCGCAGTCCGATCGTCTCGACCGTTCCATCGACGGAATCGAGTTGGATGCGGTCGCCGATGCGAAACGGTTTATCAATGAAGATGGCCACCGCGCCGAAGAGATTGGCCACCGTGTCCTGCGCGGCGAGGCCCAGGGCCAGGCCGCCGACGGACAAGCCGGCAATCGCCGCCGTGATGTCGAAGCCGAGGTTCTGTGACGTGACCAGCACGGCCACGACGACGATAAACACCTTGAGAGTTTTGCGGATGATGGGGAAAAGCTGTTCGTCAAAGCCCCGGTCGGTCTCGGCGACCGTTCGCTGCTTCCAATAGCCCATCAACAAATCGATCAGTTTGAGAATTGCGTAAGTGACGGTTGCGGCGACGATGACTTTCAGGACTCTGTCCAGGATTTTGTTCACCAGGTCCGGCCAATCGAACACGCCCAGGCCGATGTTCAGGAAGATGACGAACGAGACGACCTTGATCGGCCCGTTCAGCAGGCCCAGCAGCAAATCGTCCAGTTGGGTTTTGGTCTTCTCCGTCCACTTTTTCAGCCAGATGCGCGTGAGGTAATCGAGGAACTTCGAAACGTAGAACGCCAGGAAGATGTAAATGAGCGACGCGAGGTATTTCCAGAGCGGCTCGCCAAAGGCCGTGGCGCTGTTCAGTACCTCGACCCGCTCCAAAAAGAACGTCAGACGCACCCGTTTGGACTTGGCCTCGCTCTGCGCGGGCTTGCCCGGGTTCGAGGCGTCCGCCGCCGCCGGGGAACCGACCCGGTTGGTGGCTGCAGTCGGCGCGGCCGTTTGGGCCACAGACCAGACCGACCACAGCAACAGCGCGGCCAGCGCCAAGACGTAACTGCGAAAAGCCAAATCGAACTTTCGTTTCATCGTGCGTTCAATAAAAGGAACCAAAGCCGGCGCTGACAAGTCCTAATCCGCGCGACCGAATATCCGGGATGATCCAGGGCCGATCCAGGGTCCGATGCACGGTGTTGAAGTGGAACCCGGCGAAACCTGAAATCCGAACGCCGAAACAAATCCGAATCCGCAATTCCGAAAGACTGACCGTGCTCCGGACGGCTGATGGGTCTTGGCTTCGGGTTTCGGGATTCTTTCGAACCTTGGAATTTGGGTTCCGGATTTGGCGGCGCGCAGTCACCTCGGGGATGAGGCGTGGGAATGCCGGGCGCCGACGCCTCGCGGCCTACTCCTCGTTGTCCTGCCGCACGGCGGTGTTTAATTCCTCCAGGAAATGGGGTAACGCGGACTGAACGCGGTTCCAGTTTGGAATGAGGGGCGCGCCGAGCGGATCTTCGAGAAACGTCTTCGCCGCAACCCGAATACTGCGGACAAACGTCGTGGCCGCGACTTCCTCTTCGTGTCGGTCGAAGTTCAGCCCGTTCATGGCCGAGTCGGCCGCGTACTGGCGTAACGCGTCTTCAGCCTGGCGCATGTAGGCGCTGAGCAACGTGTCGAACAGGCCGGTGTCGAGCTTGATGCCCTCGGCCGCCATCGTGCGGAACACCGACTTGGCGATGTCCACCGCCATTTTGTTCAATCCCTTCTCCGGGTCGCGCGCCGAAAGCTCCTGATGTTTGTGGTCGTAATTCTCGCACAATTCGGCCTGGCAAATCCCCTTGGCCGCGGAGTTGCGAAACACGTCGGCCAACAAACCGACTTCCAAACCCCAGTCCGCCGGGATGCGATTGCGCCGCACCAGGTCGAGGTCGAGCGACACTTCGCCGGCCAGCGGATAGCGGAAGGTGTCCATATAGACCAGATACGGCTGCAATCCGAGAATGCTTTTCAGCGAACGGATGAGCGGCGTGAGCATCAAGCGCATGGCGCGCCCGTTCAACTTGTCGGTGTAGCGGGCGTAGTAGCCTTTGCAGAAGTCGAAGCCCAGGCTCGGATGGGCCACCGGATAGCACAGCCGCGCCAGCAACTCGCGGTTGTAACTGAGGATGTCGCAATCGTGCAGCGCCACCATGCGCGATTGTTCGCTGGCCAGCACGTATCCGAAGCAGGTCCAGACATTCCGTCCTTTGCCGGCGGGCCCGACGATAAGGTCGGCGTCCTCCAGTTGCCGGTAAAGCCGTTGCAGGCGCGGTCCATGCAGCCACAGCAAAACCGGTTTTTGCGGCAACTGCGCAAAAAATCGTCTCGCCCTTTTCCATTCGCGGGGAGCGGCCTGGTCCAGACCCACGATGATTTGCTTCAGATAACTGACGTTTCTCAATTCGCGGACGATGAGCTTGAGCGCTTTGCTGCCCAGTTCCTTCGCGTGGCAGGGCAACACCAGCGCGATGGGCGTTTCTTCGGCAAAGGCGTTCAACTCCTTCTCCAGGCGGGGCACGTCGGTCCGGCCGAGTCGATGCAACGTGGCAATGGCTCCGGTCTGAAAAAAGTCCGACATACCGCCGAAATATGCCGCGCCCAACAAGGGCATGACAAGGTTTGATTGCGGGAATTCTTCCCTCGAAGACCTTCTGATGAGTTGACCGGGCCAGGGTGCCAATGAAATCATCGGCGCGCTTTGAAGCTGGTTATTGTCCACTATCACCTCCGACCGGGCGGCATTCGACGAATCATCGAGCTGGCCACCCCTCATTTGATCCGCGAGTTCAACGGCGCGATTGACGGCGTTGTCGTCGCCTGTGGCGAAGCGAACGACCGGGAATGGAACAAATATTTTCAGGGCCAATTGGCCGGCACGCCCGTCGAGTTTTTGGTCGAACCTGCGTTTAATTATTTTTCCGAGCAGAAGCGCTCGGCGAACAAAATCACCGGGCAAATCCGCGCCGCGTTGGGGGAAATTTTTTCCGGCGCGCCGGACGGCGCCGTCCTGGTCTGGGCCCACAACCTGGGGATCGGCCGCAATCTGCTGCTGACTCGCGAACTGACGCGCGCCAGTGAGCAATTAAAAATTCCGCTCATCGCGCACCACCACGACTGGTGGTTTGACAACCGCTGGTTCCGGTGGTCGGAAGCGCGTCGCTGCGGCTTTCGTTCGTTGCGCGCGGTGGCCCGGGCGATTTTCCCGCCCGCGCCCAACGCGCGGCACGCGGCCATCAACCAGAAAGACGCCAGGATTTTGCGGCGCCACTTCCCGCAAGGGACGGCCTGGCTGCCCAACCTGGCCGACCGGGCTCCGGCGTTGCCAGCGGTCCGTGTTCGCGCGGCCAAAGACTGGCTGAGCCGCAAACTCGCGGACGACGCGCCGGTCTGGCTTATGCCCTGCCGGTTGCTCCGCCGGAAGAACATCGCGGAGGCCCTGTTGTTGACGCGCTGGCTCCGGCCCGAAGCGTGGCTGGTCACGACCGGGGGCGTCAGTTCGACCGACGAACACGCCTACGCGAACGGCCTGGCCGCGGCCGCGAGACGGGCCGGATGGCGCTTGCGTCTGGGCATATTGAACGGCCTCGAAAGCGGCAAACCCGGCGTCAGCGAACTGCTGGCCGCCAGTGAAGCCGTGTTGTTGACCTCGATCCAGGAAGGGTTCGGTTTGCCGTCCCTCGAAGCGACCGCGGCCCGGCGACCGTTCATTGGCCGCGCGATTCCAAATGTCGCGCCGGACCTCGTGCGGTTCGGCTTTCGTTTTCCGCAATGTTACGACGAATTGCTTGTCGATCCGCGTTTGTTCGGCTGGCAAAGCGAATTGCAGCGGCAACAAAAACTCTTCGGCGCGTGGAAGAATTGCCTTCCGGGCGCCTGCCGCCGGTGGGCGGGCGACCCGGTTTTGCTGATGGCCGGCACAAAGACGCGCGCCATGCCATTCAGTCGATTGACCTTGACGGCGCAGCTCGAAGTGCTGGCCCAACCGGTGGACCGCTCGTGGGACTTGTGCGCGCCGCTCAACCCGTTCCTGCCGGCGTGGCGGCGGCGCGCGGCGGCGGGCCGTCTGCGGATTACGCCATGGCCGCGCAGGGCGGCCGCGTGGTTGAGCGGTAAATCCTACGCGCGACGATTCGGGCAGATCATCCGCGCGATGCCGCACGTCGCGCCGGATTCAGACGACGGCATCGCCGCGCAGGAAGAATTCATTCGTGAGAGACTTGGCAGCGAACATCTCTTTCCCTTACTGTGGCCGCGGCAACCGTAGCGTTCTCACCCGGCCTTCGGCCACCCGCTTCCCGCCCGACGGGGAGAGCGCGGGGTGAGCGGTGTCGGAAACGCGCGCGACGAGCACATGAAAATCCGCGCCGTCATTTTCGATATTTACAATACTCTGCTGGAAGTCGCTCCGCCGCCCGCCAACGCCGCGGAGCGTTGGGAATTTCTCTGGCAAGACATGCTGGCCGACCCCGCGCGCCTGAACCTGGAAGAATTTGCGGCCGGATGCGAAAAAATCGTCGCGCGCGAACACGCTGCCGCCCTCCGGATCGGGGTGCAATATCCGGAAATCTACTGGCCGGCCGTGGCCCAGGAGGCCTTGCCGGAACTGGCCCATCTGGCCGAAGCGGCGCGCGACGAGTTTCTCTATCAACACGCGAAGCTCCAGCGAACCGTCCGCCAGATGCCCGGCGTGGCCGAGACGCTGGCGGAACTGGCCCGGCGGAAAGTTCTGCTGGGACTGATTTCCAATTGCCAGCCTTATACGCTGCGCGAACTGGACGCCGCGCTGGCCACCGCGAACCTCAGCCGCGCGCTGTTCAGGCCGGAGCTGTGTTTTTTTTCGTTCGCCGCCGGTTTCAGCAAACCAAATCCCCACGCCTTTCGCCTCCTGCGCGCCCGGCTTCAGGCGCAGGGCGTCGTTCCCGCCGAAATTTTGATGGTGGGAGACCGACTCGTCAACGACCTTGAACCGGCCCGGGCGCACGGCTTTCAAACCTGGCAGTTGACCGCCGGGCATTCCACCACCGGAGAGACCGCCGGCGATTGGTCCGCCCTGCAGCGGCACCTGGTAGCGCGGGTCGCCTCATGATTCCCCGGATTTGGCGGTCTGCCGGGCAAAATACGGTCGGGCGGAAAAACCGGCGCTGAAATGATTTATTGTGAATGGCGGACCTCTGTTCGTGCGTCGGATGTGTGATGCTACCGTTCCCTCGCAAATTTTTCCGGCTCCTCCTCCTGACGCTCCTCGGTGTTACAACCCTCCAGGCTGCCGACGCTCAGAAGATTACTTTCTACGTCCAACTCGTCCGCGGCACGGATTCCGACAAACCGGAGGATCCGGCGTGGAAGCCGGTGGGCGCCAAACTGGGCAGGAACCTGCGAGGGGTATTCCGCTGGACGAATTACTGGGAGGTCAAAAGCGAGAGTCTCACGCTGTCGAAGGACAAGGTCGCCCGGTTGCACCTGACGCGGGAACGCGAGGTGGAAGTGAAATTGCTCGACCCGCCGCGCACCCGGATCCGTCTTTACCACAAGGGGGAGTTGACCCGCTGCTCGCACCAGCCGATCAGCGAACACATGTGCATTCTCGGCGGTGACGCGCAGAGCGGGGAGTCCTGGTTCGTCGTGGTGAGACGGGACAGACCGCTGGAAAAAGAGTGACCGTTCGAGGGGTCGATCCTGCTCCTGCTTTTGAACGCCGCGACTCCCGGCAAGGTCAGATTTAGATACTGCGCGTCTTTTTTCGCGGAGGCAACCCCGGGTGTTATGCTTGCGCATGTGACGCGAGGCGTCCACAATCCTGCCAGCGCTGCCGAATCGGATGCGCCGTGCCGGTTTCACGGCCAGTGAAACCCTGAATGAGAAAGGAATAGTATGAATACGATGACAGTGAACGAAGCAAATGCGGAAAAACTCCTCACCGATCTGAAGACCCTGGCTCGCGATGCGGAAGAAATGCTCAAGACGACTGCCGGCCAGGCGGGCGAAAAAATGAGCGACCTGCGGACCCGGCTTGCCTCCGCGCTGGAGTCGGCCAAAGCGACCGGCCATCGCCTGGAGGAGAAGGCCGTCGCGGGAGCGAAGGCGACTGACCGCGCAATTCGCCAGCATCCGTATGAGTCGCTCGGCGTCGCGTTCGGCGTCGGACTGTTGATCGGCGTGCTGGCTGGCCGCAGATAGCCCGGTATGCACGACACCCATGAGGAAGAGCGGGGCTTTTTCGATTCGTCGAAACGCCTCCTGCGCACCGTCGCGGCCATCGCTCAGAACCGCGTTGAATTGCTCTTTGTCGAATTGCAGGAGGAGCGCACGCGGTTGGTCGAGTTGCTGTTGCTGGCGGCCGGTGCCGTCGCCTGCGGCCTCATGGCCTTGCTCATGATCTCGTTCACGCTGGTGGTCTTGTTCTGGGACGAACACAGGGTCGCCGTCCTGGTCTGTCTCAGCGTGGTTTATCTTGCCGCGGCGGCCATCGGATTTTGGCAGCTCAACATCCGGCTCAGGAACTGGCAGGCCTTTTCCGATACGCTCGCCGAATTCAAAAAGGATTGCACATGGTCGGACCAACACCAGGGGAGCAACTCCGGCTCCGCAAGCAGGCCTTGATCCTGGAAAGCGAATTGAACCGTCTTTCGCTCGCCACGGAGTGGCGGCGGGTGCAGGCGGCGGCTGCCTGGGTCGGCGAAGCCAAACGCCTCGGACAACGCGCGCGGACCTGGTGGCCGGTACTGGCGCCCTTATTGGGAATGCTGATCGCCCGAAGGTTGCGACGAACCAATCCCGGCGTGGACCGGGCCGGGTCGTTGTTGAACGCGCTGGCGGCAGGCTGTTCGCTCTGGAATCAGTTTTCTTCGCGCAGAAGCCGTGACGGCTCCACCTCCAGCCGCGAGGATTAGCCCGGACAATTCACAGCCCGGCGCAGCCGGAACCGATGTAGCGCAGAGTTGAACTCTGCTGTATCGCGGATTTTTAAATCCGCCAACGCTCGCGCGCGATTCGTCTGCCGACTGCAAGTCGGCGATACAGCAGATTGGGAATCTGCGCTACGGGCGAGCGGTGCGTCGGCAAAGAAATTTGCGCAGGCGCGAAGATTTTTACCGATAGTAGTACAGCGCGCCGGAGCGCAACCGAAGCGGAGCGCGAGCTTCAGGTCGCTTCGGCGGACGAATTGACGAGAGCGTTGAAAGATTTCAGCGCGGCTGGTGTGCGTAAGGTGAATCGGCGTAAACGCCGCGCTCCGGCTGAGCGGCGGGTCTCCCGACCCGCGGCCTGTTCGCCTGTGAGCAGGGCAAGGGACAACCCGAAGCGGGTCGTGCCTGCGAAGCCGCTGCGGCTCACAGAGCCGCGCTCCGGAATACAGCGGACTTGCAAATATGAGCACCATCACCGTCGGCACGGGCGCGTCGAAACGGGTCGGTTTCATTTCCACGCGTTTTCACGGGACGGACGGCGTCACGCTCGAGGCGGAAAAGTGGGCGCACATTCTGACGCAGCAGGGCCACGCCTGTTTCTGGATGGCCGGCCTGCTCGACACGCCTCCGGAGATCAGCTACTGCGCCCCGACAGCATTTTTTCGCCATCCGGAGGTGCTGGCGGCGCAGGAAAAGCTTTTCGGCGCCACAGCGCGCTCGCGCGAAATCACGAACCAGATCCAATCATTGAAGGAGGGGCTCAAGGACGAGATCTATCGCTTCATCGAAAAATTTCAGATTCAGGTGTTGATTCCGCAAAACATCCTCGCCATCCCCATGCACGTGCCACTGGGCCTGGCCGTAACCGAAGTCATCGCCGAGACCGGCCTGCCCACCATCGCCCATCATCACGATTTTTCCTGGGAACGCGAACGCTTCACCCGCAGCGCGGTGAACGACTATCTCCAGGCCGCCTTTCCGCCATCGCTGCCCCGCATCGAGCATGTCGTCATCAATTCGATGGGCCAAAAGGAACTCGCCCGTCGTTTCGGTCTGCCCGCCACCGTGGTGCCGAACATTCACGACTTCGAAACTCCGCCGCCGGGCATTGACGGTTACAACGCCGACCTGCGCCGCGAAATCGGTTTGCGCGAGGACGATTTACTCATTCTGCAACCGACGCGCGTCGTCGCCCGTAAAGGCATCGAACATGCCATCGAACTGGTGAGGCGGCTCAAGGAGCCCCGGGCGAAGCTGGTAATTTCCCATCCCGCGGGCGACGAAGGCGACGATTATATGAAGCTGCTGGAGGAGCGCATTTCGGACGCGCAGATTGATGTCCGCTTCATCGCGGACCGCGTGGGCGAGGAGCGCGGCGCGAATGCCGTGGGCAAAAAAGTTTACACCTTGTTTGACGTCTATCCGCACGCCGATCTGGTGACTTATCCGAGCTACTACGAAGGGTTCGGCAACGCGTTTCTGGAAGCGATCTACTTTGGCAAACCGGTCGTCGTGCATACCTACGCGGTTTACGCCCGCGACATCGCGCCGCTCGGCTTCAAGACCATCGAGATGACTCAACTGGTTTCCGGCCAGGTGGTGGAGCAGACGCGGGCGGTTCTGCGCAACCCGACGGTGCGCGATGAGTGGGCGAAGATCAATTACGAACTCGGTTTGAAATACTTCTCCTACGCCGTCGGGCGCCGCAAACTCGCCGCCCGCATGGCGAATCTGTTCGGGGAAGGAGTGTAGGGATTGTCGATTTTGGATTTTCGATTTACGATTGATCAGAACAACGACTTGGCCCGCGAAATCGTAAATCCGGTTACCCTCCCGCGACGATCTGCACGATTTCCAGCCGGTCACCGGCGCTGAGCTGACGTATGGAAAATTCCGACCCATCTGCAACTCCCCTGCGATCCATTTCAACGTCATCGCCGTCTCCGCCCGCAACCGCTGCGCAATGCGCACCTTCTTCGCGTCGCCCTTCCGCCGACGCTTCAGATCCTCCGCCGTCCACCCTAGCCGCTTCAATTCCGTCGCCACAATCCCGCGCGCCTTCTGCTCCTCGCTCCCCTGCCGTTCCTCCGCGTAGTGGTACTCCCCCACCCCTTCGGCCACCTGCTCGAGCAACTCCTTCCGAAATGCCTTCTCTCCAAAAAGCGCGCCCAAACGCGCTGTCCTTTGCTATCCTGTGCTCGCCCAGCAATCGGTTCACCCGCAGCCACCACGGTCGCTTCGCCGGCGCCTTGAGGTAGTCCGGATAACTGCTCCAGGCAAACGCCTTCAACGGCTCCTCGACCCCCAGCAACTTCGCCCGCGACGGATTCAGATGGACGTAATCGCACACCGTCTTCAAATAGCCGTTGCCCGAGCCATCCACCACCAGGGCCTTGTAGCGCCCGCTGAACAGGTGCCCGAAGAGCTTGTGCCGCCGGTTGAACCGCGACGTGTAAGTGCCCAGGAACCACTTTATCCCCGCCACCAGGTTGGCCCTCGGAGTCTCCACCACCAAATGAAAGTGATTGAGCATCAGACACCAGGCATGCACCTGCCAGTCCGTTTTGCCACAGCACTCGCCCAAAGTGGTCAGAAACAGTTTCCGATCCTCGTCATCCTTGAAAATCGGTTCCCGCCGATCCCCGCGATTCATCAGGTGATAGATCGCCCCCGGATATTCGACTCGCAGCTTGCGTGGCATGCACCTACATTACCTGTCACCAACCCTGTGTCAATGTTTAGGACTGACCCCTTTCTGTGGTGTTCATCCCGAAGTATCGGCGCAAGGCGTCTCTACGGCTCGCTGCGAAAGCACCTGGGCAACCTGTTCCGAGAGTTGGCGCGCCACAAGGAATGCGAGATCGGGGAGGGGCACCTGATGGTCGATCATGTGCATATGCTGGTCTCGATTCCGCCGAAATACTCGGTCTCGCAGGTGATCGGGTATATGAAAGGCAAGAGCGCCATCCACATTGCGCGGACCTATGGAGGGAAGCGAAGGAACTTCGTGGGCCAGCACTTCTAGGCGAGGGGCTACTGGGTCTCGACCGTGGGACACAATGAAGCTGCCGTGCGTCTCTATATCCGAGAGCAAGAGAAGGAAGACCAACGCCTGGATCAGTTGGGACTGTTCGCAGGCGAAAGCCGCTTTGAGCGGCTCCAAGATTAACCCGCTTTGAGCGGTTCACAATTTCAAGCCTCCGGCTTTGCCGGAGGTCGCTGACAGAGAGAGAGTACCCCGGTAGGAATTGGAATGTGTCCGTAAGAGGTAAGTCCGATCAGCCTCCCGCGACAATTTTGACGATTTCCAACCTGTCGCCGGCTTTGAGCTGCCGCTTGGAGAATTCCGATGGCGCGACGGCC
>WNGF01007023.1_pt1 | contig 13775 bp, 12 predicted proteins | sample 5400641 | NCBI WGS metagenome assembly WNGF01 (sample SAMN13153371, study PRJNA577476) | soil metagenome | isolation source: 80 cm soil or saprolite under grassland replicate 2 | place: USA:California | collected 2016-06-15
AGGCCTATCGCGAGAATCTTCGCCTCGACCCGACGAACACCGATGGGTGGGTGAATCTGGGATTTGTGCTTCTTCAGCTCGGGCGTCTGCCCGAGGGACTCCAGGCCTACGAAACCGCCCTCTCGCATTCGCCGGACTACCCGCTGGCGCTCCACGGTGCGGCTGCCGCGCGCGCCGCGCTGGGGGACTCCGCCGGGGCTCTCCAATACCTCGCCCGCCTCCAGCGGGTGGATCCCTCGCGGGCTTCGCAACTTCGGCGCGATCTCGGACTTGCGCCGTAGGCGGTTCGGCCGCGAATCAAGTCCTCGGGATTCGCACGATCCGCGTGTCCGCCAGCCAGTCTCCTGCGCCCCGCCGCTCCTGCGTCAAGACCACTCCGAGATTGGCGAGACCGAGGGTGAGAACGGAAGCCATACCGCCAATCGAGCGAAGAAGAGCCCTTCCATAGCCGATGGGGGATCCGTCCCGCCGGACGACAGCGATGCCCATCAAACCCTTGCCGAGCGTCTGCCCGAAGCGCCCGAGGCAGAGCACGTGATAGACAAGGTGCAGGACGATCGCGAGGATCAGCAGACTGGGAAGAACCGCGGGGGGTGGTGCGAGCGGACTTCCAGACAGGTTCCCGAAGCTCAGGAGTCCTTCGGCGCAGAGTGTCCACAGACCGATTCCCAGCACGGCATCCAGCAAGGCGGCTGCCCAGATGCGTCCAAGGCTCGCGGGCTCGAGTTCCGTCCCGGCGAGCGGGCGGCGAGACTTCCACTTTTTTTCGGAAGCTCCGCGGGGAGCCTCCTGTTTCTGGCGGGTAGGTCTCATCCTTCCGGCAGATTGTGCATCGGCAAGGCGGCAGCGCCCAACCTCCAAAAGAAGTGGTTGCCGGAGTGAGTCGAATTGCTCATTCTGCCGGTCCCCGCCCCGTGATAGAGAAACGTTCAACACGGGAGACATTCGGTCATGGGTTCCGTACTCGAGAACGGTTCCCGGGTCGCCGTCATCGGCGGCGGGCCTGCCGGATCGCTCTCCGCATACTTTCTTTTGAGCTTCGCCCGGCGAATGGGTCTCGACCTTTGGGTTGACATCTACGAGCCGCGAGACTTCTCGAAGCCCGGCCCTGCCGGCTGCAACATGTGCGGAGGGATCATCTCGGAGTCGCTCGTCCAGGCGCTCGCGGTGGAAGGCATCGAGCTGCCGCCGACGATCGTGCAGAGAGGCATCGACTCCTACGTCCTCCATACGAGCGCGGAGAGCGTGCGGATCGACACGCCGCTGCATGAGAAAAGGATCGCCGCCGTTCATCGAGGCGGCGGGCCCAGAGACGCCAGAGAGGTCAAGTGGGGAGGCCTGGATGGTTACCTGTTGGACCTCGCTCGAAATCTGGGCGCGCGGGTTGTGGCTTCCCGGGTCAGCGACCTCGACTGGCAGGATGGACGACCCTGGGTTCGATCTCAGAACATGGCCGAGACGTATGACTTCGTCGTCGGCGCAACCGGGGTGAACTCGACCGGCCTGCAGCTCTTCGAGAAGCTCGGCTTGCCTTCCAAGCGCTGCAAGACGACCAAGGCCTACATCACCGAAATCGGCCTGGGGAACGAGACGATCACTCGTCAGTTTGGCAGCTCGATGCATATGTTTCTTCTGAACATCCCCCGGCTGGACTGCGCAGCGATCATCCCTAAGGGCAGCTACTTGACGGTCTGCCTCCTCGGGCGGGAGATCGACAAGGATCTCATTGATTCCTTCTTCAGGAGCGCGGCCGTGAAGCGTTGCTTCCCCGCCGACCGGGACGTCGCTGAGGGCGGCTGTCACTGCTCGCCCAAAATCAATATCCGCGAAGCGACCACTCCGTTCGTCGATCGAGTGGTTCTGGTCGGAGACTGTGGCGTAACACGATTGTACAAGGATGGGATCGGAGCGGCCTACCGCACGGCCAAGGCCGCCGCCAGGACCGCGATATTCAACGGGGTCTCCGCCGCGGATTTTCGGCGTCATTACTGGGCGGTCTACCGCGACATCGCGCGAGACAACCGGTTCGGTCGAGTGATGTTCCTGGTCGTTCATGCAATTAAGGCGATTGGGCCGCTCCTGCGAGGCGTCATGCGCATGTCCGAGAGGGAGCAGAAAGGCCCCGGCGAAGCCCGGCGCATGAGCATCGTCCTCTGGGACATGTTTACCGGCAGCGCCTCCTATCGGGAGATTTTCAGACGCACGCTCGACCCCCGCTTTCTCTCGCGGTTCCTGTGGGAGACCGTGCGCCGAATCAGAGCGGCTGGTCCACAGACAGGGAGGAGGTGGCGCGTGGGAGAAGGCGTATTGGGCAGGGACTACGTCGATGGAGAAGTGATTTGCCGGCAGGGAGATTGGGGCGACCGGATGTACGTCGTTCAGGCCGGGCGGGCAGTCGTTTTGCGCGAGGAGGATGGCGTCACAGAAACGGTCGGGGAGCTCGGAGCGGGGGATGTCTTTGGTGAGATGTCAATACTAGAACAGCAGCCTCGCTCCGCCACAGTCCGTGCCAAAGGCGCGATCCGCGTGCTGACCCTCGACAAGCGCGCGTTCCTTAGCCACTTGCACGAAGATCCCTCTCTAGCCTATCGGGTCCTCCAACAGATGTCGCACCGGATCCGCAGCCTGGACACGGAGCTTTCGAGGCTCCAGTCGCGCCCCGAAGGTCTCGAACACTCTCTGACAGGTCCGAGCCGCTCGCCGATCTGCTGAAGGCTTTTCTCTCAGTTCGCGTTGGTACGGGGCACTCCGGCCGTCCCACGGATCGCGCGATCCAGGCGGCGCCTCGGCGTCCCATCATCTCGACGGAAGAGTCCGCTCAACTCTCAACGACATCCGACAGTCTCGGCCGGGTCTCCATATGGATTGATTCAAATGCATCATGGTGACCCGGTCCCATCCGAATAGATTGGATGTGCGATTGAGACTCAGTTTCAACGGATGGCCCCCACAGGGAGGTTTGACCCATGGTCGTTTGCCTCTGCGCCGGATCGAGGGACCGTGACATCGAACGCGCCGTCGAAGCCGGCGCCCGGAGCCTCTCCGAAATCGGCGACTTCTGCCGGGCCGGCCTCGACTGCGGCGGGTGCCACTCGACGCTGCTCGAGATCCTTGACCGGCGGTCTTGCGAGACCTGTCCCAACCGAAATCGGTGCGATCCCATCCCCTCTCTCCAACGGGGCGCTAATCTGCGTTCGAATTGGCTTTGAAAGGAGTCCGTGATGAAGGCCCCAAACAACCGGGTCATCGAGCTGCTGAACGAGGTTTTGACCGCCGAGCTCACCGCGATCAACCAGTACTTCGTCCACGCGGAGATGTCCGACAACTGGGGGTACGAGCACCGATACGAGAAGGTCCGGAAGGAAGCCATGGCCGAGATGAAGCATGCCGAGAAGCTGATCGAACGAGTCCTCTTTCTCGAAGGCGTCCCCAACGTCCAACGCCTCGGGACGATCGTCATCGGCGAAACCGTGCTCGAACAGCTCAAGGCGGACCTCGCGCTCGAGCTAGACGCGGTCGCGCGACTCAACCCGGGCATCCAGCTCTGCCGCGAAACCGGAGACAACGGGAGCCGGATCCTCCTCGAAGAGATCCTCGAGGACGAGGAGGAGCACATCAACTGGCTGGAAGCGCAGCTCGCTCTCATCGACCAGGCCGGCGAGCAGAACTACCTCGCCGAACAGATCCGAAAAGAAGACGAATCCTAGACAGATTGCGTCGAGGAGCCGCGACGTGAGGCGGAGTGGGTCCGGACCGGTCGCGACACACGGTTCGGTGCCGAGGGCGAAGAAGCCGGGCAAGCCGAAGACCCCTGGGAAACGGATTCGCCGGTGCGAGGTTGCGCCCCGGCGACCGCGCCCGGTCCCGGCGGGAGAGGCTCTGGGACATCTGCGAAGTCGTCCAAGCGAACCGCAGGGCGAAAGCCTACGCCTCGATCGACCGCTCAAGCATTCGAGGAGCGATACGGTTTGATTCGCCCGCCTGCTTCTTCCGGCTCTTGAGGTGCTAAACTTGTTTGGTGTTCGAGGTCGCCTTTACTCAAAGTGCGGCCGAAGACTTATCGTACTTCAGCAAGGCGGACCAGAAACTCATAATCGAGGCAGTCGAGAACAGCTTTCCCATGAGCCTCTTATTCCGACTCGAAACCGTAAACAGCTTCGTGAGAATCCCGTCGCGTCCTGGGCGCTTCGCATTGGCGAGTTCCGGGTCTTCTACGACGTCTCGGCCGATGAAGAGACGGTCTCGGTGCGGGCGGTGGGTCGAAAGGATCGGAACTTCCTTTTCATCCGAGGTATGAGAATCGCATTATGAAAACCATCCAACTTCCGTCACGGGCGCTCTCGCTCCAGGAACTTCTCGCCATGGCCCGCGATGAGCCTGTCCTCCTCCGCACGGCTGCCGGAGAGGAGTACGTGGTCGGTGCCGTCGAGGACTTCCAGCTCGAGATCGAACTGATGAGAGCTAACCCGGCACTTATGAGGCTTCTCGACGAGCGCTCCAGGGAACAGGCAAACGTCTCCCTCGACTCGCTCCGGCCTCGGTCTTCCTAGATCCCCTTCGCGGCGACTCTAACCATCAGCGCAGCTCGCTCTCATCGACCAGGCCGGCAAGCAGGGCTATCTCGCCGGAGCCAGGTCCCAGTCAGTCAAGGAGCAGCGACGTGTGGCGTTGCCGGCGGACATGACCGAAATCATACGAGCCACCTCTTCCCGACATAGAATCCCACCGGAAGAACTCCAGCGGCAAAAACAAGGGGGAAGAATGGTACGAGACCAAATGCGATTCGCTGTTCGCCATCTGCTGCTCGTCGCCCTGCTGTTGTGCCTGTCCACGGCCCCCGGACGAGGTCAAACGGCCCGCGGGAAAGCCAAAGCCCGTGCGAAACCCGCGGCCGCGTTGTCCGCCGAAAGCAAGAAGTGCGTCACTTGCCACGCTCAGAAGACGCCGGGTATCGTCGCGCAGTGGCGCGGCAGCCGGCACGCCGTCGAGGGCGTGGGGTGCTGGGAGTGTCACAGCGCGAACTTGAAGGAGCCGGGCGCGTTCGAGCACGAAGGCGCGACGATCCAGACCGTCCTGACGCCCAACGCCTGTGCAGGCTGCCACGGGGAGATCGTCGCGGAGAACCAGCGCAGCCACCACGCGGAGGCGGCGAAGTTCATCGGCTCTCTCGACAACGTGCTCGGGGAGGTCGTCGAAGGGCGCCTCGCCGCCGTCAACGGTTGCTGGCAGTGCCACGGTTCGACTGTGGCGTTCCTGAAGGACACGGACGGCTCGTTCCGGAAGAACGCGGTCGGTGCGCCGATGCTCGACCCTGCCACCTGGCCCAACACCGGAATAGGGCGAGTCAACCTCGACGGCTCGCGGGGGGCTTGCTCGGCGTGCCACAGTCGCCATGCCTTCTCCAAGGCCATGGCCAGGCAGCCCGAGGTCTGCGGCAAGTGCCACCTGGGCCCGGATCACCCGCAGGCCGAGATCTATGACGAGAGCAAGCACGGGATCGCCTATCGGACGCAGAAGGACCAGATGCACCTGGACTCCGAGAAGTGGGTCGTCGGCGTCGATTACACGGCGGCGCCTACATGCTCCACCTGCCATATGTCCGCCACACCGAAGCAGGCGGTGACCCACGACGTCGGCGCACGCATCTCCTGGACGCTTCGACCCGTGATCTCCAAGAAGCTGGAGAACTGGGAGGCCAAGCGCGCCGCGATGAAGGAGGTCTGCGGCCACTGCCACGGACCGGCCTTCGTGGACGCCTTCTACAAGTCCTTCGACGACACGATCGACCTCTGGAACACGAAGTTCGCCCAGCCGGCCCAGAAGGTCATGAATGCTCTGCGCGAAGCGAAAAAGCTCACGCCGACGCCGTTCGATGAGGAGATCGAGTGGACCTTCTACCGGCTCTGGCACCACGAGGGGCGGCGAGCGCGGATGGGCGCTTCGATGCAGGGGCCCGACTTCGTCCAGTGGCACGGCTTCTTCGAAGCAGCCGAGAACTTCTACAACCGATTCCTCCCTCAGGCGAAGGAGGCGGCACACGGCGACGGTAAAGTTCTCGCCGTGATCAAGGAAGTTGAAGAGGATCGGCCGCACCTCTGGCGCAAGGGCCTTTCTCCCGAGGAGCGGCAGAAGATCGACGAGTTCTACAAAGAACGCTACGGCAAGAACTGACCCCCCCCGGGTCCCCGGCTGGGAGCCTCATGCATCCGGCGATAGAATTCCCGAGGTGGGGCACACGCAGTACCCGCCGAGCAAACGTTCCGCCGAAGAGGCGCTGCGAGATTCCGACGATTTCTTCGCCGGAGAAGGGCCGATCCATGCGACTCTCCGGCGGCTGGCCGAGCGGCTGGATCGGGAAGGCATGCCTTATGCGCTCATCGGAGCGATGGCGCTCAACCTGCTCGGCTATGCGCGGCAGACGGTCGATCTCGATGTCCTCCTCACGAAAGAAGGATTGAAGAAATTCCGGCGCAAGTTCCTCGGGCGCGGCTATGTCCCGGCCTTCCCGGGAGCGATGAAGTCCTTTCGGGACTTCGACACGGGCGTTCGGATCGACTTCATCAGCGCGGGAGAGTATCCGGGTGATGGGAAACCCAAGCCCGTGTCCTTTCCGGACCCATCAGCCGCCTCGGTCGCTGCCGGTCCCTATCGCGTCGTTTCGCTCGAGAAGTTGATCGAGCTCAAACTCGCCTCCGGCCTGTCTGCCCCGCACCGGCAACTCATTGACCTGGCCGACGTTCAGCGCACGATCGAGGAGCTCTCGCTGCCGCTCGAACTGGCCGACAGGCTCGACGCGAGCGTTCGGCCCGAATACCGACGTCTCTGGTCGCTTGCCCAGCGCCGGGCCGAGGGCCCTCACGAGCGCGGTGATTCCTGAAAGTCCCTGGTCTGTAGTCCTTGGTCCTTCGTCACCGGGACACTGAACGTCAAACCTGGCGATTGTTCTCAAGTCGCGGGGCCCGACTAAGGACTAAGGACCAAGGACCAAGGACTGAGGTTACGTCTTAGGTTTGCAGGGCTCCGGGCGCTCCCGGCGGAGAAGGAGCTCGAGCGAGACCGTTTCGCTCCCGCGGCGCACGGACAGGCGCGCGCTGTCTCCCCATCTCTTGGTTGCGAAGGCGCGATGGATTGCCTCGCGATCCGCCGAGGGGCGTCCGTCGATCTCCGTCAACCGGTCCCCCACCTTGAGTCCCGCCCGCTGCGCCGCCGACTTCTTTTCAACCTGGATCACCTCCGGCAGGTTCTCCGTTTGGACCCATCGCGTGGAGAAGCCGGGAGAGGGATAGAGCGTGGCGTCCTCTTCGGGAACACCCCAGACGAAGTCAGCGAGGGACGCGCGCACGGTCCGTATATCGCACCGTCCCTTGTCCCGGTCCGAGACCGCGACCGGGACGAGCGACGATGTCTTGCCGTCGAACCAGAGCCGCGCCTGCCGCTCCGCCCCGCGGCCATAGAAGACGTGGCCGTGCCCGAGAAGCACGACCACGATCGCCTTCGGGTCGCCGGCCGACTTCGCCGCGCGCGCGGCGTTCCAGCCGAACGCGGCGTCCCAGGTCGCCTGAGCCTGCACCATGCGGTTCAACATCTCCTCGGAGAGCCCGCCGTGAAATTCGTCCTCGTCGAACGAGGCCCGGAAGAGACGCTTCAACTCGGCGTCGTCCCAGTCCACGCGCGGCGGCAGAAGAGCCTTCTGCGCCGGCTCGAGAGCCTCGATCCCCTTCCGGCCGACGGTCGAGACGATCTCCGGCGGGACATTGATGCCGAAGAGCTTGACACCGTGGTCGCGGGCGAAGGCAAAGATCTCGCGGTAATAGCCCCAGTTATAGCTCCAGTGTCGGAGCCACTCCGACTTTTCGACGAACTCCGCCTCGCTCATCCGCCCCGCGCTCCACTCCTCAAGAGTCTCCCGCGTACCGTGCGCCGGGAACATCTCGAGCGCCACGCTCACCCGCCGCCCCGCGCGCACGAGCTCCCGGATCACCGCGAGCTCGACCGCGTGCGATTCGACGCTCACGTGCGCCTCGCCCACGAAGAGGATCCGGGAGGAAGAGAGGCGCGCCGGCAGCTCCGCGGGGGTCAACACCGTCCCGCCCGCTGTCTCGGTGATCCCATCCAGGACGAGCGAGACCTCTCGGTCCTTCCGCGCCGGGTCTCCGATCGGCAGGTGCAACGGATCTTCTGCCCGGACAGAGGCTGCCGCGATGAAGAGCATCGCGCCGACGATCAGACGACACTCCCCCGCTCTCACCGCCAGGGCTCGATCGAGACGATCTCCATCTCGGACTCCCCGACCTGGACGCGGTCGCCGAGCTGTTTCCCCAGGAGCGACTGCGCGAACTCCGATTGGTAGGAGTAGATCGCCTCCTCCGGGCGCGAGTCCCAGGGGCCCAGGATCGTCGCCGGGCGTGCGGCGCCCGTCTCCGCCTCGCGCAGTGTCACCCGGGTCCCGACCCGCACTTGCGATGTGTCGATGCGGGAGGGATCGAGCGCCCTCGATCGCGAAAGCTCGTCCGACAGCGACGCGATCCGGGCCGACAGGTACTCGTGCCTCTGCCTCGCCGCGTGATACTCGAAATTCTCCGTCAGGTCTCCGTGGTCCTTGGCCACGCGCATCGCCTCGGCGTTGACCGGCAGCTCGACCTGCTTCAGGCGCGCCAGCTCCTGCCGCCGAACTTCGATCGACTCCGACGTCGAGTAGAGGTACTCGCGCGCCGGGCCGCGCAGGGCCGGGAATTTCATCAGGAGCGCTTCCTTGACGAGAGCCCGCCGGTGCTCTTCCAGACCTCCGGCTCTTTCCAGAGCCGAGAGGTAGTCGCGCGCCTCCTCCTCCGAAGCCGAAGACTGGACGATCGAAACCGCGAGGTCTCCCGGATCGAACAACTCCTTGAGTCTCGCGCGGTAGCTCGAGAACTCCTCCTGACGCAGGGCGTCGAGCATCGAGAAAAAGAGGTGACTCGGAAAATGTTCGATGAGAGTTGGCGGGGGACCCTGCGGTCCCCCGGGCCCCCTGGGCGCGGGCTTGCCTTCCACGCGCAACCGATCGCAAAGCCAGAGGAAGGCGCGAGGCGCCTGACGCGGAGAGCGCAGGATGCGGCGCGAGAGCTCCTCGGATCGCTCCGGGAACTCCGCGAGGCCGGTAAAGAGGACCGTCAGGACCCGCGCGTCCTCTTCCTCGAACACCCGATCGGCGAAGAGGTCCGCCCAGTCGGCACGGCTTGTGCGCACCGCCTCGAGCGCCTTCTCGCGGGATACGTGATCGTGGATCCCGCCGATGACCGAAGGGAGGTCGTGGCCGGCGAGAAGCTCCGCTGCGGGAAACGTCTCCGGCTCGCCGGGCAGGAGCTTGACCGCGGCCTGCGAAAGCTCCCACGCCAGGGCCGGATGTCCTTCTTCCGCGGCTCTCCGCGACTCCGCCGCGAGCGTCTTCCCGAAGAAGCGCGCGAGTTCCTTGGAGCGCCTCGCGTGCTTGCGCGCGATCTCGATCTTCTGAGCGGGTGCCGCCTCCTCGAACTCCCGATGGACGGATTCCTCCGCCTCGCCGGCACTCGAAGACCAGGAAACCATCGCCGACTTGCCCGTGCCGGAGGAGACGAGCTGCGGGTGCTTGCGCGCGGCTGCCCAGAAACTCCCCCAGCGAGACTCGTCAACCAGGCCCGCCAGGTTCTCCTTGACCTCGGCGAGCGTCATCGAGCGTCCGAAACTCTCGAGAAGGCGGCGGACCGCCTCCGCGGGCTGCCGCTCGACGAGCTCCCGCATGGCCTCGGGCTCTTCCAGCTTCCGCCTCAGGAAATGCTCCCGAGGCAACGCAGACAGGTTCACTTCCGCGTTGACGAGCGAAAGCGGAAGCTTCGCGTCGGCGAACTCCAGGCGGATCACGTCAAGGGCCGGGTTCAACTCCACGATCCGCCCGGCTCCGCGGCCCGGCATGAAGTAGATCTCGCCGGGAGAAAACCGCAGCCAGCGCGCGATTTTCCCGGCGGCTTCCGCCGCGTCCGCGGGGCTCTGCAACGGAAAGTGAGCGAACACGGCCGCCAGGGCCGGATGAGACGCAAACCGCGTTCGCAGCGCGGCCTCGAGCTCCTTGCGGATCTCCGGGTCCGTCGGGGACATCCGCGCGATCTCCAGGAGCACGGCAAGTTGGCGGTCGCCGTCTCCGCGCTCCGCCTCGTAGTCCGCGAGGAAGCGCAACCAGGAGAGCGCGGACGCCACACCCCCCTTCTTCTTGACCGCCGAGGCGACCGCGAAGAAGAAGGGGAGGTTCTCCGGCTCCTCCTCCATGTGCCCCATCCACGCGTCCTCGACCGCATCGAAGTTCTTCTGCTCGATGAGCTGGGCAACCTCGGCCGGCAGCTCCGCCGAGGAGGGAATGGAGGCGACCGTCATGAAGGGGTGATACTAACCCCGAAGAAAGCTGATTGATGATTGGCGATTGCCGATTGACGACCGGGGCGATGGGCGGTTTTTCGCCCTGATCACCAATTACAAATCACAAATCTGTCTTCTTCAGTCGTCGCTATGGTGCTTCTTCTGGGAGAGAGCCCGCAGCGCGCTGCCGGACAGTGTGCCGTGGATTGAGACGGCCTCGCTGTCGCTCGAAACGCTGAACTTGCGCAGCATCGAGACGAGCTCCGGCGACTTGTCCTGCACCGTGAGCCGCCACATGGCCATCATTCCGCGCAGCGAATCCTCCAGCAGTTGCCGCGTCTCCGCGTCGCTCGAGAGACCTGTCGCGGAGAGCTCCAGGGAGTCGCCGCGCGCCTTGGCCTGGATCGCGACGAGAGACACGGATTTCATCGCGCCCATGATGGCCATGGCCGGCTCGCCGTTGACGTCGCCGGAGACGTGGATGTGGGCACTGCGATGCGCGACCGCGGGGTAGCGCGCCACGTCCACAAGGGCCCACACCGAGGCACCCCGGTCCACGCGCTTCAACTCACGGCCCAGACCAGCGCCGGACGCGAAGCCCGTGCCGCCTGACCGCCGGTCCGCCAGTGCCTGCATCACGGCTGACTCGGTTCCGGCGATGACGAGGCTCGAGCTGACGAAGGCCGCCGCGCCCGGATGCTCCTCGTCGTGGCCGTGCTTCTCGGGCAGGAGGAAGTAGTCTCCCGCGGAAGTGGATCTGCGCACGGCGCCGCGCCCTTGCGCCGCGGTGGCCAGGCGCTCGGGATCGAAACGCCCTTCGAACAGCGCGAGCGTCGGTGAGCCGTGATTTCCCCCGGAAGCCCTTCCCGCGATGACGACGGTGTCCACGTCTTTCTTCGGATCGAGCTGCGCCTCCTCCAGGAACCGGGCCGCGTCTCCGTCGGCCGTCATGTGGTCGGCGCCCGAGAAGAGCTTGCCCGCGAGCGGGCTCTCGCGCAGGTCGCTCAGGCGGATGACCGCCACAGAGGCGGCGTCTGCGGGGACGAGCGACAGCAGGTCATTGCCGGAGCGCGAAGCCGCGGCGAGCGGCGCGGCCGCCGCGCACAGGACGAGCGCGAGAAAGGTGCCGATGCGCGAGAAGCCGGAGGGAGTTCTCATGTCAGAAGTCCTTTCTGGAAAAGAGCCAGCAGGAGAGAGTCAGGGCGGCCACACCGAACACGGCCGTCGAGCCGTACACCGCGAACAGGTCCGTCACCGCGATTCTGTGGAATGTGCCTGCCGAGACGAGTTGGACCGTCGCTCGCCCGAGCTCCGCCGTCTTCGGGAAGATCCAGTAGAGGCCGTGGACGAGCTTCGCCGCCCATTCGGCCGACATGGCCGCGGCGATCTTCTCGTGCGCGGCGAGCAGGGCCGCCAGGAAGAAGACGGCATAGGTCGTCATGAGAGAAACGCCGGTGGAGGACGTGACGACGCCGACTAAGAAAGCGAACGCCAGGAGCGCGGAGATCGTGAACAGGATCGTCGCGCCGCCCAGCAGGAAACGCGCGTGCACGACGTGCGTCTTCCAGATGATGATGAGCCAGATCGATCCGATGAGATACAGCAGGTTGGCTGCGGCGAGCAGCATCCCGCCGCAATAGCGCGAAAGGAGAAACGGCACCCTTCCGACGGGCCGGGAGAGGTAGAGATCCACCGTCCCTTTTTCCTGCAGCCGCGGCACCAGGTGCGCCGTCGCGAAGAGCGCCAGGAACGTGCCGACGAGATAGAGGAACCCGGAAAAGCCGGATTCGAAGCCCAGGACGAGGCGGTCAATGTCGATGGAGCGATGCCCCAGCTCGACGGACTGTCCGAAGAGCTTCGCGCCGGCGAGCGCGCCGTTGACGACGTCGAGGTTCACCGCCAGGGCGAAGACCAGGATGAAGAGGGAGGAGAGCGCGAAGTAGGCGATGAGCGTCCAGCGCGCCGCCGCCTCCCGGAAGACTTCCTCGACGCTCGCGGCCCAGGCCCTCATTGCCCCTCACCCCTCCCTCTCCCGCCGGGAGAGGGAGAAGACTTGCCCGGATCCGGGTCCGTCCGGACGAGGTCCACGAAGACGTCTTCGAGACTCGAGCGCATGGGTGTGAGCTCCTCCAGCTCGGCGCCGCGGGCGCGGAGGCGGTCCACGACGACATTCAGGTGAGCGACATCGCGCGCGGTCAGATCGAAGTGGCCGTTGACGCGCTCGACGGAGGCGCCGGTCCCGCGCAGCTCGGTGAGCAGACCATCGTCCACGCCGGAGGCGACGAGCTTATAGCGCGAGGCGACCGCTGTCAGGTCTTCGATTCTCCCTTCCGCCGCGAGCGAGCCCTTGCGCAGCACGGCCACCCGCCCGCAGACCAGCTCGACCTCCGAAAGCAGGTGCGAGTTCAAGAGGATCGCGCGGCCTCGGGCCGCCTCCCCCTGGAGGAGGTCGCGGATCTCGCGGCGACCGACCGGATCCACTCCATCGGTCGGTTCGTCGAGCAGGAGGACGTCCGGCTCGTGCACGAGCGCCGCCGCGAGGCCCAGCCGCTGCGTCATGCCTTTGGAGAATTTCTTGACGCGCACGTCGGCCCAATCGGAGAGGCGCACGCGCTCGAGCAGGCTCGGAATGCGCCGGCGAAGGTCCTCCGGCCCGACGTCCGACATCCGCCCGAAGATCGCCAGCGTCTGCCGGGCTGTCAGGTAGCCGGGAAAACGGTGTCCTTCCGGCAGGTACCCCACGCGGCGCCGGCTCTCCGGATTGCCGACGGGAATCCCGAAAATCGAGGCCTCGCCGCCGGTCGCGCGGGTCAAGCCCAGGAGGATCTTGACGGCCGTCGTCTTGCCCGCCCCGTTGGGCCCCAGCAGGCCGAAAACCTCGCCCGGCTCGACCCGCAAGTCGATTCCAGCCAGGGCTTCTAATCTTCGGCCGCCGAGCCCGGACCGATAGACCTTGCGCAGGCCGCGAGCCTCAATGGCAGCTGACATCACTTGATACAACGTAGAACCGGGGTGGAAAGTTCAGGAACTCTTCTTCCTCTTCCGCCTGGAGAGGGGGATAAGTCCTACGACTTCTTGGCCGGCGGCTCGGCCCCCTCGGACCATGGCGGCGCCACACCATTGACGCGCGTGTAGGCGATCGACTGCCCCGGGTGCTTGTGCATGTGGTTGAGATAGCGGAGAGCAGCGCCCGCTCGGTCATCTCTCTCGAATCCGGTCTGTTGGCGCGTCCTTTGCGAGGGGAGCCTTACTTCATGGTCGAACGCTTGTCGAAGAGGTTCTGGATGGTCCTCGTTTCCGCGGCGATCGCTATCGCCATCCTCTCTTGCGCGGCGATTCACATCGTCGTCTCGACACCTCTGCTCCGTAAGTGGGTCAACGGCGATCCGGAGGAACTCCTTCTCGACTAC
>WNGF01007024.1_pt1 | contig 13775 bp, 10 predicted proteins | sample 5400641 | NCBI WGS metagenome assembly WNGF01 (sample SAMN13153371, study PRJNA577476) | soil metagenome | isolation source: 80 cm soil or saprolite under grassland replicate 2 | place: USA:California | collected 2016-06-15
CGACATGACGCGCAAGGGTTACCTCGATGGGCGCAGCTTGCGGTTGCCGACGATCACCGTACGGCCGGGCAAGCCGAACAAGGCCGCGTCGTCATTCGCGAGCGGCATCATTCGCGAGCCGCTCTCCGGCGTCGATGCGATCTGTCCCGTGGCGCCAAGTACGCAGGTATGGGTGTCCTCGCCGCGCACGGTCATCGCGAACCTGATCGTCGGCCACGAGGCGCCAGCGTCGAGCTTCGCGCTCACGCGCTCGATCAACGTGCCCGGAATCCACGTCGGCGTGGGCGAAATGGTCGCGGCGCTGCGCCGCATTGCCGGCGACGCTGTCGCCGATCGCGTCAAGTGGCAGCTCGATCCGGCGATCGATCGCATCGTCTCGACGTGGCCCGCGCGCTTTGCGCCCGTGCTCGGGCCGGCGCTCGGCATGCAGGCCGATCCGGACTTCGACAGCATCGTCCGCGCGTATATCGCCGACGATAAATAGCGACGATAAATTGGGTCAGAGACGAATTTATGTTTCGTTGAGAACTTGCGCAGCAACCCCCGAAGAGTCGTCTCCGACCCCAAGCGGCTCCACCTCGCGCAGCGCCCGCAAGAAGATTTCGGGCCCCGACCCCTTGAGCAACGCCTCGTCGGAAAGGATGCGGCGCCACGCGCGTGCTCCGGGTGCGCCGTGGTAGAGCCCGAGCACGTGACGCGCGATCGCACGCATCGCCACGCCCCGGGCGAGCTGCGCCTCGGCGTAGGGAACCAGCGCCTCGACGATCTCGGCGCGCGTTCGCTGCGGCGCCGCCTCGCCGAAAACGTACTCCTCGGCCTCCGCGATCAGATACGGGTTGTGATACGCGGCGCGGCCGAGCATGACGCCGTCGACGCGCTCGAGTTGCGCCGCGATCGCCTCATGGTTCGTAACGCCGCCGTTGATGACGATCGTCAGCTCCGGAAAATCGCGCTTCAAGGCGTACACCTGCTCGTACTTGAGCGGCGGCACTTCACGGTTCTCTTTCGGCGACAGGCCTTTCAGGATGGCGTTGCGCGCATGGACGAGGAACGCGGTTGCGCCGGCCCTCGCGACCGTACCGACGAAATCGCGCACGAATGCGTAATCCTCGACGGCGTCGATGCCGACGCGATGCTTGACGGTCACCGGCAGCGCGACCGCGTCGCGTATCGCCGCCACACAGGCGGCAACCAGCGCCGGCTCAGCCATCAGGCACGCGCCGAAGCTCCCAGTCTGCACACGCTCGGACGGGCAGCCGACATTGAAATTGATCTCGTCGTAGCCCCAGGCTTCGCCCAATCGCGCGCAATGCGCCAGCGCCTGCGCGTCGCTACCGCCCAGCTGCAGCGCGACCGGGTGCTCAGCGGAATCGTAATCGAGATGCCGCGGCACGTTGCCGAACATCAGCGCGCCCGTCGTTATCATTTCCGTGTACAGCAACGCGCGCGGGCTCACCAGGCGCAGGAAGTACCGACAGTGACGGTCGGTCCAGTCCATCATAGGGGCCACGCACAATCGGTGCGACAGGTTCTTCATTCGCTTGAGGTTCTCGACGCTCAATCGGTCCAGTAGACCATTGGTTTCAGTTGCCGCGTAGCCGGTCGCGAGCCCGGAACCACCATGTCATCAATGGCCGGAACCAGGCCGTGCCGTTGTAGAAGGGCACCGCGGCAAAGGATATGTCATCAAATGCCGTCTTTCCATCCTTCTGGCCGAGGACTTTCAGCGCGACCTTGTGGCCGAGGTAGGGCATCAGCGCCACCCCCGACCCATTGCAGCCAAGCGCGAACCAGATGCCGTCGCGCTGGCCGATCCCGGGCAAATCGCTGCGCGTCATTGCGACATTGCCGGTCCAGACATGGCTGATGCGAGTGCCGGCTAGCGTGGGGAAAATTGCGCGCAATTCCTTCATCAGCCATTCGGCGGCCTCGTCGAGCGGAATCGGGTGCAGCGCGGCGCGGCCGCCCAGCACGATGCGCGTGCCGTCGGGTGACGGGCGATAGTACAGGTGCTTGTCCCGGGTCTCGACGATCATCCGGCCATTCGGGATCAGGCTGCGAACGCGATCCGCTCCCAGTGATTCGGTGGCGATGAGGAAGCTCGGTATCGCGACGAGACGGCGGGCGAGTGCCGGCGTGGCTCGGCCCGTATAACCGTTGGTGGTGGCAATGACCGCGGTCGCGTCGATGTTTCCGCGTGCCGTCTCGACGATGAATTTGGTCGCTTCGCATCTGACCGCGGTCACCGGCGCGTGGCCCGCGACGAACGCTCCGGCTGTCCGCGCTCGTCGCAAAAGCCCGAGGTGGAACAATGCCGGATGCACGCCGCCGTGCGCGTGAAACAGCAGGCCGCCTTGATAGCAATCCGCTGCAATCTCGCGGCGGACATCGGCCTTGCTCAACACGTCGACCGCCATGCCGAGGTCGCGCTGCAGCGCCTGCGCATCGCGCGTCAACGCCGCGTAATCGCCTTTCGTCCATGCGCCGCGCACCCGCCCGCTCACCTGCAGTTGGGCGTCGATCGTCTCGTCGACGATCAGCGCTTTCGCAAACTCGAGGGACGCCATGCCCTCGCGAATCAGATCCCCGGCCTTTTGCGGGCCGAATCGCTCGATGAGCTTGGTGTACGACAGCCGGTGGCCATGACCGATCATGCCTCCCGATCGGCTCGAAGCGCCCTCACCCGGCGCGAGAGCGTCGAGCACGACAACCGACCGGCCGGCCCGGGCAAGCGTCAGTGCCGCCGACAAGCCCGCATACCCTGCGCCAATGATCGCGACATCGCAACTTTTCGGCAGCTCGGCTTCGATCGGCGATTCGCGCGGCGCGGCGTCCCACCAGTACGGGTCGTGGGAAAGCGACCCCGATTCGGTCCGCATGTTTTCTCCCTTTTTGTCTTGGTCCGGCAATTGTATGATCATAGGGCGCGGATCGCTTCACCTCTATCCACGGAAACAACGCGCAACCACGTATAGCGCCCATGCTTCGCATCGTCATCATCGGCGGCGGAATTACCGGCGCCGCCGCAGCCGCTGAACTGGCGCGTGAAGGCCAGGCCGTCACGCTGATCGAGAAACACGGCATCGCGGCGATGGCGTCGGGCTGGACGCTTGGCGGTGTGCGCCAGTCGGGACGCGACCCCGCCGAGCTGCCGCTGGCGCGTGCCGCGGTCGCGCTGTGGGGTGAACTGGCCGAAACCTTGGGCGCCGATGTCGAGTATCGCCGGACCGGCAATCTGCGACTCGCCCGCACGCCGGCTGAAGTCGACGTCATCCGTGCACTCGTCTTGACCCAGCAGGCGCTGGGCCTGGAGCTCCACTTCCTGTCCGACAATGCCGCGATCCGAGCCGTTGCACCGGAAATATCGCGCAATGTTCTCTCCGCTTCCTACTGCCCCACCGATGGACACGCCAATCCGGTCAAGGCGACGCAGGCATTCGCAGGGTTTGCCCGGTCGCACGGCGCTGCGATCCGCGAAGGTGTCGCCGCACTCGCGATAACGGTGAAGGGCGATCGCGTGACGGGCGTCGACTCGTCCGAAGGATTCATTTCCGCCGACCGCGTAATCGTCGCTGCGGGCGTCAATACGCCATCGTTGCTCTCGCCACTCGGCGCGGATCTACCGTTATCGATCAGGATCACACAGGTCGTTCAGTCCGAGCCGTTGCCGAGTTGTCTTCTGCCTGCGTTCGGCGTGGCCAATGCCGATTGTGCGGGACGGCAGGAGGCCGACGGTCGCCTGCGCTTCAGCAGCGGCGCCGGCGCCTGGCCTGGCGATCCTTCTGAATGGGTGGAGAGCTCGCTTGCGCCATCGGCATCCGATATTCGCCGCGTCGTGGATCGTGTAACCCAGGTGCTTCCGATCGCGGCTCGCGCGCCGATTGCACGCACCTGGGGCGGCCTCATCGATCTGACGCCTGACGCGCTGCCGGTGATCGATGCGCCTGAGTATCCGTCCGGCCTGGTGATTGCGGCCGGCTTTTCGGGTCATGGATTTTGCCTCGGCCCGGTCAGCGGATTGCTATGCGCCGACCTCGCGCTCGAGCGTGTTCCGAGGCATGATCTTTCGGCTTTCAGGCTGGCTCGTTTCGCGCGACACGCGACGACGCCGTCCGAGCTCACCTTGCACGGATAATGGATTATTGCGCATTACCGTCTACAATCGCGTTACCTACAGGAGGGCCGATCAATGAAAAAGATCGTATTCGGCATCGTATGCGCGGCGCTGCTGTTCGTACCGCCAGCCTTTGCGCAAAAGAAGAGTCTGGTCGTCGGCATGGGTTCCGCCGATGCCGGCAAGCTCGATCCGCACATCGCTTCGACCACCCCGGACAAGGGTCTCTTAAGCTGGATGTTCAACGGCCTCGTCCGCGTGCGACCCGGCAGGATCAGCCCGGAATTCATCGAGCCCGATCTGGCCGAGAGCTGGACGTCGAACCCGGCCGGCACCGAATGGACGTTCAAGATCCGCGCCGGCGTGCAATGCCACCATGGCTATGGCGAATTCACGGCCGACGACGCCGCGTACTCGATCAAGCGCGCCAGCAACAAGGCGACATCCTCGTATTCCAATGATTACTCGGCCGTCGACAAGGTCGAAGTCCTCGACAAATCGACGCTGAAGATCACGCTGAAGAATCCGGTCGCCGGATTCCTAGGCTACGTCGCCAACGTCAACGGCGGCAACATGATCTGCAAGAAGGCCGCGGAGGAGATGGGCGAGAATTTCTCGAAGAAACCCATCGGCACCGGACCGTTCATGTTCGCGGAATACCAGCCGCAGCAGTTCGTCAAGCTGGTAGCCAACAAGCAGTATTTCCGTGGCGCCCCACTGATCGACGACATCACGTATCGCTACATTCCCGCGGATTCGAGCCGCGACCTCGCGTTCCAGTCGGGCGAGCTCGACATGGTCTACGGCAAGCAGGATCAGACCTGGGTCGACCGGATGTCCAAGCTGCCCGGCGTAAAGGTCGTGGCGATGGATCCGGCCGAATTGTCGGAGCTGCATCTCAACGTCACCGTCAAGCCGCTCGACGACATCCGCGTGCGCCAGGCGATCGCCTATGCGATCGACCGCAAGGCCATCGTCGCGTTCAAGGGTGCAGGCACGTCGCGCGAGGCGGTTTCGGTGGTCCCGTCGGGCTATCTCGGGACCGACCCGAAGGCGCCGCTGTTCCCGTACGACCTGGCCAAGGCGAAAGCGTTGCTGGCCGAAGCCGGATATCCGAACGGCGTGACGATCAAGACCATCCATACGACGCTGACCGGCATGCAGACTCTGATCGAGGCGGTACAGGCGCAACTGAAGAAGGCCGGCATCAATCTCGACATCGAGCTGGTGGAGCACGCGACCTTTCACGCGCAGATACGCAAGGATCTGTCACCGATCGTGCATTACCAGGCGGGACGGTTTCCCGTGGCCGACGTCTATCTGACGCAGTTTTTCGATTCGCGATCGATCATCGGCACGCCGACGGCGGTGACCAATTTCAGCCACTGCAACGTCGCGGATGACGAGATACGCGGGGCGCGCGTCGCAACGGATCCGGGCAAGCAGCTCGCGCTCTGGAAGACCGCGCAGGAGAAGATCATCAAGGCCGTTTGTGGCGTGCCGATCTACGAGCAGCTCCAGCTATGGGCGTGGAAGGATACGCTCGACATGGGGTACGAGGTGCAGGGTTCCCTCAACCTGTCGCCGCCGGTCACCGAGAAGACCCGCTTCACCAAATGAGCGGACGATCACGAATGTGATCGGACGCCGCAGCCGCAGCAAAGGGCCTGCTTAGCAGATCAGGATGTGACTACCTTCCTGATTCGCCGTCTGGCGTTTGCCTGGGTCACGCTGTTCGCGGTGCTGACGCTGGTCTTCGTGCTGGTGCGGATCGTCCCCGGCGATCCGGCGCAGCTCATCCTCGGCGACCAGGCGAGCCGCGAGGCGATCGACGCCCTCCGGCAGCGGCTCGGTCTCGACCTGCCGCTCTCCAAGCAGTACACGGTGTTCCTGCTGGGCGCCTTGCGCGGCGACTGGGGCGTCTCGATGATCTCCGGCCAGCCGGTTATCCGCGAGGTGCTGCGCGTGTTGCCGTGGACGATCGAGCTGACGCTGGTCTCGCTGGTCATCGGCATCCTCCTGGGCGTTCCGGCGGGCGTCTACGCGGCGATCCATCGCAACCGCTTCGTCGACTACGCAGTGCGTATTTCCTCGCTGCTCGGGTTGTCGTTCCCGCCATTTGTCTCGGCCATCATCCTGTTGCTCGTCTTCGCGATCGCCCTGCCCTGGTTCCCGGTCATCAGCGCGCGCTCCGGCAGCGTCATGGCCTGGTACCAATCGATAACACTGCCCGCGATCAGCCTCGGCCTGATCTCGGCTGCGTATGTGACCCGCGTCACGCGCTCGGCGATGCTCGAGGTCCTATCCGAAGATTACGTGCGGACGGCGCGTGCCAAAGGCGTGCCGTGGAACGTGGTGATCTGGCGACACGCGCTGCGCAACGCATTGATCCCGATCATCACCGTCGTCGGACTCTATCTCGGCATCCTGATCGGCAATTCGGTGCTGACCGAGATCGTTTTCAGCCGCCCGGGTCTGGGCAAGCTGCTCATCGGCGCCCTCAACCAGCGCGACTATCCGATGCTGCAGGGAATGATGGTGATCTACACGCTGATCGTAGTACTGGTGAACCTGCTGACTGACCTCGCGTACGGGTTTGTCGACCCGCGGGTGAAGCTGAAATGAACGCCGCCGGGTCGTCCGAAGGCGCTCTACGCACAGCGGCGCCGTCGCCGTTCGCGTATTTCGCTTCAGCGACGCTGAAGGCGTTCAATACCAACAAGACGTCGTGGATCGGGCTGGTGGTCTTTCTGATCGTGGTCGTTGCGGCAATCCTCGCGCCGGTGCTCGCGCCGTTCGATCCGAACGATCAGAACATCCTCGAGAAGTTGCGCTCGCCCACCCTCGAGCACTGGCTCGGGACCGACAGTTTCGGCCGCGACACGTTATCGCGCCTGGTCTTTGGAGCGCGCATTTCGCTGATCATCGGTGTCGTGTCGACCCTCGCCGCGATGGTCATCGGGACGGCGATCGGCATGCTGGCAGGGTGGCACGGCGGCCGCCTCGATACCGTCACGATGCAGGCGATGGACGTCCTGCTAGCGTTCCCGTCACTGATCCTGGGCCTGATCCTGGTGGCGATGCTCGGCCCCTCGATGGTGAACATCATCATTGCCATCGCGTTGACTTCGATCCCGCCGTTTGCCCGCATCGCCCGCGCGCCGACGATCGCGGTCAAGGAGCGCGAGTTCGTCGACGCCGGCCGCGCGCTCGGCTACTCCGACACCCGGCTTCTTGTCGTGCATATCCTGCCGAACATCCTGCCCGAAATCCTGGTGATGGGCTCCCTCTGGCTCGCCAACGCAATTCGCACGGAAGCCTCGCTTGCCTTCGTCGGCCTTGGCGTCAAACCCCCGACTGCGACCTGGGGCGGCATGATCCGCGAAGGGTTCGAGAACATTCTCGACAGCTACTGGCTGGCGCTGGTCCCGGGCGTTGCGATTCTATTCGTCATCTTCGCGCTCAACCTGCTTGGCGACGGCTTGCGCGACGCGATCGATCCGAAACTGAAGGGCGAAGCCTAGTGTCAGCCGCGGCGCCGGCTCAGTTGCCAACTCAGTTGCCAGCTCAGTTGCCAATACTCGCCGTACGCAACCTGACGACCGCGTTCCGGGTCGACGACGAGTGGACCACCGTCGTAAAGGGAATTTCTTTCGAGATCGGGCAGCGCGAGACGGTGGCGATCGTCGGCGAGTCGGGTTCAGGCAAAAGCGTTACCGCGCTGTCGATCATGGGTCTGCTGCCGGCAGCCAACAGCCGGGCGACCGGAGAGATCCTGCTCGAAGGACGCGACCTGCTCAAACTACCCGAAAACCAGATGCGCCATGTGCGCGGCAATCTGATTTCGATGATCTTTCAGGAGCCGATGACCAGCCTCAACCCGGTATTGACCCTCGGCTTCCAGATCGCCGAAGCCCTGATCTACCATCGCGGCCTCGATCGCGCGCGAGCCGAGGCCGAAACGCTGCGCATCCTGGAGCGCGTGCGCATCCCGTCCGCGGCGTCGCGCTTGCACGAGTACCCGCACCGGCTCTCCGGCGGCATGCGCCAGCGCGTGATGATCGCGATGGCGCTCGCCTGCAAGCCGAAGCTGCTGATCGCGGACGAACCGACGACCGCGCTCGACGTGACCATCCAGGCCGAAATCCTCGAGCTGATCAAACTGCTGCAGGACGAGGAGGGCATGTCAGTCGCCTTCATCACCCACGACATGGGCGTGGTGGCCGAGATCGCGGATCGCACGGTCGTCATGCTGAATGGCAACGCAGTCGAGCAGGAACCCACCGCAGAGCTTTTCGCACGGCCGCGGGAACCCTATACCCGGGCGCTGCTCGCCGCGGTTCCGCGCCTCGGCTCGATGAAGGGCCGTCCTGCACCGCAGCGCTTCGCGATCGTCGATCCGGTCACCGGCGCGACCGAAATCGTTCCCGATACCGCGTCGACCGCAGCGCTGACCGAGCGCCCGGTGCTCGAAGTCGCCCACCTCGTTACCCGGTTCGACATTCGCACCGGCGTGCTGAGCCGCGTCAGTGCGCGGGTTCACGCCGTCGAGGATATTTCATTTTCGCTGCACGCCGGCGAAACGCTGGCGCTGGTCGGCGAGAGCGGTTGCGGCAAGTCGACCACGGGCCGCTCGATCCTGCGCCTGGTCGAGCCCGATTCCGGAACTGTCCTGTTCGAGGGACAGGATGTCCGTGCGCTCGACCGCGCGGGCCTGCGGAGAGCCCGCCAACGCATGCAGATGATCTTCCAGGATCCGTTCGCGAGCCTCAATCCGCGCAAGACCGTTGGCGGCGCGATCGCCGAACCGATGATCGTGCATGGCCTGCTCAGTCGTGCGGATGCCCGCGACAGAGTCAGCGAACTTCTCCGGAAGGTGGGCCTCCCGCCCGACATGGCGAGCCGCTTTCCGCATGAATTCTCCGGCGGCCAGCGGCAGCGGCTGTGCATCGCGCGGGCGCTCGCGCTGGCGCCGAAGCTGCTCGTCGCCGATGAAGCCGTATCGGCGCTCGACGTCTCGATCAAGGCACAGGTCATCAATCTGATGATGGACCTGCAGGCGGACATGGGCCTCGCTTATCTGTTCATCTCGCACGACATTGCGGTGGTCGAGCGGGTCAGCCATCGCGTCGCGGTGATGTATCTGGGCGAGATCGTCGAGATCGGACCGCGCGCGGCGATCATGGAAAATCCGCAGCATCCGTACACGAAGCGCCTGATGGCGGCAGTGCCGGTGCCGGAAGCGGGTCGCCGCAGACTCCGGCGCGGACTCTCAACGACCGAGATTCCCAGCCCGGTGCATGAAGCGAACTACGTGCCCGCACCACGCCTTTATCGCGAGATCGGTCCGGGACACGTTGTGCAGGCGTTCGACGCGTAAGGCCTGAAGACAAGCGCAATTCGCCGGTGAATGCCGGGATCTTCGCGGGTGTTCCGGCCTTTGTTCAAGGATTGGCGTTTGCGGACCAGCCCGTGGATGTCGTCGCACAGGCACGGCGCTGCCCGCTCGACCTGATCGGCGTCGCCGCGGCAGGCAGACGGACCAGTGCGGCGCAGATCGTCAAGAACTACGCGGCAACGCAGCTCCGCGGCAGCGAAACGGAAGCGCGGATGTTCATGGGTCATTGACGGCGCAATAATGGTTTGACATTCATAGGCAGCGCGACAAATAATGTGCGCCAGCACAATGGTTGGATGCAGAAGGTAATAGATGGCTCGACCGCCCGTGTCTGCTTACAAACTAGCCATTGCGCTGTTCCTGCTCGCTGCAGCGAGCAGTGGTCAGCCGCAAGGCGTCACCACCACCACCGTCCTGCTGGGTCAATCGGCGCCGCTCTCGGGCGCCAACAAGAGCCTGGGCGATGATATCCGCAACGGCGCGCTCGCTTACTTCAAGAAGGTCAACGATGCGGGCGGCGTGAACGGCCGCAAGATCGAACTTGTGACGCTCGACGACGCGAACGACACGAAGCGCTCAGGCGAGAACACCCGGAAGCTGCTGGAGGAAAATAGCGTGTTGGCGCTGTTTGGCTACGCGAGCGCGACGCTATCGCGGCCCGCGCTGCCGTTCGTCGAAAAGCACAAGGCCCCATTCCTTGCGCCGTTTACCGGCGCCGACCCGATGCGCGCCTTCAATAAGTACGTCTACAACATTCGCGCGAGCTACGCCGATGAGCTGGAAAAAATTGTCGACCACTATGCGAAGTACGGCGTCAAGCGCTTCTCCATCGTGCATTACGATGACGTTGTCGGCAAGGAGAACTTTGCCGCCGTGGACCGGGCGCTGAAAGAGCGCAATCTCGCCGCCGTATCGGTTGCCGCCTTCAAGGACCGCGCAAAGCCCGACGTCGAAACGGGCGTGAAGGAGGTCCTGAAGGGCGAGCCCCAGGTGATCATCCTCACTACCCTCTACAAGGCGACTTCCGATTTCATCAAGATGGCGCGTAAAGCGGGTTCCACTGCGCAGATGGTGAGCAACTCGTTCCCGGGCTCAACACCCCTCGCGAAGGAGCTAGGCAAGGATGGCGCCGGCGTGGTCATCGCTCAGGTTGTCCCGTCGCCCTTCAGCGCCGGCGCCGTGCTCATCGTGCCGGAATATCGGGCGGCGATCGAGAAGCTTCTCGGGAAGCCGGAATATTCGTTCACCTCGCTCGAGTCGTTCATCGCGGCAAAGGTGACCGTCGAGGCGATTCGGCGCGCCGGGCCGACTTTGACGCGAGAAACTTTCCTGCGGGCGCTCGATAGCATGTCGAGCTACGACGTCGGTGGCTACGTCGTAAATTTCTCACCCAAAAATCACAACGGCTCCAAGTTCGTCGACCTCACCATCATCGGCAAGGACCTCAAGTTTTATAACTAGCCGGCGCGATCCAAATCTCGCGTCTGCGAGTAAGCATGAGATGTTCCGCCGCCCGGGCAACGGAGACCCGCTAAGGCCGAATGTCAGGCGGCCGAATGCCTTGAGCCGGGCGTCGACCCGTTAGCACGACCAAGCCCTCGGGGAGCTTCTCGTCGCCGAAAGCGGCACGACAATGCGCGTCGATGCCATTGTCACGCAAGACATTCAATGCGTCTTCCGCATCGAAGGTCAGATTGCGGTGATGTTCATCGCTGCGCCGCCAGCCGTCGCCTAAGCGCCGGAAAACCGTGATCATCCGATCGAAACGACAGGGCTCGGGGCGAGAGAAGCGGGTGACGATCGCCCAGTCATCCTCCACCTTGGCGTGTACCTCATCGATGTCGTTCCGTTCGCGATAGCGTCCCGTCATCAAGTCAATCGCCAGTACTCCCGCGGGCCGCACCGCGCGCGCCAGCTCGCCCAGCGCCCGGACGATATCGTCGCGCGTGTCCAGGTAGTTGAGCACATGTCCCGTCGACACGACGGCATCGGCCTCGGGTAACGCACCATCGACACCTGTGGCCAAGCCGGTGGGCAGGCGCACCACGGCGAAGTCGGCGCCGCATGCGTACTCGCGGGCGAGCTCGATCATCGCCGGCGAGGCATCGACGCCATGCACTGCAAAACCCGCAATGAGCAGCTCGCGGGCGAGCAAGCCGCTGCCGCAGCCAACGTCGAGCACGCGGGTGCCAGCCGACAAGCCCGCGTCGCGCAGGAGCTGCACGATGTCCGCGGAGGTTCGCTCGACGTGGCGCGAGTAACCGGCGTGGTGGACCCACGCGAGGTCGGGCCGGTAATAGGTATCGATGGTCATCGTTATACTCTATACGCAGCTTCTCGAACTAGTAAACGTCTGAACCGCAATCGCTGTTCCTGCGGGACGATGAGGGGTTCTGTAGCCTAACAAGGCCGACTTCGCGTAGGCTATTGTCGATCGCTGCGCTGTCGTGGTGCCTGCGAACGGCAAGGAGGGCCGATGGGACTGGGCGCAAAACCTGCAAAGGTCAAGGTCGAAGCAAGGTCATCGGCCACCAAGAAATCGCGGAAGATCGACGGCTCTAAGGGGCGGCAGCTCGAACAGCGCCTGGCCGAAGCCTTGGAGCAGCAGGCGGCAACGAGCGAGGTTCTTAAGGTAATCGGGCGTTCGACCTTCGATCTCGAGTTTGTCTTCAAAACGCTTGCCAAAAATGCTGCCAGGCTGTGCGCGGCCCGACGCGCACTGATCTTTCGTTTTGACGGGGAGCTCCTGCGCTTTGCCGTCGGCCACAATGTATCGCCGAAGCTCAAGGAGTTTTTTGTTCGGAATCCGATCGCGCCGGGACGTGGGACCAATACCGGGCGCGCTGCGCTCGAGCGGCGCACCGTCCACAATCTCGATGTTCTGGCAGACCCGGAATACACCTACGGCGCAACCAAAGTCGACCCATACCGGACCGTGCTCGCGGTCCCCATGCTCAAAGGCAATGAACTGCTGGGAGTCATCTGCATCTATCGCCAGGAGGTCCGAGCGTTCACCGCTAATCAGATCGCTCTGATGGAGACCTTCGCCAATCAGGCCGTGATCGCGATCGAAAACGTACGTTTGTTTACCGAGCTGGGAGCCCGGAACCGCGAGCTGACCGAAGCGCTGGAGCAGCAGACGTCGACGAGCGAAATCTTGCGGGTGGTCAGCCAGTCGCCGACCGATGTAAAGCCCGTGTTCGATACGATCGCGGCGGCGGCGCTTAAATTGTGCAGCGCCAACGCAGCCACTGTAGCGACCTTCGACGGCGAGCTGGTCCGGTTGGCAGCCATGGCGAACATCAGTACTGAAGGCGCCGAAGCCCTGCGCCGCCAATTTCCGCGGCCACCCAGCCGCGGATCGGTGGTCGCTCGGGTGATCTTCACTCACGACTTGGTTGTAATCCCCGACGTGCTGGTCGATCCCGACTACGCCATCCAGCCGGCGGCGCTCGCGAGCGGCTTCCGCAGCGCCGTGGGCGTGCCCCTGATGCGGGATGGAGCGCCTATCGGCGCCATCAGCGTCGGCCGGTCCGAACCCGGCCCCTTCCCCGAGAAGCAAATCGCGCTTCTCAAGACCTTCGCCGATCAAGCGATGATCGCGATCGAGAACGTGCGGCTGTTCAAGGAGTTGGAGGCCCGGAATCGCGATCTCACCGAGGCGCTGGAGCAACAGACTGCGACGAGCGACATCCTGCGCGTGATCAGTCAGTCGCAAACGGATGCGCAACCCGTGTTCGACACCATCGCCGCGGCCGCCATGAAACTGTGCCGCGCCAGTTCGGCTGCCGTCATGACGTTCGACGGCGAGTTGATCCACTTGGTCGCTACGGCGAGTGTGAATCCGGAGGGGGCGAACGCCGTTCGCAGGATTTTTCCGAGGCCGCCGAGCCGCGACATGGCAGCGACGCGGGCCATCCTGACGTGCAGCGTTGTCGCGATTCCGGACGTGCTCGAGGACCCTGAATTTGCGGTGAGACCGGTCGCGCTCACCACGGGCTTCCGGAGCGCCTTGTCCGTTCCCCTCATGCGCGACGGCAGCCCGATCGGCGCAATCACCGCCGGCCGCCCCGAGCCGGGACCGTTCCCGGACAAGCAGATCGCGCTGCTCAGGACCTTCGCCGATCAGGCAGTGATCGCCATCGAGAACGTGCGGCTGTTCAAGGAGCTGGAGGCGCGGACCGCCGAGCTGACGAGGTCCGTGGGCGAACTCAAGGCGCTGGGTGAGGTTGGGCAGGCGGTCAGCTCGACGCTGGATCTGGG
>WNGF01007029.1_pt1 | contig 13772 bp, 12 predicted proteins | sample 5400641 | NCBI WGS metagenome assembly WNGF01 (sample SAMN13153371, study PRJNA577476) | soil metagenome | isolation source: 80 cm soil or saprolite under grassland replicate 2 | place: USA:California | collected 2016-06-15
CCGCCTTGCCGCGGGTGTTCGAGCCCGCGGTCAGGCAGATCCCGACGAATCGGCCCGGTTCCTTCAGCGCCTCGGCGACGCTCTCGCGCACGTCCTCCGGGTCGAGGCGCGCGGGGATGCCGAGGTCGGTCTTCCCGCGCCGCAGCTGGGGGACGATGTCGCAGAACAGGCAGCCCTCGTCGTCGTTCCAGAAGTGGCAGTGCCGGTAGGGGAAGACGTTGAGCCGCTGCGGCCGTGCGCTCACCGCGAACCGCATCGGCAGCCCGGAGCGGGTGGTCTTCGCGTAGTAGTCCGGGCGCGGCCAGTACTCGACCTCCTCGAGCGCCGTGCCGCGCTCGACGAGGGCGAGGCGACCGTCGACGTGGTCCACGACGTACGGATCCTGCTCGAGCGGCGTCGGGGTCGTGATGATCGAGCTCCCGTCCCGCAGGAGCAGCGACTCCGGCCGCGCGGCGACGCGGCCGTCGCGGGTCCCGAAGATGTGCGTCCCCGTGACCTGGTGGCGCTCCAGGTCGAGCTGGGCGAGCGCCGCGTCCGTGTAGAAGACGCCGCGCCTCTGCACGTCGGTCTTGAGGACGAGGAGCCGCGGCACGTCCGGGTGCTTGGCGCACACCTCGTCGCGCGACAGCTCCGGTCCCCTCCGCTGGATGACGACGGCCACGCACCCTCCGTTCGATGAGGGTCATATCCTATATAACGGACGGCCATCCCGTCAAACGGATGCTCATGTCCTATCGCGGGCTCGCGACGTAGCTGGCATGCGTTTCGATATCCGTTATCACGGATGTGCACACGAGGAAGCCCTGGGGGCCGAAGTCGTACGTCGCTGCGGTCACGCCCACTCGCCCGTGAAGAGCGGCTCCACGGGATGGCTCAGCGGGTCGAGCCCGAAGACCCGGAACACCTCGGGCGCTCCGGCCGGCTCGTCCGGCTCGAGGTGGATCCCCAGCTCCGCCTCGGGATCCTCATCCGTGCCGATCAGCACGAGCTCAGCCCCCTCGCGGTCGAGGTGCGCGGGCTCGAGCTCCGCCCAGCGCCGGTCGCGGAAGCGCGCCTGCAGCGGCTCGGGATAGAACGCCTCCTGCTCCGGCGACAGCCCAGCCTGCGGCGGCGAGGGGAACCATGGGTTCTTCACCGCGACGACGTAGCTCGCCGAGGCATAGATCCCGAGCTCGTCCTGCACGGGCCCCGGCCGCTCCGGGTGGACGAGCGCGTACGCGAGATGCGTGTGATCGCCATGGCGCGCGATGGCGTAGCGCCCCTCCCCTGCCGGCCGCGCGGAGGGCTGCTCGCGCTCGCCACGCGTCTTCGTCGCATAGTGATGGCCGCGCAGCTCGATCTCGACGTCGGCGGGATCCCCCGCGACCTTCATGACCCAGCCCCAGTTCCGCTCGCGCCGCGGGCCAGAGCGGACCGGCATGTGCTTGCGGCCGACGGTGAGGATCCGGAAGCGCCGCCGACCGTCCGGCGCGAGCACCACGAGAAGACGCTGGACGTCGTCCTCGCCGCGGGGCGCGTTCTGCTCGACCTTCGGCCGGTAGAAGAAGAACACGTCCCCTCGCTCGAGCTCCTCGGGCACGCCCGCTCCAATGGCCGCCAGCGGCGACCTCGGTCGTTCATCTACAGGAGAGACTTCCCCTCCGCAGGTCGAGCCTCGCGGCCTGCCGCTGCAGCGGGCGTTGGCGGCCCGCGACTACCGCATCGCGGAGGGAACGTGCGACACCTACGATCTCCAGGAGGCAGCTCAAATGGCGGACGAGAAGAAGGGGATCGCAGCGGCGTGGACCAAGCGGGACGAGCTTGCGGCCATGTTCATGCAGGGCATGCTCGCCGGGAACTCCGCTCTCGAAGCGGGATCGAACACCGGCAGCCTCCAGAACCAGGGCGCGGCGCAACAGGTCGCGCTCAGGGCGTACAGGTTCGCGGACGGGTTCCTCGCGGCTCGCGCCGGCCCTGCGCAGCAGTAGGCGCCGGCGTCACGGTGAGCCGCACGGTAGAGTGAACGCCATGCCCGTCCACATCCCCGCGCCCACCCAGCCGACGAACAAGTGCCCGAAGTGCGGCACCGAAGGCGTCGTCCAGAACGCCGTCGGCAACATGACGAGCTACGTCTGTCCGAAGTGCGGCGCGCGCTGGGTCGCGACGCGTTGAGGCCTTTCAGGCCACGTCCCCCGACGCCGCCTGCCCGTTGCGACAGGGAACGGTGAGATGATGGCACTCGAGGAGGATCGCAGATGGCGACCGAGGAAGAGCTCAAGGCGGAGCTCGAGAAGCTCAAGGCGGAGAACACCGCCCTGAAGGCGCGCAGCAGCCGGGCCACCTCCATGAAGGTGAGCGAGAAGGGGGCGGTCTCGGTCTATGGCCTCGGCCGCTTCCCGGTGACGCTCTACCAGGAGCAGTGGCTCAAGCTGCTCGACCTCGGCGACGAGATCCGCGCCTTCATCAAGGAGAACGAGGGCAGGCTCAAGAAGAAGGAATGAACTCGCCCCATCGCCACGCCCGTACCTGGCGCGTCGTCCTCTTCGCCGCCGTCACTGCTGCGGCCGTCGCCGCGACGTTCGCCCTGCCGCGCCTCCCGCAGGATCCCGCGTACCACGCCTTCGCGGACCGACGCACGTTCGCCCGACTGCCCAATGCGGCGGACGTGCTCTCGAACCTCGCGTTCCTCGCCGTGGGGTTCCTCGGGCTACGCGTCCTCCGGACGCGCCGCGCCGGGTTCCTCGACGCGCGGGAGCGGGCGCCCTGGTTCGTCCTGTTCGCGGGAGTGATCCTCACCGCGGCGGGTTCGGCCATCTACCACCTGGCGCCGACGAGCTCGTCTCTCGTCCTCGACCGGCTCCCGATGAGCGTCGCCTTCATGGGGCTGTTCTCGGCGATGGTGGCGGAGCGGCTCGACGTGCGCGCCGGCACGCGGTTCCTCGTCCCACTCCTCGCGGTCGGCACCGTCAGCGTCCTCTGGTGGTACGCGACGGAGCTGCGCGGCTCGGGGGACCTGCGGCCGTACTATCTCGTGCAGGCCTACACGCTCGCCGCGATTCCGCTTCTCCTCGTCATCGCCCCGGCGCGCTACACGGGTTCCGGCTGGCTCGTGGCTGGGCTCGCGCTGTACGCCTTCGCGAAGCTCACCGAGGCGCGGGACGGCGCGATCTTCGCCGCCACCCGAGGGGTCGTGAGCGGCCACACCCTGAAGCACCTGCTCGCCGCGAGCGCCATCGGCGCGGTGGTGGTGATGCTCGCTCAGCGGCGACCGCGTGCCGGCGAACGTCTCGGCCGCTAGCGACGCGCGGCCCTCGCCTGCCTCAAGCTCGCGCCCCGTCGTCGCCGCGCCCGAGCATGCGCTCCATGTTCTCGGGCCCGAAGAACTGCTCCGGCGTCACCGACCCGGAGACGAGCCCGAAGTACCGATCGGTCTGACGCTGATCTCGCTTCAGCGCCGCGAAGAACCGCGCGCTCTTCGGAGACACCGCCCTGAGCTCGGCGAGACGCTTCGTCCACTCGCAGGTCGGGCCTGCCGCCTCGTTCCGTGCACGCTCGTAGCTCGAGAGCGCATCCTCGAGGGCCCTTCGCCCGGCGAACCCCTCGTCGACGGCGCCGGCGAGGAGCTCCGCGTCGCGGAACGCGTCCGAGATGCCGAGCGCGGTGATGGGGTCCTTGAAGTATCCCTGGGTAGCGACGCACCGGCATCGACGCAACGCGCGCTCGCCCGCCCGTCCGGCCGAGGCCCGGGGGCCACTCCGCACCGAGCGGCTCCGAGACGAGCATCCCGCCTGGGGTCGCACGCCGGCCGGCCGCGAATCCCCCGGAGACGTCACGCGGGTCGCATTTTCCACGCTCTCTCCAACGCCCTCTTCAACGGTCCGGTCGCAGGCTCCGATCGTCACGGAGCCCGGCTCGACGGGCAAGGAGGACGTCCGATGAAGACGCTGTCGTTCACGATCGCGGTCGCCCTGCTCACGACGGCTGCCGCCGCGCGCGGCGCCGAAGCGAAGAAGAAATCGTCCACCACGAAGGCGGAGGCGGTCTCCCTCAACGCCAGCGACCTCAAGTGGGGAGAGGCGCCGCCAGACTACCCGAAGGGCGGACAGGTCGCGGTGCTGCACGGCGATCCATCGAAGAACGGCACGTTCGCCCTCCGGTTCAAGATGCCCGACGGCTACAAGATCCCGCCGCACTGGCACACCCAGGACGAGCAGCTCACGGTCATCTCGGGCACGTTCATGCTTCACATGGGCGACACGATGGACGCGGCGGCGCACAGCCTCGAGGCGGGCGCGTACCACTCCCTCCCCGGCAAGATGCACCACGCCGCCGAGGCGAAGGGGGAGACCGTCGTGCAGGTGGAGGGCAAGGGTCCGTTCGACATCCATTACCTGAACCGCGCCGACAACCCGAACAGGACCGCTGGAGCGACGAAGTAGCGCCGTGCGCGGTCGCGCGTCCGGCGTTCAGGGCGCATCGTCCCGGCTCGAGAAGAGCATCGCCGGGACGAGGATCACCGCCGCGACGACGAGCAGCTCGCCAGCACCGACCCGCCGCGACAGCACGGCGAGGGCCACGACCGCGACGATCGCGACGACCGCGAGGCGCCGCCGCCGCCACAGGCCGCTCCGCAGGAACCACGCGACGCAGACGAGCGTGAGGCCCAGGGCCGCGACGACGAGGAGCGCCCGGCGAGGGACCATCCCTCTCTCTACCTCGCGACGCCCGCGAGGTACACGCCTCCGAGGATGAGCAGCAAGGAGCCCTGACGAGCCCGCCTCGATGAAGGCGGGCGCGCGTCGGGCGGCACGCCGTGCGACCGCTCGCCCCGTCGTCGCGGACACGGCGAAGCCCGTCGACGGCGCGGAGCCAGGGAGCGGTTCCGACGACCTGGCACGCGTCAGAACACCATGCCCCGGATCCGTGCAGCGCGTTACGTCTCAACGGGGCCTCCGGGCCACCCGATGGATCACGCCGAAGACTCTCGTTACTCGGTCACCGAGACCCTCCACGCGGGCCACGGCACGATGGTCTGCCGCGCCGTTCGCGAGATCGATCACCGCACCGTCGTGCTCGAGGCAGCCGATCCCGGGCGGTGCTCCCGCGGCTCGATGGACCGGCTGCGCCACGAGTACGAGATCGCGAGCCCGCTCGATCTCGGCGCGATCGTCCGGCCGCTGGCGCTCGAGACGTTCCGAGGCATGCCGACGCTGGTGCTCGAGGATTTTCCGGGTCACCCGCTCGAGCACCTCCTCGGGGCGCCCATGGCGATCGAGAGGTTCCTCGATCTCGCGGCGCGGATCGCCGCAGCGGTGGCGGACGTCCACGGGCGAGGGGTCGTTCACAAGGATCTGAGGCCCGAGAACATCCTCGTGGACCCGCTCACGCTCGACGTGAAGATCGCCCACTTCGGGCTGGCGACGCAGATCCCTCGCGAGCAGCAGCCGATCCAGCCGCCGCAGGTGATCGAGGGGTCGCTGCCCTACGTCTCGCCGGAACAGACGGGCCGGATGAACCGTGCGATCGACAGCCGCAGCGATCTGTACTCGCTCGGGGTGATCTTGTTCCGGATGCTGACGGGACGGCTTCCGTTCGACGCGCACGACGACCTCGAGTGGGTCCACTGCCACGTCGCGCGGGAGCCGCCCTCGCCCGCGCAGCTCGTCCGCCACGTGCCGGACGCCGTGGCGCGAATCGTCTCGCGGCTGCTCGCGAAGATGGCCGACGAACGGTACCAGAGCGCGCGCGGCCTGCGGCACGATCTCGAGCGATGCCTCGCGCAGTGGAGGGCGCAGGGGCGCGTCGACGCGTTCCCGCTCGGCGAGCGTGACGCACCCGACCGGCTCCAGGTGCCGCAGCGGCTGTACGGGAGAGAGCAAGAGCGCGCGGTGCTGCTCGCCACGTTCGAGCGAGTCGTCGCGACCGGCGCGCCCCAGCTCCTGCTCGTCTCGGGGACCTCCGGAGTCGGCAAGTCGTCGCTCGTGCACGAGCTTCTGCGGCCGCTCGTGCACGAGCGCGGCCTGTTCCTCGAAGGGAAGTTCGACCAGCACGCGAGGAACATCCCCCATTCGACGATCGCGCAGGCATTCGGAGAGCTGGTGCGCGACATCCTCGTCGACAGCGACGAGCGCCGGGCGTTCTGGGCCCGGGCGATCCACGACGCGCTCGGAGGGGACGCCCGCATCGTCACGGACATGATCCCCCCGCTGAAGCTCCTCGTCGGCGAGCCGCCGCCGCTGCCGCCCGTCCCGCCGACCGAGATGGAGCAGCACGTCCGCCGGGCGTTCCGCGAGCTCGTCCGGGTGTTCACGCGCGGCGGTCGGCCGGTCGTGCTGTTCGTGGACGACCTCCAGTGGGCCGACCCGGCGAGCCTCGCGCTGGTCGAGTCGATCCTCTCCGATGCGTCGATGCGACACCTCCTCGTCGTCGGCGCGTTCCGCGGCAACGAGGTCGACGGCTCGCGGCCTTTCCTCGAGATGCTCGAGCGAGTCCGCGCCGCGCGTACGGCCGTGACGGAGATCGCGCTTTCGCCGCTCCGACCCGAGCACGTCGTCCATCTCGTGGCGGAGACGGTCCATGCCACGCGCGACGAGGCGTGGCCCCTGGCCACGCTCGTCCACCGGAGGACCGGCGGTAACCCGCTGTTCATCGCTCAGCTCCTGACCGCCCTGTACGACGAGCGGCTCCTCCGGTTCGACGAGGAGAAGCACGCCTGGAGGTGGGACGTCGCGCAGATCGCCCTTCACGGCGAGGCCGAGGACGTGTCCGACCTCCTCGCGCGAAAGATCACGGCCCTCCCGTCCGCCGCGCGCGAGCTGCTCGAGACCGCGGCGTGCCTGGGAAACCAGGCGCCGCTGGCGATCCTCGCCGCCGCGCACGGAGCTTCGGAGGACGAGGTCCTCCGCGCGCTGCGCGACACGTTGACGGCCGGGCTCGTGGTCCGCGCGCGCGACGGCTACGCCTTCGCGCACGACCGGGTGCAGCAGGCCGCGTACTCGCTCGTCCCCGAGGGTCGGCGGCGCGACGCGCACCTTCGCATCGGCAGGCACCTCGTCCACCGGCTGCCGCGCGAGCAGTGGAACGACTGGATCTTCGAGATCGCGACGGAGCTCGACCTCGGAGGCGCCCTCATCACGGATCCGGGCGAGCGCACCCTGGTCGCCGAGCTGAACCTCCAGGCGGGCCGCAAGGCGTACGCGGCGGCCGCATACCTCTCCGCGATCGCCTACTTCACCGCCGGCGAAGGGCTGCTGCCACGGGACGCGTGGGAGTCGCGCTACGACCTCACGTACGCGCTGAAGCTCGAGCGCGCCCGGGGCGAGTGGCTGTGCGGCCACCTCGACGCCGCCGCGACGTTGATCCCGGACGTACTGCGCCACGCGCGAACCCGCGCGGATCAGGCGGCGGCGTACCGCGTGAAGATCCCGCTCGCCATGACGCAGGGGGATCTCGAGGGGGCGAGCCGGGCGGCGCTCTCCGCGTGCTCGTCCCTGTTCGGGATCGATCTTCCGCTCCACCCCACCGACTCGGCGCTGCGCGACGCAGCGCAGCGCACGCTCGCGGCCCTCGGAGAGCGCGCGGTGGAGGATCTCTTCGACCTGCCCGGGATCACCGACCCGGACCTGCAGGCCGCGATCACGCTCCTCTCTGCGTCACTGCCGGCGGCATACCTGACCGACCCGAACCTGCACGATCTCATGTGCTGCCAGATCGTGGACCTCACGCTTCGGCACGGGAACAGCGACTTCTCGCCGCACGGATACGTGACCTTCGGCGCGACGCTCGGACGGCTGTTCGACGACTGGGAGAAAGCGTTCCGGTTCGGCACCCTCGCCTGCGAGCTCGTCGAGCGGGGCGGCATCGTGAACGCGGAGGCGAGCACCTACTTCACGTTCGCAACGTTCATCGATTTCTGGGTGCGGCACGTCCAGGAGGTGATCCCGCTCATCCGCAGAGCCCGTCGCGCGGCCCTGGAGCACGGAGACACCAACCACGCCTGCTACGCGGCGCAGTTCATCGTCGTCGGGCGAATGCGTGCGGGGGACCCGCTCAACGAAGTCGCTGCCGAGGTCGAGACGCAGCTCGAGCTCGTGCACCGCGCCGGGTACCGCGACATCGAGAGCGACCTCGTCTCCCTGCGGCGGTCGGTCTCGAGGCTGCGGGGCCTGTCCGTGGACGGCCCGGAGGTGCTCGGCGCAAGGCCGATGGCCCGCCGCAACCTCTTCGAGGTGGCGAGCGAGGCGCTCGCCGATCTCCTCCTCGGGGATGCCGAGCGCGCGCTGCGCGTCATCCGCGAGGCGAGGGCGATGGCCGGGGCCGGCGCCGGTCGAGGAATGATCTCCGAGGCCGAGCACTGCTTCGTGACGGCGCTCGTCCTCGCGGCCAACCTCGAGCGCGTGTCGCCCGAGGCGCGCGCGGAGGACCTCGCGACGCTCGAGTCTTGCCGGGAGAAGCTCGGCCGCTGGGAGCGCCACTGTCCCGCGAACTTCCGCGGGCGGCACGCGCTCGTCTCCGCCGAGCTGGCCCGCGCGCATCACCGCACCCTCGAGGCGATGCAGCTCTACGAGGACGCGATCGCGGCCGCGCGAGAGAGCGGGTTCATCCACGACGAGGCGATCAGCCACGAGCTCGCCGCCGCGTTCCACCGGGGCCGGGGATTCTCGACGATCGCGGCCGCATACCTGTGGAACGCGCGCGACTGCTATCTCCGGTGGGGCGCCGACGCGAAGGCGCGCGACCTCGAGCGGCGCCAGCTCCAGGGAATGGAGCGCCGGCTCGCGGGTGCGACCTCCAGCCCCGGCGTTCGCTCGGAGCAGCTCGACCTCGCCTCGGTCCTCAAGGCGTCGCAGACCGTCTCGAGCGAGATCGTCCTGGAGGACCTCGTCCGCACGCTGCTCCATGTCGTGCTGCAGGAGGGCGGCGCGCGTCGCGCGTGTCTCCTGGTGTGCCGCGACGGGCGCCTGCTCGTGGAGGCCGAGGCGATCGTGGCGCCCGAGGGCGTGCGGGCCACCACGCTGCAGTCGCTTGCGATCGAAGAATCGTCTCTCGTTCCCGCATCGCTCGTCCACTACGTGAAGCGGAGCAGGGAACGCGTCATCCTGGACGACGCCGCGCGACCCACGCGATTCTCGAGCGACCCGTACTTCGGGGGCAAGCGGCCGCGGTCCGTCCTCGCCCTTCCCATCGTGAGGCAGGCGGAGGTCGTCGCCGTCCTGTACCTCGAGAACGACCTCGCCGCCGGCGCCTTCACCCCGGATCGCCTGACCGCGCTGACGCTCCTCGCGTCGCAGGCGGCAATCTCCCTCGAGAACGCGCGGCTCCTCGATCAGGAGCGCGCGGCCCGGGCCTCTGCCGAGGCCGCCGAACGCCGTTCGACGTTCCTGGCCGACGCGGGCGTGCTCCTCTCCGAGTCTCTCGATTACGAGGAGACCCTGGCCCGCCTCGGACGGCTGTGCGTGAGCTCGCTCGCAGACTGGTGCGTGATCGACCTCGTCGCCGGGACGGAGGTGCGCCGCGTGGCGGGCGCACACGCGGACCCCGCGAAGGAACCGATCCTGGAGGAGCTGGCGCGCAAGCACCCGCCGACGTGGAGCTCGCCGCATCCCGCGGCAGCTTGCCTGCGCAGCGCCAAGCCCATCCTGCTCTCCGAGATCACCGACGACGTGCTGCGATCCGTCTGCGAGGACGAAGACCACGTGCGGCTGGTCCGAGACCTGGGCACCGCCAGCGGGTTGACGGTCCCCCTCGTCGCGCGCGGCACGTTGTTGGGAGCGCTCTCTCTCGGTTCGGGCACGCCGCGCCGCTACGGGCAGGCGGACGTCGAGCTCATGCAGGAGGCGGCCCAGCGCGCGGCGGTCGCCATCGAGAACGCGCGCCTGTACCGCGAGGCGCAACGCGCGGTGCAGCTGCGAGACGAGTTCCTCTCCATCGCGTCGCACGAGCTGCGCACGCCGGTGGCGACGCTCAACCTGACGCTGCAGGGGGTCCAGCGCGCAGCGGCGACGGGCGACGCGCTGGACCCTGGGCTCGTCCTCCGCTCCATGGAGCGCGCGTCCCGACAAGGCGAGCGGTTGAGGCGGCTGATCCACGACCTGCTCGACATCTCCCGGATCGAGACCGGCCGGCTCCCGCTCGACCTCGCCGAGGTCGATCTCGGCCGGCTCGCACGAGACGTGGTCGAGCGCCTCGAGCCCACCCTGGCGGCCGCCGGGTGCGCCGTCGAGATCCGCTGCGACTTCCCGGTGACGGGGTGCTGGGACGCGTCGCGCCTCGACCAGGTGGTCACGAACCTGCTGTCGAACGCCATGAAGTTCGGGGCCGGCAACCCGATCGAGATCGACGTGCGCGAGCACGGCGGGACGGCATCGCTCGCGGTGCGCGATCGCGGGATCGGCGTCGAAGCATCGGAGCACGCGCGGATATTCGAGCGGTTCGAGCGTGCCGTGCCGAAGCATCACTACGGCGGGCTCGGGCTTGGCCTGTTCATCAGCCGCCGCATCGCGGAGGCGCACGGCGGGACTCTCCACGTCGTGAGCGCGCCCGGCGCAGGGTCCACGTTCACGCTCGAGCTGCCGCGCGATCGCGCCCCCGCGGCGAGCCCCGGCGTTGACATTCCGGCGCCCCGCGGTCGGGAGCGCTGATCTCCTCGCGCCGGAGTCGCGCTCCGCCGCCCGCTCGACAGGACGGCGCCCGGTCGCGACCTTGCCCACGCACGGTTCGAGGGGGGCCTCCCCGGCCTCGAAGCCACCCGGCAGCCGGCGCTGCGCTCGGGATGACCGCCGGTCCGTCGTCGTCGCCGGGCGCGCGCCGGCGCGGGTGCACGCTGCACTCGTCCCCTCGCGGTCGCAACGTGAAGACGGAACACGTCGGGCGGGGCACCGCGCCGGACACGCTCAACACTCGCCTGCGCGACGGGCGACGGCGCAGGGGCGCTTCTGCTCGACCAAGCGTTGGAGGTGTGTATGCGTTGCGAAGAGATCATGAAGACGGAGGTCGAGTGCGTCTCACCGCGGGACACCGTGGAGGATGCCGCGATCCGGATGAGGGACGAGAACATCGGCTTCCTGCCGGTCTGCGATCAGTCGAAGAAGGTGCTCGGGACGCTCACGGATCGCGACATCGCGATCCGCCTCGTCGCCGGAAAGAAGCAGGGGAGCGCCTTCGTCGAGGACGTGATGACCCGCGAGGTCGTCGCGTGCGGCCCGAAGGACGACATCCGCGATGCGGAGCGCGCGATGGCGAAGAACCACAAGTCCCGCATCATCTGCTGCGACGAGGGGGGGCGGCTCGCAGGCGTCATCAGCCTCTCCGACATCGCGCAGCACGACCGCCGCGGCCGCGCGGCCGAGACGCTGCGGGAGGTCAGCGCGCGCGAGGTGAGGACGTAGGGTGACGATCGAGAAGGCGACGGGGCTCAGCTCGCCTCGTGGCCCGGCTGCTCCAGCAGCCCGATCGGCGCCGGCTCCTCGACGAGGAACCGCACGAACCAGTCGCGCGCCAGGCGCGTGACCTCCTCGAGCGCCCCGGGCTCCTCGAACAGGTGCGTCGCTCCGGCGACGATCTCGAGGTGCTTCCGGCCGCCGAGCCTGGCATGCGCGCGGGCGTTCAGCTCGACGACCGGATGGTCCGCCCCTCCGACGATGAGGAGCGTCGGCGCAGAGACCCGCTCGAGGGCGTCCTCGGCAAGATCGGGGCGCCCTCCCCTCGACACCACGGCGCGCACGTCGTCGGGGCGCTCGGCAGCGGCGATGAGCGCCGCGGCCGCGCCGGTGCTCGCGCCGAAGTAGCCGATCGCGAGCTTCCTCGTCTCGGAGTGCCCGCGCACGAAATCCGTGGCGCGCACGAGCCGCTCGGCGAGGAGCGGGATGTCGAACCGCAGCGCGCCGGAGGAGCGATCCTCCTCCTCCTCGGCGGGCGTGAGGAGGTCGAAGAGGAGCGTCGCGAGGCCGCCGCGCGAGAGCTGCGTCGCGACGAGGCGGTTGCGCGGGCTCAGCCGCGAGGAGCCACTGCCGTGCGCGAACAGCACGATCGCCGCGGCGCCGGCAGGCAGGGTGAGATCTCCGGAGAGCAGCAGGTCGCCCGCCGCCACGTCGATCGAGCGTGCACCCGAGGTCGTTCTCGTTGGTCCTGGCATCTTCCCCACTCCCGATTCCGCCTTCGCCGCGTGATGATTGGAATGGGAACGCCTCGGCGCCGATGCAAGGCGGTCATGCCACCCGGGGTGGCGGAGGGTCCATGGCGGACGGCCACGAGCGTACGAATTTCGACGTCGTCGTGGTCGGCGGCGCGAACATGGACTACCTCGTGAAGGGCTCGGAGCTGCCGAGGCCCGGCGCCACGGTCACGGCTCGGCTCTTCCAGGAGGCGCCCGGAGGCAAGGGCGCGAACCAGGCGGTCGCCGTCGCGCGCCTCGGCGGGCGTGTCGCCCTCGTCGCGAGCGTCGGGACGGACGCGCGCGGGGACGCCATCGTGCAGCGGCTCGCGGAGGAGGACGTCGACACGAGCGCGCTCGTTCGGGAGTCGAGGGCCCCGACCGGAGTCGCGCTCGTCGCGGTCGACGCGTCGGGCGAGAAGCAGATCGCCTGGGTGCCCGGCGCGAACGAGAAGCTCGACCGATCGGCGGTCGCCGCGGCCGCGGACCTCTTCGTCGACGCGAGGATCGCGCTCGTGCAGCTCGAGATCCCGACCGACACGGTGCGAGCGACCATCCGGCTCGCCCGCGCCGCGGGCGTGCGCGTCGTGCTCGACCCCGCGCCCCCGATCCCGCTCCGCGAGGAGCTGCTCCGCGAGATCCACGTGATCAGACCGAACGCATCCGAGGCTCGCGTGCTGACCGGGATCGAGGTCACCGACCGCAGCTCCGCGCGCCGGGCGGCGCAGAACCTGCTCCGGCAGGGCGTGCGCGCGGCGTGCGTCGGAGCACCCGGGGGAAACCTGCTCCTCTCGGACGAGGGCGAGACGTGGCTCCCGCACCTCCCCGTGGAGGTCGTGGATGCGACGGGCGCCGGCGATGCGTTCGCGGGCGGGCTCGCGCTGGCGCTCGCGGAGGGCCGCGATCTCGCGGACGCCGCACGGTTCGCGCACGCCGCCTCGGCGCTCGCCACGACGAAGGTCGGCGCGCAGGCCGGGCTTCCGCGGCGCGACGCCGTCCTCGAGCTCCTCGGCTCAATGGAGCGCGCGCCCGCCGGCGCGGCAGCCCCGGAGCATCCTCCTCCCTAGACGAGGCGAGGCCGAACGGCGCGAAGGGATCCCTTGATGCCCAGTCCGGACGAGATCGAGTCTGCGAAGCGACGGCTGCGCGCGCGCGGGTGGTTCGTCCGGACCACCGAGTGGCCTTCCGGCCACCAGGTCGTGCTCCACCTCCGGGCCGACACCGCGGTGCACCTCGTGACGGGCTGGTGTCCCACCGAAGCCGGGGCATTCGAGGAAGCGCTCGCGCTGGCGGCTGAGCACGAGCGCCGCACCGGGGTCCCGGGGCCCGCGGCCGGAGCGCCGCGACCGGAGACCGACGGCGGAGATGCCTCGGCGGGAGAGCGGCGGGAGCTCGACCTCGTCCTCCTGGGCGACGCGCACGAGGAGCTCGCGATCCGGATGCCCCGCCTCCCCGCCGTCGGCGAGTCCCTCCCCGGCGACCTCTTCCTGCGGCGTCCCGGCGGGAAGGGCGCCCGGCAAGCCCTCGCGGCGGCTCGCCTGGAGGGGAGCGTGGCGCTCGTGGCGCGCGTCGGCACCGATCGGGTCGGCGACGAGATCGTCGCGCGGCTCCGCGACGAGGGCGTCGAGATCGGGCACGTCGT
>WNGF01009364.1_pt1 | contig 13770 bp, 11 predicted proteins | sample 5400641 | NCBI WGS metagenome assembly WNGF01 (sample SAMN13153371, study PRJNA577476) | soil metagenome | isolation source: 80 cm soil or saprolite under grassland replicate 2 | place: USA:California | collected 2016-06-15
CATTGGACGTAGGCACTCGTCCACCGCAATCCGGGCAAGCTCCAGATCGAACCATTCGGCGAGTTCCTTCACGCTCACCGTAAAAAGCTGGAAGCGCGTGATTTCCACGATAGAACTAGCTTCCCTGCATCAAAACGCTACCGCCAACGTACCGGTCAGGGCTAAACGGATGAACCAGCAGCGCACTGCCCTCAATGAAGTATCCTTTGTAGGACTGCATAGTCATCGCGTCCCTCGTTCAATGCAGTTTGTTCTTGCCCGCTTCTACCAAAATATGGGTCAGGTCGTCCACTAGCGGTATCAGGCGAGACGAAGTTTCTAGGTCACGCCTTTCGTTCAGCCACTTACATACCTGGAACAGTTCATCGTTGATCCGTAACAGTTGCTTCAGAGTATCGTCGTCGATCATCATGTGAGAACCTCGTGCCTGGGCGAGCCGGAGTTAGTTCTTACCTTGACGCCGCCAAGCAGGTGCCACGCTTTCTCATAACGGGTCCAGTCTTTCCGGGGTTTATTATTGTTGTCCACCGCATATTTGCCTTCAATGGGAATATAGACAGACGAGACGTTTCGCAAATGTGTTAGTGGAACGACGTACAGTTTTATTCCGCGAAGACTTCTCATTGCCCAAAGCGCAACCTTGGCTCTTTTAGTCGCGTCGTTAACATCAAAACGAGCGTAGTGGCGTCCGTTTGGCCTCAGTTTGTGACCTTTGCGCAGTTGAATGCTGCAACAAACGCCGTTCACAAACACTATTCTTTCTTTGCGATCTCCAAGCACGGTGGTCTGAGTGAAGTGAGTCATACGGAATAACCTGAATACCGGACCGCCGTATTTTGTGCACAACAGCTCGAATATCCCGCGGGTATTCTTTGTTTATGACGCGAGGTTCACGACGCACTATGCGCTCATGCTCGCGTTGTCTGCCATCAACGCCAAAGTCCTTGGCGAGCTGGCCGATGCGCTGCTTTGTTAAGCCGAGATTTTTAGCGATGTGCTCGTAAGCGAATGCTGGATCAGCAAGCATAGAGCAGAGCCGGAGGAATGCTCCCTTGCCGTGGATACGATCAAAGAGGGCAGGGCTATCATGTCCCGGTTGTGCTACGGGTCAACCGTATAGGTATGCCGGTAATGTTGCGCAGAGAAAAAGCCCGAGACCGAAAGCGAGCTGTACGATTGCTAGAGCGTCTTTCATGGCGCCCCTAGGCTGCAGCTTCTCCTTGAACAAAAATCCGATTTTTCGTCTGCGGTCTGTTCAATGCCTGATAAGATGTGCCGACACCGACAGCAGCATTGTAAGCGTGGACGCACTATTACATGCAGATTCCACTATTTCGTTCCTGCGGTTTTGTTCTTCGCTGCCCGTCGCTTTTTTGAGGCCGAATGCGCTTTCTTCCTACACCTTAATTGAGGCCAATCTACAGGCCCCCCGGTTTCTGGAACCTTTCTGCCGCTGGTCCTCGCTTTGCTATGTATAGGGCTTGGGAGTTGCGTCCGTTGGAACACTAGGCGGGCTGAAACTGAAACAATCAATCTTTCGAGGTTTTGCGTTCGTGATTGAATGGAATTTTGCCTCACCCCCACGAGGCACGACGAAAAACTGGCCAGAAGCGGGACAAAGTTGTCGTATAAGATCGTATAAGAAAGGCGGACGAATGCTCGAGACGGAGAATGAAAACACTGCCCGGTGGCGGTCAGTTCGTCCAGGCGGGTAGCGTAACGATGCCGATCGTAGAAAAAGATCCCTGGCGTACTCAATATTTCGCTGCGGTTTCTTGCCCGGACAACGTCGTCATTCCCACTGACGATGAGTTGGCCTATCAGCGATATCCGCACCATCGCTGGGTCTATAACAAATTGCTCATCTGCGAAACCCAAGGACTGGACAATGCCCCGCATGACATCATGCCGCCGCAATTCCCCGTCTTCAGCAAGCCAATCTACAATATGCGCGGCATGGGCTGCGGCGGTAAAATTATTGAATCGGCCGAGCAGTTCCAGGCAGCGATACAGCCCGGGCATATGTGGATGTCGCTTCTCAACGGCGAGCACGTGAGCAGTGATGCCGCCGTGATCGACGGCGAGCCGGTATGGTGGCGACACACCATTGGCAAGACTCTCGAGCAAGGCATGTTCGATCACTGGGTAATTCTCGAGGAATCACGGCCGAAGATCGAAGGATATTGCGGCGACTGGCTGCGCCGCCACCTCAAAGGTTATACCGGCTGCGTGAATTTCGAGACTATCGGCGCCAAAATCATCGAGGCCCATCTGCGCTTCGCCGACCAGTGGCCGGACCTCTACGGGCGAGGTTGGATCGACGCTGTCGTCGATCTCTATGCCAGCGGCCGCTGGAGCTATCACGATAACGACCGCCGGACAGGTTACAGCGTCGTGCTGTTCGGAGCGCACGGCCCGCGCTATAAGAAACCGGACCACGATGCGGTGCAGAAATTTCTCAGCTGTCGGGGCGTTTGCAGCATTCAAATGACTTTTCACGAAGACCAAGCTCCGGAGCTGCACTCGATGCCGCCCGGGGGGTTCAGACTCGCCATTATCAATTGCTGGAATCCGGAGAGCGGATTCAAAATCCGGGAACAACTCGGCATGATGTTTGGCTCGAGCCATCCCCTGGAGGAGCCGGTAAAACCAAAGGCGATTCAAGCTTCAATGTTGAACGTTTCGCAGCCAACTTGGGCGGACTTTGAACTTTGAACGAGCGCGCTGTTTGCAGAAGCTCTTGAGTCATTTCGGCTAACCCGGCAAAGCCCGGGGCAGAGCCGGAATCCTGGAAAACTCAAAACATTGGGTTACTCCGCTCCGACATTACCATAAGCGCCGCCCACCATATATTTCTTGCGTCCTTTTTCCGCCTTGAAATTTGCCCATCGAACTCCCGCCCGCTGCCGCGCCGGAGAGGTCGCGCGAACCACCTAAGCGAGTATAATGCTCCGCGGACGAAGCCCCGATGAAAAACATCCATCGATTTCCTCATGCGGTCCGGGTGATTGAAAACTGCTGGATCCCGATGGCGGACGGATGCCGTCTGGCCGCGCGCATCTGGCTGCCGGCGGACGCGGAGACGACTCCGGTTCCGGCGATCCTGGAATACATCCCCTACCGCAAGCGTGATTTCACGCGCGCGCGTGACGAGCCGATGCACCACTACTTCGCGGGCTATGGATACGCCGCCGTGCGCGTCGATCTCAGAGGTTCGGGCGATTCGGACGGTCTGCTGCTGGACGAATATTTGAAACAGGAGCACGACGACGCTCTGGAAGTGATCCGCTGGATCGCGCAGCAACCGTGGTGCAGCGGCGCCGTCGGCATGATGGGCAAGTCCTGGGGCGGATTCAATTGCTTACAAGTGGCCGCGCGCCGCCCGCCCGAGCTCAAAGCCATCATCACCGTCTGTTCCACCGATGACCGCTACTGCGACGATGTGCACTACATGGGCGGTTGCCTGCTGAATGAAAATCTGACCTGGGGCTCGGTGCTGATGAGCTACAACGCCTATCCGCCGGATCCCGAGCTGGTCGGAGAACGCTGGCGCGCCATGTGGCGCGATCGTCTCGAACACGCGGTATTTTTTCCCGAGGTGTGGCTCGAACATCCACAACGGGATGATTACTGGAAACACGGCTCAGTGTGTGAAAACTGCAGCGCCATCGCCTGCCCGGTGTATGCCATAGGCGGCTGGTCCGATGCCTACAGCAACGCGATTCCCCGGCTGCTGGCTGCGCTCGAGGTCCCGCGCAAGGGCCTCATCGGCCCTTGGGCCCATCTCTATCCGCACAACGGCGTGCCTGGTCCGGCCATCGGATTCCTGCAGGAAGCGTTGCGCTGGTGGGATCAGTGGTTGAAGGGTGTCGAGACGGGGATCATGGCAGAGCCCATGCTGCGTGTCTGGATGCAGGAGAGCGTCCCGCCGAAGCCTTCTCAGAAACATCGCCCCGGCCGGTGGGTGGCGGAAGCACAATGGCCGTCGTCTCGCATCGCTCTCGAACGTCACTGGATCAATGTGAGTGGGCTCAGTAGCGCCCCGATCGCCGAATCACGACTCGACGTGCGCTCGCCGCAAACTACCGGCCTCGCCGCCGGTGAGTGGTGCGGATTTGGCGCGCCGGGCGAAGCCCCGCCTGACCAACGCGGCGACGACGGTTGTTCGTTGACGTTCGACTCGGAGGCCTTGCCAGAGAGAGTGGAAATTCTCGGCGCCGCGGTGGCGACGTTGGAGGTTTCGGCCGATCAACGCGTGGTCTTTGTTGCGGTCCGCCTGAACGACGTCGCTCCCGACGGCGCGTCGACCCGGGTGACCTATGGGCTGCTGAATCTCACGCACCGTGACGGCCACGAGCATCCGGAAGCCGTGGAGCCGGGTAAGCACTACCGGGTAAGGGTGGCGATGAACGATGTCGCGCACGCATTTCCCGCGGGCCACAAGGTGCGGTTGGCTATCTCCACCTGCTACTGGCCGATCGCTTGGCCGGCGCCGCAGCCCGCAACGCTGAGCCTTTTTACCAGTAAAAGTTTTGTCGATCTGCCGGTGCGACCACCGGACCCGACAGACGAAGCGCTCAGGCCCTTTGAACCGCCGGAGCGCGCGGCGGCGGAAACGACCGAGCTTCGGCCCGCCGCCTTGAAGCGCATCGTCGAGCGGGACCGCGCGACAAATGAGACGGTCTATACTATCTCCACCGGCCGAGGCGACTTGGACAGCCCGAAGCTGGTACACATCAAAGCAATTGACCTCGAGGTCGGACAGACAATGCTCAAGCGGTTTCGCATCGGCGAAGAGGATCCGGAAATGGCCCAGGCCGAGGTTATTCACAAGACCTGGTTTCGCCGTCAGCCGTTGACAACCCGGGTTGAGACCCGTACCCGCTTTTCCTCGACCGCTGATGTTTTCGTGCTCGAAGCTGAGCTTGCGGCCTACGAGAATGAGGAACGGTTCTTCACGCGCAGCTGGTCTCGTCGCGTGAAGCGCAGCCTCTTGTGAGCTCCTCGCAGGGGGAAACATTCTCTTAAGCTTGCGGCGGTTTAGCGTTCAACGTTCAAGGTTCAAGGGAAGGAACCGGATAGGCGCGAGGCTTGAGGCACGAGGCGAGAGTCTTTAATACTGCGGCCCGTTCAAGTGGTTCGACTGAGCTCACCATGAGCGGAATTTGAGATGCGACGCTCACCCAAAACCGAAGCGCGTTCCAATCGTTCCAAACGTTCCATCGCTTTGCTCCGTTCAAAACGTTTCAATGCTAAGATTAGGGGGGGATTTGCGCGTTTTGACAATTCTCAAAACGTCAAAATGAGTCGCGACTACCATCGGCATCCCGAGGGTGGAATGCGCACCTATAACGCTGCTTGTGGCGACGAGTCAAGCTTGAAATTCGCAACACGGCGTTCTCGACGAACCACTAACGAAATCGATTCGAAGCGTCGTACAATTCAATCTCAGGCTGAATCTGGTTTTCTCACTCGACGAAGACCTTCTATCGTTAAATCTCACTTTCTCTACTACCGCCCGCGCATAACGAACGGTGTGTGCAATGAAGAAAGCGGGTCTCTTATCAATCCTGTTTGTAGTGGTACTGCTTGCTGTTGCTGTCATAGCCGAGGCGCAGCAGCCGGCGAAAATCCCGCGGATAGTCTCACTGGCCATCGTTAACCACTCTTAAACTTCCTTAAGTGGTGGGTACGTGTAAGCCGTGGCGATACTTGTGTTAACTACAGTTGCTCCAGCGTGTTGAATGAGCCGCTCGGAATCTGATTTTCCTCGTTTAAATTGAAGATTTTCATGAAGTCATGCCGTCGCTTGCTTGGTACATCAATTGCGTTTTGTGTTGGGCAATAAGCGAGGAGGTCCCATGACGACCGTTACTCCAGTGGAGTTCAGAACTCTCCTCAGAGCCACTTCTAGATGCAGTATGCTATCAACTTTCTATCTGTATCTCCTCTGGTTTATCTTCAACCACCCACCGGTCTGTTACGGAACGGAAAGGATCAACCATGCCCATTACATTGCTTGATTACACGCTCGACTCCACAACCGTAAGTAATCCCGACGGCTCATTCCCGCTGACCATCGACGACGCGACCATCGTTTCCGGGCCGGGCGCCACCGCAGCGGGTAACTATCCGGACGCGCTCAACCTCGGCGCGCTCGGCAAGGGCGTTCTCGACGTTAGCGCGCTCGCGCTCGACCGCAGGCAGTTTACCCTGCGCGTCGTCTTCCAGGCGAACGGCGCGGTGACGGCGCGTGCGAACCTCCTTGAGTCGAACCGGCTCCCGTTCGCGCTATACCTTGTCCCGCGCAGCTCGACCGAGTTCGACCTCGTCGCGTCCGTCTCGCCGGTAGTGCACGGCTGGCGGGCCGCGACCAGCCGGTTCGCAGCCGGCCTGAAACCCGGACTCTGGTACATCGCTGACCTCGTCTACGACATCGACACGGTCGCCCTGTTCGTCGATGAGGCGATCGTATCCGTGCATGCCTTCTGGTGGGGAGCCATAGACGAGATACCCGGCCATGACCTGTTCGTCGGGACCTGGGTCGACGGCACGCGTGACCACTTCGACGGCAAGATTGCCGCGATCAAGTGGCTCGCCGGCATCCCGGACGCGCTCCAGGCGCAGCTCGACGAGCGCCGCTCGCATCCCGAGTGGTTCATCACGCACAAGCTCGAGTCGTTGCGCGAGCGGCTGGATCTCGGCGAACCGCTCGCTGCGATCGCCTACCAGTGGGGTAGCGGCGCGTACCTCCAGCACTATCAGCACGGCGCACTGATGTATCACGATTCGGTGGGGATGGCCTTCGAGATGTATGGTGCGATCTACGCGCTCTATCGATCGCTGCGCAACGCTTCCGCGCTCGGCTATCTCGTCACCGACGAAGCGCCATCGACCAACCCCAGTGGGCGCAAGAGCGTCTTCTCGAAAGGTGCCATCTACTGGTCGGATGCGACGGGTGCGATGCCTGTCCTCGGTCAGATCTACCTCGACTACGAGGCGCTCGGCGAGGCGCGGGCGATCGGGTTCCCGCTCCACCCTGCGCGATCGATCCCGGGCGGCCTCGAGCAGGAGTTCCAGGACGCGCGCATGTATCACAAGACCGGGCAGCCCAACGCGCACGAGGTGCATGGCGCGATCGTCGCGAAATACCTTGCGTCGGGCGGCCCTGCCGTCTGGGGCTTCCCCATCACCCACGAAACGGACGCGCGCAAGCGCACCTCGTCGCCGAGCGACCGCCGGAGTCTCTTCGTCACCATAGGCAAGTTCTCCGAGTTCGAGCGCTGCACGATCTACTGGAGCTCGGCGACCGGGGCATTCGAGGTGCACGGCGATATCCGGCAGAAGTTCCGCGATCTCGGCGGGCCGGGCGGGGACCTCGGCTTCCCGACCTCCGACGAGACGGATATCCCGGGCGTGGCGGGCGGGCGCTTCAACACGTTCCAGAACGGGAGCCTGCTCTGGTACGGCAGCGCGGACTCGATTGTGATCGCACGCCCCTTCCGGTTGCGCATCGGACGGATCAACGCGAAGGAAAGCGAAGGCTGGCTGATGGGCCAGAACGATATGTACATCTACATCAAGGTGATGGATGGACCGCAGGTCGTGTACGACCAGCGCCGCCCCTCGAGCGGCGATTGGGGCGGTGACAACATCGTCGACGTCGATTTCACGATTCCGGTCGTCATCACGCCCAACGCCACCAAGACCGTCACCCTGTCTGTGGACGTGTGGGAGGCCGATCCCGGTGCCGACGATCATCTTGGGAAGTGGACCAAGGTGCTCGACACGTCGAATGGATGGGGTCTGAACGAGAACGGCGGCATCCTCAACTCCGGGCCGTTCTCCAAGATCAACTCGATCACCGCGGCGGTCCAGCCGGTCGTCGATCCCGCGAGCCTGAGCGAGATTGAGAAGTTCTGGGGAGTCAAGAACAAGGGCACCGACGATCTGAGCTACCAGCAGTACGCCGCCGCGTTCTCGAACGTGGACAGCGAGACGGAGTGGTGGGACGTCACCGACTGGCTCGACAAGGCGTTCTACGAGCTCGTCGTCAAGGACCTCGCGGAAAGCGGTAATTGCTTTGGCATGAGCCTCGAAGCTATCTACTCACGCAAGGGCAGGAGCCTCTTCTCGATGCCGCTCAACCGCTTCAGAACGTGGAGCGTCATCGAGCCCGAGGTTAACGTGCGCCACTGCTACCAGGTCGGCGCGGGCCCAATCTGGTGGTTCGTCGGGGAGTTCCTGACGGGCAACACTCATGATCCGAAGGACGTGTTCACTCGCACCCGCGACGAGTTCAACCGCGGCAACCACCCGGTGATCTGCATCGCCCAGAATTACGACTTCAGCGGTGCGCCTCATTGCATCCTGCCGATCGCATGGGATAGCAGCTCGAAGCCGTGGCGCATCACCATCTGCGACCCGAACTTCCCAGAGGAGCTTAAGACGTTGACGGTCGATCCCGACGACAACGAGTTCGAATACGTGGGCAGCAACACCTACCACGGCGGTGAGTGGACCGGCGGACGGTTCCACTACATGCCGTACTCGCTCGTCTCGACGTCGCCTCGCACGCCTATTTGGGACGCGATCGTGCTCATCCTCGTTGGGACGATCATCATCCTCGGTGAGGATGCGCAGACGGAGAGCCTAACTGACGGCGACGGCCGCGACCTGGACGCGCAAGGGAACCGCGCGCGGCAGCTGCTGCAGCGGGGCGATGCGCTCGCGGGCTTCTTTGTTCCCTTCAAGGGCTACGATCAGGCGACGCGTGCGCGGGCCACGCCGCGGCGCGTACCCGCGCCACGCCGCATCAAGCTGCGCGGCAAGGGCACCGTGCCCGGAGAGATCCTCCTGCGTAGGCGCCTCGACAGCGACGAGAAGATTGTCGGTCCGGCGGGAGTGGATCTATCCGCGCTGGCGCATCTGCCCCTCGCGGAGCTGACTTCGACCCGCAGCTTTCGCGCAATACACAGTGCCTTATTCGGCGATGCGCGACCAGCCGGCCGTCTTGCTAGCCGGGCCCTCTATCATCTCGCGAACGATCCGGCAGCCCTGCGGAAGCTGAACGCCGATGCGCGGAAGATCATCCGCACTGCTGCGAGCGAAGCGCTTCCGGGCGACTTCCGGCACTCGGTCGTCGGTCTCCGTCGCGGCGCGTTCGACTATTCAGTGAAGCACGGGTTGAGCGAATTCCGCTTCGACTCGTCGCTCACGCTCTCTGAGCGCATGCAGGTCGCCGTCGACCGTCTCGGCACCAGCGCGAACGCAATCCAGGTGAAAGCCAATCGCGACAAGGTCATGCGGTTCGAAGTCGCGAACAAGTTGGGCGTGGCCGGCGACCACGTGCGGATCACAGTCGAGCAGATCACGCTCTCCGCCGCGGCGCCTCTTCAGCTCAATCTCAAGCCCGGCCTCGGCGGTCTCGAGCTTCTAACAAACGGCGAACGAGTGGAATCGCTCATCGACTTGAGAGCGATCATTGATGGGAAAGCAATCCGTCGTACTTTCCGGGTACCGATCGAGGGCGGCGTGCGCCTGAAACTATCCAACGTCCTATCGCAGCGCACGCTCGGCGTCTCGCGTATCGACAATTTGTTCGGGCCTCCACGGGATGCAAATATTGTCATGAGTACCCGCTGAAGCGACGAATAACTAGAACTCAGGCTGGGATCATCGAAACGTTCGATTGTCGGATGGCGGAGTGGCCTGCGTGTTTTTTACTAAAGGGATTTGTGTCGTGCATCGAAGCCACGGTGTGCTCCGTGGAGAGTCGGCGATCAGAGCATAAAATGACTTGCTGTTGATTGGCGAAATCGAGGATAAGACTCATTTATGCGAACAGCCGATGTTCATTGTCCGTCTTCTGTCCGAGAACTGCCTCCCAAGAGACCCAAACAAGCCCAAAACCGTAGTATCAAGCGGCTAATTTTCTTGGGAATGTTTGGGCCTTCTTGGTCGGCATCACGGGCTGACCGCGATTCGTAATCAGTTGGGGCGAATCGCTGAAACGATACTGTCGGCAATCTGGAAAGCCGAGCAAGCGACCTACTGATTGACCGTTAGCTGCCTCGAGAATTTTTATTCACTTTCAGCGGCTTGGCGCCGTTGTTTCCATGATGTTTCCAAGACCCGCGTAAGCATCATGAGACGACAAACCAACATCTGTTTCACGGCGGGCTTGAAATTCCGGCTTCCGGGTCGCTGGAGCTTTCGATGCAGTCATTCTAAATATTTATTGCCTGCGTTTCCTCAGTCCAGCGGTTCATTGCTGCGACTAACATGCATACGGGCTGGCAAGGGATGTTGTGGCCAATCCGCGTTCCCAAAACGTTCCCAAGTCAAAAGTAGAACGGGTGAAACTAGTTGAAATTACTGAAGCTCGAATGAAGGTGTTAAGGGTGGAAGATATCGACTAAGCTGTTGCTACAAAAGATGAAAACATTAAATTCGACACAAAATTCCCAAGCTGGACGTCGCCGGTTCGACCCCGGTCGCCCGCTCCAAAATTCTTCACAACATCGCCCCAAGAAGTCGCGTATTTACAAGGGTCAATTCGGTTCCGCTGCTGCCGCTCGACTTGAAAAGCGCCCAAAACGTGCCCGGTCTGCACGCCAATAGCTCAAGCCTTTTAACCTCGGCAAATGAATTCCTTCGAGACGTCCGATCACTAGCCTACCGGCCATATCTACCGACGCTTGGGCAAACGCTTTCCTGCGGCTTTGATGCCGTTCAGGTCGTGCTCGGCCGCATTCGCTAGGGGCGCCCGCTGCATACCTCGAATGGCGACGCGGACCCATAGAGTTGTTCCGGTCAGAAATAAAACCGACATGATCAGTGTATCGACGTTCATAGGATCCACCGCCTCTCTTTCTTCTTTATGATGGAGATACTGATGGCAACGATCGTGCCAGAGTACATCTCGTTTTTATCATCTATAAGCGACGAGAATCGGGGAGTTACATCCCATCGGGCATTCACCTCAATCCGACCGCAATGAGGGAGTGTGTCGAGCTATCGGCACACGCCGAAATATAGACGGCCAGAAAAGTGCGGCAGTATTATTGTCGACGCTACCCCGCGAGTGATTGAAGGGAGAGACGACGAGGCTTGTCGATCCACTAAGCGCGAGCACACGATACGAGCGCTGCATGAACCCTATTCGATAGTGATCTGTCGGTGGGACGCACCGACCTTTGGAATCGAGCCATCGCCGCCTCGGCGTCACCGGTTCGACGTAAACGCCTGTCTTTCGACACCTGTACCGCCAACTGCGATCCGCCTTGCGGCGGCACCCTAAGTCTCCGGACTTTCGCTATTCATAAGTGTTTTTTTCACAGCAAAGGTGCTTGGCATATCGATTGCGCTTACAGTGTTTTCAACAAGGACGAAAGGAGGTGAATCGAATGAAAAATATAAAATCACTTTTAGCCGCTCTGATTCTTCTAGGTAACATCGCAGCGAGCGGCACAGCTCTAGCCGCTGACGGTATTATTTCTAAGACCGAAGATGTGCCGGGCAGCTACTGTCATGAGAAGTTTCCCGCGATGACAGACAGGAGTTTGGCCAGCGACGACCCGGTTCTCAAGAGCCAAACGTCAGGAGATGTGGTTGACTACTACGGACCGTGCAATGAAAACCCGGTCGGGGAAGATCAGGTGCAGGAGCAGAAGTTGGATTCCCAGCACCGCTGGGCAAACGACTACGAAGACTGAGTATCGCCCCAATGGTTGGAGGAGGGAAGTAACGACCCTCCTCCACACCGTTGCCTGTAATCATCAACTAGCCTAAAGACACAATTTCAAAGGATCTCGAAGCGCTTTAGTCGGCGTTTTAAGATGTCATCAGCCGATTTGCGGTCGGGACCTGTCGGACTTTCTCGATCCCCAGTCTGCAATGGCGTCCCTCAATCGTTGTACTCGCGCCGATTAATCCGCCCAGGAGGATGGTCCCGATAGAAGCTCGCACTGTTACGTAATGTCGCGCATCCTGAAAGCTCGATGAGAAACAAGAAAATAAAAAACGCCATGTTCTTCATGATCAGTTATTGTCGTGGTCGTTGACAGTGACGGTTGTTGTTCCTGCCGCGCAACGATTGGCTTGTCCTTCTTCTCCTGTAGCGTTGGCTAAAGTAAGCTGACCTCTGATTCGCCGCGATTTATGATTTCGATCGCAGTGAAGAATACGTACGCGGTAACACCTCCATCCCATTCGACTCAAATAGGTTGCCGCCCGAGTTATCGATCACACGCTGAATGGTCCCCTCGGTGAATCGCCTGATCAGGCCGCCGTGGGTTCTGAAGTTGTGCGATGACACGGGAGCGGCCGGCTGGATGAAAACCGGGCGATGGTATTGGAGGAGCGGCTCACGGCGCGTTTGAATTCAGTTTCAGCTCACGTTCACGTTTAATTTTGCGATGCACATACAGTTTCGAAAAGAAAACAGCAAATCAGTCCCGTTCTCAATGAAAGCTCGAAAGTCACGCCCAGACACATAAACTGATTCAAGTGTCGTAAAACCTCGACAGCTGTCGTGAGGCGCGTCGAACGTTCGACACTTTCCCCAGCACTGATGATCCGCGCAGTGGAAATTTTCCTGTATTGACTTACTTTCTACAAATCAGGCTCAAAAAAACTTTGGCAGCTTTTTTGCTCAGGCTTGGTAAGAGAGACGAACACGCATTCAATATAAGGAAGCGCTTGGACGAATCTGCCCTTGGAGAGAGGCACACTAAAGTTAGAAGAACGCAAAATCATGACGACGGACGCGGGAAGACCGCAGTAGGAGACAAGGGTGATTAGGAAATCCGCACTAACATATTTCGCGCTGATAGTCTTTGTAACCAGTTTACTAGGCTGTTCTACGCCGTTAACGACGCGAGAAAAGGGAGCCGGCATAGGCGCACTTGGCGGCGCCGCTGCCGGCGGTATCATCGGTAGCACCGTGGGACACGCCGGGGCTGGCGCGGCGATCGGCGGTGTGCTCGGCCTGGGAGCGGGCGCTCTGATTGGCGATCAGCTTCAAGGGCATGAAATGAAGCAGGACGAGCACCAACAGAGAATCGATCAGGAGCAGAGGGAGATACAACGCCAGCAAAGGGAAATCGAAAGACTCAAAGAAGGCGAGTACTAGTTTAACGAGCCGGCGAAATAATTTCGTTGCTCCTAATCGGTCACGGCGAAGTCAACCAAGGTATTTGGCAAAAAATTGAGCCCATAGGAAACGAGTGATAGGGGGGTTTGGCGGATGAAGCGAATGGCGGCTTTCGGTTTAGGCATCTTTCTTTTCATGCAGCCGGTTTCCGTCGCGGCAGGAGCGCCTGGCGACCATGTTCGTCAAACCGTCGACAAACTCCTCGCGATTCTCAAAGATCCCCGGCTCAAACAAGAGGGCAAGAAAAATGAGCGACGCGAGGAACTCAAGAAAGTTATCTATCAAAGATTTGATTTCACGGAGATGGCCAGACGCTCTCTCGGTCCTGAGTGGCGTCGCCACACCCCCGAGGAACAAAAGGAATTCGTCAAAATTTTTACTGACCTGCTTGAGCGGGCCTATCTGGAGCAGATCGAATCCTACAACGATCAAAAAGTCCGATACCTAAACGAGCGAGAGGACTCTAGCTACGCAGAGGTGGACACCAAGATCGTTGACAACAGACGGCAAGAATTCTCGGTTAATTACCGGCTCGACAATGTGAACGGCGACTGGAAGGTGTACGACGTAGTCATCGAAGACATAAGCCTTGTCAACAATTACCGCGTGCAGTT
>WNGF01008149.1_pt1 | contig 13766 bp, 10 predicted proteins | sample 5400641 | NCBI WGS metagenome assembly WNGF01 (sample SAMN13153371, study PRJNA577476) | soil metagenome | isolation source: 80 cm soil or saprolite under grassland replicate 2 | place: USA:California | collected 2016-06-15
GGCCCCTGCGCTTCGGGACGAGCGCCGTGTTCCTCGTGGAGTACGACGAGCGGGTGCTCGAGCTCGGGTTGCGCCTGCTTCAAGGCGCCGGTTACCGCGGCTTCGCGCAGGTCGAGTTCGCGCACGATGCGCGGGACGACACGTTCCGCGTCCTCGAGGTGAACACGCGCCTGCCGATGTGGGCCGGCGTCGCGATGAGCCGCTACTTCGACCTCGCGCGGATCGCCTACGACGACCTCTGCGGCAAGCCTGCCCCGGCGGCGCGCACGTTCCGCGACGAGGTCGCGTGGGTCTATCTCGCCAAGGATGCGTGGGTCGCGGCGCAGCTGCTGAAGCGCCGGGACGTCAGCGTGCGCGAGCTCGCCTCGCCGTACCTGAGGCGCAAGAAGGTGCGCTCCATCTTCTCCGCCGACGACCTCATGCCGGCGCTCGCGTCGATGAACTACCTGCGCTCGAAGCTCTGAGCGGTGTCGGGTCGCCCGAACACGATCGGCGTCGCGAGTACGATCGTCGCGAAGACGAAGAAGTAGAAGAGCGACAGCGTCAGGTAGAACGCGTTCGCGGCGAGCGTCCCGACGAGCGCCGCGGTCATCCCCCACACCAGCGGGCGCAGGCGCGCCGCTTCCGGGTTGCCCGCGGCCGCGAGCGCGCGCCCCATGCGGCGCGCGACGCCCAGGCGGAGGAACATGTAGACGATGAAGGCCGCGAAGAGCAGCGTCCCGACGAGACCGCCCTCGACGAGGAGCGCCACGTAGTACGAGTGCGGCCCCCAGTTCGTCTTGCCGGTGACGAACTCGTAGTAGACGGAGAAGTTGTTGTAGCCGAGGCCGAACAGCGGATGCAGGTGCAGGACGTCCGGGATGAACGAGTAGACGCCGAAGTGCGCAGACGTGCCCTTGCCGCTCGTCGCGAGCCGCGAGCGGATGACCGTCTCGAAGTAGTCGAACCGCCGGTAGAGCTCGAACAGGACCGGCACGGCGACGAGCACGAGCGGCAGCGCCGCGGCTCGCGTCCAGAGCAGCCGCCGGTAGGGCAGCGCGAGCACGAGCGCGCCGACGGCGAGGCCGAGGAGCCCGCTGCGCGAGAGCGTCGTCAGCTCGACGAGCAGCAGCCCGGCGATCAGCACCGCCAGCGGCAGGCGCAGCCGGTGCCGCCGCTCGAGGCGCAGGTAGACGGGCGCGAGCACGAGCAGCGGCACGAGCAGCATGATCCCGAGGTGGTTCGGGTCGCCGGTCAGCGCATTCGGCCGGTAGACGTTCGATCCCCCGACGGCGCCGTAGACGTTGATCTGGCTGGCGCCGCGCGTGAGCGGCTTTACGAAGAACGAGTCGAGGTTGTGGCCCGCCTGCGCCGCGGCGAGCTGGACGAGCCCGTAGAGCGCGTTGAACGTCATCCCGCCGATGAACCACGTAAGCGTGCGCCAGTAGTAGCGGCGCGAGCGCGCGGCCAGGTACGAGACGGCGACGACGAGGAAGACGAAGTGGATCAGCCACTTGACGATCCCCTTGCCGAACTGGTTCGCCGCCTCGGTCGTGTCGAGGTTGAAGAACCCGACGAGGTAAGAGCCGGTCCAGCGTCCAGGCCGCGAGGAATGCGATCGTCGTGAGGTCGGCGAGATAGACCGTTCCCGCGACACTCCAGTGCACCTTCTCGAACGTCGCGCAGAACACGGCCGCCAGGAAGAGCGGACTGACGAGGCGGCTCTCGCCGGTCATCGCGGCTGCCCAGCTCCGGGCAGTACCTCGCGCACGAGCGCGAGGTACTCCTTCAGCGCCCGTTGCCGTCCGCCCGCGCGCTCGACGTAGGCGCGCGCCGCCCGTCCCATTTCCTCGAGGTCGAAGCGCCCGTCGGCGGCGTCCCGCATTGCGGCGGCGAGCAGATCCGCCCGTCCCGGCGGCAGGACGACGCCGCAGCCGGCCTCCTCGACGGCCTGTGCGGTCTCGCTCGCCGTCTCGCACGCGGCGATCACGGGCCTTCCCACCGCGAGCACGCCGTAGAGCCGGCTGGGCACGACGAAGCCGGCGAGGCCGCGCGCCAAACCGATGAAATGGACGTCTGCAGCGGAAAGCGACAGCGACAGCTGGGCGCGCTCCTGGTGGTCCACAAACTCGACGTTCGTCGTCCCGAGCCTTTCTGCGAGATCGAGGATGTCACGGTGCCGCGAGCCGCGGCCGACGATCACCACGCGGATGTCGTCTCGGTCGCGCAGAAGCGCCGCCGCGTGGACGAGCGAGTCGAGATCTTGCGCGTAGCCGACGTTACCCGAGTGCATCACGACGAACTTGCCGTCCAGCCCGTGCGCGCTCGACCAGTCGTTGCGGCGGGCTGCGGGCCGGATTTGCTCGAGGTCGACCCAGTTCGGGATCACGCGCACGCGCTCCGGTGCGGCGCCCTTCTCGATCAGCCGCCGGCGCATCGTCCCGCCGATCGCGACCACGCGCGTGCTCTTGCGCAGGACGAGCCGCGTCAGCCGCCCGAGGACGCCGACGATTGCAGCGTTGTCCAACCGGTGCAGCGCGACCGCAATCTCGGGAAAGACGTCCTGGCACACGGTGATCACAGGCACGCGCCGGCGGCGCCCGACCGCGACGGCGATGACCCCGACGACAGGCGGATCGGTCATCGCGAGCACAGCGTCAGGCCTGCGCACGCGCATCCCCTCGATCAGCGACAGCGCGAGATACGTGCCGTAATTCAGCGCGCGAAAGACGAGCCTGCGCCTGTCGAAGGCGGTCGACGGGACGCGCACGATCCGCACGCCGTTTCGGACGACAGACCCCGGTCGGACGTTCGGGGTGCGCGGCAGTCCCGTCACGACGGTCACCTCCAGCTCGCGCGCGAGCCCTTCGCACAACTCCGTCAGCAGGTGCGCCGTCGCCTCGCGCCCAGGCCAGTAGTACTCGTTCAGCACGAGCAAGTGGGGACGCCCACGCACGAGCGCTGAGGATAGCCTTGCGTTCCACGAGACCGGCGACCGCGCCGCGGCGAGCGGCCCTGCGTGACCAAGGCAAAGATCCTGTACATCCACCACCGCCCCGAGCTGGGCGGAGCGCCCGTCAGCCTCAGCGGCTTGATCGGCGCGCTCGACCGCGACCGCTTCGAGCCGTTCGTCTACTGCCCGCCCGGACCCGCGGAGCAGCTCTTCCGCGAGACGGGTGCGACGGTGATCACCGGACCAGTCGCGAGCTTCACCCACATCTGGGCGAGCTTCTACAGCGGCCTGCGCTGGCTCCTCTTCGCACGCGAAGTCGCTCGGCTTCCGGCCGCCTCGCTGCGGCTGGCCGGGACGTTGCACCGCGGACAGTTCGATCTCGTGCACCTCAACGACTCACCGCTCGTGTACTCCGGCGTCCTCGCCCGCAAGGCAGGAACGCGCGTCGTCTGGCACCTTCGCTCGGCGCTCGCGCATGGCGGACGCGACTTCCGCGGCCGCGCGATCGGCCGGCTGATCGACGCCACCGCCGGCGCGGTCATCGCGATCGACGAGGATGTCGCCCGCTCCTTCTCCGGCAGAACCCCGGTACGCATCGTCCACAACAGCGTCGACCTCGACCGCTTCAAGCCGGCACCGTCCGGGGAGGCGAAGCGGCGACTCGGTCTACAGGCGGATCTCGTCTCGGTCGGCCTGTTCGGCTACCTCTACGCGAAGAAGGGCTGGCCGGACTTCCTCCACGCGGCACGCCGGCTCGTCGACCGCGGCGTCCCTGCGCAGTTCCTCATCGTCGGCGGCGGCGTTCGTCCGAGCGAGTTCTTCGAGACGATGCGGGGCCGCCTGCTCACCGCGGCGGGGCTGACCGCCGACGAGGAGCAGCGTGCGCGCGACGAGGTTTGCGCGCTCGGACTCGACGGGCAGGTGCACTTCCTTCCGTTCTCGAGTGATCCGCGCAACATCTACTGGGCGCTTGACATCGTCACGTTTCCCAACCGCGGAGACGGTCTTGGGCGCGCAGTGATCGAGGCGGCGGCGTGCGGCCTTCCGGTGGTTGCGTCCGGCTCGGCCGGGGGCTCAGGGCTCGTCGAGGCGGGGCAGACGGGACTGCTCGTGCCGCGGCGCTCGCCCGATGCGCTCGCCGCCGCGCTCGAGGACCTGATCCTCGACGAAGAGCTCCGAAACGTGCTCGGCGCCAACGCCCGCAAGCACGCGGAGGAGCGCTTCGACGCCGCGCGGAACGCGCAACAGGTGATGGAGATCTACGAAGAGGTCCTCGCGCGCGCTTGAGCATGCTCGAGCCTCGCCCGCACGGCGCCGAGAAAGCCGGCGGCCGTGTCGTCCACCGTGTACGCGGCTGCGGCAGCGGCGGCTCCGGCTCGCAAGTGCTCGAGCTGGGCTGCTTCGCCGGCGGCTCGTAGCGCTGCGGCGAGCGCCTCCGCGTCGCCGACCGGCGTCAGGCGCGCAGCGCCGAAGCGCGCGATCTCGCGCGCGGCCGGCACGTTGTCGCTCGCCAACACGGGTGTGCCACAGGCCGCGGCCTCGAGCACGATCGTTCCCCACGGCTCGTCGCCCGACGGCACGACGGCAAGATCGGCCGCGCGGAGAAGCTCCGCCACCTCGGCCGGCGGGAGAAACCCCGTGAACGTAACCTGCGACGGAGCCTGCGCGCGGAGCTGGGCCTCCAGAGGTCCTTCGCCCGCAACGACGAGGTGCGCCCCGGGGAGCGCCGCTCTCTCGAACGCGCGAAGCGCCACATCGACGCGCTTGCTCGCGACCAGGCGCCCGACGTAGACGACGAGGCGCTCGCTGGGGCGACCGAGCCGGGCCGACCAGGCTGCGCGCGCAGCTTCGCGCCCGTGCGCGTTGAAGACGGCCGGGTCCGGCACGTGTGGGAAGCGGACGATCGCGGCCTCGTCGCCGCCGAGACGCACGAGCTCTCGTGCCGCCAGTTCCCCCGTCGGCAGGAGCAGCGCCGCGTTGCGGACCAGAGGCCGCACGACAGCATCGCGAGCGGTTGCGCGCACGTGACCGCGCTCGCGCAGGCCGTGGCTCTCGCTCATGATCGCGTACGGACGCCGCCGCAAACGCGCCCAGGCCATTCCGAGCAGCATCGTCGGCTGCACGAAGCCCGACAACACGACGAGCGCGTGGCGCCCGCGCTCGAGCGCGAGCGGCAGGGATGGATTGAAGTCGACCTCGCGGACCTCTCGCTTCACGACGACCGCGCCCCAGCTCCGCAGGAAGACGTGCGGGAAGCGAAGGTGCTCTTCCGGGATTGCGTTGCCGCGCCCCGGCAACGCGCGGCGGCAGTAATAGACCGTCGTGTCGACGTCGGGCGCGGCCGCGATCCGCTCCAACACCGGAAACGAGTAGGCGACCGGTACCGGGTAGACGATGGCAATGCGAGGCTTGCGAGGCATTCAGTCGGTAGCGGCGGCAGGCCAACGCGCCTGCGCCATCCCGAGCGCGAGCAGGAGCCAGAACAGGCACGTCACGACGTTGCCGGGATTCCAGAGAAACGTCGAGTAGAACGCCCAGACCAGCCCGCCCGGCAGCGAGGCGAAGACTGCCGCGGCGAGACTGTTGCGCGAGCGCGGCACAACGAGCCCGGCACGTGTGACGGCGACGGCAAAGAAAACTCCCCACAGAGACGCCACGACAGCGCCGACTTGGACGGCGAGCCCGAGAAAGGAGTTGTGGAAGTAGTCGCCCGAGAAGTCGGCGAGCCGGGCGCGGCGTGCACGCGGGCTATCGCAAGGGTTTGGCTGCAGCGCCAGGTTCTCGCACGTCGCTCCCGTCCGATCCGCGACCGACCTGTAGCGCGAGAGCTCCGTCTGCTCGGTGCCGATGCCGTAACCCGTCAGCGGGCGCCGCGCGATCAGCTTGCCGGCGCCTTGCCACGCCTCCGTTCGGCCGCTCAGCGTCGGAATGGTCGACGGGCGGAGGAAGCTCGGTCCGCCCCGCCCTTCGCCGTACCCTTCGACGGCGACGACGGTGACGGCAACGGCGGCGGCGATCATCAGCGCGGCGGCGGCGACCGCGTACGGACCGCCGAAGCGCGCCGACAGCGCGTACAGCGCGAGCACGACGACGATCAAGATCAGCGCCAGCCGCGTCGCGGAGTACGCGATCTCGGCGAGGAAGACGAGCATCAGCGCCACGCCGACGAGGCGCCCCCACACGCCCGCGCGGAGCAGCCACCAGGCCGCGAGCGGAAGGACGAAGACGTACGCGGCGATCGTGTTCGGGCTCTCGAGGAATCCTCTGAACCGCGTCACGCCCGCCTCGGTCACGAGCGAGCCGTGCCGGTCGACCGCCAGCGCAAGCATCTGCCCGACCACGACGGCGGCGACGCCGGCGAGCGCGGCGCGCACGAGCAGCCCCGGACGCCGCAACCCGTAGGCGACGCGCCACGGCGTGATGATCATCGCCGAGAACATGAGCGTCAGTCCGACCGCGAACCGGCGGCTCTCGGCGGGCGCATCCGACCACGTGATGGAGGCTGCGGCGAAGAGCACGAACAGCAGCAGGAAGACGGCCGCGCCGCGCAGCTCCGACAACGTTCGCAGCGCGCGCCGGCGGTCGAGCAGCAACGCAGCAGGCAGCCACATCGCCAGCGCTCCGAGCGCGACGAACTTGCCCCCGCTGCCGACGGCGCGCAGCGACGGGACGCGCGAGGATCCCAGCCCGAGCAGAAGCAGCAGAACGGCGATGAGTATCGGCACCACCGCGAGCTCGTAGAAGTCGAGTAGCGCACCGCCGGGGGTACGCGACGGAAGCAACAGGTCGCGGAAGGCGCCCGCGAGGCTGCGGGCCTCGCCGAGGTTCCGGCGCCGCAGGCCCCGCAGCGCAGCAGCGGCGGCGAAGAGCGCCGCCGTCGCGCCGGCCGACAACGGGCCGCGATGATCCAGGCAGAAGCGAACGAAGTTGACCCGGATCTGCTCCGCGCTCTCCCCTCGAAGCTCGCCCTCCGGATGGTGATGCACGACCGATTCGACCGGAACGAACAGCGCGGCCGCTCCCGCCGCCTTCCCCCGCGCCGCCAGGTCAGCCTCCTCCCCGTACATGAAGTAGCGCTCGTCGAACCCTCCCGTCGCCTCGAGCAGCGACCTCCGCACCAGAAAGCAGACGCCGTTGACGGCCGGAACCACCCCCTCGCGCGCTCGAGCCTTCGGCCGCCCGAACCGCCGCCGTAGCGCGAGTCGCAGCGCGAGCGGAAAGGACGGCCAGCGCTCGACCGTCGGTTGCACCGAGCCGTCGCCGAGGCGGACGAGCGGTCCCGCGAGTCCGATCGACGGCCGGCTCTCGAGGCGGCTGACCAGCTCGTGTAGGAAGCGCGTGTTCGCGACCTCGACGTCGTTGTTGACGACGAGCACGTAGTCGGCGCCGAGCTCCAGCGCACGCGCAAAGCCGAGGTTGTTGCCGCCGCCGTACCCGCGGTTGACCGGCGACCGCACGAGCTCGAGGTCGGGGAACTCTTCCTGCACCGCTGACGCGGTGCCGTCCATGGACGCGTTGTCGACGACGACGATGCCGCTGAGCCCTTCGAGGGATTGAAGCGAACGGAGGGCGGCAACGGTCTCGTCGCGCCGGTTGTAGCCCACGACGACGGCGTAGACGCGCGCGCTCACAGGCTCTGCTCGACGATCCGCTCGAAGGCGTCGGTCGCCCGATCCCACGTAAACGCCTGCACCAGCCGGCGGCCGCGGTCCGCGGTCGCGCGGCGCGCGTCGCCGTCGTCGAGCATGCCGGCGAGCGCCGAGGCCAGCTCCCGCACATCGCCCGGCGCAACGAGCACGGCGCCTTCGCCGCCGTTCGACCACAACGAGACGTTGCCGACATCGGTGCTGACGACACACGTGCCGCACGCCATCGCCTCTGGAACGGTCATCGGCCCGGTCTCGGTGTGGCTGGCGCAGACGAAGACGTCCAGCGATGTGTAGATGCGCCGCAATTCGTCACGGCTCGGCCGCAGGTGGTACTCGACGTCGCGAGGGAGGTCAGGCCCCCGCGGAAAGACGCCGAATGCCACCGCTTGCAGCGGGCGTGAGCGCGACACGGTCTCGATCGCCGCGAGCGCGTCGGCGACGCCCTTCCAGGACTCGACGTGGTACATGAAGCCGACGCGCGCCGGCTCGAGCTCGGCCCGCGGCGGGCCGTCGGGATGGAACTGCTCGAGGTCGACCCCGTACGGCACGACGTGCACGTCGTCCAGGCCGAACCGGTCGGCGGCGAGACGGCGAAGCCACTCGGACGAGGCGATGCGGACGAAATCCCCGCGCCAGGTGGCGTCGACCCGCGGCGCCGGGCCCGACCACGTCTCGTAGTGCTGGATGAAATAGACCTTTCTGCCCGCGGTCGACGGAAACCGCGCCACGCGTTCCGCGGTTTGCCACGCGGTCGCCACGACCGCATCGGCGGGCGGAACGTGCTCCGGCGTCAGATCGCGCACGCGCAGGACGCGACCGGTGAAGTCGTACCAGTCGAGCGCGTCGCGGTTCGAGACGAACAGCCGGTCCGGAATCCGTCCGCCGAGGAGCAGGTCGGCGCGGCGAAGAGCAGCGTTGCGCCGCGAGAGGATGCTCCGCGCCGGATAGAGGAGCGTGACGTCGTGACCGCGGCGAGCGAGACGGTTGCCGAGCTCGAGGACCGCGAGGTGCCCCCCGGTCAGCTCGAGGTAGGAGACGACGAAGGTGATCCTCATGCGGCCTGTTCCCGCGCGGCGTCGAGGACCGCCGCCAGGTCGCGCGCAGGCCCGGGCTGCGCGAGGCGTGCGATCGCCGCTTCGTCGCGTGCAGGCACGTCGCCGGCCAGCGCCCGTTCGATCGCCGCTGCGCACTCCTCCGCACGCGGCTGCACGAGCACAGCTCCCCCCGTCCCCTCGAGGAGCCGCGCGACGGAGCCGCTTGCCGGCGCGACGGCGACGATCGGCCGCCCTGCGGCCAGGTACTCGTAGACCTTCCCGGTGATGAGGAAGTCCAGTTGCCCCGGCTCGAGCCAGAGGATCGATGCACGCCGCATCTCGGCCGTCGCCCTGCGCCGCGGGACGCGGCCGACCACGTCGACCCAGTCCTCGCGAATCTCCGCAGCGAGCCCCGCGTCGCTCGGGCCGACCAGCCGCACGCCCAGATCGCGGCCGCGCGCGCGAACGAGCGCGGCGGCCGCGAGCAGCAGCTCCGGCGTTCGATCCGGTCTCTGCATCGTCCCCACGTGGACGAGCGTCGGAGTCCCCGGCGGCCCGGGCTCGGGGCCGCTGAAGTCCTCCGGGTCGAAGCCGTGGCGCACGACGTGGACGCGCCCGGCGAGCGAGGGGTGCTGCCGCTCGTACGCCGCAGCCAGCTCCGGTGCGACGGTCACCACCGCGGCCGCGCGCCGCAGCACCACGCTTTCCAGGCGCCGCTCGAGCACGAGGCCGGTCCGGCGGCGCCACCCCCCGCGCAGGCGGCCGAAACGCGGCTCCCACGACCACGGATCGCGGAGGTCGAGCACGTACGGCCGCCGGAGCGCGGGACCGAGCAGAAACGGCGCGAACGGGCCACCGGAGATGAGGACGACGTCGGCGCGTCGCGCGAGCCGCACCGACGGCGCAAGCGCGGCAACCGCCCAGTCGAGCCTTTGCAGCGACGGAACGCCGCGCAGTGCGCGGACCTGAGCCACGGGCACGCCGGCGACGTCCGCGAGCAGGTCCGGGTCCTCGCTGCCTCCTGCGTCACCGCTGACGACGGACGGCTCCCAGCCGAGGCGGCGCAGGTACTTGACGAGCTTCCCGACGCGCGCCGGAGCGACGCCGGGGGTCGGCGGAAAGTGGTAGCTGACGACGAGCAGCCGCGGCACTAGCGCAGCACGGCTTCCGCCCGCCGATGTTCCGAGGGGCGGCGATACACGTCCCGCCAGACCTCCAGGACGAGCCGCCGCCAGACCGCGTCGACAGCCGCCCCGGACGCCGTCTCGTCGCTCAGCGCCGCGAGCGCGGTGCGGCCCTCGGGGCCGGAGCGCGCCGGCGACAGCAGGTCGACGGCCAGTTCGCGCAGCGGACCGCGCAACCACGCGCGTTGCGGCGCCGAGAACTGCACCTTCTCGCGCTGCCACACGGTTTCGGTGGGCAGCAGCGAGGTCACCGCGCGCCGAAGCGCGACCTTCGTCCAGCCCTCTTCGATCTTCGCGGCGTTCGGCAGGCCGAGCCCGAGCTCGACGAGCCGGTAGTCGAGAAACGGCAGGCGGGTCTCGATCGAATGCGCCATCGAATTGCGGTCCTCGTAATGGAGCAGCGCCGGCAGGTGCTCGGCGACGTCCTCGAGCTGCTTCAGCCTCAGCCGCGACGACGTCAGTGGACGCGCCCGCAGCTCGCCCGCGGTCGCACGCACGAGCCAGCGCTTCTGCAGCGCGGCGTTCGCCTCCCCGGCGCGCAGCTCGCGCAGCCAGCGCACGAAGCGTCCGCGCGCAACCAGGTCCGCGAGATTCGCGCCGAGGTAGTACTTGTAACCCGCGAGGACCTCGTCGCCGCCCTGCCCGTCGAGGAGGACCTTCAGCCCGTCCGCGTGCGCGCGGGCCATCACCTGTCGCTGCGCGACGACGCTGCCGGAGCCGACGGGCTCGTCCTGCTCGCGCACGACCTGGACGAGCAGCTCGGCAAGCGGTGCGTCCGGCACGCCGGTGGCAACGTTGTTCGCGCCGGCATGCCGTGCGACTCGAGCAGCGGACCGCCCCTCGTCGTCTGCGGCACCCGACGCGAAGGTGAAGGTGCTCATGGGAGAGCCCGCACCGAGCCGCCGTTGCGCGAGCGCCACCACGGAGGACGAATCGAGCCCGCCCGAGAGCGAGCTGCCGACCGGCACGTCGCTGCGCAGCCGCAGCGCGACAGCGTCGTCCAGCAATTCCAGCAGCTCCTCCGGCCTCGCGGGCCGGAGCCGGGAGACGAGGTCGTAGTACCGACGCTGCACCGGCACGCCCCCGAGTGGGCAGACGACGTAACAGCCCGGCTCCACCTGACGGACGTGCTCGAAGCACGTCTCGCCCGGCCGCACGTCGATCCTGCCGCCTGCGAGGAACGCCGCCACAGCGGCGCCGTTCTCGGCCGGGGGCACCCACTCGGACGCCAAAACGGCTTTGATCTCGGACGCGAAAACGACGCCCTCTGCGTGTGCGAAGTAGAGCGGCTTGACGCCGAAGCGATCCCTGGCCAGCACGAGCCGGCGGCGGGCGACGTCCCAGATCGCCATTCCCCACATGCCGTTGAACCGCTCGAAGCAGGCGGTGTCCCATTCGCGATACGCCGCGACCGCGACCTCCGTATCGCTGCCTCCGTGGAAGCGGTGGCCCAGGGATTCGAGCTCGCGCCGCAGCTCGAGATAGTTGTAGATCTCGCCGTTGTGCACGATCCACGCCCCGCCGTCGGGTGAGCAGAGCGGCTGGTGGCCGGCGGGAGAGAGATCGAGGATTGCGAGCCGGCGGCCGGCGAGGACGACGTCCCACGGACCGTCGCCCGGTTCCCGCCGCCGCGGCAGATGCGGCGCGGGGCCGCCGATCGCTTCGGGCATCGTGTCGGGGCCCGCGACGGGGACTGCACGGCCACCCTCGGCGTCGATCGCGACGAGCCCCTCGTCGTCCGGGCCGCGGTGGCGCAGCATGTCCGCCAGCGCCGCGACGAGCTCGGGCTCGGCACGGCGCGGCGCGAGGACTCCGGCGATCCCGCACATCCGCGCAATCGTAGGCGCCCCCCGCTCAGCAGTCTCTGTTACATGTGCGCGTCTGAGATGTTTGCGACGATCTGGACAACTGCCAAGAGGTGGGTCAGGCGCCTCGGCGTGGCCTGGAGGAGTCGGAAACCCGGCTGGGCCGTGGTGGCCGGAGAGCGGTTCCTGCTGCGCTATCCCTTCTCGCGGTTCGATCCTGCGAGCGAGCGTCTCGTCCTCGACGCCTTCGCCGCCGCGGTGGCCCCCGGGATGCTCGTGTTCGACGTCGGAGCGAACGCTGGCATCTACACGCTCGTTGCCTCACGTCGCGGTGCCAGGACCGTCGCGTTCGAGCCGTCGCGAAAGGCAGCGCAATTGCTGGAAGAGCATTTGGCGCTCAACCAGCTGGAGGCGGACGTCGTTCAGGCCGTCGTCGTCGATCACGACGGTGAGGTGTCGTTCTTCGAACAGGGGTCCGCGAATACCTCGTCGATCTCTGAAGCGTCGGCGAGGACGGGGGAAGGACTCACCGAGGGCGAGGTCGTCGAGGTCGCCCGCCCGGCGGTCAGCCTCGACTCGTACTGCGCAGGCTCGGGGTTGTGGCCGGACGTCGTGAAGCTCGATGTCGAAGGCGCCGAAGCGCTGGCGCTCGCCGGAGCGTCGGCATGGCTCGGCCGCCGCCGAGGCGTTCTCTTTCTCGAGCTTCATCCCTGGTCGCTCGCGCAACTCGGCCAGTCCGAGCGAGACGTGTTCGAGTTGCTCGACTCCAGTGGTTGGACCTGGCTATTGATCGAAGACAACGGCAACACGCGGCACTATCAGGTCTTCCCTGGGCCTCCGTCGCTGTGCAGCGCCAAGTAGTTCGCCGCGACGAAGATCTCGAGCGACGCGGTGTACGGCCCCAAGGGGACGAGGCCGTCCCGCACGACGCGAAAGAGGTCGAACCGCTCACCGAGAAGCACGTGAAAGTCGTGGAGGAAGGTCCTGCTCGCGATATTCGCGTCGCTGAACTCGAACTGGATCGCGTGGGTCTTCTCGAGCAAGTCACCTGCACCGCGCAGCACGGCGAGGTCATGACCTTCGGCGTCGATCTTCAGAAAGTCGATTCGCGTGATTCCGAGCTCGGGGGCGACCTCCTCGAGCCGGCGAAGCTCGACGGGCTGCGAGACGGCGCCTGAGCTGCGTCCGGGATGAAGGGACGCAAGGCTATCTCCAGCCACACCGCTCGAATAGATCAGCGTCCTACGAGATTCGTCACTGAGGCCGAACGGATGCAGACGAACTCGCGGGTCGTCGCCGAGCGCCTGTTTCAGCAGAGCGAACGCTTCCGGGACCGGCTCGAAGCAATGAAGCGAGACAGTCGGGAACCGCGCGAGTACGACTCTCGAGTAGGCCCCCAGGTTGGCGCCGACGTCCAGGATGACTGGTTCGGTCGGCAACGCGGATCTGAGCCTGTCGAGGACGGCTGCCTCGCCGGTCCCCTCGAAGGTCTCGCCGACCGTGAACAGGCCCGCAATCGCGTGGTGGTACAGGAAGCGGAACGCCGGCTCAAAGCGCTTCTTTCCGTACACATGCCGCCGGAGGAGAGTGCCGAGCCGTCTCATGGTCGTTCCCGCGCCCGCGCGTAGACGTCGTTCATCCGCTCGCGGAAGGCGGCGCGTCCGAAGCGGCGCTCGACGTACCCATGGAGAGCAGCGGCGTCGTAGCTGGACCTGCGCTCGGCGACCGCGACGACCGCGTCCTCGAGGGCCCGCTCGTCGTCGACGGGCACGGTGATACCCACCTCCTCCGTCACGAAATCCTCGGGGCCGCCGCAACGGGTCGAGACGACGGGCGTGCCGCACGCGAGCGCCTCGGCGACCGCGACGCCGAACGTCTCGCCTCTGCTCGCGCAGACGTAGACGGACGCCGTCTGCATGAGCCGGCGGACCTCTGCGCGCGAGACGGAGCCGCGGAAGTCGACGCGTTCGGCGATGCCGAGCGCCGAAGCGAGCCGCTCGAAGCGCGAGCCCGGATCCTCGCCGACGAGGACGAGAGGCGGCACGTCGCCGGAGGGCATGCGCGCCCACACGCGCAGCAGGAGGTCGGTGCCCTTGATCTCGTCCAGAACCGTCGCCACGGACAGCGCATGCTGTCGATCGGCCCCGCTCGCCGGTGCAAAC
>WNGF01033249.1_pt1 | contig 13765 bp, 14 predicted proteins | sample 5400641 | NCBI WGS metagenome assembly WNGF01 (sample SAMN13153371, study PRJNA577476) | soil metagenome | isolation source: 80 cm soil or saprolite under grassland replicate 2 | place: USA:California | collected 2016-06-15
AGCAGCTGAAGCAGTCGGACGACGCCGAGCTCGCCGGGCTCGCCGCGAAGATCGACCGCGAGGAGACGTACCACCGCATGCACGCGCAGATGTGGTTCGACCGCCTGAAGGACGAGCCACGCTTCACCGCGGCGCTCGACGAGCTGCGACCGCTGCTCGACGCGGGTCGCGAGGAGCACTCACCGGAGCTGACGGAACTCTGGGAGGAGATGACGATGGTGCGCCGCTCGCAACCGGCAGGGACGAAGTGGTAACCGCCGAGCAGGTCTGGGACGCACTTGCCGAGATCCCCGACCCGGAGATCCCCGTCATCTCGCTCGTCGACCTCGGCGTGATCCGCGATGTCGGCGTCGAGGACGGGACCGTGCGCGTCGACTTCACGCCGACGTTTCTCGGCTGCCCGGCGCTCGAGGTGATGCGCGACGCGATGGTGGAGCGGATCCGAGCGCTCGGCGCCGAGCCCACGATCACCGTGCGCACCGACGACTCCTGGTCGACCGACCGCATCACGCCGACCGGACGCGAGAAGCTGCGCGCCGCAGGCTTTGCAGACCCGCCGTCCTCACCGGGATGGCGGTCGTCGTCGCCGTCTGCGCCTTCCAGCTCTGGACTTCGCCTGACAACCCTCCCGGGTTCTTCCGCGACGAGGCCGCGATCGCCTACAACGCGCACACGATCGCCCAGAATGGACGGGACGAGTACGGCGCCCGCTTTCCGTTGTACTTCTCGTCATTCCTCGACTACAAGAGCCCGACGTTCGTCTACGGGCTGGCGGGGGTGTTCCTCGTCACCGGCCCGAGCAAGACGGTCGCTCGCGGCTTCGCCGCGGTTTGCATGCTGGCCGCCGTCCTGCTGGTCGGCTGGCTGGGCTATGTGCGCAGCGGCAGAGCCTCGGTCGGCGTTGCAACGCTCGCCCTCGCGGGCTTCTCGCCATGGCTCTTCGAGCTCGGTCGGGTCGCGTTCGAGGTTGCGATCGAGCCGTTGTTCCTCTGCCTCGTGCTGCTGGGGGTGGAGCGCGCGAGCCGCCTGCACCGCTGGACGACGTTCACCGCACTTCCGGTCGCGCTTGCCCTCGGCGCGATCACGTACGCGTACGCGGGCGGACGGCTGCTCGCGCCCTTGCTGGCCGCTGCGCTGATCGTCCTCGTTGATCGGCAGCGGTGGCGTTGGGTGGTAACCGTCTGGGTTGGCTTCGTCGCGACGCAGATCCCGCTGTTCCTCTACTCACACGCGCATCCGGGAGCGTTGTCTCGGCGCTTCGACGCGACCTCGTTCATCACACCGGACATGTCGCCGTTCGAGATCGCCGGGCGCGCGATCTTCAACTACCTGCAGGACCTGCAGCTTTGGCAGTACGTCGTCTCCGGGGACAAGAAGCCGTACGCACACACGCCGGGTGCGAGCGCGCTGCTCGCCGCGGCCGTCGTCCTCGCGGTCGCCGGGCTCGTGCTCGCCCTCCGGCGTCACCGCTCCGACCCGTTCTGGCGGTTTGCCGTCGCGGCGCTCCTCGTTTCGCCGATCCCCGCCGCGCTGACGATCGACCGCCTCCACGCCGTGCGGCTGGCGCCGTTCGCGGTGATGCTCGCCGTCATCGCGATACCCGCGGTCGACGCCGTCTTGCGCACGCCTCGACTTGCGGTGGCGCTCGCCCTTGCCGGCGCCGTGCAGTTCGCGTTGTTCCTACACGACTACTCGACCGACGGCCCGCGCAGGACGGGTCGGTTCGAGGCCGGGATCCCCGGCCTGCTCGAACAGGCGTGGGCAGACGGCGGCACCGTCTACGTCGACTACGACGACCTCGAGCCACTGACTCTCGCGCGCTGGTACGCGCTGACGAGAGGGATCACGCAAGGGCATGTTGTGCGCCTGCCCGACGGAGGTGTTCCCCCAATGGGAACGATCGCGTTCGGGCGGACCCAGGCGTGCGACTACGTCTGTACCCTCATCGCCCGGTCCGGCGACTACTGGATCGCACGTGTCAAAGGCCCGAGGACGGTCTAGGCGATCCCGAGCGCACCGAGCTCCAGCAGCTCGCGCATGGCCCTCACGGCGTCGCGCTCCAGATCGGAAACCTCGAGCTCGTCGGAGACCGTGCGGATCACCTCGCCGAGCGACGTGCGGCCGTCGAGCGACGCGACGACCTCGAGCACGCCGGGCTCGACCTCGAGCTCCGAGCTCGTCCCCTCGGAGAGCCGGATCCGCGCGCCGACGACGGAAGCCCGACCTTTCCGCGGCTCCAGCTCCTCCTCCAGCCCGAGCGCCAGCTCGAGCGACAGGCGCTGCTCGAGGAGCTCGTCGTCGCCGGCGAGCTCCGCCAGGCGAGCCCGAGCGGCAAACGCCCGCTGGATTTGCTCGCCGGCGACCTCGACCTCCTCCTCCTCGACCGAGTCGACGCGGGCGGTGCCGCCGCCGGGCCGTTTGTACAGAAGCACGGCGCCTTCGCTGATCCAACGAATGTTCAGGTTCCCGAAGTACGTCGTCCATTCGTCGAGCGCCCGGTCGAAAGCATCACCCTCGAGGTGGGAGTTCCACGTGCTCGCGTGCCCGAGCGGATCCGACTCCCAGATCGAGAGAATCCAGCTGTCACACCACGTCCGTTCGACCCAGTCGAGCACGCGCTCGTCCGGTTCGTCCTCGTCGGGCGCCACCCAGCTCACGAGCAGCGTCGCGTAGCCGCCGTCGGTCAGGTGCGCGGCTGCTTCCCGCACCAGGCGCTCCGAGATCCCGTCCGCCTGGAAGCCCGAGTCGCGGTAGGCCCACCGATGCTCGGGAGAGACGACGTATGGGGCGTTGCACGTGATCAGGTCGAACGTCTCGCCCGCGACCGGCTCGAAGAGGCTCCCCTGCCGGCACTCGACATTCGTCAGCCCGTTGAGCGCGGCGTTCAGCTCGGTGAAGGCGAGCGCGCGTTCGTTGACGTCGGTCGCGACGACGTGTTGTGCATGTGAGGCCGCCAGCAGCGCGTGGATGCCGCTGCCCGTCCCGACGTCGAGCGCACGCCCCACGCGCGGTCGCGGCGTAAGCGAGTCGCAAAGCCGCGAGGTCGGCGTGTAGACGGCGACGTAGTCGGCGGGGTCTTCTCCCGTCGCATAGCCGTCCGCCGCCACCAGCAGCCGTCCGATCGGCAGGATGCGCCCGCGGGGAACGAGCTCGTCGCCGACGGCGGCCAGCCCCATTGTCTCGACCGCCTCGACGCAGGGGCGTCCAAGCGCTTCGACCACGTCACTCGTCGGGACCGAGCGCTGGAGAAAGAAGACCCGCACGATCGTTGCCAGCGGGTTGTCCGACAGCCGCCGCTCCTCAGCCGGCGCGTCGTCCAGCTCAATCGAGTAGGCGTCCTCGCCGAGCAGCTCGTGCACGGCGTCCTCGGAATAGCCGGCCTGTCGGAGCGCGAAGCCGAGCCGCTCCGCCGCAGCCCGGTCCGGAATCGGATAACCACTCATCGCGGTACATGATTAGCTAGACCTAGGCCGCGTGGCGCAGCACATCCTCCTCCTGCGCGGGATCAACCTCGCCGGCGCAACCGGATCGCGATGCCGGAGCTGCGCGAAGCCCTCGAGTCCGCAGGCTTCGGCGACGTGCGCACGTATCTCCAGAGCGGCAATGTCGTGCTGTCGAGCACCGCGAAAGCGGACGACATCGCGCGCAAGGCGGAGCGGCTGATCGCGAAGGAATTCGGCCTCGAGATCGCGGTCGTCGCGCGAACGCGCGCCCAGCTCGTGCAGGTAGTCGAGCGGAACCCGCTGCAGACCGTCGCAAAGAACCCGAAGCGCTACCAGGTGAGCTTCCTGGACGCGAAGCCGACGCGCGAGCTCATGCGGCGCGTCGAGGAAGCTGCCGTTCCGCCCGAGCAGGTCGTTGCGATCGGCCGCGAGATCTACGCGTGGCACCCCGAGACAATCGGGCGGTCACGGCTCTGGGCCCTGCTGGCTGGGCAGCAGCTGGGTGTCACCGCAACCGCCCGAAACTGGACGACCGTTACGAAGCTGCTGTCGTTGGCGCAGGAGGAGTCGCGGGGCTCGTGACTCCACTGAGCTCGAGCGACCAGTTGAGCGCCGTGTCCGCGAGCTCCTCCCACCCGTCCAGGCCCGCCATGAAGTGCGGGTGACCCGGATACACCTTCAACTCCGTCGCGGAAGAGGCCCTGCTCTGTAGCTTCACGAGCTTTTTGTTCACCGCCGGCGGGCTGATGTGATCCTCGCCGCCACAGATGAGCAGGAGCGGCGCACGCGCCGGGTTCGCGTAGTTGACCGCGGCCGGCGAGTTGCGGCTCGTGCTCGCGAACGCGGCCTCGAAGAACGCCCGGTTCGTTCCGGGGATGTAGTGCTCCCGGTAGATCGCGTCGGACTCTTCCTGGCCGAGCGTGTTCGTGAAGCGATACCTGAACTGCTTGGGCGTCAGTGGGCACAGCCCGTTCCGGTTGAACGGATTCTTCAGCGCCGGCAGGGCCGCGCGGAGCGTCGACGCCGGCAGCAGGATGATCCCCTTCGGCGCCGCGGTTCCGATCGCCACCCCTGCACTGCCGAGGCCACGATCCAGCAGGAGCTGCGTGAACAGTCCGCCGAAGGAATGGCCGATGATGATCGGTGGCGAGTCGAGCCCGCGGATGATCTCCTCGTAATGGTCGACCACCGTTTTGATCCCGAGGCCCTTGAGCGCCGACGGGTCGCGACGGGTCTCTTCGGGATCCTTGACTCCGGGCCAGCCCGGCGCGATCGCACGGTAGCCGCGATCGGCGTAGTGGTCGACCCAGTTGTCCCAGCTCCGCGGCGTCATCCACATGCCGTGGATCAGGACGATCGTTTGCGAATCGGCGCCCATGGGCGGCCTCCCCGGTTGTGATGGCGACCCCGGTCGAGTTATCGCACAGACGCCAACGGCAAGGCGAGCCAGACGTCGGCGCCGCCTGCGGGCCGATTCGCGGCGTGCGCCGCTCCGCCGTGCGCCCGCGCGATCGTCTCGACGATGGCGAGACCGAGCCCGCTGCCGTCCCGGGCCGCCGGATCGGCCCGGCTGAAGCGCTCGAACGCACGCTCGAGGAAGCCGTCCGGAAAGCCCGCGCCTTCGTCGAGGACGTGCAGCTCGACAGTCCCGTTGCGGCGGTGCGCAGTCAGCAGGACGTCTCCGCTGCCGTGCCGGACGGCGTTGTCGAGCATGTTGGTGAGCGCCTGCTCGAGGCGTAGTCGATCGGCACGGACGACGAGAGGCTCGGCTTCGACCCGCGCACCAAACCGTCCGCCAACTTCGTGCGCGAGGTCGGCAACGTCCGTTTCCTCGGCCTTCAGCGGCACCCGTCCCTCGTCCGCGCGTCTCTTAGCTCCTCCGCCGAGCGCGCACGCCGCAGCGCGAGGTCGAGCTCGGTGGTGAGCAGCGAGAGCGGAGTCCGCAGCTGGTGGCTCGCGTCGGCAACAAACCTCCGCTCGCGCAGGACACCTCCCTCGATGCGCGACAGCATCTCGTTGAGCGTCTCGCCGAGACGGGACACCTCGTCGCCCGCCTCGCCGACGGGTAGCCGCTCGTCGAGCGACGACGTCGAGATGTCTGCAGCCCGCCGTCGCATCGCCTCGATCGGCCTCAGCGCCGCACCCGCCAGCGCATAGCCCGCGAGCGACGCGAGCACCAGCGCGACGGGGCCGCCGATCAGAAACGCATCCCGAACGCTGTTGAGCGTCTCGGCGCGGTTTTCCCGAGTCGTGCCGGCAACGAGGACCCGGCCGTCGAGGGGAACCGCCAGCATGCGCGCGGGCTCGTCGAGCCCGGGCACCGACGGGCGGTTGACGAACACGGCGCCGTCGCGGGCGCGGGCGAGCTCACCAGCATCCAGCAGGTTCTTGTCCCCGAGCGGAGGCGTCGCGTCGACCACGCGCCCGTCTGCTGCGACGACCTGCGCAAACGACTCCCCCTGCTCGACCAGTCGGCCGTCGGTCGCACGCAATGAACCGCCACGGCGAACGAGGGCCGACAGATCCTGCGCGCGTCCTCGGAGCTGCTGGTCGAGGGCTTGGCTCAGGTCGGAGCCGACGCGCGCGTAGGCGAACCATCCGACACCGGCCAGGACGAGGGCCATGGCGACCGAGAAGACGAGCGCCAGCCGGATTCGAAGCGGCAGTCTCATGCGGACAACCTGTAGCCGGCCCCGCGCACCGTCTCGAGCGAGCTGCGCCCGAACGGGCGGTCGAGCTTCTCGCGCAGGTAGCGCACATACACGTCGACCACGTTCGAGCGGTTCTCGTAGGCAAAGTCCCACGCGTGCTCGAGCAGCTGCAGCCGCGAGAGCACCTGTCCGGGCCGGCGCATGAAAGTTTCGAGCAAGGCGAATTCCTTCGGCGACAGCTGGACCTCCGTCCCGTCGCGCCAGACCCGGCGAGAAGCGGGGTCCAGTCGCAGGTCGCCCACGACCAGCTCCGTCGGCCGCTCGACCTCCCCGCGCCGGGCGAGCGCACGGAGGCGCGCGAACAGCTCGGCGAGCGAGAACGGCTTCGTCAGGTAGTCGTCGGCGCCGGCGTCCAGCCCGGCGACGCGATCCTCGACCGCGTCGCGCGCCGTCAGCATCAGGACAGGCGTCCAGACGCCGGTGTTTCGCAGCGTGCGGCAGGTCTCGTACCCGCTCAGCCCGGGCAGCATGACGTCGAGGACGATCACGTCGTAGGGATGCGCTTCCGCCATCCACACGGCGTCCTCACCCTTGCCGGCGATGTCCGCGGCGTGTCCCTCCTCGACCAGGCCGCGGCGGACGAGCGCCGCCATCCTCGGCTCGTCTTCGACGACGAGAACCCGCATAACGCCCGCATCTTTGCTGTTCCGGATGAGAGTCGGATGAGAGAAGCCCTCCCGGCTCTCACCGCCGTCTAACGCGCCCTCTCTACGGTGCGGCATCTACCGAGGAAAGGAGCCGCAATGCGCAGACGAGTCATCGTGGTCGCAGTCCTCGCCGCCTTGGTCGTGCTCGTGGGGGCGACGTTCGCCTTCGGCGGGCCGAAGGGCCTGATCTGGGACGACGGCCACTACGCGAAGCCCGGAGCGCTCGACGACGGGAAAGACCTTCTGCCGCAGACAAAGGTCACGCTGGCAACCGCGGTCGCCGCGGCGCAGGGCGCCGCAAGCGGAGCGCTGGGACAGGTCGACCTGGAGCACTTTCGCGGCGGCATCGTCTATTCAGTGGATATCGGCGACCAGGAAGTCCGCGTCGACGCAGCCAATGGCAAGGTCGTTGCGATCAGCCCTCGCGACTAGCGTCATCCTCGTCGCAGCCACGTGCGTCGCGTGCGGGTCGAGCGAGGCCCGCACGCGCACGTCGCAGACGACGTTCGTCCGCAGCGTCGACAACCCGTGGTTTCCGCTGAAGCCCGGGACGACGTTCGTCTACACCGGGGAGAAGGACGGCGAGCAGGGACGCGACGTCGTGCGCGTCACCGCGCGCACGAAGATGATCCGCGGCGTTCGGTGTACGGCGGTGGACGACCGGCTGTATCTGAAGGGAAAGCTCGCCGAGCGCACGACGGACTGGTACGCGCAGGACAGCAAAGGCAACGTCTGGTACTTCGGCGAGGCGACGGCCGAGCTGAACAGGGCGGGACGCGTGACGAGCCGCGAGGGCTCGTGGGTCGCCGGCGTCAACGGCGCCAAGCAGGGGATCTTCATGCCGGCGCAGCCGAAGGTTGGCCGCTCCTTCCGCCAGGAGTACTACAAGGGCCAGGCGGAGGACCACTTCACCGTCCTCAGCCTCTCCGCGTCGGCACTCGTGCCGTACACCGCGTCGGCGCACGCGCTGCTGACGAAGGAGTGGACGCCGCTCGAGCCCGACGTCGTCGACCACAAGCTGTACATCCGCGGCATCGGGCTCGTGAAGGAGGAGACGATCAAAGGCGGCGACGAGCGCTGGGAGCTCAACGACGTCCTGCACAACTAAGGCGCCGACTTGCGGCGCCGCATAAAAGGCCGTGCGCGCTCCGCGCGCGGCCGACTTACGCCCGCCCATGGATCGCCTCCGCTCGAAGTAACGACAACTCCACTGGGTAAGCTCAGCGCATGGCACGCGTCGAGATCTTCTACTGCCCCGTCTGAAACGGCTATGACCGACGGGCCGCGAGTCTCGCGGCCGAGCTAAGCGAGAAGACGTCGCACGAGGCGGAGCCCATCTCCGGAGAGACGAGTCAGTTCGACGTCGTCGCCGACGGCAAGCTGATCTTCTCGAAGCAGCGCGAGGGCCGCTGGCCCGAGACCGAGGAGATCATCGAAGCACTAACATAGCTCCGGTGCTATAATAGCTCCGAGGCTATGCCGCGACGGCGCTTACTCGGAGAACCGGAAGAGGGGTGGTTCTTCTCCGCGATCGCCGGCACGACACAGTCGGCGATCGCACGGTTCGAGCGTGGCGGCAGGCCTCCGCGGGTCGACACGCTCCTCCGCATGGCGGAGGCGCTCGATTGCGATCTCGTCGTGCAGTTCCGGCCGAGGACGAAACCGAAAGGGGCGAACCGATGAGGATTCGGGCGGATGTCGAGGACATCCAGACGACCCGCACCGAGAAGCTGCTGGCCGTCCTGCTGACGGCGTTCCTGCTCCTCGGCGGTATCTGGACGTATCAGAAGATCGATGACGTCGTACGCCGGCATGTCGAGGTGCCGAGCTACACGACTGCGGGGCCCGCGTCTGCGAGGCTGCAGCAGGCGGAGCTGCGTGCCTCACAGGGGAGCGGGCGCCGGCAGCGGGCGCTCGAGAATCTCGAGCTGCGACGCGAGGCCTACCGAACGGCGCTCGAGGCCCACCAGCCGGCCGGTGCGCTGCGCAAGCAGTACGACGACGCACAAGCGGAGCTCGCGGCGGCGGACCGTGCGCTGGCGGCCGCACAGCAAGAGGCAAATGAAGTGCGCGCTGCCGCTGCCGTCGAACAGAGGGCCTTGTCGGAGCGGATCGAGCGCGCATACCACCGTCAGCAGCGGGATTCCTTCCTCGCACGGCTCGCCCTGGTTGCACTCTGGATCGCAGGTGCGTATGTGCTGCTGATTTGGGGCCGCCGCCGGGCCTCCCGCTGGTTTCCACTCGCAGGCTCGGTCGTCGCAGCCGCGACGATCATGGCGTTCGTTCTTGCCGCCGACTACCTGACGGACTACCTGGAACCTTTCGACTGGGGCGTGGCGGGAATCTCAGCGCTCGGCATCGTCGCAACACTCCTCGTCTACTGGGGATTACAGCGCTACCTGATTCAAGCCGGCAGTCGTACGCCCGATCGCGAGACCCGCGAACCAGGCGGCAATCGCGGCGAGCGAGAGCACGACCCGGAAGACGCTCGCCAGCACGACTGCGGGAATCGCCAGCGGCAGCCGAAAGAGGGTCAGCAACCGTCGCTGCCTGGGACGCTCGGCGATCTCGACGGCTAGCGGATGCTCACGTGTGTGCAACGGATCCGGATACCGCCCCGAGAGCAGGTAGAGCCAGCCGATCGACTGCCCGAGATAGCGAACGTAGGCGGCGATGAAGCGGTGCAACCACGTCGGCAAGCGCCCCTCGATCAGCAGTGCGAGCCACGCGATCGCGGCCGCGGGCGCGGCGAGCATCGTCCAGATCGCGATCACGATGTAGTGCGGCACGAACAGGATCAGCCGCAGCAGCACGACCAGCCGCCGTCGCCGAAGAGACTCGTGCGATACGAGTCGTAGGCGCCCTTCGTCCACCGGAGGCGTTACCGTACTCGTGTGCGACGGGCCTCTTTCCTCTTGTTCACCATTGCTCTCGTCGCGGGCTGTGGCGGAGGCGGCAGCAGCGAGCGGCTGACGCGCGAGGACTACGCCTCACAAGCCGACGCGATCTGCGGCAAGTACAACCAGCAGACGAAGGCCCTCGCGAACCCGTCCAACCTCTCCGACCTCGCGGACGTCGCCGACAAGACGCTGCCGATCCTCGACAACGCGCTCGACGACCTCCACAAGCTGAAGCCGCCCGCGGACGAGCAGTCGACGGCCGACGACTGGCTCACCGCGGTCGAGAAGCTCAAGGGCGACCTGAAGGAAATCCGGGACAAGGCCAAGGACAAGGACATAAAGGGCGTACAGGCGGTCGTCCCTAAGGCGAGTGAGCACAACGCCAAGGCCAACAAGCTGGCGACTCAGCTGGGCATGAACGTCTGCAATAAGGATTGACCCCGCGCGAAAGCTGCGCTTTCGCGCGGATTTGGGTCGCCGCTTCGCGGTGAATGCGCGCGGGCTAAGCCGCGCGCTTCTACGCAGTTCCTGGTCGGCACTTGGCGTGGTCCGCGGTCGGCGGCGCTTCGGCGTCGCCAACCGCGTGAGTCCGCCTCCAGTTAGTGCGGCTCCGCTCGCACTAACTTCCGGCCTTTGTGGTTCTGCTCGTCTCGCCCTTCAAGCGCCCTTGAATCTTGGCGGCCGCTTTTCCAGAAACGCCGCTACGCCTTCCCTGAAGTCTTCCGTCTGTGTCGCGGCCGTCTGGAGCTGCGCCTCGCGTTCGAGCTGTTCCTCCAGCGTTGCGTCGAGGGCGTGGTCGAGCAGCCGTTTCGTCATCCCGACGCCGCGCGTCGGCAGGTCGGCGAGTTGCGCGGCGAGCTCGGCCGCTCGGGTGGGAAGCGCTTCCGTCTCGACCACCTCGGAGACGAGGCCCCACGCATGCGCCTCGGCCGCGGTGAGCTTCTTGCCCGACGCGAGCCACTCGAACGCGCGCGCCGCGCCGAGGATGCGCGTGACGAAATAGGAACCACCCGAGTCGGGGATCAGACCGATGTTGATGAAGGCCGGGATGAAGCTCGCCGAGTCGGCTGCGATGCGGAGGTCGCAGGCGCAGGCAATCGACATCCCGGCACCGGCCGCCGCGCCGTTGACCGCGGCAATGACGGGCTTCTCGAGCCCCCGGATCGCCCTGATGTTCGGGTGGTAGTTGCCGCGGAGGCGCGAACCGATGTCCCCGGGCGCCTCGCGGAACTCCGTCAAGTCCTGGCCGACGCAGAAGCCGCGGCCTGCTCCCGTCAGCACAACCGCGCGGACGTCCGCGCCCCGGGCCTCCTTGAGAGCCGCCGCCAGGGAGCGGTGCATATCGGTGTTGAAGGCGTTGAGGACGTCCGGACGGTTGAGCGTGATCGTCAGAACAGCGCCGTCGCGGCTCGTCTCGACCTCGGCCATCCGCCTGACTTTCGCAGATCGCGCAGGCCGCGGCGGCGTTGCTAGCTTGGCTTCATGGAGCTGCGATTCATCTCTTCGGCTTCGGAGGAGGACGCGCTGGACGCGTACTCACAGGCCGTCATCACGGTCGCGGAGCGTCTGTCCCCGTCCGTCGCGAACGTCCGCCTTCGCCGCGGCGGCGGCAGCGGGGTGGTGATCACTCCGGACGGCTTCATGCTGACCTCGGCGCACGTCGTGGCCCGTACAAGGGGCGGGCGGGTCTCGTTCGTCGACGGCCGCGAGCTCGCGTTCGAGGTCGTCGGCTCCGATCCACTCTCCGACCTCGCCGTGCTGCGCGCCGACGGGCGGGAGCTCGTGCCCGCGGAGCTCGGCGACGCTGAGCAACTACGCGTCGGGCAGCTGGTCGTCGCAATCGGGAACCCGCACGGCTTCACCGGCTCGGTGACCGCAGGCGTCGTATCGGCGCTCGGACGCTCACTGCCGACACGTTCCGGCGCGAACGTGCGCGTCGTCGACAACGTCATCCAGACCGATGCAGCTCTAAATCCAGGCAACTCCGGCGGTGCGCTCGCAGACGGGCACGGCCGGGTGGTCGGCATCAACACCGCCGTCGCCGGCGTCGGGCTCGGGCTCGCCGTCCCGATCAACACGGCAACACGCGCGATCATCGGCGCGCTGATGAGGGAGGGCCGCTTCCGTCGCGCGTACCTCGGGATCGCGGGCGGCCCGCGACCCCTCCCGCCGCGGCTCGCGCGCGAGCTCGAGCGCGCAGGCGGCGTCGAGGTCGTGCAGGTCGTCGAAGGAGGGCCGGCCGACCGCGCCGGCATGCGCCCGGAAGACCTGATCGTCGAGCTCGACGGCACGCCGATCGAGGGCATGGACGAGCTGCAGCGGGTTGTCGTCAGCGACCTGATCGGGCGTGCCGTGCGCGCCAAGGTCGTGCGCGGGGGCCGCGAACAGGAGCTCGAGCTCGTGCCCGCAGAGCTCGACGCTTAGCGTCAGCGCCCTTTGAACGACGACATCGCTTGCGATGTCGTTAGGAGGCTGGGCGGGCTCTGCCCGCCCAGCCGTTTACCCAGAATGGCCACGCGTCACCGCCTGAACCCTTAGCGCCCTTTGAAGTCCGGCTTCCGCTTCTCCGTAAAGGCGGTCAGGCCCTCCTTCGCGTCCTCGGACGCGAACGCCAGGTAGAGCGCCCGGCGTTCGTACTCCAGGCCGAGCTGCAACGTCGACTCGTAGGCGCGGTTGACCGCCTCCTTCGCGAGCCGCGTTGCGACCGGCCCTTTCGACGCGATGTCGCGCGCGACGCGCTTCGCCTCCTCGAGCCAGGCCTCGCGCGCGACCACGCGCGCGACGAGCCCGGCGGCGAGCGCCTCGTCTGCGGACAGCAAGCGTCCGCTGAGGATCACGTCCATCGCTGTCGCCTTGCCGACAGCCCGCGTCAGCCGCTGCGTGCCGCCGGCGCCCGGGATGATCCCCAGCGACGTCTCCGGCTGGCCGAAGCGCGCGGTCTCGGACGCGACGATCAGGTCGCACGAGAGCGCCAGCTCGCACCCTCCGCCGAGGCAGTACCCCGAGACCGCGGCGACCAGCGGCGTCCAGAGGTTGCGGATCGCGTCCCAGCGCTCGACCCGACGCGCGTAGTAGAGCTCGATCGCGGAGCTGCGCGCAAGCTCGCCGATGTCCGCCCCGGCGGCGAAGACGCGCTCGGAGCCGCCGAGCACGATGCAGCGGATCGCCTCGTCCCGGTCGAGCCGCTGCAACTCCGTCATGAGCTCGTCCATCAGCTCGTCCGAGAGGGCGTTGAGCTGCTGCGGCCGGTTGAGCAGCACGATCGCGATCGGCTCCGCGCGCTCGACTAGGACGAACGATTCAGGAATGCCTTCACCGCCTCCTGCGCCTCGTCACCCAGCATCGACATGGCGAGCCAGTCGCGTGCGTGGTTGACGGTTTCGTGCCACGACAGGTCGCGCCAGAAGTTCAGCTGCTGCTTCGCGTAGCGCGTCGTCTGCGGGAGCTTCGCGGCGAGCTTCTCGACCACCGCGTCCACCTTCACGTCGAGCTCGCCCGCCGGCACGACCCAGTTGACGAGCCCCCACTCCGCCGCCTTCGCGGCGGGAATCTCCTCGCACATGTAGATGATCTCGCGCGCGCGCCGGTCGCCGACGAACACAGGCAGCCACTGCGTCGCGCCGCCGGCCGGGACGGAGCCGTGCTCGAGGCCGACGTGCCGGATGAACGCGTCCTCGACCATCACAGCGAGATCGCAGCCCATCTGCAGCTCGTTCCCGCCGCCGACCGCGATGCCGTTGATGCGCGCGAGCGTCGGCTTGCCGATCTCCCGCAGCTTGTCGTGCGCATCCTTGAACGCCCCGAACCACTTCCAGTACTCACGTGGATTGCCGAGGTAGTCGGCCGACCAGGACTTGAGATCCGCACCGACGCAAAAGGCCCGCCCGGCGCCGGTGACGACGACGACGCGCACGTCGTCGTCCCACGATGCGTCCTCGCACGCACGTGCAAGCTCGCGCAGCATGCGAAAGTCGAAGGCGTTCAGCACCTCCGGCCGGTTGAGCGTGATCGTGGCGCGCGGCGGCGCCTTCTCGTAGACAATCGCCTCGAAGCCGAGCTCCTCC
>WNGF01007032.1_pt1 | contig 13764 bp, 16 predicted proteins | sample 5400641 | NCBI WGS metagenome assembly WNGF01 (sample SAMN13153371, study PRJNA577476) | soil metagenome | isolation source: 80 cm soil or saprolite under grassland replicate 2 | place: USA:California | collected 2016-06-15
TCTTTTGTGACTTGTGCCTTTTTTGCGGCCGCGCGAACTATGTCCGTCGTGAGGAACGGTTTGCATTGTCAAGTGTCCTTCTTTCAGGTGGTTAGGTCCAACTCCTGAGGCGCCTACAGAATTTCGAAATGATAGCTGCAAAAGGCACAAAAGTCACAAAGGAAATGAGATCGGCTGAGCGTGGGGCTCTGAAAGTTTTGCAGAATATTCCCCAACATATGACGATGCCTTCTTTTGTGACTTGTGCCTTTTTTGCGGGCCGCGCGAACTATGTCCGTCGTGAGGAACGGTTTGCATTGTCAAGTGTCCTTCTTTCAGGTGGTTAGGTCAACTCCTGAGGCGCCTACAGAATTTCGAAATGATAGCTGCAAGAAGGCACAAAAGTCACAAAGGAAATGAGATCGGCTGAGCGTGGGGGTTCTGAAAGTTTTGCAGAATATTCCCCCACATTTGAGGATGCCTTCTTTTGTGACTTGTGCCTTTTTTGCGGCCGCGCGAACTATGTCCGTCGTGAGGAACGGTTTGCATTTACCAGTGTCCTTTCTTTCAGGTGGTTAGGTCAACGCCTGAGGCGCCTACAGAATTTCGAAATGATAGCCGCAAGAAGGCACAAAAGTCACAAAAGAAATGAGATCGGCTGAGCGTGGGGGGTTCTGAAAGTTTTGCAGAATATTTCCCCACATTTGATGATGCCTTCTTTTGTGACTTTTGTGCCTTTTTGCGGCCGCGCGAACAGATCGGCTGAGCGGCGTACTGAAAGTCTTGCAGAATAATCCCCAACATATTGATGATGCCTTCTTTTGTGACTTTTGTGCCTTTTTGCGGCCGCGCGAACAGATCGGCTGAGCGGGGTACTGAAAGGTCTTGCAGAATATTCCCCAACATATTGATGATGCCTTCTTTTGTGTCTTTTTACGGGCCGCCTAACCTTGAGGGTAAAACACAAACAGCGTGCAGCCGGTCGTTGATTGCGGTATGTGTGACGAGCCCGCCGGATTGTGAATAAAAGATCCGGCAGGATAATCGCGAACCCCATCGTTAAAGACGCCGGCGACAACATAAACCTCTTCGGGACCAGGTTCGTGGACATCCAGTTCTTCCCAACATGCACCAGGATCCAGCTCGACAACTTGAGCGGTGGCTCCGTCGCCGCCCCGCCATAAAGTTCGCACCCTAACGGTGCCACCGAACTTTTCTTTCACTGGCGCGTCTTCGAAAAGCGCCCATTCAACTTCCGACATTCTTAAGCCCTTCTTAAGCCTTCGAGTTCAGCAACCGTCCTGTTCGCTCAGTTGAGAGTTGCCCTTCATCATATATGTTCTTGCCGCGAAGGAAAGTTTTTTCTGTCACGCCCTGGAGAACATGGCCGGCGTACGGCGTAAGCTTATGCCGGTGGTAAATCACCTCCGGCTCAACACGAAACTCGCTTTCCGGATTCCATATTACAATGTCAGCATCATACCCGGGCGCGATGGTCCCTTTTATCCGCTCCAGTCCAACGAGTCTGGCCGGCGCGGCACACAACCATTCAGTCAGATCTGTAACAGCGAATCCGCGGCGACGCGCGGAAGTCCAAATCACTGGCAAACGAAACTGCAACGAAGATATGCCACCCCAGGCTGACAGAAAATTCCCGGTCTCTCTGAACTTCATAGCTGGCGGGCATGGTGAATGATCCGAAACGATCATGTCGATCGTCCCGTCGGCAACTGCCTGCCAGAGGTGTTCACGGTTCTCAGCTTCGCGAATGGGAGGGCAGCACTTAAACTCCGTCGCCCCTTCGGGAATTTCTTCCGACGCGAAGAACAAATAATGCGGGCAGGTTTCCGCAGTGATCCTCAAGCCTTCAGCTTTCGCCGCGCGCAACATCGGCAATGCGTCGGCCGAAGAGTGATGGACAATATGAACAGGCGCGCGAAACTCACGGCTCAACTTAATCATCAGCGCCACCGCTTCATCTTCTGCTGCCCGCGGACGCGACTCGAGAAAGGTCCGATAATGTGTTGGTCGAGCGTGCGAAGTGTTTGCGCTGTCGATTGGCCCCGGCAACTCGGCGTGCACAATCAGAACGGCGCCGAGGCGGACGAGCTCAGGGAGTGCCTCGCGCAGATCTGTTTCGGTTACATTTGGAAATTCGTCGACGCCTGAAGGGACCAGGAAACATTTGAACCCGGCCACGCCTGCTTCGTAGAGTTTTGCCAATTCGCCTGTTTTGCCGGGAACAACACCGCCCCAGAAGCCAACGTCCACGTGACACTGATCCGAGGCGGCCTGCAATTTTTCCTTGAGTCCGGAAAGAGTCGTCGTTGGCGGGATAGAGTTGAGCGGCATATCAATGAGCGTTGTTACTCCTCCTGCAGCAGCCGCCTCTGTCGCCGTAGCAAATCCTTCCCAATCGGTTCTTCCCGGCTCATTTACATGGACGTGTGGATCGACTAATCCGGGCATTACGATCGATCCGACGCGGGCGGTGACGACTTCGCACGCAGAACTTGCGTCGTCGAATGGCCTGATCGACTGGATGCGGCCGGCGGAGATGTGTATTGAAGCCGGCGCAACTCGTCGACGAGGACCAGATTCATTCCGGTCTTCAGCGAGAACCACTCGCTGTCCGCGAATGACTAGGTCTGGAGAAGGCATGCTGCAAACTTAACACACACTTAATTCCTTGGGGAGACTCAACGACTCCTACAGAGTGAAGAACTCTTCTGATCCACAGAATCCGGGTTGCGGTCAAAATGAATTGGACCAATGCTCAACTTGCCTGACTCGTTGCGGGTGAGGCTTTATTCGGCGATCTCGTCAAAGTTTTGAATGATTGAGTGCACATGAGATGAAGGCTGGGAATGATTTCCCGGACGGACGCAGAGAAGCGTGCGCATACCCGCCGCTCGGGCGGCCTCAAGTTCGGTAGTAACGTCCGAAACAAAAAGTGTTTCGGCGGTCTCTAAACCAAGCGCTCCGGAAATGTTGCGATAACTTTCGGGTGAAGTCTTGGACCCAACAGTGGTGTCGAAATAATGATCGACAAACGTCGAAAGGTTACCTTTGTCGGAATGCGCGAACAGTAGCTTTTGTGCCAGCACGCTACCTGAGGAAAAAATTGCAATCTTTCTTCCAGTGTCTCGCCATCGATTGAGGGCCCTGGCAACATCGTCGAAGACCTCCGCCCGCAGAATAAGATCGCGATAACCCTGCCCCCAGATCTTTCCTTGCAAAGACTTAAGACCTGTCGACTTGCGATCGCGTTCCATTAGCCAACGCACATAAGCAACAAACGATTCAATCTCTTCAGTGCGCGAGCCGGAAATTAGCGGTGGCACGGACAGCTCATGCGAAACGTCGGCGGCGTTTTCGTGCCTCAGGAACTCGAGGTCTTGCTGGACTTCCGCACTCCCGAAGTGTTTTTCCAGGTAGTTCCTGGCGTTCGTTCGCGCAAACGGAAACAGCACATCGTAAACGAACGAAATGGGTGTGGTAGTACCTTCGATGTCGAGCAGAATCGCGGCAATATTTTCTTTGGAGAGACTAAACGCCATAAATAAGTACCAATCCACTCTAGAGCACGGAGTCAACTAGCTCCGAAAGTTCAACGCCTATCCGGAGAAGGAACTCCAAAGCACACTGGTTGAAAGCTCAAGTCCAGACCACTTTCGCTGTAGTGTGGTGTCCAGCCGGCCATGTCCTGAAACAGACGGATTGCGCGAATCTGTCGATCAGAGCAGAGGTCAAACCAGTGCAACGTGCCGCGTGGCACTCGAATCAGGTCGCCTGCTTCAACCAGAATAGCCGCTACCGGCTTATCTTGCGGATGAATGTGAAACAGGCCGTGACCGGCAACAATAAAACGCACTTCGTCTTCGTCATGCCAATGTTCCCGATTAAACTTTGCCAGCATGCCGTCGAGTCCGGGCGTCTGGTTATTGACGTCGATTAAGTCGGCCGTCACATAACCACCGCGCGCTTTCAATTCTTCGATCTCATTCGCATAGGTCTGCAGGACCTCGTCCGCGGCCGCGATAGTTGTAATAGCCGGTCTGGGCTTCCAATGTTCGTAGTCAATCCCGCACGTTGCGAGATAGTCTCCGATCATCTGTTTGTCGGTCAGTGTTCGTCCTTCTTCCGGAATACTCAATACAGCCATTTCAAGATCCGCCTTGTTTCATGAGTCTCGCGCGCCCAATCGCCTCTAATAAAAACTCGAGAATTTCAACATGCCGTTTTGCCTCGTCGAGATCCTTGCCCCAGGTGTAAAGGCCATGACGTCGCAGCAGAAATCCATGCGCTTTGGGTAAGCGCTGCAGAGTGTTGCTGACGGTTGCGGTAAGGAGCTGCATATCCTGTGAGTTCTCAACAATCGGCAGCCACTCGCTATGTTCGTGAGTGTTAATCCCCGCCAGGCCTTTTAGCATCTCATAGCCTTCAATGTTAAGTCCGCCTTCGGGTGCGTGAAGATCTGAAAGCGTTGTGCTCCAGACTGAATGGGTGTGCAAAACTGCGCCGGCGCCAAACTCACTGGCGATGCGAACATGTAAAGGGCTCTCTGCGGAAGGCTTCGCTTGATGTTCGCTAACAACCTTACCGTTCTCATCAATCAACAGAATGAGGTCCGCAGACAAGCTTCCTTTGTCGGCGCCACTGGGACTCATTGCCAACACCAGGGGGTCTCGACCTACCACGGCGCTAAAATTTCCGCTGGTACCCAAAGCCCAACCACGCGAATAAAAGGCGCGACCGATCTCTGTTAGCAGCGTAGCAACCTGTTCCATCCTCGGTTCTTTCATTTCGTTAACTCAACCGGCCAACCATCTTCTAGGTTAGTTGCAAACAATTGTTCGCTAAGCAGTCAGGGTGCCAAGAAAATCTTGAAGTAGGTTCAACGAGACGCGCAACCGATAGTTTCTTGTTGAGCGAATGTCATCAATCGGGGCTACTTCGCGCGCGAGTGCGGCTTTTGCGTCTGCAACTGTCTGCTCATCAATTCTTCGTCCCCTGATGGTGTCTTCGGTTCTCACACAGCGTAGCGGGATCGGCGCTACGCTGCCGAGGGCAATGCGAACCACGTCAATTATGTCATTCTCGAGCCGAGCAACCGCGGCAAAACAAACCTTTGAGATCGCCTGCGCCTTGCGAGTTCCCACTTTCCGGTAGTACTGCCGGGAGTCTTTCGTGTTGCGAGGCAGGTGAACACGCCAGAGCAGTTCGTCAGGCTGAAGGTCCATCTGCTTATAGCCCTGGTGGAAGTCACGATAGGAAATTCTGCGTGGGCCGCGCTTCGAGATAAGCTCAAGTTCCGCATCATAAGCCAATAGTGCCGGTGGTGAATCGGCTGCGGGCGAGGCGTTGACGATGTTGCCACCGAGTGTGCCGCGATTTTGGATTGCCAGGCCGCCGGTTTCGCTGGCTGCCTGGCATATCATAGGAAATTCCACGCGCAAGATAGGATGCTTCTGAATCTCGGTGTAGCTGGTAAGTGCGCCCAACGACATCTGTCTTTCAGTGACTTCGATTCCTCGCAGTTCGTCGAGACTCCAGATATTCAGGTATTTACTGTGAGATAACTTGCCGGCTTCGAGGAGGACCATCAGATCAGTGCCGCCGGCAAAAGGTTTCCAGACGCCGGGCTCGGTGGCAAGAGACTCCAACGCTTGCGAAAGCGTTTGCGGTGTCACGAGATGATAATGGGGAACGTATGATCTCATGCCTACTTCATCTGGCACGCCCGTACCACGGATTCGAAGATCTTTATATAGCCAGTACAGCGACAAAGATTTCCCGCGAGTCCGTTGCGAATGTCAGCGTCGTTGGGATTCGGATTCCGCTTCAATAGATCCACCGCCGCCATCACCATTCCCGGTGTGCAGATGCCACACTGCGCCCCGCCACATTCGATAAAAGCCTGCTGCACCGCATGGAGCTGATCCTGGCCCAGCGCGATTCCTTCTATCGTAGTTATGTCGGAACCATTAACCTGGGCCATCGGAACAAGACAACTGTTAACTAACTGTCCGTCGAGTAAGACGCTGCAGGCGCCGCATTCGCCTTCGCCGCAACCTTCCTTCGTCCCGGTCAGATGCAACTGCTCACGTAACACGTCGAGCAAACGCTCGATGGGATAACAATGAAGCGTTCGCGGCTGATCGTTTACAATGCAGTTAATGTTGATGGTATCCGCCATTATGTTTTGCAGATTTGGAGTGCGTTTTTGGAGTGCGCGGGCCTGGCAGCGCTTTGGCCGGTCGCGCGTTTAGTTCAAGCTCCTAAAATGTGAAAACCGGCCAAAGCGCTGCCAGGCCCGCGCACTCCAAAAACTATCCCAAAGCTTCCATCAGCGCCTCGGGCATCAGAGGCACGTGGTTAAAGCTCACGCCCGTTGCGTTCTCTATCGCATTCAGGATCGCCGGTGCTGCTCCGTCCATCGGCAACTCGCCAATGCCTTTCGCCCCGCCGGGTCCATAAGCGTAAGGATTTTCTGCGAAGTAGACTCGAATAGGCGGAATGTCCGCAGGAGTTGGAATGATGTAATTAGTCATCTGGTTATTAGCCATACGACCATTTTGCCAGATCACGTTCTCGAACAAGGTAAAGCCGATTGCCTGGGCCACTCCACCTTCGATCTGTCCCGTGGCAAGTACGGGATTAATTACTCTGCCAACCTCCTGCACGGCCACAAAGTCTTCAACGCGAGCGTCGTAGGTCAACGTATCGATTGAAATTTCAGCCACGTAAACCGCCCATGCATAAGCGCCGTAGGCGTCGCCTTGATATTTTTCATCGTCCCAATGCACACCGGGTGGCGGGGTATACTTGCTGAGGGCTTTCAGTGGACCAACATTAGAGATGTACTCGCTGCAGGCTTTTTGAAATTCTTGCTGAGTGTAACCCTCAGTCAGAAGCCCAATGCCGATCAAGATTTGCTTTAAACTCAGCACCGCCGCCTCGACAAGTTTCCCTACAATCATGGTTGTACGCGAAGCCACGGTGGGTCCGCTATTTGGAACGTGACCGGTATCAGGCTGAACTACGTCGATAAGATCGTAATCCAGGCCCAATGCTTCTGCGGCAATCTGGGAAAAGATAGTGTTTGTGCCCTGCCCAATCTCGGTGCTTGCGGCCAGAAGGCGCACACGACCTTCACTTGTCGCTTCGGCGCCGACCACTGACTCTAAATAAACTTCGCCGGAACCAGTGAAACCTGCGCCGTGCATGAAGGAAGCAAAGCCGATTCCTTTCTTTATTTTCGCTGTTGGGTTCTCAGCCGCGAATCGCTCGCGCTTAGCGTGATAGTCACTGAGCTCGAAGGCGCGAGCCAAAAGCTGGTCCATCTCGACCTTCTCTTCGATCACCTGTCCAGTCGCGGTCGTGTCGCCTTGGTGAAGGAAATTACGTCGACGAAATTCGTCAGGAGAGAGGCCGACAGTGCGCGCAACTTTGTCGAGTTGGCGCTCTAGGGCAAAGATACTCTGAGGTGCGCCAAAACCACGAAACGCTCCGTGAGGGGGCATGTTCGTGGCAACAGCTCGGCTCCTGATCCGTACATTGGGGCAAACGTAAGGGCCGGCGGCATGGATTGTTCCTCGGGACAACACAACCGGCGAGAGCGTGCAGTAGGCGCCCCCATCGACCACAAAATCGATCTCCATCGCAAGCAGCTTGCCATCCTTCGTAACGGCCGTGCGATGCCGAGTCCGCGAGGGGTGGCGCTTTGTGGTTGCCACCATATCTTCCGCGCGGTCGTAAATAATCTTGACTGGTTTTCCTGATTTCCAGGCTAGCAAAGCCGCGTGGCCGGCAATCAGCGACGGATATTCCTCTTTACCGCCAAAGCCTCCGCCAGTTTCAGTTTGTATGATCCGGATCTTGTCTTCCGGCAGACCGAAGAGTTTCACCAGCGCTTTATGAACGTAATAAGGGCACTGCATCGAGCCCCACACGGTTACACCTTCTGCAGGATTCGCAGTGGCAATCACGCCATTGTTTTCGATATAGAGTTGCTCCTGCGCGCCTGTGTAATACTGACCTTCGACAATAAAGTCAGCTCGGTCCCAAACGTCGTCTACGTTTCCTTTGTCAACCAGAAACTTCTTAAAGACATTGTCCTCACCCCAGACGATCTCTTTCTGATCCAAAGACTCTGCGAGCGAAAAAACTGCCGGCAGTTCTTCAATTTCAACACGGACGTTTCGCCGCGCTTCTTCCAGAAGATACTTATTCGGGTGGGCCAGAAGCAAAACCGGTTCTTCCGCGTGATTAACTTGAGTGTCAGCGAGGTAGGGTTGGTCGTTGAGTATCAGTGCGACAGAGTTCTGACCGGGAATGTCTTTGGCCGTAACAATGACAAACTCTTCCCAGGGGAGGTCTCCTGCAAACGAAATGTTCTTGATGAGGCCGCGTGGCGCGGGACTACGAACAGTGGCGCCGTAAAGCATGTCGGGAAACGTGAGATCGTCGATGTAACGCGCCTCGCCGGTCACTTTCTTGCGGCCTTCTTTGCGGGGAACGGATTCGCCGACAAGATGTTTATCTGGTTTAGAGCTCATCAGGTGGGTTTACTTTACAACGTGGACGCACCTCCAAGGCAAGCGTCTATCCGCAGATTACACAGATTACGCAGATTTCTAAATATGGACTTTGGACTTTGGTCTTTGAAATCAATGCGAGGTTGAGAGTAACCAAAGGTCAAAGCCCAAAGACCAAAATCCCAAAACCAAAATCCAAAGACCATATTCATAATCTGTGTAATCTGTGGATAAACCTGTTACGAAAACTTCACATGCTCTATTAGTAGCAGTCCTATTGAGAGTAAAGCTAACGCGTACATCACTGGATGAATTTCCCTGCGGCGGCCGACCATTAGATAAAGTCCTACATGCGAAATGAATCCCCAGAGGATGCCCTGGGTAATGGAAAAAGTTAATGGAATTAAGATGATGGTTAGAAATGCCGGCAATCCCTCTTCAATCCTGGAAAACGAGATCTGGGCGACACTGCGAAACATCGCCGCGCCCACCAGAATCAGGACCGATGCTGTGGCGTAAGCCGGCACCATGCCTGCAAGCGGAGCGAGAAAGAAGCACGGCAGAAAACACAAGGCGGTGAAAACAGAAGTTAGTCCGGTACGACCGCCCATGTTGATGCCGGCCACGCTTTCGATGTAGGCAGTGCCCGAAGATGTACCGGCGACCCCCGCCCCGAGAGTAGCCAGGGAATCTACTATCAAGCCTTGTTTGAGATTTTTCGGGTGCCCATTCTCATCCAACAGGTTCGCAGCGTGTGCCACTCCGATAAAGGTCGAGATCGAGTCGAACAAATCGGTAAAAAGAATCCCTATAATCGCAGGCAAGAGCGAGAGCCTGAGAGCTCCAAGAATGTCCAGCTTCAAGAATACTGTGCGGAAGTCGGGAGCGCTAAAAAGTTGATCCGGCGCCTTAACCAATCCGAGCAGCCAACCCAGAAGGGTGCCAACAAATATGCCCGCAAGAAATGCCAGGGGACTTTTGCGGGTTAGTAGCCAGACCGAAATTCCCGTAGCCAGAATGGTTAGCAGCGCGCGCACGTCGAGCACGCCGAGTTTTACAAATGTCACTGGGTCCGGAGCGATGAAGCCGGCATTCTTCAAACCAATGAAAGTAAGAAAAACTCCGATTCCGGCGGCCGTGGCAATTCTTAGCTCCGGCGGGATAGCCTTTGCGATTGTTTCGCGAACAGGAGTCACGGAGATGAGCAAAAACAGAACGCCGGCCCAGAAGACGATCCCCAATGCAATCTGCCACCAAACCTTCTGGCCCAAAATGATCGTGAAAGTAAAAAAGGCGTTGATGCCCATCCCGGGCGCCACTGCAAACGGCAGCTTCGCATAGAGACCCATCAAAAGCGTCATCGTAAAACAGATGAGGACTGTCGCTGTAAGCACGCCCGTGAAAGCCATCCCCGTTCCTTCCGTTGAAAGGATCGACGGATTGACCACAACGATATAGGACATCGTGAAGAAGGTGGTGACACCCGCTATAGCTTCAGTCTTGATGTCAGGTCTTTGGATTTTGGAGGAATCCATTCTTGGATAGGCAACATGGAATCAGACAAACGACGTGAGTCTAGCAATAAATCGAATATTGGGAATAGAGAAAGTCGTCGCACTCAACGTTCTCCCAGTCACTTGCGCGTGGGCGTCTTTAGTTCTAGCGAGGCTGTCGGCGTAAACCAGAATGATGGTGGTGTCCTATCTTCATTTTTCTCTCTGCAACATCACTGTGCTTCGTGTCTCCGTGGTAAACTATCCTACCGAAAAAGCCAACCACAGGGACACAAAGCACACAGAGAACACTCAGAGATTTCAGAGCAGGGACACTACCAGAACGATCCACGAATTAACACGAAATGACGCCAAAGAGATTTCGTTTTCCGTTCGTGTGATTTAGTGAATCGTTTTATCGACTCGGGCTTTCCTCAAGGTCATAATATAAAACTCGAACTCTAAACCAACAAAAAAACAACGACCCAAAGCCTTGAGACTTCGAGTCGTTGTTGCTCAGCGGGCAAGGAGTTCCCCAACTTCTGCTCGCCGATATCTGTCGGTAAGTTCGCTTTCCTAGCGTTTCAGATTTACTGCCACGGTTGTCCGTTTCGTTTTCATGCCGGCTAGTTTTCGTTCAATATCTTTTTCGCCTCGAGACTTCTGAACAACCAGGCCATTGTTGTCCGCCGCCATCCAAGCCTGGGCCAGGAAGTACTGGTCGCCGTAACGGTGGAACACCAGTCTGGCGTTGTCCTGAATCTTGCCGATCGTGTCACTCGTTTGAATGACGACGCTCCCACTGCCGTCCTTGCGGCGGATTTGCAACACTCTGGCGGACGATGCCGGATTGGTGCAGCTGACGGTGTAAGCGCCGGCTGGAAGGGTCGTATTTCCGACATTGAATGCAAAGGGGACGCTGGCAATCAGCTGCGGATTACCGGACGTTTGGGCGTTGGCTGAGCTTATGCCGAGAATAGTAACGAGAACCATCATCGCTATCACTGTGTAAACTTTTTTCATGGTGACCTCCATCACTTCTTCCTCAATCTTTGAGAGGACTCTGAAGCCGATTGGCTGCGTTGTCTTGATTGGGTGACCGATTGCTTCAGCCCTTTTTTGACTCTCCAATAACTAACGCGGAGGATTGGTCCAAACTCCCTCACACGTCTGTGCGCATCCATTTTTTGGAGTGCGGCGACCTGGCGCCGCTTTGGCCTCAGACTTGTCACACCGGCTTGCCAAACAAAGCCCACTACGCCCTCGAGTCTGCCTGGCAGTGGGCCAAAGCGCTGCCTGGCCTGCCTGGCCAGCGCACTCCAAAAAAAGGGTGCACTCGAAAGCCACAATTACTCGACGCGTGGCTTCCGTCATGTTATTTCGTTCGAAAGGGTTAACGGGTTGCACCCCGTTAGGGGTGGCATGTTTATAGATCGAGGAACAAAAACCCCTCCGGCGGCGTTCGGAGGAGCGGAATTCAACTAGAGCTTCAGCACTCCAGAGTCATTCCGCTCCTCCGAACGCCGTTGGTTCTGGTATTTCGACTTAGGTCTATAAACATCTCACTTCCTACCGGAGTGAAACGTAGTCCATTGCGATACCACTAACTTAACCCACCACCCCCACCACCCAAAATCGCTCACGTAGCAAGAACATATGTTGTAAAATCAGAGCTCGCTAACGCCGCGCAACCACCAAGCGACTAGCCTAAGGTTTTCGGACATCAGGCCATGGACCAGCCAGAGAGCGTAACGCAGTTGTTAACAGACTGGAGCAACGGCGATCAGGCGGCTCTGGACAAGTTGATGCCGCTGGTTCTCGGCGAGCTGCGGCGAATGGCGGGTAATTACTTGCGCCGGGAACGCGTGGGACATACGCTGCAACCTACGGCTCTGGTCAATGAGGCTTACCTTCGTCTCGTGGAGCAAAAGGGTGCTCGTTGGCAAAACCGGGCGCAGTTTTATGGTATTGCGGCGCAGCTAATGCGCAGGATTCTGGTCGACCATGCTCGCCTTAAGAACGCCCAGAAGCGTGGCGGATCCGAACAGCAGCGTTTGTCTATAACCAGCGCGGAAGCGTTGGGAACTAAGCCTGACCTGGACGTGCTCGCACTTCATGAGGCCTGGAGGAACTGGCCACAATTGATCCTCAACAGAGTCGCATTGTAGAGCTGAAATTCTTTGGTGGTCTGTCGATTGAAGAGACGGGTGAAGTACTCGGCGTCGGTCATGCCACAGTGGAGCGCGACTGGAAGATGGCGCGCGCATGGCTGAGACGAAAGCTTGAATAGTCGAAGATGACACCTGAACGCTGGCAACAGGTTAAAGAGATATTCAACTCGGCGATTAACTACCGACCTGATGAGCGAGCCATGTTCCTTTCACGGGTCTGTTCCGGCGACGAGGGCTTAAGCCGTGCAGTCGAATCCCTGATCGAATCGCATGAAAGGACCGGCAGCTTCATTGATTCTCCGGCTTATGAAGCTGGAGCCACAATCCTACTCGATAAGCAGCCTACCTTCATTGCGGGGCAGATATTCGGCTCGTATCGGATTGTTTCGACTTTGGGCCATGGCGGCATGGGCGAGGTTTATCTGGCGGAAGATTCACGTCTCGGCCGCAGAGTCGCGCTAAAGTTTCTTCCTTAATTTTCACGGACCCATCAGCCTTCGCTGCCGCTAATGACCAGAACTCTCTCGACTTGTATCGTCGTCTTTGTTCTCTTTCGCCGGATCATAGCCCTGCTTAGACCTATCCTGAGCGTTGCTGGCTGATTGGCTATTCGATAAAATCACCGACCGTCCCAACTGGTCTATAGCGAATCATTTACTTGCCAGGCGTTATTCTCGAACATAGCAGGGTCCAAAATCGAAAGTCCTTCGCTCGGTCGGAAAACTTCGGAAAAATTCGGAATTCCAAGTGAGCCACCCACTTTCCCAGGACAAGGAGACACGTTTTTACGAATTCAACGGATTTCGCGTTGACGCGCAGAATCGTCTGTTGCTCCGAAGCGGCGAAATCGTGCCGCTGACTGCAAAGGTTTTCGACATCCTTCTGGTATTGGTTAAGAACCGCGGACGCGTGCTTGATAAGAGAGAACTGATGGAAGCCGTCTGGCCGGATAGTTTTGTCGAGGTAGGGAATCTCACACGCAACATCTCGACACTGCGACGCGCCCTGGGCGAGAGCCCCACGGAACATCAACATATAGTTACGTTTCCTGGTCGCGGCTACTCTTTCGTTACCCCGGTCAGCGAGGTCGAGAGCCGGCCCCAGTTGTTCATCCGCGAGCGGATCCACGCGCAAATCTGACTCGCACTCTGATTGGTTGCCTGTCGCATCACCCGATGGTCGCTACGTCGTCTTCGCATCGGATCGAACTGGCTCGCCGCACATCTGGCGAATGAACCCGGACGGTACTAATCAACAGCAGCTTACGCATAGCGCCGGCGAAGATCGAGCATCGTTCTCGCCCGATGGACGTTGGATAGTCTATTCAATGAGAATTCTGTGCTCTGGCGAATTTCGAGTGATGGCGGAGAGCCGGTTCAAATCACTTACGAGAATATGACACACCCATCAGATCGTATTTACTCGTTCAACTACTCGCGCGATGGCAAGTTGCTCGCGTGCTCACGCGGCAGCGGCTACAGCGATGTCGTCATGCTCAGCAATTTCTGATAGGCTGCGAACGCTGACACGACAGGTAACTCAGGGAGCAAACACAATTCACAATGACAACTCAAAAAGGAT
>WNGF01011150.1_pt1 | contig 13764 bp, 5 predicted proteins | sample 5400641 | NCBI WGS metagenome assembly WNGF01 (sample SAMN13153371, study PRJNA577476) | soil metagenome | isolation source: 80 cm soil or saprolite under grassland replicate 2 | place: USA:California | collected 2016-06-15
CGCGTCGCCGCACACTTACGCTCCGTGGCGTTCACGCTCTCGTCGACCACGGATTCTTCGACGGTGGCGCCCTCGCACACGTGAGTCCCGCCAGAGCGCGATGCGCACGGCGGCGCATGAGCCCTGCGCCGAGCCTAGTTTAGCGCAACGGGCCGGCAGGGCTGCCCTCCCTGCCGGCTCGCCTGCGGCCGAGCGTCGGCTCATCTCGACGCGGCGGAACGCGCTTCCGCGAGCCGCTCGTCCAGCTTCCGAGCGAGATCGGGATCGAGGCTGCGGAGCCGCGCCACGATCACGCCGGCGCCGGCGAGATCGCCGTCGTCGATCGCGAGGCGTCCGCCGTGGTACCAGGCGTCCGCGTCGAGCGGATCGAGCCGGAGCGACTCCCGGAGCTCCGCCTTCGCCTCCGGGCGGCGCCCCCGCCGCTCGAGCATCAGGGCGAGCCCGAGGTGCGCGCGTGCGAGGCTCGGGTCGAGCGCGATGGCCCGGCGCTCCGCCGCCTCCGCCTCCGCCCAGTCTCCCCGGGAGGCGCGCAGGTCGGCCAGGAACGTGTGGGTGAGGGCGTCGCGGGGCTCGGTCGCGATCGCCGCCTCGTAGTAGGCCTCCGCCCGGCGCAGGTCGCCGAGCTGCTCGTAGGCCCGTCCCAGGTTGGCGTACGGCTTGGCCGAGCGCGGATCGAGCCGCAGCGCCTCCTCGAGCAGCGGGATGGCCTCGCGCGGCCGGTCGCGCTCCATGTAGCCGATGGCGAGGGCGAGGTGGATCCGCGGCTGGCGCGGAGCCAGGCGCAGGTTGTCCTCGAGGAAGGAGATCGGGTCGTTCCAGAGGGCGTTCCGGCGCAAGGTGAGCGCGCCGCAGGCGGCGAGGGCCGCGACCGTTGCCGCCGCCGCCGTCCGGCGCCATGGGATCCTCCTCAGCGCTTCGACCACGGCGATGGCGAACCCGAACATGGGCAGATAGAGGCGGTGCTCGAAGATCGGGTCCAGCGGAATGAAGCTCGACTCGACGCCGAGCGTGAGCAGGAACCAGGCGATCCCGAACGCGAGGCGCGGGTTCCGGCGCCGCATGCGAAAGGCGAGGAGCATGAGCGCGAGGAGGCCGGCTGCCGCGGCCGCGGTGGTGGGCGAGAGGATGGAGCGGACGATGGGATGGTCGTGGTCGAGCGCCTGGCCGACGGGCCAGACGAGGAGGCCCAGGTAGATCCAGAGCACCCCCAGCTCGGTCGCGAAGTAGGAGAGCGGGCCGGCTGGCTGCTGCGCGTGGACGAGCGTCGCGAGGGTGCCGCCGCGCAGCAAGGGGAGCGCCAGCTCGCGGATCCCGGCCGTGACGGAGAGCAGCACGAAGGGCGCCAGCTCGGCCAGCTCGCGCCGGCCGCCGCGACCCTTCGCGAGGAAGCTTCGCCCGAAGAGCCACATCGCCGCGGGCAGGACGACCGCGTTCTCCTTCGTCTGGATCGCTGCTGCGGCGAGGAGGACGGAGGTCCCGACCCAGGCGAGGTGGCGCAGCGACGAGAACCTTCCGCCGTCTTGCCGCGCCTCGCCCGCCTTCACCCAGCACAGGAGCGCGAGGAGGAAGAAGAGGGCGGACAGGCTGGCGAGACGCTGGACGACGTACGTCACCGCCTCGGTCTGGAGCGGGTGGGCGAGGAAGATCGCGGCTCCCGCGAAGGCGGCGAGCGCCGACCCGCGGAACACCCGCAGCAAGAGGTAGTACGCCGCGATCCCGGCGAGCAGGTGCACCGCGAGGTTGACGAGGTGGTAACCCGCCGGCTCCACCCCCCCGGCCCAGTAGTTCAGGGCGAAGGTGAAGGAGCCGAGGCCGCGGGGGGCGAGCACGCCTCGCAGGCTCGACGAGAGATCGCGGATCGCGGGCTGGTCGACGATCGCGCCGTAGTCGTCGAGGTACCACGGCACGCCGAAGGTGTTCGCGTAGAGCGCGGCGCCGAGAAGGGCCAGGAGCGTCACCGCGAGCCGATGCGAGGTCCGCATGTCCCGCGCGGATTCTACGGGCCGGAAGGCCCGCGTTTCCACTCGGGAGCCGGCGTGGTCATCCGCCCGGCGCCCGGATAACATGCGGGGCCGGAGGCAGAATGGGTCGGGCGCGCAAGCTGCTACTCGCCGCGATAGGCGTCTCGCTCGCCGCGAGCGCCGGCTATCTCGCGGCGGCGCGGCGAGGGCTCCTGCCCACCGAGCCGCGCTTGCTCGCGGCGCTCATGGCGTCGGTGCTCGTGCTCCTCCTCTGGGAGGGCGTGCTGACCGCGAGGGCGCTCGGGCGGACCTCGAAGCTCGCAGGCGCGGGCAAGCTGGCGCTGATCGCGGGGCTCCTCGCGATCGGTTCGGCGGGGTTCGCGAACTGGCTGTTCGGCCTTCAGGGATTCCTCGTCCTGACGGAGGGGGAGATCGTGCCGCTCTTCGGCGGCCGCCACCTTCAGGTGCTCGAAGCGGGACCGCTCGCCAATCTGGGGGAGATGGACGTCCTCATCGAGCTCGGCCGGGTCAAGCTCAGGCCGGGGTCGGGCGGCGGCTTCTTTCCGGAGGTTCACCTGCTGGTCGCCCGACAAGGCGAGAAGAGCAGGCCCCTCGAGCTTCGCCCGGACAACGTCGCGGCGAGCGGTTCGTTGAGGTTCCACCAGGGCGCGTTCGGCTTCTCGCCGCGGCTGGTCGTCCTCCAGGGTGAGCGGACGCTTCTCGACGAGAGCGTGCCGTTCACCACGCAGAAAGACGGTTCGGAGTTCGCCTTCGAGGGCGAGGCTCGGATCGAGAGCGAGGACCTGACGCTGAAGGGCGTCGTGAGCCTCGAGACCCTCGATGAGAGCATGAGAGGTCATCCGACCCTGGTGGTGGAGGTGTCGAAGGGCGGCCGGGCGATCGGGGGGGGAGAGCTCAAGATCGGCCACTTCGCCGACCTTTCCGATGGCTACCGCGTCGGCTTCGCCGGCCTGAAGAAGTGGGTAGAGGTCGATCTCTCGCGCCGCAACTATCGTCTTCCGGTGTTCGCGGGGGTGGCGCTCGCGCTGGCGGGAGCGCTGGCGTGGGGAGTCGGTGCGTGGCGCCAGCGGCGCGCGAGCCGCCGCTCCCGTCCGGCTCTGCCACGGTGACGTGCCTGATGCGTCGCACGCGAGTGAGCACCGGCGGCGACATCGAGACCGGTCGAGCGACCCCAATAGCGGGCGCTGCGACGGACGTGCTCGTCGTGGGCGCCGGGCTCGCCGGGCTGACGATCGCGCGGGAGCTGGCGCGAGCGGGACGCGCCGTCTCCGTCGTGGAGCGGAGCGGCGCGGTGGGGGGCCTCGCCCGCACGTTCCGGTACGGTGGGTTCTTCTTCGACGTGGGACCGCACCGGTTCCACACCGAGGACGCCGAGGTGGCCGGGCTCCTCGCCGGCGCGCTCGAAGGCGAGCTGCTCGAGATCCCGCGGGCGAGCGCGGTGCGCGCGTTCGGGAGGTATCACGCGTGGCCGCTTCGCCCCTCGGTCTTGGCGTCGCTGCCGCCGCGCCTCCTCCTCCGGTGCGGTCTCGAGCTCCTGCGGCGCGAGCGCCTCGCCGGCGACTCCTTCGAGGCGGAGGTGGTGAACCGGTACGGCCGCACGCTGTACGAGGAGTTCTTCGCCCCGTACACGCAGCGGTTCCTGTCCCTCCCGCCCGGCGAGGTCCACCGCGACTGGGCGAGGGCCGGCATGGACCGCGCCGTCATCGACCGGCGCTACCGCGCGGACGGGCTCTGGGCGCTCGCGCGGAGCACTTTCCTGCGCCGGAGCCCGGATACGCGGTTCCTGTACCCGAGCGCCGGGATCGGCACGCTCGCCGAGCGGCTCGCCGCGGGCGTCGCGGCCGCCGGCGGGCGCGTCCTCCTCGGCGCGGACGTGACGTCCCTCGAGGTGGCGGGCGACCGGATCCGGGCGGCGACCGCGGGCGGGGTGCGGATCGAGGTGGGCGGCGTCGTCTGGACCGGCGCGATCACCGGCGCGGCGCGGCTCTTGGGAGCCCCCGCCGGCGGGCTCGAGTTCGTCTCCACGATCCTCTACAACCTCGAGCTCGCGCGCCCGGCCCGGATCGCGCAGCAGCAGTGGGTCTACTTCGGCGGCGGCGAGGAGTTCGTGCGCGTGTCGGTGCCCGCCGCGTTCTCGGGCGCGGCGCTGCCGGCCGGCCGGGGGTCCCTCTGCGTCGAGTGCACCTGCCGCGAGGGCGACGGCCGCTGGCTCGGCGCGGAGGAGCGCCTCGGCAGCGTCGTCGACGACCTCGTGCGCGTCGGCGCCATCGCGAGCGGGCGCGAGGTCGTGGCGGCGCACGTCGAGCGGGTGCCGGACAGCTATCCCGTCTACGGGCTCGAGTACCCCGACGCGCTGCGCGGCTGCCTCGAGGCGCTGCGCCGGTATCCGAACCTGCTCCTCGCCGGGCGGTCCGGCCGGTTCTGGTACAACAACATGGACCACTCCATCGCCCAGGGGCTGCGGATCGCGCGCGGCATCGCCGCGCGCGAGGCGCTCGCGGACGTCGACGTGGGCGAGCGGGAGTTCTGGCGCGATCCCGGGCGGCCTTAGCGCGGCGGGCCCTCGAGCCGCGCGTCGGGGCGATAGAGCTCGACGAGGCCGCGCAGCGCGCCGACCTCCAGGCCGTGGCCGGTGGCGAGCGCCAAGAGCGGCACGGACACGACCACGACCAGGACGGCATACGCCCACAGCGCGACGCGAGCACGCGGGCCCTCTCCCCAGAGGCGCACCAGCAAGGCGGCGATCGCGACGAGGGCGAACGGCAGCACCGCGAGCGCCGAGTGGACCCAGATCGGGCGAGACGTGAGCAGGAAGGGAAGGTACGTGCCCAGGAACAGCGCCGCGACGAGGGCGTCCTCCGTGCGCCGCGCGCGCCAGGCGCGCCGCGCCACGAAGACGAGCGCGGGCAGCGCGGCAGGCCAGACGAGCGGGTTCGTGATCGCGACGACCGCCAGCGGGCCGTGCGGCCCCATCGTGAAGTCCGCGAACGCGACCGGCTGCACGAACCAGCGCCACGCCTCGTGCGGCAGCTCGAGATCCGCCTCCGTGAAACCGCCGTGGGTGCGGATCTCCGCGGCCATGAGGCGCTGGAGATCGACCCAGTCGAGCAGGTCGCGCCCCTGGAAGAACCAGGGCGTCCACGTGAGCAGGTAGACGGTGGCAGGCACGACGCCGAGGGCGGCGACCGCGAAGGCGAGCCGCGCCGCGCGGGCGGACGGAGGCTCGCCGCGCTCGCGGAGGTGAGCCGCGCCGATCCAGACGAGCATCACCGCAAGTGGAAACGCCACCGACCACTTCGAGGCGGCGCCGAGGCCGAAGGCGACCCCGGAAGCGACGAGCCAGCCGCCGCGCCGCGCGTCCGCGTAGCGCAGCGCCAGGAGGACGCCCGCCGCTCCGAAGAAGGCGGTGTAGACCTCCTGGACGGCCTGCCGGGAGTAGTCCACGTGGAGCGGATTGACCGCGAGGAGCGCCGCGGCGACGAGGCCGGCGCCGGGCCCGGCGAGGCGGCGCCCGAGCAGCCCGACGAGCGGGATCGTGAGCACGCCGAGGAGCAGGCTCGGCAGGACGAGCCCGAGCTTCGTGTCGCCCGCCGCCCGCGTCGACGTCCAGACGAGCAGGTCGCGAAGCCGCGGATGGTGCCACATCGTGGGACCGGGATGGCCATGCTCGACGAAGTTCGCGGCGCTGCGCCCCGCGGACCGATCGTCGCCGAGGGGCGGCTGATCGAGGAGCGCGCAGCCCCGGACGAGCAGCCCGGCGACGGCGATCGCCGCGAGCAGCGCGCCGAACGACGGGCGGCGGAGCGCCTCCGCGTCGATCAAGGGGCCACCCCGCCCGCGCCCGCGAGCTTCGCCGCGAACCGCCGCAGCGCGGCGGCGGCGAGGCCCGCCGGATCGTCCTCTGAGACGAAGTGCAGAAAGCGGCCGACGTGCACGACGACCCGGCCGCGGAGCCCGCGCTCGCGCCAGGCGTCGAGGACGGCCCCGTTGCGATGGACGAGCAGGACCTCGGCCGCGGCGATCGGGCGGCCGCGCCCGATGACCCGGCGCGACCGCCCGAGCAGATGGAGCGCGACACCGGCCAGGACCGCGACGATCGCGAGCGCGATCGCACGGCGCCAACGCGCCGAGGGAGTCGCCCCGGATCGAGGGGCTCGCACCGCGACCATCGGCCCATCTTCGCACGGGTGCCCCCTGCGCGAGGCCGCCGCTCGACCCGTCAGGGGTCGCGCCGGCCGGCCGCAAGGCTGGACCACGAACTGCGGCGAGACGATCACGTCGTCGGTGATCGTCTCGTCGCTCGGCGACAAGACCTCGCCGCTCGATCGCGGACGAAGTAGGGCGCGGTGCGCTCACCGGCGCATCTCCCGACGGGGAGGCTGCGATAAAGCGGCGCGGTTCCGTCGCTATCGGGAAACGCCACTGCGAGTGGTACCAAACGGCGCGGCCAAATGTCGCGCCATGCGGCGCTGAGACGCATGGCAATTGCGGCTTCGGCTGCGCGGGTTTGCTCATGCGCCTGCTAGACTAAGCCCCGCGTGGTCTTCTCGAGGGAGGGTGTCACGCAACGTGAACGGCATGCGGGTGCGTCGACACCGCGCGACGTGGCAGGGGGACGCGGACATCTTCGCGCAAGCTGGCGCTCGTCGCGGATCGGATCCGCGCGTGCGGCGCCGTGTCTCGTCTCGGACGTCCGTTCCAACCGCGGCGTTCTGCCCGCGGCGGGATGTTCATCGCCGCGGCCCCGTCCGGAGCATCGCCGTCGCATCGTAGGAGGAGAGACATGATGAGCGCGCACGTCACCCAGCTCCGGACGAAGATGCCGGCAGCCGCCTCGCGGCGCCGCGCGCTGCAGCGCCTGGCCGCCCTCGCGCTCGTCGCCGCGGCGGTCCTCGCGCCGGCGTCCGCTCAGGCGACGACCGTGACGCTCTACCCGACGAGCAACACGGTCACAGGGACGGTGACCGCGCCGACGAACGCCTACGCGACGCTGGACGCCGACGCGGCGGCGAGCGTGAGCCCGAACAGCTCGCTCCTGAGCCTCTCGGGCTTCGACGGGACGGACCGCGGGACGATCTCGGACGTGACCGCCTACGTGAGGTACAAGACCTCGGCGGCCCCCGTCGACGACACGTACCGGTTCGATACGTTCGACGCGGTGTCGGCGACCACGGTCTCGATCGTTGCGGCGGGGATCGTGAACCAGCCGTCGTACGTGGTGGCGTCGAAATCGCTTGGCGCGATCGGCTGGCCGGACGTCGCGGCGCTGGCGGTGAAGTGCCAGACGGCCAAGAGCGGTTCGGCGGACGCGTACGTGGTGAACGTGGAGGTGGCGTACGTCATCGTGACGTATGCTGCGGCGTCGGGGACGATCACGCTCGGCGACGGGCCGAATCCGGGCAACGTCTCGATCACGGCGGGACAGACGGGCGCGCTCGACGGGTTCAACCTCGTCGCGAGCCCGGTCGCGGCGGCGATCAGCTCGGTGACGGTGAGCATCGGAACCGGCGCCGCCGCGCTCTCGGGCCTGTCGATCTACAGCACCTCGAGCTGCACGGGGACGAGCTACGGCTCGATCGGTTCGGTGGCCCTGGGAGCGAATACGATCAACACCACCGGCTCCGGCCTCACCGCCGCCACCTCGCCGGGGACGACCCTCTATGTCTGCGCCACCGGCGCGACCGTGGCCTCGAGCACCACCGTCACGGGCACCGTCTCCGGCGTCTCCACGCCCGGCTACACCGTGACGGGGACCGATCTCAGCGGCGCGACGTCGTTCACGGTGACCCCTCCTGTGAGCATCCCCATCACGCTCGGCGACGGGCCGAACCCGGGCATCGTCTCGGTCGTGGCGGGGCAGCAGGGCGCGCTCGACGGGTTCAACCTCACGGCGAGCACGGGCTCGCCGGCGATCAGCTCGGTGACGGTGTACGTCGGAACCGGCGCCGCCGCGCTCTCGGGCCTGTCGATCTACAGCAACTCGAGCTGCACGCTCGGGACGAGCTACGGCTCGATCGGTTCGGTGGCCCCGGGAGCGAACACGATCAACACCACCGTCCCTGGCCTCACCGCCGCCACCTCGCCGGGGACGAACCTCTACGTCTGCGCCACCGGCGCGACCGTGGCCTCGAACACCCCCGTCACGGGCACCGTCTCCGGCTTTACCACGTCGAGCGGCGGTTACTCCGTCGGCGGTACCGATCCCTCCGGAGCGACGTCGTTCACGGTGGCGGCGAGCACCATCACGCTCGCCGACGGGACGAACCCGGGCACCGTCTCGATTGCGGCGGGGCAGCCGGGCGCGCTCGACGGCTTCAGCCTGGTGGCGAGCACGGGCTCGCCGACGATCAGCTCGGTGACGGTGAACATCGGAAGCGGCGCCGCCGCGCTCTCGGGCCTGTCCATCAACAGCGCTTCGAACTGTGGCGGGACGAGCTACGGCTCGATCGGTTCGGTCGTCGCAGGAGCGAACCTGATCGCCACGCCCACCCTCACGGCCACGACGACGGCGACGACCCGCTACGTGTGCACCACCGGTGGGACGGTGCAGTTCAGCACCACGGCGACGGGCACCGTCTCCGCCGTCGCCACGTCCACGCCCGGCTACACCGTGACGGGGACCGATGGGGGCGGCGCTACGTCGTTCACGGTGCTGGCGACGGCGGACACGACGACGGTGGGGGACGCGGCGAACCCGCCGAGCGGCACGATCGACCCCGGCGGCGTCGCGACCGCGGTGGACGCCTTCACGCTCAAGACGGGCATCTTCAACGACACGATCCAGTCGGTGACGGTGACGCTGGCGCCAAACGTGTGGCAGGGGATCGAGGCGGTGTCGATCCAGAACGTGGCGGCCTGCTCGGGTGGGACGACGTACGGGAGCGCCACGCCGGTCGGGACCACCGTGGGCATCGGGGTTTCGAATCTCGTGGCCTCGACTGCGATCAAGAACCTGTGGGTGTGCGTGAAGCCGAAGGCGCACGCGGCGATGCCGCTGCCGCCGGGCGGGACGTACGCGGTGACGGCGAACGTGACGGCCATCGCGTCCAGCAACGCGGCCGTCTACCAGGACACCTCGGCGAGCGCGACGGTCACGATCGACAACGCGTCGCCGGCGAACGTGAGGTGGGGCGCGGTGACGACCGGCTCGAACTCGGTGACGCTCAACTGGACGAACCCGGGCGACTCAGACTTCAACCAGGTGGTGGTGCTCAGGCTGCAAGGGGGACCGGTCGCTGACGTGCCGTCGGAGGGGCGCACCTATTCGCTCCCAACGGATGCCACTCCGTTCGGCGTCTCGCCTCCGGCCAGCAAGATCATCTACGTTGGAAGCGCGCAGACCTACGGCGACTCCGTCACGAACGGCGTGCCGTACTACTACGCGATCTTCGCGAAGGACTCGCACGGCAACTACGCGACCGGAACGTCGTTCGGCCCCGTCGTTCCCAGCGCGACCGGGACCGCCTTCTTTGCCGGCGACACGGCGGTGAACTCGACGAAGCCCGTCGTCGGGATCGTGAACCCCGGCAGCGGCTCGGTGGTGGCGGCGGGCCAGAGCTTCCGCGTTCAGGCGCGGGTGTTCAGCCCCGGTGGCGCCGCGATCAGCGCGGTCGCCGTGACGCACGACGGTAGCACCTGGCCGGACCCGCTGTACTGGGTGACGGCGTACGGCGGGAGCCCCTCGTCGGGTGTCTGGGGCGGCACGATCTCCATCCCGGCGACGGGCGGATACACGCTCGTCGTGCGCGCGACGAATGCCGGCGGCACGACGTACTCGCGCCCGGTCGGAATCTCGGTGAGGACGAACGGCGGCGACGGCACCCTGCTCGTGCGCGACAACGCGAGCCAGCTCTGCAGCGACTGCCATGCCATGGTGCCGCACAGCTCGGAGAAGACCGGGTCGCAGTACGGAAGCTGGAGCACGACCTGCCGCGACTGCCACACGCCGCACGGCACGACCAACATCAAGCTCGTCCCGAACGCGATCACGCCGCCCGCGATCGGCAGCACGAGCCCGCCGCCGAAGGCGGTCTACTTCACGCAGGACCTCAAGGGCAACCCGCGCTACCAGAACACCGGCGGCGGGCTGACCCACGACGTGAACCTCCCGTGCAAGAACTGCCACGCCCACGGGAACGGGTTCGCCCCGACGAACATGCAGTGCTGGAACTGCCACCTGTCGCCGACGGCCTGCGGGTCGACCTGCACGTACGACGTCGACGTGTGGACCTGGGGCGGCGGAACCGGGATAGCGCCCAAGATCGATCTCGGCGAGTGGACCACCTACGGCCATGGCCGCGCCACGAACTACCTGTCCGGGAACCCTCCCCCCACCGACGGCACGCGCCTGGGCTTCGACGCCATGGGCTCCGCGGTCCATGATCACGGCTGCTTCTACTGCCACTCGAGCTCGACCAGCCACGGCGACTCGACCAACTGGTTCCGGCTCAACGCCGACCTCTTCAACACGACCTTCGTGAAGCCCACCGGCGACGGCCAGAATTCCGTCTGCCTCGTCTGCCACGGCAAGACCGCCACCTGGAGCGCCACCGGCTACGACCCGGACGGCCCCGGCACCGCCTACGCGCTCGTGGCCGCGACGAAGAGGATCGGATTCGCGCACAACGCGGGAATGCAGAACGGCGGGGGCGTCTTCTGCTGGGATTGCCACGACCCGCACGGCGACAGGTCGGCGTCGAACGCCGACTTGTGGTCCATGATCCAGAGGCGCCCCGTGATGGCGAGCACGGGAGCGAGCGGCCAGCCCGTGACGCTCGCCCCTGCCGACGAGTTCCGCGGCAACCTCGGCGGCGATCCCAACCTGATCGACTTCCCGGACTACATCTACCCGCCGTCCGGGACCGCGACCGGCATCTGCCGGGTCTGCCACTCGACGGCGACGGCCCATGACAACGGGTCCACGTACGACAGCCACCCCGAGAACAACCCCGTCACGGGCCAGCTGCCCCGCGTCGGCGCCGGCCTGGCGCCAGGCGATCGCTGCACCTACTGCCACGTGCATTCGAGGGCGTGCAACGAGTGCCATGACGCGCCGCAGGCGGCGGGCCGCCACTCGCAGCACGACCAGGTCGGGTCGCTCCCGACCTCCTACACGGACGTGAGCTCCGCCGCGACCACGACTGGGACCATTACGCAGTACGGGTTCCGCTGCGCGAAGTGCCACCAGGGCACGCACCCGAAGGACACGCACTCCGGGACGATCGGGGATCCGTTCGTGTCGGACATGGCCTTCGACGCCGACGCGGACCCGCAGAACGGGCTGGGCACGTACGCGCGCGGCTCGACGGTGTACACGGTCCAGGGGATGGCGAACGGCGACTACGCGAACAAGTACTGGGGGTGGACCGACGGGACGTGCGCGAGCCTCTACTGTCACTCGAACGGCGCCCCCGTGGACGCAACCCTCGCGTACACGACCATCAAGTGGAACACCGGCCTCGCGACCAACTGCAGCTCTTGCCACGGCGCGAAGGACACCGCGACGACCACGATGTCGCGCGCGCACGCGAAGCACGTCAACTCGTCGGTGGGGAACTACGCGTACGGCTGCGAGCGGTGCCACTCCTCCGTCGTGACGGGCGCCTCGGCGTTCTCGACCTTCAGGGGCGGCGGCAAGGTCCTGCACGTGAACGGCACGAAGGACGTGGCGTTCGACGCCTCCGGCCCGAACAACTCGGGCGGGAGCTACAACAAGACCACCCTCAAGTGCTCGAGCACGTACTGCCACTCCGACGGGACGAAGGTGTCGCCGTCCTACGTCTCCACGTCCGACGCCTGGACCGCGCCATCACCTCTCCCCTGTACCTCGTGCCACCAGTCGGGGGCGACCCTCGTCACCGGCAAGCACTCGGCCCACCTCAACAACACGGGGGTCATCGGGACGAACTTCTTCTGCGCGAACTGCCATAACTCCGTCGTGGCGAACGGCAACTCGCCGATCTCCACCGCCGGGTACGCGCTTCACGTGAACGGAACGGCCAACGTGGCGTTCAGCGCGATCGGCACGTTCAGTGGAGGGACGTACGCGAGCCCGACGTGCAGCAGCATCTACTGCCACTCCTCCGGGCAGGCGACGCCGAGCTACACCTCGGTCGCCTGGAACGGCGCGATCGGCTGCAACGGCTGCCACGGCAAGAGCCGGACGTATGGCGATCCCGACTACGCCAACAGCGGAGCGGGCCAACCCGGCGCGAACAGCCACGCGAAGCACGTGAGCGCCGCGGCGGACTGCGCGACGTGCCACACCGGCACCACCACGAGCGGCACGGCGATCGTCCTCTCCTCGACGCTCCACATCGACGGCTCTCGCGAGGTGACGTGGGACGCGACGCGCCAGTCGGGGGGCGCGACCTACACGTCGGGCACGAAGACCTGCGGCTATACGGGCGGCTCGTGCCACGGCACCGCCGGGACGCCGCAGTGGGGCGCGGTGGTGACCTGCCTCAACTGCCATGGAACCACCGGCGCGGAGGTGGACGACTTCGGCGCGAGCTTCTGGAACAACGGGATCATGGCCACGATCAACACGAACGAGTGGACCTATTCCGGCCACGGTAAGACCACCGGCAATTACGAGATCGGCGGCGGCGTGGCCGGCTCCAATCCTCCCGCGAACTTCCCCCCGCCGATCGACGGCACCTCCGAGTGCCTCTACTGCCACGACTCGAGCGTGGGCCACGGCACCGGCACGAACCCGTACCGGCTCCGCAACATCGGCGGCGCCGACGGCCAGAACGGCAACTGCCTCGCCTGCCACAAGACCGGCAGCGCGGGCGTGACCCCGTCCGGGCAGACCATCAAGAACGGGACGATCAAGGCGGACACCGCCCACGACGGCACGAAGCACACGCTCCCGACGCAGGGCGGCAAGTTCTGCTGGGATTGCCACGACCCGCACGGCAGCCGGCCGTCGAACACGGACTCGAGCGGCAACAACATCGAGATGATCCGCAGGCAGGTCTTCGTCACCACCGACGGCACCATCGGCTACCCGGGGTCCGCGGCCAACATGCGCAGCGTCGAGTACTACAACAAGACCGCGATACAGGCGTCTCCTTCCCCGCTCGGGCGCATCGCGGAGACCAGCACGGTCCCCCCCGCGGCGCACAAGGGGATCTGCCAGGCGTGCCACGATCCCACCAGCCCGGCGCCGAACCCGGCGACCGCCTGGAGCGAGTACTGGGGGTACACCGGCTACGACGATCCGGACGGCGCCGGCGGCGTGGCCCCATATAACAGCGGCGCCGCGACCGCTCCGACCCACAAACCCACGAGCTACTGCATCGCGTGCCACAAGCACTCCGCCAAGTTCGTCGGCTCCGGCGGTGGCCCCGACTGCCTGAGCTCGGCCTGCCACGGCGCATCGCTGATGGGCACGCGCCGGCCGGTCGGCCCCGACTTCCTGAACGGGACGACGCCCAACTTCCGCTCGCACCACGTCGGAAACGGCGGCGCCTTCATGGGCGGCACCCTCTCGAACGCCGACTGCGCGGTCTGCCATGCGGAGGCGTTGGTGAGCGGGGGCGTAATCACCGACACCGATCCGATCTACCACGGGAACAAGAAGATCGACCTGCGCAACGTGGACAGCACGACCGCGGTGTTCACGTACGACAAGGACGCGGTGGCGGCGAGCGCCGGCGCGGCCGCCAACTGGAACAGCGGCAACGCCGTCTGGCGGACCGAGACCTCGACCCATCTCGACCCGTTCTGCATCAACTGCCATGACTCCGACGGCGCGTTGCAGATCGCGGCCTTCAAG
>WNGF01007033.1_pt1 | contig 13763 bp, 19 predicted proteins | sample 5400641 | NCBI WGS metagenome assembly WNGF01 (sample SAMN13153371, study PRJNA577476) | soil metagenome | isolation source: 80 cm soil or saprolite under grassland replicate 2 | place: USA:California | collected 2016-06-15
TCCACGACCGGCTGGGCGGCCGCGTCGAGCGTGTCGGTGACGGGTTGCGCGGTTGTCGCGGCGGCGCCCGTAACGTGACCCAGGGCGTCAACGGTCGGTTGGATCGCCGCAACGACGGCGTCACCGGCATCGGCCAACGAATCGGCTGCCGTACCGACCGCCGATGTAACTGCGTCGTGGGCATCGGTGACGTGGTCCGACAGAGCGGTACCGCTCAGGGACGAAGGATCGCTGTGCACGACTGAACTCGTCGGGAGGAGGGTCGACGGATCCGTTGCGGCGGAGAGGGCGTCGGTTGAATCGCTAACGGGCCCGAGGGCCGTCGTGTCCGACATGGGCGCAGACGACAGGTCTGTGCTGGAAGTCGTGTTGGTCAGGGCGCTAGTCGGGTCTGTTCCGCCGTCCGCGAGGGTGGCGCCGTCCGTGGGAGTCGGGAAGGTCGGCGCGGTCGACTGCACTGCGTCCGTCGCGACCGGCGTCGTTGCCGTCGACGGGTCGAGCGAGTCGGTTGGCGCGTTGGTGGAGTCGATGCTGTCGGCAGGTGCCGTCGTCGCCGTCGAGGGGTCGGTGGAGTCGGTTGGCGCGTTAGTGGAGTCGATGCTGTCGGTAGGTGCTGCCGTCGCCGTCGAGGGGTCGGTGGAGGCGGTCGGCGAGGCGGTGGAATCCACGCTGTCGGTCGGTGCTGTCGTCGTCACAGTGGACGTGTCGGCCGTTCCCGACGCCGGGAGGGACGTGGTGTCGGTCGTGTCTGGCGCAGTGGGGGTGCTGGTCACGGGCGCGGTCGTCTCGGCGGGCGCTGAGGTTGTGTCGGTGGTTGTTGCCGTCGTGCTCGGGACGGTGGCCGTCTCGGTCACCGTCGTGGTGTCGATCGGGTCGCCCACTGTTTCCCCCTTTTAAATCCTGCTGTGCCTATTTGCAATCTTTGTTACTTCTTTCCTACCGCTGAATGCCGTCCCGGTAACTGGGGTCGCTGCCCGTTCTACGTGGGGTCAATTCCTTAGGGAGATCACCTGAGGCCCGGCGGGATGAGGCGTATTTCCCCGTCCTTGGGGGTACAAGTGAGCTGATCCCAAGGGAGGGGAGCGGCAAAACTGTGGCGACGTCGGCGCAGCCGGCAGGCGTGATCCTGATCGCGGATGGGGACGCGTCGACTCGGAATCAGCTTGCGGGGGTGCTCGAGCGCGCGGGTTTCCACGCCGCGCAGGCGTCGACCGGTCACCAGGCGCTCGACCTCGTTCGGACTGCGCCGCTGACTGCCGCGGTCCTCGAGCCTTCGCTCGCCGGCATCTCGGGATACGAGATCTGCCGGGCGCTGCGAGATACGTTCGGAGACGCGATCCCGATCATCTTCGTATCCGCAAGCCGGACGGAATCGTACGACCGCGTCGCCGGCCTACTGCTCGGTGCGGACGACTATCTTCCGAAGCCCTTCGCGCCCGACGAGCTTCTGGCACGGGTGCGGCGGCTGGTCCAACGCGCCGGGCCCGTGTCGCCCGCGGTCGCGTCACGCTTGACGAAACGGGAGCTGGAGGTGCTCGGCCTGCTGGCGGATGGGCTGACCCAGCCCGAGATCGCCAAAACGCTAGTGATCAGCGAGAAGACGGTCGGGTCGCACATCGAGCGGATCCTCAGCAAGTTGGGCGTGCGTAGCCGGACACAGGCCGTCGCGCTCGCGTTTCGAGAGGAGCTTGTCCCGGTTTGAGGCGCCCGCCATCCGTTTCTCGTCTTCTCAGCGCCGAGCCCGATGCTCGGCGACTCGAGGCCTGCACCGAGAACGTGGCTCGTCCCGTCTCGAAAAGGAGGAGCTGAGGTGTCGAAGTTCGACCGAATCGCTGGCCGCACGTCGCAGGAAAGAGAAGCGGAAGTTGACGAGACGGCGCGTGAGTCCCATCTCGCTGATCCCCAGGCGGAATCGCCGGCGGCTTCACGACTCGCCGACTACACCGCGCAGGAAACCGGCCACGACGACGGGCCGCACGACGCTGCTCGACTTACGCCCAAGGAGGACGAGGCGGTCGAGGCGGTCGAGTTGGTCACGGACTACGGAAAGCTCGGCGAGCATGTGACATCCGTCCTCGAGGCCGCGAACGCGGCGGCAGCGAAGATCCGCGACGAGGCGCGCGCCGGCGCTGAGCGACTTGCCGAGCGCACGCGAAACGAGGCAACCGCGCTTCTGGAGAAGGCGGGTCAGGAGGCCGACAAGGTATCGCTTGAAACGGAGCATCTGCGCGCAGAGACCGAAAAGGAGGTCCGCGAGACGAGGCAGCGCGCGAACGACTATGCCGCCGAGAAGCGCCGGGAGGCCGAAGGTGAGGCCGCGGCGATCGTCGCGCGTGCAGAGCGTGAGGCGAGTGAGCACACGAACGCGGCGCAGGAGCGTGGCAGCGCGCTGGCGAGCAATGTCGCGCTGAGCGAGGAACGACTTCGGCAGCTCGTCGGCGGCCTGCGCGACCTGGCGGGCCGTCTCGAGGAGCTCGTGCAAGCGGAGCCTCCGAGTGAGGACTCGCCCAATGTGCCTCCAGACGAGGCGTCGCTGGAGGAGTCGTTGCGACCGTCCGACGTAGCGACGCGCTCTCCGCAGTCGCAGCCGTAGTCGGAGCCGATGCGCTGCGCGAAGTGAAGGGAGCTGAGAATAGCCGCGACTAGGTCGTATCCATGCTCGACGGTCGGTCGCGAGCCGCGGGTCAATGAGTTCGTCGACACCCGACGACGCCGCTCTCGTGGCCTACGACCCGAACGCCGCGTGGACGTAGTTCGCCGCGCGGGGCGGCGACCTTAGGATGACGGCATGACCCGTTACCTTCACACGATGTATCGCATCGCGGATCCCGAGAAGAGCCGCGCGTTCTACGAGGCGCTCGGGTTCGAGTCGCGCAGGGAGCTCCCGATCGTCCGCGACGGGGAGCTGGAGGCGACGAATTACTTCTTCGGCGTGCCCGGCCAGGACGAGGAGCTCGAGCTCACGTTCAACCACGACGGGCGGACATATGAGCTGGGAACGGCCTACGGCCACATCGCGCTCGCGGTGGACGATCTCGACGAGACGCTCACCCGCCTCAAGGAACAGGGGATCGAGCCCGAGCGGGAGCCCTACCGCGTGCGCGAAGGCGGCTCGCGGCTCTGCTTTGTCAGAGATCCTGACCAGTACCGCATCGAGCTGATCGACCGCTCCGGAAAGTAGGCAGCAGATGGGGGAGAGCCCGGTTCGCGAGCTGAGGCTCGCGCTGACCGTGGAGGATTACGACCGTGCGCTCGCGTTCTATCGCGACGTCCTCGGGTTACCCGACGTCCACTCATGGGAGGAGGCGAGCGGGAGCGGCGCGATCCTCGACGCGGGGCGAGCGACGCTCGAGCTGCTCTCGGTCTCTCAGGCCGAGCTCGTCGACCGCGTCGAGGTCGGCGAACGCGTTGCCGGCGCGGTTCGCATCGCGCTCGAGGTAGCGGATTCGGTCGAGACGGCTCGCGCACTCGTTGCCGGAGGCGCTGAACGGCTCGCGGATCCCGTGGTCACGCCGTGGTCGCATCGGAACGTGCGCGTGCGCGCACCCGACGGGATGCAGCTGACGCTCTTCAGCGTGCTCGACGACACCGGGGCCCTGACGCGTTACACATTTGCACCAGAGGCGTGACACATACGTCACGTCTGTCGCGCTACGTTGTCTGTCATGGCGACACGAAACGCATCTCGCACGAAGGTGAGCTCAACCCCCTGGGGAGCGGCCCGGACGGTCGAGCAGCTGACGCTGCCGCAGCGCGCCGGCGAGAAGCGTTTCGCTTCGGTCCTGCAATTGCTGGAGACCGACAGCGGCGAACGTCTCGTCCGGTTTGCGTACACAACGGGCGGTGTGGCGCGGCGCGGGCCGGTGACGTTCCGCCTCCGCGACCTCAAGCGACTCCGTGCAGCACTCGCCGAGCATCCGGCCCTGGCCGAGGCTCTGCTGGGAGGCGAGGCTTAGAGGTCCTAACTGAATGAGGTCTCCAGTCTGCGCCAGCAGATGAGGCAGCAGGCGAGGGCGAGGAAGCTCTCGTGGATGTCGTCGCGACGGTCGGTGCGTAGGAGCAAGCGGCGACGGTTGTGGAGCCACGCGAAGGTCCGTTCGACGACCCAGCGGTCGCGGCCGAGGCCGGATCCGTGTCCGCTTTGCCTGCGTGCGATCGCCGGCGTGATGCCGAGTTTTGAGACCAGGCGGCGGTACTTGTCGTGGTCGTAGCCGCGGTCGGCCAATAGCTGCTCGGGTCGCCTGCGTGGTCGACCGGGACGCCCGCGAACGGGCGGCACCCGCTCGAGCAGCTCGAGCAGCTGGGTGACGTCGTTGCGGTTCGCAGCGGTGAGCGTCCAGGCGAGCGGGACACCGCCGGCGTCTACGAGCAGGTGGTGTTTGCTGCCTGCCCGGCCGCGGTCAACCGGGCTCGGTCCTGTCTTGGAGCCCCCTTTTTCGCCTGCAGGTAGCTGGAGTCGGCGATCGCACGCGACCACTCGAGCTGATCGGCTGCACGCAACTCCGCAAGCAGCACCTCGTGCAGCCGCTCCCAGACACCCGCTTGCTGCCAGGCGCGAAGGCGACGCCACGCTGTCATCCCGCAGCCGAAGCCAAGCTCCTGCGGCAGATGCTCCCAACCGATCCCCGTGTGCAGCACAAACAAGATCCCCTGCAAAGCCAGCCGATCGTCCAGCGGCCTGCGACCCGGATAGCGAAAACGCGCGGCTTCTTCGGCAGCAGCGGCTCGAGCCGCTCCCACAAGCCATCCGACACCTCCCACGGCTTCGCTCGCATCGGCATCCCCTCCCAACCTTGACGACGGATGCCGACGGACTTCGCTAACGCGACGCGGGTCCCTTCATTCAGTTAGAGCTTCTTAGACGGCGGCCAGGGCGCGCTCGCGGGCAGATTCGACGAGCGACGAGAGAATGAGCGCCCCGTCGGCCGATCCGAGCAGCGGATCGACGGCGTGCTCGGGATGGGGCATGAGACCCATCACGTTTCCGCGTTCGTTGACCACGCCCGCGACGTCATTTCGAGAACCGTTGACCGGCTCCGCGTAGCGCAGCACGATCTGGCGGCGAGCCTCGAGCTCTGCATACAGGACGTCGTCGGCGTACCAGCAGCCCTCGCCGTGCTTGACGGGGATCGTGAGCTCCTCTCCCTCGGAACACCGCAACGTGAAGGGCGTATCCGTGCGCTCGACGACAAGCGGCGTGTCCCGGCACACAAACGACAGCGACTCGTTCCGGCGCAGCACGCCCGGTAGGAGACCGGCCTCGCAGAGGATCTGGAAGCCGTTGCAGATCCCGAGCACGAGGCCGCCCCCGGCTGCGAATTCCGTCACGGCCGCCATTGCGGGCGCAAACCGTGCGATGGCGCCGCAGCGCAGGTAGTCGCCGTAGGAGAAGCCGCCGGGGAGGACGACGGCATCGAGATCCGGCAACTCGGTCTCTGTGTGCCAGACGAAGACCGCCTCTGCGTCGAGCGCGGCGAGCGCCCAGAGCGCGTCGCGGTCGTCGCACGCTCCCGGAAACTGGAGGACGCCTATCCGTGGCTGGGGACTGCTCACGCCTGCGTCTCCGCGAGCTCGATCTCGTAGCTCTCGATTAGCGGGTTCGCAAGGAGTTGTTCGCACATGCGTTCGAGGTGCGCGCGCGCCTGTTCCTTGTCGTAGTCGCCGAGGTCAAGATCGATCACGCGACCGACCCGTGCCTCGCTGACGGGAAAACCCAGGTGCTGCAGCGAATCGGTCACCGCCTGTCCCTGCGGATCGAGGATTCCCTGTTTCGGACGCACCAGGACTGTCGCCTTCATCGGAGCACCACCTCCGGGTCGGAGACGTAGTCGTCGAAGTGGATTCCCGTCAGCCGCTCGAAGGCCTCGACGTAACGCGCCCGCGTCCCCGCGACCACGGCCTCCGGAAGCTCGGGCCCGGGATAGCTTTTGTCCCAGCCGAGTGACTCGCAGTAGTCGCGCGCGAACTGCTTGTCGAAGGAGGGCTGGGCGGCGCCCGGTTGATACTGGTCGGCAGGCCAGAAGCGAGAAGAGTCGGGCGTGAGCGCCTCGTCGGCGAGGAGGAGGTGTCCGTTCTCGTCCAGGCCGAACTCGAACTTCGTGTCCGCGATGAGGATCCCGCGCTGCCGCGCGTGCTCGCCTGCAAAGCGGTAGAGCGCGATCGAGATGCGCTCGACCTCCTCGAGCCGGTCGGTTCCGATGAGCTCCGCGGCGCGCTCTCGGTCGACGTTCTCGTCGTGTCCGGTCGCGGCCTTCGTCGAGGGCGTGAAGATCGGCTCCGGCAGCTCGGCAGATTCGGTCAATCCGGCGGGAAGGACGTGTCCGCAGACCGCGCCTGTCGCGTTGTAGTCCTTCCACCCGGAACCCGAGAGGTACCCGCGCACGACGCACTCGAGCGGCAGCATCTCGAGCCTGCGGCACTCGGTCGAACGAGCGCCGGATCGCAGCTCGACCAGGTGATTCGCGCAAATGTCCTGCGTGCGGGCGAACCAGAACGCGGACAGCCCCGTGAGCACGCGTCCCTTGTCGGGGATCTCGGTGGGGAGCACGACGTCGAACGTCGAGATTCGGTCGCTGGCAACGAGCAGCAGCCGTTCGTCGTCGAGCGCGTAGAGCTCGCGAACTTTTCCGCTGCCGACGTGGAGCGCGGCCTCAGGCATGGACGGGTTCCTCCTTTTTGACGAGGGCGTGCAGGCGGTCGAAGACGGCGTCGACGTGACGAACAGTCGCATCGAGGTCGAACACCGCCTCGAGATCGACCCGACCGCGGATCTCGGGATCGCTGCGAACGAGCTCTCGGAAGTCGGTCTCCTCCTCCCAGGCGCGCATCGCGTGACCCTGGACGCGTCGATAGGCCTCGTCGCGCGAAAGGCCTGCGTCGACGAGCGCAAGGAGGAGGCGATGGCTGAAGACGAGGCCGTGGCTGGTCTCGAGGTTGCGACGCATCCGCTCCGGGTGGACGACGAGGCCCTCGACGATCCAGCGGAAACGATCCAGCATGTAGTCGAGCGCGAGGAAGGCGTCCGGGACCACGACGCGTTCCGCGGAAGACTGCGAGATGTCGCGCTCGTGCCAGAGCGGGACGTTCTCGAGCCCGACGAGCGCGGCGGCGCGGACGACGCGCGCGAGACCGCAGATCCGCTCGGCGACCTTCGGGTTTCGCTTGTGCGGCATCGCCGACGAGCCCTTCATCCTTTTGCCGAACGGCTCCTCGACCTCCCGCACCTCGGTGCGGGCGAGATGCCTGATCTCGGTGGCAAAGCGCTCGAGCGAGGTCGCCGTCAGGGCGAGCGCACACAGGAGCTCCGCGTGGCGGTCTCGGGCGATCACCTGCGTCGAGAGCGGGTCGGGCTCGAGGCCGAGGCGCTCACAGGCGATCCGCTCGACCTCCGGTTCGACCTGTGCATATGTCCCGACCGTCCCCGACAGCTGGCCGACCCGGTTCGTCTCGAGTGCCCGCGCCACGCGGGTGCGGGCGCGGCCGAGCTCGAACGCCCACCCGGCGAGCTTCCAGCCGAATGTCGTGGGCTCGGCGTGAACGCCGTGCGACCGGCCGATGCAGATCGTCCGGCGGTGCTCGTCGGCGCGAGCCGCGACCGCGGGCAGCGCACGATCGATCCCCTCGAGGACGAGTCGTCCGGCGTCCTGGATCTGGAGCGCGAGCGCGGTGTCGACAACATCGGAGGACGTCAGCCCGTAGTGCAGCCAGCGCCCCTCTGGGCCGAGCTGCTCGGCGACCGCGTCGACGAAGGCCGCCGTGTCGTGATCCGTCACCCGCTCGATCTCGGCCACTCGTTCGGTGGAAGGCTGAGCAGCGACGGCGCGAATCTTCGCGACGTCCTCCGCCGGGATCGTGCCGACTTCGGCCCAGCCGTCGAGCGCAGCGAGCTCGACCTCGAGCCACCGCGCGAGCTTGCTCTCCTCCGACCAGATCCTGGCCATGGCCGGGCGGGAGTAGCGCAGGATCACTGGTTCGATTCTAGAGAGGGGTCAGGCCGACGGCCCGAGGATTCGCGCCGCGAGGACCGCCGCGTTCTTCGCGTTGTCGACGCCGACGCACGCGACCGGCACACCGGGCGGCATCTGCGTGATCGAGAGCAGTGCGTCGAGGCCGTCCAGGACGCTCAGGGAAGAGCGCAGCGGCACGCCGATCACCGGCAGGTCCGTGTGCGCGGCGAGCACACCCGGCAGCGCCGCGGCGAGGCCTGCGCCGGCGATGAGCACCCGGAGGCCACGCTCGCGAGCGGTCCGCCCGTACTCCGCCACCGAGTCTGGCTGCCGGTGGGCGGAGCGAACCTCGAACTCGTGCGCGATCCCCCGGGCCTCGAGCTCGTCGAGGGCGGGCTGCATGCGTTCTCGGTCCGACTCCGAGCCGACGACGATTCCGACGAGCGGGCTAGACATGCGTGACGGCTGCGATGTCCTTTCGGTAGCGCATGCCCGGAAACGTGATCCGCTCGCAGGCCCCGTACGCCCGCTCGCGAGCGTCGGCGACCGTCTCTCCGGTCGCGGTCACGTTCAGGATCCTGCCGCCGTTCGTCACGAGCCGATCTCCCTGGAGCGCGGTTCCGGCGTGGAAGACGAGTGCGCCTGTCTCACTGGCGTCGTCGATCCCCTCGATGGGCGAGCCGACGTCGCCGCTCGCGGGGTAACCCGGCGCAGCGAGGACGATGGTGACCGCGGCCGCGTCCGAGACCTTGAGCTCGATCCGCGACAGATCGCCCGCCGCCGCTGCCACGAGGGCGCCGAGCAGGTCGTCCTCGAGGCGCGGCAGCAGCGACTGCGTCTCCGGATCTCCGAAACGGCAGTTGAACTCGAGTACCCGCGGTCCATCGTCGGTGAGCATCAAGCCCGCAAAGAGGACGCCGATGAACGGCGCGCCGCGCGCGGCCAGCTCGTCGAGCACCGGGCGATGGATCGTGTCGAGCAAGTCCTCGATCTCGGCCGAATCGAAGCCGGCCACCGGTGAGTACGACCCCATGCCGCCGGTGTTGGGCCCCGTGTCTCCCTCCTCGACACGCTTGAAATCCTGGACCGCGGGCAGGGCCAGTGCCCGCACGCCGTCACAGACAGCCAAGACCGAGAGCTCCTCGCCCTCGAGAAGCTCCTCGATCACGATCGCGTCCCCGAACGCATTCGCGGCGGTCAGCGCGACATCCAGTTCCTCCGGCGTGCGACAGACGAAGACGCCCTTTCCGGCCGCGAGACCGTCGGCCTTGATCACGCAGGGAGGGCGTGCGATCGACAGCGTCTCGGCTGTCGGAACGCCCGCGGTGCGCATCACCTCTTTCGCGAACGACTTCGATCCTTCGATCCGCGCGGCAGCGGCGCCCGGGCCGAAGACAGCGACACCGGAGTGGCGCAGCTCGTCCGCGACACCGGCGACGAGGGGAGCTTCGGGGCCAACGATCACCAGATCCGCCTCGAGCGACCCCGCGAGCGCCAGGAGACCCTCGCCGTCCTCGGCGCGCACCGGATGACAGCGACCGAGTGCGGCGATACCCGGGTTGCCAGGCGCCGCGTGGAGCTCCTCGAGATACGGCGCCTGGCTGAGCTTCCAGGCGAGCGCGTGCTCGCGTCCGCCTGAGCCGACCAGGAGCACCTTCACACGAGGACTCTAGCGAGCGCTCTGGACGGGTTTGAAAGCCGGCGCGACGGCGAAGGAAGGAGACGATGCAGGAGCCCGGACTCGATCGTCACGAGTGGGAAAGCCAGTGGCAGGCGCTCGAGGAGCAGCTTGCCGACTCGCCTGCGGAGGCGCTGTCCGACCTCGACCAGCTTGTCGAGCAGATGCTCGAGGAGCGCGGCTATGCGCTCGACGATCCCGTGGCTCGCGAGGGCGACGACCGCGAGGTCGTGGACGAGTTCCTCGCAGCGCGCGAGATCACGCGGCTGGTCGAGTCCGAGTCAGACGGCGTGTCGCCCGGGGACGTCGCCGCCGCCGTCAACGGCTACCAGTCGGTCTACCAGTACCTGATCGCCGAGCGCAGCACCCCGTAGCCGCCGTCGCCGTCCAGCTTCGGCGCGCAATCGTCACCCACGGGTGCGCTTTGCTCGGGTACCGTCGATCGCGAGGGTGGTGGGCGGTTCGCCCCACCCGGGTGGGGGGTGTGGCGGAAGGGGCTAGGCTGAGCGGCGATGGCGCGGGACGAGGCCGCACTCGAGGTGCCGCCCTACGCGGTGGCGACGGCCTCCGTGCTGCGACTGCCGGCCGGTCGCTCCGAATCGGATCGGCTCGCCGTCGAGGAGCCGCTCGAGATCCGCATCGGCGGAGACCCAATCGCGGTCACGATGCGGACGCCCGGCCACGACGAGGAGCTCGCGCTCGGCTTCTGCCTCTCCGAAGGAATTCCGGCGCGCGCCGCGCAGGTGCCTGACGACCTTGCGGCCAACACCGTCGAGGTCGAGGTCGGACACGGCTTCGACGCCCAGGCCGTGCGGCGGAACTTCTATACGTCCTCCTCGTGCGGCGTCTGCGGCAAGGGCGCCCTCGCCGCCGTCGCCTTCGAGGCGCCGAAGGTCGACAGTGACCTGCGCATCTCGCTTGCACGCGTGGCCACGCTGCCGGAGGGCCTGCGCGACGGGCAGGCGACGTTCGAGTGCTGCCGCTGACTGCGAGCATTCTCTGCGTGAGCGGGCGCCTGTCGTTCGAGCTGGTGCAGAAAGCAGCGGTCGCCGGCTGCCCGATTCTCGTCGCCGTCGGCGCGCCGTCGAGTCTCGCCGTCGGGCTCGCCCAGGATCGTGGCATCACGCTCTGCGGTTTCGTCCGCGACGGTAGCGCGAACGTCTACACGGAGCCGTGGCGGCTGGAGGCCTGACCGGGATCCTGCTCGTCGGTGGATCGAACCGCCGGTTCGGATCACCGAAGCCACTCGCGGAGCTCAACGGGGAGACGCTCGCCGCGCGCGCGTGGCGGACCCTTTCCGAGCTCTGCGATGAACGCGTCGCAGTGGGAAAGGCCGAGGACGGGCTGCCGTTGCCGTTCGACGTTCTCGACGACGGGAGCGACGTGCGCGCTCCTCTCGCGGGGCTCGTCGCGGGACTGCGTGCAGCACGTCACGACGTGAGCGTCGTCGTCCCGGTCGACACACCGGGCGTCCGCGACGCGCATTTGCAGGAGCTCGCCGACCACTGCCGCGACGCGGCCGTCCCGCAGACCGGTCCGCTGCCCGGGGCCTACCGCCGCTCGGCACTGGCTGTGCTGGAGAGGCGACTCGCGGCGCGCGAGCTCGCCCTGCGCGACGCGCTCGCAGAGCTCGAGGTGAAGGTCGTCGAGCTTCCGCCGGCAGCGCTCGTCAACGTCAACGCGCCAGGAGATCTCGCCGCGCTGGAGCGTCGTATCGTCCCGTTCGCGCCCGAGCACGCGGACGGCTTCCGCTCGCTCGTCTCCGACACGCTGCGCGAGTTTGGCTTCGAGCCGGATCCGGTGATCGATCCCGACCTGGACGATCCGGCCCGCACCTACGCCGCGCTCTGGGTCGCGGTCGAGGGAGGCAATGTCGTCGGCTCCGTCGCGCTGCGTGATCTCGGCGACGGCGAGCTGGAGCTCAAACGGATGTATCTGCGGCCTGCCTGCCGGGGTCGCGGAGCCGGACGCCGCCTGCTCGCGACCGCGCTCGGTTGGGCGCGCGCAGGCGGCGCGCACAGGATTCGCCTTGACACGACCGAGCAGATGGAGGCGGCGCGTCATCTCTACGAGGTGCACGGGTTTCGCCGCCTTCCCGGTGAGGTGCCGCGCCAGGGACAGCGGCGATTCCTGTACGCGCTCGACCTGGAACGCGAATGACGTTTCAGGCGTCAGCCGCGATCTACGATCGCCACGTCGGCCGCTATTCACCGCAGCTGTCGGCGGCTCTAATCGAGGCGGCGGGAATCGACCGCCGCGACCGCGTGCTCGACGTCGGCTGCGGCCCCGGCGGCCTGACGCGGGCGCTGGCCGAGCTCGTGGGACCGGAGAGCGTGGCCGCGGTTGACCCGTCCGAGCCGTTTGTCGACGCATGCCGAGAACGGGTTCCGGGTGCCGACGTCCGGCTCGCCGCGGCCGAAAAGCTTCCCTTCCCCGACGACCGGTTCGACGCCGTCCTCTCGCAGCTGGTCGTGAACTTCCTCTCCGACCCGCAGGCCGGCCTGCGCGAGATGAGCCGCGTTGCTCGTCCCAACGGCGTCGTCGTCGGCTGCGTCTGGACTACGCGGAGGGGATGACGACGCTGCGTGCCTTCTGGGACGCGGCGGTCGAGATCGACCCGTCCGCACCGGACGAAGGACGGACGATGCGGTTCTGCAGACCCGACGAGCTGCGTGCCCTCTGGGAATCAACGTTCGACGAGGTCGACGTCGGCGAGCTCCTCGTGGAGGCGACCTACGCCGACTTCGACGACTACTGGTTCCCGTTCCCGCACGGCATTGCGCCGTCGGGGGCGTTCTGCGGTCGACGGAGCGCCGGGCCGCGCTCCGCGAAGCGTGCTTCCGCCACCTCGGCTCGCCGACAGAGGGCTTCACCCTGACCGCCCGCGCCTGGTTCGCGCGCGGGAGTACCTAGCGAAGCGAGACGACGCGCTCTCGCTCGGCCCCGGTGCCGACGAGCGAGATCTCGACGCCGAGTGCCTGCTCGACGAAGTCGGCATACGCGCGGGCCGCATCCGGCAGGCCGTCAGTGAGCGGCTCCTCCCAGCCGGCGAGCGTCTCGTACACCGGGCGGCAGTGATGGAAGTCGCTCTGGTGCGCGGGGAACTCGGCTGTCTCCGTGCCGTCGCGCAGGCGGTACGCGACGCAGACGGGCAGCTCCGCGAAGTGCGAGAGGACGTCGAGCTTCGTCAGCGCAAGCGATGTGATCCCGTTGAGCCGGACGGCGTAACGCAGGGCCACGAGGTCCAGCCAGCCGCAGCGCCGCACCCGGCCGGTAACGGTGCCGAACTCGCCCCCGAGGTCGCGGACACGCTCTTGGTCGGGCCCCTGGATCTCCGTCGGGAACGGCCCCTCGCCGACGCGTGTCACGTATGCCTTCGCAACTCCGAGCACCTGATCGATCCGATTCGGGCCGATCCCGACACCGGTGGCCGCATTCGCAGCGACCGTGCTCGAGGAGGTCACGAACGGGTAAGTGCCGTGGTCGAGGTCGAGCAGCGTGCCCTGACCGCCCTCGAGGAGCACGTCGCGCCCGTCGCGCAGGGCGCGGTCGACGAGCAGGGAGGTGTCCGAGACGTACGCGCGCATCCGCTGCGCATGTCCTTCCAGCGTGTCGGCGAGCTCCTCGAGCTCTAGTGGCTGCTCCCCGTAGACACGTTCGAGCCAGAGATTCTTCTCGGCGAGCGCGACCTCGATCTTCTGGCGCAGGATCTTCGCGTCGAGCAGATCCTGGACACGGATCCCCAGCCGCATCGCCTTGTCGGCGTAGCACGGCCCGATCCCGCGCCGGGTCGTTCCGATCTGGAGCTCGCCGAGACGGCGCTCCGACGCGCGGTCGATCGCGACGTGCCAGGGCATGATCAGATGCGCTTCGCCCGAGACGTGCACGTCTGCCGTCGAATGGCCCCGCCCCTCGAGCTCGTCCACCTCGGCGAGAAAGACCTCGGGGTCGACGACGCAGCCGGCACCGATGACGCAGGTCTTCCCGCGCAGGACGCCGCTCGGGATCTGGCGGATCTTGTACGTCTCGCCGTCGACGACGATGGTGTGCCCCGCGTTGGGCCCGCCCTGGTAGCGGCAGACGAGGTCGGAGTCCAGAGCCAGCAGGTCGACGATCTTCCCCTTGCCTTCGTCACCCCA
>WNGF01010961.1_pt1 | contig 13760 bp, 12 predicted proteins | sample 5400641 | NCBI WGS metagenome assembly WNGF01 (sample SAMN13153371, study PRJNA577476) | soil metagenome | isolation source: 80 cm soil or saprolite under grassland replicate 2 | place: USA:California | collected 2016-06-15
CGCCGGCGGCTCGATGAGCTCGGGCGGCTGGCCGGGGATCGTCGGGAGGCGGCTCGTCCTGATCGCTTCGTCCTCGAGTCGAGGCAACGCCGTCAGGAGTGCCTGTGTGTACGGATGCTCGGGCTGCGCGAAGAGCTCGTGAGCGGGGGCGTGCTCCACGATCTGGCCGGCGTACATCACGGCGACCTCGTCGGCCGTCTCCGCCACCACGCCCATGTCGTGCGTGATGATGATCATCGCCATCTCGTGCTCGCGCTTGAGCTCGTCGAGCAGGTCGAGGATCTGCGCCTGAATGGTCACGTCGAGCGCGGTTGTGGGCTCGTCCGCGATCAGGAGCTGCGGGTTGCACGCAATTGCGAGCGCGATCATCACCCGCTGGCGCATCCCGCCCGAGAAGTGATGCGGGTATTCCCCGAGACGCCGTTCAGCGCCGGGAATCCTCACCTCGTCGAGCAGCTCTGTCGCGCGTCGCTGCGCCTCCTTCTTCGCCAGCGGCAGGTGGCGTCGCAGCGTCTCGACGAGCTGCGCACCGATCGTGAAGGCGGGATTGAGGGACGTCAGCGGGTCCTGAAAGACCATTCCGATCGCACGGCCGCGGATCTCGCGGAGACTGCGTTCGGGAAGGCCGACGAACTCGCGGCCGTCGAAGCGGATGCTCCCGCTCACGACGCGCGCGCGACTCGACGGGAGCAGCCCGATGATCGAGAGCGCCGTGACGGTCTTGCCGCAGCCGGACTCGCCGACGAGGCCGAGCGTTCGAGCGCGGTCGACCGAGAAGCTGACTCCATCGACGGCATGGACGACACCGGCGCGGGTCGAGAAGTACGTGCGAAGGTTGTCGACGTCGAGCAGCGCCACCAGACCGGGCGACCGTAGCCGAAGCGGTTACACTTCGCGGCCGCAGAACGTCGAACGTGACGTCCGTGCATGATCGGCAGCCCATTCCCGCGTAGGAGGATTCGCATGGAGGGAATGATCTCGCGCGAGGGGCGCCGCCGGCGTCTCCGCACGATCGCAGCGGGGGCAGCGGTCGCCGTCGTTGCTGCATCCGTATTCGCCGTCGTGGACGCATCCGGAGCGTCGAGCGCGGCGCCGACGAGCGCGCTGCTCGTGAGTCGTGGCACCGATCCGGAGTCGTTGGATCCTGCCCAGGAGGTGACGACCGGCGGCGGGCTCGAGACGTTCGTCGCTTCGTACGAGCGCCTCTTCAACCTCACGCCGTCCGGGAAGATCCTGCCCGGCCTGGCGACGAGCTGGTCGGTGTCGAAGGACGGCAAGGTCTACACGGTCAAGCTCCGCAAGGGCGTGACATTCCACGACGGTTCGCCCTTCGACGCCGCGTCGGTCCGGTACACGTGGCGGCGAATCGTGGCACTGAAGAGCGCCGCCGTGCAGTACTGGACCGCCGTCAAGAACGTCGTGCCGGTCGGGAAGTACGTCGTGAAGTTCCAGCTGAAGACCGTGTCGCCGATCTTCATCCCGAACCTCGCGGGCCAGCGCGGCGTCTACATGGGGCCGAGCGCAGCCTGCGTCAAGGCGCACGCGACGACCGGCGACCCGTGGGCCGGCAAGTACTTCACCGACCACGAGTGCGGCACGGGCCCGTACGAGCTGGTCTCGTGGCAGCACAATCAGCAGCTCGAGTTCAAGGCGTATCCGAAGTACTGGGGCGGCTGGAAGAGCCACCACGTGACGCAGATCATCGAGAAGATCGTGTCCCAGCCGAGCAGTGCGAGGCTGATGCTGGAGCACGGCGATCTCGACCTCGCCGCCGACGCCCTCCCGACGGACGTGACGCTCGCCTTGAAGAAGGAGAGCGGGATCAAGGTCGTCGTCTCGCCGACGACGACGCTCGACCAGTTCACCTTCAACCTGGCGAAGAAGCCCACGAGCGACGTCCGCGTTCGCCGGGCCCTCGCGCTGCTCTTCGACTACAAGGCGGCGATCACGCAGGCCTACCACGGCTACGCGCGCCGCGTCTACGGGGCGATCCCGTCGACGGTCTGGCCGGCCCTCCCGAAGACCGCGTCTCGCTACAACACGAATGTCGCCCAGGCGAAGAAGCTCCTCGCGCAGGCCGGCTACGCCAAGGGTCTGACGATCGAGCTGTCGACGATGGACCTGAACCAGTGGCACAACCTGGCGCTGGTGCTCCAGCAGAGCGCAGCCAAGGCGGGCGTGAAGCTGAACGTCAACTTCAGCACGTGGCCCGTGCTCTTCTCGCAGCTGCAGAAGCCCAAGGGTCAGAAGCCGTTCGGCATGGCCGGCTACCAGATGTGGGCCGCGATCCCGAACCCGAGCGACATCCTGATGTGGTGGCGGCAGGTCGCCGTCACGGTCATCAACCCCGGCTGGGGTACCGCGACGACCGACAGGTGGATCAACACTGCGATGTCCACGATGAGCCGCGCGAGGCAGGCAGCCCTGTACCAGAAGGTGCTGACGCGGCTGAACAAGGACGTCCCGGCCATCTGGATCGACCAGCCGGACAACCTGACGGTGATGCGGTCGAACGTGCACGGCTACCAGTACGTGCCGTACTACAACGGCCTCGTCGACTACTACAAGATCTGGAAGAGTTAGCGCCGACGACGTCTCGCGAGGGGCGGGCCGGCGCCCGCCCCTCGTTTCCCGCGTGAAGCTCGCGCTCCTCATCGTCAGGCGGATCGTCGTGACCATCCCGGTGCTCGTCGGGGTCACGGCGATCACCTTCGGCGTCTCGCATTCGGTCCCGGGCGATCCCGCGCGCGCCTTCGCCGGCCCGTACGCCGACCAGGCGACCATTGCCGCGATCCGTCATCACTGGGGGCTCGACCGGCCGCTCCTCGACCAGTACTGGACGTACCTGACGCACGTCGTCCGCGGCGACTTCGGGACGTCGATCCAGTCGCACAACTCGGTTCTCCACGACGTCGGCTCGCGGTTGCCGGCGACGCTCGAGCTGACGATCTTCGCCTTGATCGTGATGTGCGTGGTCGGGATCGCACTCGGAGTGGCGGCGGCGACGTGGCGCGACCGGCTGCCGGACTACGCGGGGCGGGTCATCGCCGTGGGCGGCGCCGCGATCCCGTCGTTCTGGCTCGCGCTCATCCTCCAGCTCGTCTTCTTTCGCCAGCTCAACTGGCTTCCCGCCGCCGGGCGCCTCGGCGACTTCACGGCCCCGCCGCACCACGTCACCGGCTTCTACCTCTTCGACAGCGCCGTCACCGGCAACTGGTCGGTCTTCGTCGACGCGCTCAGGCACGTCTTGCTCCCGGGTATCACGCTCGCGCTGCTCGGCATCGCCGGGATCACGCGGATGACGCGCACGAGCATGCTCGAGGTGCTGGAGAAGGACTACATCCGGGCGGCGCGGGCGCGCGGCATCCGGCCCCGCGACGTCGTGCTCCGGCACGCCCTGCGGAACGCGATGATCCCGACGGTGACGATCATCGGGCTGCTCTTCGGCTCGATGATCGGCGGCGCGCTCGTCATCGAGTGGATCTTCAGCTGGCCCGGTGTCGGCACCTATGCGGCGAACGCGATCACGCAGCTCGACTACACCGCGATCATGGGAGTCGCGGTCTTGATCGCCGTCATCTACCTGATCGCGAACCTGCTCGTCGACATCTCGTACATGATCCTCAACCCGCGGATCAGGGAGGCGTGACGAGTGAGCGCGGCCGGCGGCAGCCTCGCCACTCAGGACCTTCTCGCGGAGCGCAGGCGGCGGATCCGCGAGCGCCGGCGCCGCCGGCTCGACGAGAGCTGGCACCTGCTCGTTGCGAGCCCGTTGACGCTCGCCGGGATGATCATCGTCATCGGCCTCGCCGTGATCGCGATCTTCGCGCCGCTGATCGCGCCGTACGATCCGAACGCCCCCGACCTCCTCCACGCCCTGCAGCGGCCGAGCTGGCAGCACCTGTTCGGGACCGACCAGTCGGGACGCGACGTCCTCAGCCGTGTGCTGTACGGCGCGCGGATCTCTCTCCGCATCGGCGCCCTGGCCGTCGCGTCCATCGCCGTGATCGGCACCCCGCTCGGGTTGATCGCGGGCACGGTCGGCGGCTGGATCGACGGGCTGATCATGCGCGTCGCCGACGTGTTCCTCGCGTTCCCCACGCTGGTGCTCGCACTCGCGATCGCAGCGTCGCTCGGCGGCGGCATGCAGAACGTGATCGTCGCCCTGGCGATCGCCGGCTGGCCCTGGTACGCGCGGCTCATCCGGGGCGTCGTGCTCACCGTTCGGCGCGAGGCCTACGTCGACGCGGCCCAGGTCTCGGGCGCGAGCTGGCTCCGGATCGTGCGCCGTCACATCCTGCCGAACAGCTTCGCGCCGATCCTCGTCCAGATGTCGCAGGACATGGGGTATGCGATCCTGCTCTCAGCGAGCCTCGGCTTTCTCGGCATCGGCGTGAAGATCCCCACGCCGGAGTGGGGCACGATGATCAACGACGGCCGCGACATCTTCATGGACGCCTGGTGGGTCGGCGGCTGGCCCGGAATCGCGATCATCGTCGCGGTGCTCGGCTTCAACCTGCTGGGCGACGGCATCCGCGACATCCTCGATCCCCGGTCGCGCCGCTGATGGCCGAGCTCCGAGACGCGCCGCCCCAGCTCGAGCTGTCCGCCGTGCGCAAGCACTTCTCGGCCACCGCCGGGCTGCTCGGGCGGGCGGCTGCCCCGGTCCGCGCCGTCGACGGCGTCGAGCTTGCGATCGAGCGCGGCACGACGCTCGGCCTCGTCGGCGAGTCCGGCTGCGGGAAGAGCACGCTCGGGCGCCTCGTGGTCCGGCTGCTCCGGCCGACGGAGGGCGAGATCCGGTTCGCGGGGCAGGACGTGAACCGCGCGGGCCGCCGCGATTGGCGGCGGCTGCGCCCGCGGATCCAGATGGTCTTTCAGGACACGCAGTCGTCGCTCGACCCGCGACTCACGCTCGAGGCCGCGATCGCCGAGCCGATCCGCGTCAACGGGCTCGGCCGCGGCGAGGAGGTCTACGAACGCGTCGCGCGGCTGGTCCAGCAGGTGGGGCTCTCGGTCTCGCACCTCCAGCGGTACCCGCACGAGCTCTCGGGCGGCCAGCGCCAGCGCGTCGTGATCGCGCGCGCGCTGGCGACGCAACCCGAGCTCATCGTGCTCGACGAGCCCACGTCCGCGCTCGACGTCTCCGTGCAGGCGCAGATCCTCAATCTCCTCAAGGACCTCCAGGACGAGCTCGGACTGACGTACCTCTTCATCTCGCACAACCTGAGCGTCGTCCGCGCCATGAGCGACGAGGTCGCCGTCATGTACCTCGGCGAGATCGTGGAGCGCGCTCCGGCGAAGGAGCTGTTCCGGAACCCGCTCCATCCGTACACGCGGCTGCTCCTGCTTGCGATGCCGCGGCCCGACCCGCTCGAGCGCCGGCCGCGGACGCCGATCAGAGGCGATGTGCCGAGGCCCGACGCGCCGCCGTCGGGCTGCCGCTTCCATACTCGCTGCCCGCGCGCGGAGGCGGTCTGCTCGGCGGCGGTGCCGGAGCTGCGCCACATCGCGCCCTCGCATGTGGCAGCGTGCCATTTCGCGGAGGAGTTCCGGGGCGTGCCGCTCGACGCGCCGACGGACGTCATGGAGGGAGGAGCGCCTTGAAGATTCGGGTGATCAACACCGTCGTCCGCGGCGTTCTCGGCGACGAGATCGTGCCGCCCGTGCCGGACTTCGTGGAGCTCGAGATCGACTGGCTCGACGAGGGGCCGTCGTCGATCGAGTGCCGCGTCGACGACGCGCTCGCCGTGCCGGCTGTGCTCGAGCGCGTGCGCGCCGCCGCCGGCGAGGTCGACGGGATCGTCCTCAACTGCTTCATGGATCCGGGGCTCGAGGCGGCACGTGAGCTCGCTCACGTGCCGGTCGCCGGCCCGGCGCAGTCGGCAATGGCGCTCGCCGCGACGCTCGGGCAGACGTTCTCGGTGATCCTCCCGGCTGCGAGCGGTGCGCCGATCGTCGTCGACGAGGCCTCCCGCTACGTCGGTCGGGACCGCCTCGCATCCGTGCGCAGCGTCGAGACTCCGGTCGCCGATCTCCACGACCACGGACGTCTCGTCGAGGGCCTGATCGACCAGGCGGAGCGCGCCGTCGCTTCGGACGGCGCCCACGTCGTCGTCCTCGGCTGCACGGGCATGTGCGGCGTCACCGCAGAGGTGCGTCGCCGCCTCGCCGACCGTGGCCACGATTTCCCGGTCGTCGATCCGACGCTCGCGGCCATCGGGAGCGTCGTCGCGCAGCTGCTCGCGGGCGTGCACCACAGCGGTATCGCGTACGGCCTTCCCAGCTGGCGAGGGCTCGCGACGGCGTAGCGATGTGGACGGTCGACAACGACGCGCTCGAGTCGATCGCGATCGGCGCCGGCATCCTCGGCACCGGCGGCGGCGGCAATCCGTATCTCGGGAAGCTCGCGGCACGGAGGCTCCTCCGCCTGGGCAAGCGGATCGAGGTGATCTCGCTCGAGGAGTTGCCCGACGACTGGCGGCTCGTGACCGTCGGCGGGATGGGCGCGCCGACGATCACGATCGAGAAGATCTCGCGCGGGACAGAGACGCTCGACGCGATGCGTGCGCTCGAGAGCTACGTCGGCCGGCGGATCGACGCGGTCATCCCGGCCGAGATCGGCGGCGGGAACTCGATCGAGCCGATGGTGGTCGCCGCGCACGCCGGGATCCCCGTCGTCGACGCCGACGGAATGGGCCGCGCGTTCCCGACCATGCCGATGATCACGTACTTCATCTACGGCCTCTCGTGCTACCCCTGCGCCGTCTGCGACGAGAAGGGCAACAAGATCGTCTACACCGAGGGTGTCGACGCGTACTGGCTCGAGCGGCTCAGCCGCTCTGCGGCCGTGCAGATGGGCGGGCACGCGGGCGCCGCCGTGGCATACATGACGGGCGCGGACGCCAAGAGGACGGCGATCCGGGACACCCTGTCGTGGGCAAGGGCGCTCGGCGACCGCGTCCGCGCTGCGCGCGAGGCAAAGGAGGAGCCCGTTGCCGCGATCCTCGAGGAGACCCGTGGCCTCCCGCTGCTCACGGGCAAGATCGTCGATGTCGAGCGGCGAACGGCCGAGGGCTGGGTGCGAGGACTCGTCCGGATCGAGGGCACCGACGCCGACGCCGGCTCGTCGCTGGAGATCTCGTTCCAGAACGAGAACCTGATCGCCTGGCGCGACGGCGAGGTCGTCGCGACGGTTCCCGACCTCATCTGCATCGTCAACCGCGAGGACGGCGAGCCGATCACCACCGAGATGCTGCGGTACGGCTATCGCGTCGCCGTCGTCGGCATCCCCTCGTCGCCGCTGCTGCGTACGCCGGAGGCCCTGGCTGTCGTGGGGCCGCCGGCGTTCGGACACGATCTCCCGTTCGAGCCGATCGAGGCGGCTCGATGAGGATCGGAGTCGACGTCGGCGGCACGAACACGGACGCCGTGCTGATGGACGGGCCGGAGGTCTGCGCCAAAGCGAAGACTCCCACGACGGAGGATGTCACCTCCGGCATCGTCGCTGCGCTCGAGAAAGTCCTCGCCGGCGCCGACGCTCCGGCGCTCACGGCGGTGATGCTCGGGACGACGCACTTCACGAACGCGATCGTCGAGGGACGTCGGCTCGCCCGCACCGCCGTCGTCCGCCTGGGGCTGCCGGCGACGCAGGCCGTCGAGCCGTTCGAGGACTGGCCGGACGACCTGCGGCACGCGATCGGCGCCGACGCGTATCTGCTCCACGGCGGCAACGAGTTCGACGGCCGGGAGTTGTCCTCGCTCGACGAGTCCGGGCTCGTGGACGCGGTCAGGAAGATGGTCGCCGACGGAGTCGAGGCGGTTGCGATCGCCGCAGTCTTCTCGCCGATCACGCCGGAGATGGAGCGTCGCGCCGGCGCGATCGTTACGCGCGAGGCGCCGGAGATGACGATCACGCTGTCGCACGAGATCGGTCGCCTGGGACTGCTGGAGCGGGAGAACGCGGCCGCGATCAACGCGACCCTCCGCGGGCTGGCGAGCTCGACGATCGAGTCGTTCCGCCGCAGCCTCGCCGAGCTCGACATACGCGCCCCGCTCTACCTCACGCAGAACGACGGCACGCTCATGCAGGCCGACGCGGCGGAGCGATACCCGGTGCTGACGTTCGCGTCGGGTCCGACGAACAGCATGCGGGGCGCCGCCTTCTTGTCCGGTCTCGAGCGTGGGCTCGTGCTCGACGTCGGCGGCACGACCTCGGACGTCGGCGCGCTGGTGAACGGCTTCCCACGCGAGTCCGCCGTCGCGGCCACGTTCGCCGGCGTCCGCACCAACTTCCGCATGCCCGATCTGATCTCGTTCGGCCTCGGCGGCGGAAGCATCGTCCACGACGACTCGATCGGGCCCGACAGTGTCGGGTACGCGATCAGCGAACGCGCACTCGTCTTCGGTGGGGACGTCCTCACGGCGTCGGACGTCGCGGTTGCCGCCGGGATGGCGGCGGTCGGCGATGCGGGGCGGGTCGCCTCGCTCGACCGGGGCCGCGTCGATTGGGCGGTGCAGCTGATGCGAACCCGGATCGCCGACGCGCTCGACAGGATGAAGCTGAGCCGCGAGCCGGAGCCGGTCATCGTCGTCGGCGGCGGGAGCATCCTCGTCGGCACCTCGATCGCAGGCGCGTCGAGCGTCGTACGGCCGCCGAATTTCGAGGTCGCGAACGCCGTCGGCGCGGCGATCGCGCAGATCAGCGGCGAAGCCGACCAGATCTTCCCGCTGGCGGAGGTCTCGCGGGCGCAGGCGCTCGATCGTGCCCGTGATCTCGCCGTGAGTCGCGCGCGCACCGCCGGGGCGACCGGCGACACGGTCAGGATCGTGGAGATCGAGGACATCCCGGTCGCGTACATGGAGGGGAGAATGATCCGTGTGCGCGCGAAGGCCGTGGGCGAGCTCGCGGCCGAGCCCGTGCGGATGCAGGGGTAAGGCGTGGACGTCCTCGACGCGATCGCGCGCCGAAGGATGCACCGCTCGTTCGACCGGCGGCCGGTGCCGGACGAGTTGCTCCAGCAGATCGCCGCTGCCGCGGCGCGTGCGCCGATGGCGGCGAACATCCCGCTGCGGCGGATCGTGGTCGTGACCGATCGGCGCATCATCGCGACCCTGCGACAGGTGACGCCTGGGCTGAGCTCCGACCCGCCGGCGCTGATCGCACTCTGCACGGATCTCGCGGTTGCCGAGGCGGAGACCGGCCGGCACGGGCGCGACATCTCGTCATACATCGACGCGGGAGCTGCAGCCGAGAACGCTGCGCTCGCGGCCGCAGCGCTGGGGCTCGGCGCGTCGTTTGCCCGCAGCCGCACGGAGGCCGGAATCGGCGTCGCGCTGGGCCTGCCGCCGCATGTCCGCCCGGACATCCTCGTCGGCGTCGGCTACGTGTCGCAACGGCCGTCGCGTGCGCCGCGTCGGCCGGAGACGCCGATCTTCCGCGACCAGTTCGGAGCGCCGTGGAGCGGCGATGGCTGCCGAGGCGAAGCGGCGGAAAATGCGGTAGAAGCTGATATGCCCTACCGGATGCCCGACCTTGCAGCCGTGGTGAAGGCGATACAGACGTGGCGCGCAGGCGGGGGCGGGACGAAGCGCAGGAGCTCCGTTTCATCGGGGCGGGCGCGTCGGCTGAATCTCAGACCGCCACCGCACGCAGGCAGGTGAGGTCAGCTACGAACCGCGCTCGTGGCGCTGATCTGCGATACCGCTCCCGTCGTGGCCGAGCTCGACTGGCTCGCCGGTTCGCGCCAGGTCGAGGCCCTCGAGCTACTTCCGGCCTGAGCGACTACTGCTCCTGCAGCACGGACAGCACGTTTCCGGCCGGGTCCTTGAACCACGCGATGTACGGCCCGCCGCCGGCCCGAGAGATGCCCTTCTCGTCCTGGCCGAAGCCGTCGTACCGCTCGAACCGAACGCCGCGCGCCGCCAGTTCGTCGACGGCCTGGTCGATGTCGCCGACCGGGAAGTTGAGGATCGTGTACGTCGCCGGGACGAAGTCCGGCTTGTGGTAGACGAGGGTGTCCCGGTCGCCGGCGAGGTGCAGCGACATCAGGCCGTTCTCCTCGTCCAGGATGGAAACGTTCAGCCCCAGCGTCTCCTCGTAGAACGTCCGGGCCTTCTGCAGATCGTCCAGGGCGGCCGCCCGGAACTCATCGCCGGGCCACCACCTCGGGCAACCAGGCCCGCACTGCGTCGGCGATCGCGGCGAGATCGCTCCTCAGGCTGTGGTCGCCCTCGACCTGCACCACGGTGCGCCGCGCGCCGGCGGGCGGGACGCCGAACGGGTCGCGTGCTCCTTGCACGACGAGGGTCGGGACCGTTACCGCGTCGAGCTCGGGCAGACGGCTCGAGGCCGGGGCCGACCCGGAGCGACGCGGCGGCCGCAGCGGGAACGCGAGGCAGAGCACCCCTACGGCGCCCGTCGCCGCCGCGGTGCGGCAGGCAACGCGCGCGCCCGCCGAGCGGCCGCCCACGACGAGCGGCAGGTCGCCGAACTCGCCCCTGCGGAGGCGGTCGACCACGGCCATCCACGCGGTGTCGAGTTGGCGCGCCGGAGCGGGGGAGCGTCGTCCGGCGACGCGGTAGGGCTGCTCGACCAGCGCGACGCTCAACCTCTCGGCGAGGGCGGCTTCCGTCACCGTGACGAGGTCGCGCGCGGTCACGCCGCCGCCCGCTCCGTGTCCGAGGACGAGCGCGGCCCGCGGCTCGGCGACGGCGTGCAGATGGGCGTTCGCCGTGCCGTGCGGCGTGTCCACCTCGAGAATCGTCATCGCCGGTGATCCTCGCAGGGCGAGGGCACCCTTATCGCCGGGGCCGGCGCAGGGTCATCGGGCCGGTACAGGTGCGCAGACAGCCTGCTGCGACGCCGGCGGCGGATGCGCGGCCGCCGGGCAGACGACGGCGGCCGCGCCGCCGCCGCGCCGTTCACGCTCGGCGGCGGTCTGGAGCTCGCCGTCGGGCAGGAGCTCGATGCCTGTGGCGGCCCCGATCTCGGCCGTCGACGCGAACTGCTGCTGACCGAATCGTGCCTGCAGCTCGCTCCCGTACTGCGCGATGAAGTCCGGCTCGGCCGTCGTGCTGGACGTGTTCCGCTGCGAGGCGCGCGGCGCCGCGATCGCCTGGGGCAGCGACAGGCCGAAGTCGAGGCGGTCGAGCAAGATCTGCAACACGGTCGTGATGATCGTCGAGCCGCCCGGGCTCCCGACGCCGAGGAACGGCCGACCGTCGTGGAGCACGATCGTCGGCGCCATGCTCGAGCGCGGCCGCTTGCCGCCGGCCGGGAGATTCGGGTCGGGGACGTTGGGCGAGGCCGGTGCGGGGTCGAAGTCCGTCAGCTCGTTGTTGAGCAGGAAGCCGTAGCCCGGCACCGTGATCGCGGTGCCCGCGATCTGCTCGATCGTGCTCGTGTACGCGACCACGTCGCCCCAACGGTCGACGACGGTGAGGTGGTTCGTCGACGTCCCCTCCGTGCCGGCGGCGGCCCGCTCGGCAGGGCTGCCGCACGGCGTGTACGGCGGGTGTGGGTCGCCCCACGCCACCGGCGTCGGGAGCGCGGTCGCGCCGATCAGGCAGCGGCGCTCCTCCGCGAACCCCTTCGACAACAGGCCGTCGAGCGGAACGTCGACGAAGTCGGGATCGCCGACCCAGCGGTTGCGGTCGGCGAACGAGAGCTTCGAGGCCTCGAGGTAGCGGTGCAGCGCCAGCGCGCGGTCCGGCGTGGACATGTCGAAGCCCTCGAGGATGTTGAGCGCCTCGCCGACGGTCGAGCCGCCGCTCGAGGGCGGAGCCATCCCGTAGACGTCGTAGCCGCGGTAGCTCACGTGCGTCGGGGCGCGCTCCGGCGACGTGTAGCCCGCGAGATCGGCGGTCGTCATCACGCCTGGTCGCACCGGAAAGCCGAGCTTCGAGTCGGGTGCGACCGGCGGGTTGCGCACGGTGTCGACGACTGCCGAGCCGATGGGGCCGCCGTAGAGCGAGGCCGTGCCGTCATGCGCGATCAAGCGGTACGTGCGCGCGAGATCGGGATTGCGGAACGTCGATCCCACGTCCGGCGGCTGCCCGTCCGGCGTCAGGAAGAGCGCGCGCGACGACGTGAACGCCTGCAGCCGGGTCAGGTTGTCCGCGATCTGACCGCGGAACGTACCGTCGACGACGAAGCCGCGCTCGGCGACCGCGATCGCCGGCTGCAGGAGCCGGTCGAGCGGCATCGTCCCGAGCGCCGAGCCGGCCGCGGCCCAGGTGGCGAGCGTGCCCGGCACGCCGACCGCCATCCCGCTCGTCACGCGCTGCGGGAAGAACGGGATCGGCTGGCCGGTCGCCGGATCGACGAAGGCGTCTTGCTGGAACGCCTGCGGCGCTGTCTCGCGGCCGTCGATCGTGATCACGCGATGCTCGCGCGCGAGGTAGACGACCATGAACCCGCCGCCGCCGATGCCGGCGACGAACGGCTCGGTCACGCCGAGCACCGCGTTCGCGGCGATCGCCGCATCGACGGCGTTGCCGCCCTCGCGCAGGATCTCGATGCCGGCGCGGGTCGCGTCGGCATCGACGCTCGCCACGGCGCCGCCCGTGCCGACCGCAACGGCTTCCTTCGGCGGCTGCGGCGCGGCGGGGGCGGGGGCTCCGCCCGCCACGAGCGTTGTGCACGCGACGACGAGCAGGACGAGCAGCGAGCCGAAGGGCCGGCGGCGCACGGGCTGTGTATTGCAGCATCGTGGTTGGAGCAAACGCGGCCGGGCCGCCGGCACGCGCCGACGGCCCGCCGCTCGGCCTCAGCCGGTCATGCCTGCCATCGCGGTCTTGCCGCGCTCGGCGATCTCCTCCGGTGTGAGGTCCTCCTTGTGCGTGGCGATCTGCCACAGGTGGCCAAACGGGTCGGTCACCGAGCCGAGGCGGTCGCCCCAGAACTGATCGTCGACCTTCATGGTGATTTCTCCGCCCGCGTCGACCGCGTCCTGGATGGCCGCGTCGACGTCCTCGACGTACATGAAGATCGACGTCGTGGTGCCGCCGAGCTCCTTCGGCGACTTCGTGCTCGCCTGCGGGAACGGGTCCGCGAGCATGATCAGGGAGTCCCCGATCGCGAGCTCCGCGTGGCCGATCTTGCCCCCGGGGGCGTCCATCCGCACGCGCTCGGTCGCGCCGAACGCGCGCTTGTAGAACTCGATCGCCTTCGCCGCGTCTTCGACGGCGAGGTACGTGGTGAGGGTGTGGTACCCCTCAGGAATCGGCTTCGCCGGCATATAGCCCCCCTTCGGTCGCACAGAACGAAGCGCTCTCGATCCTAGCTCCGGGAGCCGCCCCGCGCCGGTGCGATCGGCAGATTTCACCAGGCCGCAACGGGATCGTTACTGTCCGTAAGCGGGGGCGGGAGGTGATCGATGAGGCCGATCGAGCTCGGCCCCAACCAGATCCGGCGGTTCTACCGCGGCGGCCCGCGCATCGCGGCGTTCCGCGGTCTCGCGGCTGCCGACGAGCACGCGCCCGAGGACTGGGTGGGCTCGACCACCTCGGCGTTCGGCGAGGCCGAGCTCGGCCGCTCGCGGCTGCCGGACGGACGGCTGCTCGCCGACGCCGTCGCCGCCGATCCCGAGGCCTTCCTCGGCCGCGAGCACGCCGCCGCGCGGGGCCCCGACCCGCGGCTGCTCGTGAAGCTTCTCGACGCGGGCGAGCGTCTGCCGGTGCACCTGCATCCCGACGGCGCGTTCGCCCGCTCGGCGCTCGGCGCACCGTCCGGCAAGACCGAGGCGTGGCTGATGCTG
>WNGF01007292.1_pt1 | contig 13757 bp, 12 predicted proteins | sample 5400641 | NCBI WGS metagenome assembly WNGF01 (sample SAMN13153371, study PRJNA577476) | soil metagenome | isolation source: 80 cm soil or saprolite under grassland replicate 2 | place: USA:California | collected 2016-06-15
GACGCGCTCGACGGGATGAAGGTGGACCAGAAGGGTAACCTCTACGTCTCGGGCCCCGGCGGCCTCTGGATCCTCTCGCCCGAGGGGAAGCACCTGGGCACGATCATCGGCCCCAAGCACCCGCACAACTTCGCCTGGGGCGATGAGGACGGCAAGACGCTTTACCTCTGCGCCCGCGAAGGTCTCTACCGGATCCGCCTCGGCATTCCCGGCATTCGCCCATGAACTTCGACGGCCTCGGGCGCTGGCTCGGCCGTCGAAGCTTTCGGCAAGCGGTGTGGCTCTTTCCGCTCGCCTTTCTTCTGCACGTCGCGGAAGAGGCCCCTCAGTTCACGGCGTGGGTCAGGCGTTACGCCTCAGCCCAGTTCACACCGCAGGATTTTCTGCGCAACAATGGCCTGGGTGTCCTGCTCGGGATCGTGCTGACCGCCCTTGTCTCGCGATGGCCGAATCGACCACCGCCCTGTACGGGGCGTACTCGCCGGGATTGATCACATCGCTCGTCGTGCGGCCGCCGCTGTACGCGTACTTGAGCCGGCTCGCCTGGCGCGAGAGGCTGCTGACCGCGCCGGCCGCGGCTCTCTCTTTCACGGCTGCCGGGCTGATCCACGCCGCGGTCGTCGCGCAACAGGTCTATTTCGTCCGCGTCTTCTGATCCGAGCCGGCGGCGGTGAAACCGGCGGGGGTGTGGCGACATCAAACACCCGAAGAACGAAAAAGAGGCGCTCGCGCGGCGGTGGACTCCGCGGGCCCGCAAAAGAAACTCTTGAGGAGGAAGGAACATGAGTCGTAAAGGATGGATCGGTCTGACAGCTCTGGTCGTCGTCGCGGTCGGTTGGTACGCCTTCCGGCCCGAGCGCTTGTTCGTCAATCAGAAGGTCAACGAGCAATTCCCGGCCGTGGAGAAGGCCTCGGCGAAGGCAGCGCCGGTCGAGCTCGTGAGTGGCCGCTTTCACAGCGCCGCGCACGAGACGAAGGGCGTCGCGACGATCTACCGGCTTCCGGACGGCAAGCGCACCCTTCGGTTGACGCAGTTCGAGACCTCCAACGGCCCCGAGGTGCAGGTCTATCTCGGCGCGGCCTCGGACGCGAAGGACAACGAGACCGTCACGAAAGCCGGTTTCGTCACGCTCGGAGCGATGAAAGGGAACATCGGCGATCAGAACTACGACATCCCGGCGGACGTCGATCTCGCCAGATATCACTCCGTGACGATCTGGTGCCACCGCTTCGGAGTGAACTTCGGCACCGCGCCGATCTCGGCCCCCGCGAGCGGGCCCGTCGCGCTCTCGATGGGAAAGTTTCACGGCGTGGCGCACGAGACGAAGGGGGTCGCCACGCTCTATCAGCTCGCCGACGGCAAGCGCGTGCTGCGGCTGACCGACTTCGCGACTTCCAACGGTCCGGAGGTGCAGGTGTATCTCGGCGCGGCCAGCGACGCGAGCGACAACGAGACGGTTACGAAGTCGGGGTTCGTCACGCTCGGACCCATGAAGGGGAACGTCGGCGACCAGAACTACGACGTCCCGTCCGACCTCGATCTGTCGAAGTATCACTCCGTCACGATCTGGTGCCATCGCTTCGGCGTCAACTTCGCGACGGCGCCCCTGTCCGGCCAGACGGCAGACGCCGCGCCCCCGGTTCGTCAGCAGAGCTGATCCGGAAGGCCGAAGGACCCGGAGGCACCGCTCATGGCAGACAAACGACCGGTCCGCGTCGTCATCCTGGGCGGCGGCTTCGGAGGAATGTACGCCGCACTGGAATTCGAGAGGATCCTGGCGGAGGACGACTCGATCGAAGTGACACTCGTCAACGAGGACAACTTCTTCCTCTTCACTCCGATGCTGCACGAGGTCGCGGCGAGCGACCTCGATCCGTCGACGATCGTCAATCCCGTGCGCAAGCTCTTGAGAAGGGTCCGGTTCTTCAACGGGCGGGTGGAAAAGGTGGAACTCGCCGGACGGCGCGTCCTCGCGGCCCACGGCGGGTCCGAGCACTCTCATGAGCTCGAATACGACCACCTGGTGATCGCGCTCGGCTCGACGACGAACTTCTTCGGGATCCCGGGGCTCGCGAAGCGGGCGCTGACGATGCGGTCGCTCGCCGACGCGATCACCCTCCGAAACCGGCTCATCCAGCACCTGGAAGAAGCCGACTTCGAGTGCTCGATCGGTTCTCGCAAGGACCTCCTGACGATCGTGGTTGCGGGGGCCGGCTTCGCGGGCGTCGAGACGGTCGCGGGTATCAACGACTTCCTGCGAGAGGCGATCGCCCACTACCCGAACCTGACGGAGGAGTCGCTGCGTGTCGTCCTCGTGGATCCCGTGCCGGAGATCCTGCCGGAGCTGGGCGGGAGGTTGGGCCCCTATGCCCGCGGGAAGCTGACCGAGCGCAAGGTCGAGGTCCGTCTCCAGACGGGAGTGCGCGGCGTGACCGACTCCGGCGTCGAGCTTTCCGACGGGACGACGATTCCTACCCGCCTCCTGGTCTGGACCGCCGGCAACGCCCCCAACCCTCTCGTCTCCGCCCTCCCTTGCACGGTCGAGAAGGGCCGCCTCGTCGCGGACGATCGGATGCGAGTGGCCGGCTGGCCCGGCGTGTGGGCAATGGGCGACTGCGCCTCCATTCAGGATCCGACTACCGGCAGGCCGCACCCCCCGACCGCGCAGCACGCCCTTCGGCAGGGAAAGGTCCTGGCGCGAAACGTGTACGCCGCGATCCGCGGAAAGGAGTTGACCCGCTTCCGCTTCTCCACGATCGGGCAGCTCGCCGCGATCGGACGCCGGACCGGAGTCGCAAGGATCTTCGGCTTCCAGTTCTCCGGCTTCCTCGCCTGGTGGCTCTGGCGCACGATCTACCTCTCGAAGCTGCCTCGCGTCGAGAAGAAGGTCCGAGTCCTGCTCGACTGGAGCCTCGACCTCTTCTTCTCCAAGGACCTCGTCCAGCTCGGATCCTCGCGTGGGATGTCCGCATCCCGGCAGGAGCCTCTCCTGTCTGAACTCCCCGCGGTCGAATCCGTCTCATCTCTGTCATCCTGAGCCCTGAGCCTCTCTCTGTCATCCCTTCGCCTCACCTCCCTGTCATCCTGAGCGGAGCGAAGGATCTGCTCTGACGGCTTCGATTTGCCACTGCCCTGCTCAGGACAGGCTCCGCGAAGGATCTGCTCTCGCGCTTTCGGCATTTCCGGAGCAGATCCCTCGTCGCTTTGCTCCTCGGGATGACAACGCAGGCTACGCCGGTCCGACCGATGGCGGAAGTACGGATCGCGGCGGATGGCGATCTCCGCTCTCTGACTGGAAACTTCCGTCTGACTCCGGCATCTGATGGTCGGGAGGACAGAGATGCGAATCGCTCGGCCATCACGGGAGTCTCGGCGGCCAATGGGCGAGCTCCGGGCGGGGCTGGTCGCGGCCCTCGGGCTCGTCATCCTGGCCGCGGCGTCCGGGACGGCTTCGTCTCAGGATCCCGTGCCGCTCTATCCCGAAAACTACAAGGTCCTCTTCGAGAACGATCGGGTCCGCGTCCTGGACTTCCGTCTCCGAAAGGGCGCAACCGAAAAGCTCCATTCGCATCCCGCCAACGTGACGGTGTTCCTGACCGACGTGGAGATCCGGTTCACGCTGCCCAATGGTGAAACGAAGCTCCGCGAGGCGCGCGCCGGCGATGCGGCCTACAGCGAGGCCACGACGCATTCTCCGGTGAACATCGGCGAAGACGCCCACGGGATCATCGTCGAGCTGAAGAATCCCCCCGCGGGCGCGGGCAAGTAGCGGCCGCGAGGCAAAGCGAGGATTCATGACAGTGGAAGAGAAGCGGAGCCGGAGGGCATTGTCGGTCCGGGCGACAATCGCCCTGGCCGCGACGATCCTCGCCTGGCGGGCCGCGGCCGCGGAGGCGAACGACAAGGACCAGCGAATCACGGCCGTCACCCTGATCCACGGCATCCCGGGGAAGGAGGAGGAATTGAAACGGCACCTCCTCTCGCTCGCCGGCCCGACGCGGGCGGAGAAGGGTTGCATCACCTACGACCTCTACCAGTCGCCCGACCAGAAGCACGAGTTCATGCGATTCGAGGTCTGGGAGAGCCTGGATGCCCTGGAGGCCCACAAGAAGACCCCGCCCCTGAAGGCATCCTTTGAGAAGCGCCAGCGAGAGGGTTGGACGACGCAAATCGTGATCTGGAATCGCGTCCCCGAGTAGATCGTGCCGAACGCGAGGAACTTGATGAAGCGTATCCGAATCCTGCCGCTTCTCTTCTCCATCCTCGGACTCGCGGCCGCACACCGGACGGCGTCCGGGCAATCGCAATCGAAGCCGGGCTACCCGGCCGTGGGGAAGATCGAGCGGCTGGATCCCCGATTCGACGCGCTGGTCCCATCCGGAGCGGTGCTCGAGAGAGTGGCCGATGGAATGGACTGGACCGAGGGCCCGGTCTGGGATGTGAAGAACGGCGCCCTCCTCTTCTCGGACGTTCCGCGCAACGTGATCCTGCAGTGGAAAGAAGGGACCGGCGTGACCGAGCGCGTGCGGGCGAGCGGCTACAGCGGGAAGGAGCCGTTCGCCGGGCGCGAACCGGGCTCCAACGGCCTCGTCTTCGACCGCCAGGGGCGCCTCGTCACCTGCCAGCACGGCGACCGGAGGATCGTGCGCCGCGAACCGGACGGAAGAGTGACCGTCATCGCGGACCGATACGCGGGCAAGCGCTTGAACAGTCCCAACGACCTCGTCTTCAAGTCCAACGGAGATCTCTATTTCACCGATCCGCCGTTCGGCCTGCCCGGGACCTTCGACGATCCCGCCAAGGAGCTCCCCTTCCAGGGGGTCTACCGCGCGACTCCCGACGGGAGAGTCACTCTATTGACCAAGGAACTCTGGGCGCCCAATGGCATTGGCTTCTCACCCGACGAAAAGACGCTCTACGTCAGCAATTCGGACCGCAAGCACCCGATCTGGATGGCCTACCCGGTGCGGCCGGACGGCACGCTCGGGAGCGGCAGGCAGTTCGCCGAGGCGAGCGCCTGGGTGAAGGATGCGGAGGGCGTGGCGGACGGCCTGAAACTCGACAAGAACGGCAACGTCTTCGGCGCCGGACCCGGAGGCATCCACGTGTTCGCGCCCGACGGCGCACGCCTGGGCCGCATCGAGACCGGCGTCAAGACGGGCAACCTGAACTGGGGCGAGGATGGCAGCGTGCTCTACATCGCCGCGAACCACTGGATCCTGCGCCTGCGCACGAGCACGAAGGGAAAGGGGTTCTGAATGCGAATCGCCGGCAGGTCCATAACTCTGGGTGCGTTGACCGTGGCCTTTCTGGCCGCGTCCTCCTCTTCGCTGTGCGCCCAGGCGCTCGATAAGAAGGTCTTGGGCTTCGCCGCGGCTCGCAAGATGGCGACCGCGGCTCAGGAAGCCGCGAGAGCCCGAAAGGTCGAGGTCGTCATCGTGGTCGTGGACGACGGCGGACACATCATCCTGCTCGAACGGATGGACGGAGCCCAGGTCGCCAGCGTCAACGTCGGGATCGGCAAGGCTCGCACCGCGGCGATCTACCGGCGGCCGAGCAAGGTCTTCGAGGATCAGATCCGCAACGGCCGCGTGGCCGCTCTGGCTCTCGCCGACGCGACGCCGCTCCAGGGCGGTGTTCCGGTCCTGCTCGACGGGAAGGTCATCGGCGCCATCGGCGTCAGCGGCGACTCTCCCCAGATAGACGAGGACATCGCCATCGAAGGCGCCAGGGCTTTCAAACAGTAGCCGCATCCGGGCGCCGCTCCCGCTGGCGAGAATCTTCTGGCCGCCTGTTCGCGAGGCGAACGCCGCCGTCAAAAGCCTCGCCGCCTTCGTCGGGTTAGAATCCCGCCGAGCCAACCTCCATTCTCGCGAAGACGGAGTTAGGGGTGACGACAGGTACCTCGATGTCCGGTTACCGGATTCGCTCGGAGCTTCTCCGGGACGAGCGGCGAATCCTCTTCCGCGCGGAGAGGCAGGAGGACGGGGCGATCGTGCTCCTTCGAACCGTCGCGTCTCCAGCCGACGCGTTCGAGATTTCCGCGCTGCGGCGAGAGCACGAGATCCTGTCCTCGCTCGACCTTGCCGGGGTCGCTCGGCCCGAGACGTTGGAAGTCGGCAGTATCCTCGTCCTGCAGGACATCGGCGGACGGCCCCTTTCGAGTCTCCTTGTCTCCGAGCGTCTGTCACTCGAGGCGTTTTTCGAGGTCGCCCTCCCACTCGCGAGTACGCTCGCCGAGCTCCATCGTTTACAGATCATTCACAAGAATCTGAACCCCGACGGCATCCTGGTCGAGCCCGAGAGCCGCAGGGTCCAGCTCTTCGACTTCTCGATCGCCTCTCGCCTTTCGCAGGAGATGCCTCCGGCGCGCCCGCCGCATCGCCTGGAGGGAAGACTCACCCACGTCTCTCCGGAGCAAACCGGACGGATGAACCGGATTGTGGACTATCGCACCGACTTCTATTCGCTCGGCGCGACGTTCTACGAGATGCTGGTCGGTCACCCTCCCTTCACTTCGGAAGATCCCCTGGAGCTCGTGCACTGCCATGTCGCGAAGTTGCCTCCTTCTCCCTCCGAGCTGAACGCGGACGTCCCGCAGCAGCTGTCGCGAGTCGTGATGAAGCTCCTGGCCAAGACGGCGGAGGAGCGGTACCAGAGCGCCTCGGGACTCCTCGCGGACCTGGAGGCCTGCGCCCGCCAGTGGCGCGAGCGAGGGGAGATCGGCGTCTTTCCGCTGGGCGAGCGGGACATTCCGGATCGTTTTACGATCCCGCAGCGCCTCTACGGCCGGCAGGCCGAGACGGAGACTCTCCTGGCGACGTTCGAGCGGGTCTGCGGCGGATCGGTCGCGCTGATGATCGTCTCCGGCTACTCCGGCGTCGGGAAAACCTCGCTCGTGCGCGAGATTCACAAACCGATCGTCCGTCAAAAAGGGCGGTTCGTGTCCGGCAAGTTCGACCAGCTCGAGCGAAACGTCCCCTACGGCGCGCTGCTCCAGGCCTTGCGCGGTCTGGTGCGCCAGGTGCTGGCCGAGAGAGAGGAGGAGATGACGTCGGTGCGGGAGCTCCTCCGGGAAGCCCTCGGAGGCAACGCCGGCGTCATCGCGGCGGTCATTCCGGAGCTGACGATGCTCCTGGGTCCACAGCCGCCGGCGCCGGAGCTTCCCGCCGCCGAGGCCCAGAACCGCTTCAACTACCTCTTCCAGAGGTTCATCGTCGTCTTCGCGAACGCCGAGCATCCTCTCGCGATCTTCCTGGACGATCTTCAGTGGGTCGATGGAGCCACGCTGCGATTGCTCTCCGTGTTGCTCACGGACCCGAGCGTCGAGCACCTCTTCGTGATCGCCGCGTATCGGGAGAACGAAGTCGCTCCCGATCACCCGCTCGTCAAGATGCTGGCCGAGGTCCGCGAGGCGGAGTCGGGATCGAGGGAGATCTCGGAGATCCATGTCGCGCCGCTCGGCCTTTCCGACTTGACCCGGTTCGTCGGGGACGCCCTTCACCGTGACGAGGACGAGAGCCGCCCGCTCGCGCGCCTGCTCCTCCGAAAGACCGACGGGAACCCCTTCTTCGTGACGCAGTTTCTCAAGTCGCTCCATGCCGACGGTCTCATCGAGTTCGATCGGCGCTGCCGGTCGTGGAGTTTCGACCTTGATCGGATCGAGCAGGCCGGTATTACCGACAACGTCGTCGATTTGATGCGCAGGAAGTTGCGGAGCTTCTCGGAGCCGACACAGCAGGCAATTACCCTTGCGGCCTGCATCGGGAATGCCTTCACGCTGGCGACTCTCGCGACCGTGCGGGAGAAGTCGCTCCGCTCCGTGGCGTCCGAGCTGTGGGAAGCGATCGAAGCGGGCCTCATTCTGCCGGCGGCGGGCTACGGACAGATCGCCGGTTCTTCAGACGAGGTCCTCGCGAAGGCGGCGCCATCGTATCGATTCCTCCATGACCGGGTTCAGCAGGCGGCCTATGCTCTGATTCCCGAGGACGAGAAGGCTCCTCTTCATCTGCGCGTTGGCCGCCTGCTCCTGGCCCAGAGCCGGCCCGAGATTCCCGGAGAGAAGATCTTCGAGATCGCCAACCACTTGAATCGGGGGAGCGCGCTCATGGCGGAGGACGCCGAGCGCATGGATCTGGCGCGGCTGAACCTCGCGGCCGGAAGAAGGGCCAAGTCCTCGGCGGCGTTCCAGGCCGCGCTCGGGTACTTCGACTCGGGCCTGGCTCTGCTGATCGAGGACCATTGGCGCGTCCAGCACGATCTCGCATTCTCTCTGGCGCTCGAGGCGGCGGAATCCAAGTCCCTGTGCCGGCATTTCGAGGAGGCCGAGAAAGACTTCGACAGGCTGCTCGAAAGAGCCGACACCCGGCTGGAGAAGTCTCTGGTTTACAACCTGAAGATCCTCCAGCACGAGAACCTCTCCAGCTATTCCGACGCCATCCGCACCGGCAGGCAGGCATTCGCTCTCTTTGGCTTGACTCTTCCCGAGGCATCCGCCAAGGGCGAGGCTCTCGAAGCCGAGGTCGCGTTGATCGATCGGCTGCTCGCGGACAGGCCGATCGAGTCCCTGATCGATCTGCCGCCGATGCGCGACCCCGAGATCCGGGCGGTCATGAAGCTCGCGACGATGCTCCACACCTCCTGTTACCTCTCGGGCGACAAAGACCTGACGATCTGGAATACGGCCACGATGGTCCGCTTGTCGCTCGAGCACGGCAACGCCGAGGAATCCGCCTACGCCTATGCCCTCTACGCCGCGATGTTCCTGGGCCCGCTCAGAGGCGACTCCCGTTCGGCATACGGCTTCGGCCTTCTCGCCGAGCGCGTCAACGACCGCTTTCCCAATCCCGCGGTCCGCGCGCGCGTTCTCATGAACGTGGCCTGGGCCGTCAGCATCTGGCGCCGTCCGATGGAGGAGTCCCTCCCCGTGACGCGCGAAGCCGCCCGGCTCGGCAATGAAACCGGTCTCTTCGTGGAGGCGTCCTACGCGCTTTTCAACGAGTGCTGGTTATCGCTTCTCTGCGCCCGGGAACTGGCAGCGGCGCGCCGGACGGCCGCGGCCTGCCTGGAGTACACGAGGCGAATCAAGATGCACCACTTCGCGGCGTCGCCGCTGCTGATGCTTCAGTGGGGGCTGGCTCTGGAAGGATCCACGAAGAGCGGGTTCTCCCTGTCCGATGACAACTTCGACGAGGAGACCTTTCGACGGGTCTACTCGGGGCAGAGCCTCTTCGAGATGTTCTATTCCGTCGCCAGGCTCGCCCTGCTCTACACCTTCGGTGAGCTCGAGGCCGCGCGCGAGGTGGCGGTGCAAGCCGAAAAAGTCATTGAAGAATACCCGGGGACGATCTGGGACGAGCTGACCGTCTTCTACCATGCGCTGACCCTTCTCGCTCTGCCGCAAGAGAGTGATCCCCGAGAGCGACAGGCGACGGAGGCGAAGGTGAGAGGCTTAGCCGAGCGGCTGGCCGGATGGGCGGTCAACTGCCCCGAGAACTTCGAGGCCCAGCACCGGATCGTTCTGGCGGAGACGGCTCGCTGGTCCGAAAGAACGGCCGAAGCGCCTGCCCTCTACGAGGCTGCGATCGCCTCGGGCGGCGCGCGTGCCTGCCCCAGAGAAGAGGCCTTGGCCTGTGAGCTCTACGGGAAGTTCTGGCTCGGAGGAGGGCAGGCGAAGGCGGCCGCGGTCTTCCTCTCGCAGTCGCGGGACGCGTACCGCAGGTGGGGGGCGAAAGCGAAGGTCGAGGAACTCGATCGCCGCTTCCCGTCCCTACTTGGCCCGACCGCCCCGTCCGCGCGGCCGAACGAAACGGCGGCCGGCCCGCTCGACGTCCTCACGGCCGTGAAGGCGGCGCACGCGATCTCGGGTGAGATCGAGCTCGATCGGTTAGTGAAGAAGCTCGTTCGGATCGCCATCGAGAACGCGGGTGCCGAGCGGGGTCTTCTCCTTCGTGAGGAATCCAAGGAGCTTTTCGTGGCCTGCCAGGGTTCCCTCCGATTCGCAGAGGCTCTCATCCCTCCCAGAGTGCCGCTCGCCGCACGGCCGGATCTCTGCCATGCCGCCGTTCAACTCGCGCGCCGGACGGGCGAAAGCGTGCTCGTCGCCGACGCCTCAACGGATCCTCTGTGGCTCGGGGATCCCTATGTCGCCGCCTCGAATCCCCGCTCGATTCTCTGCGTGCCGATCCTTCACCAGGGGCGCCTGACGGGACTGCTCTATCTCGAGAATAATCTGACTCCGGACGCCTTCACCTCGGAGCATGTCGAGATGATGCGGATCCTCGCGTCCCAGGCGGCGATCTCTCTGGAAAACGCCCGGCTCTACGAGGAGATGAAGGAACAGGTCGAGAGGCGCGCCCGGGCCGAGGAGGCGCTGCGCGAGGCGTTGACGCAGGTCGATGCCCTGAAGAACCGCCTGGAGGCGGAGAACCTCTACCTGAAGGAGGAGATCCGGACCGAGCGCAACTTCGAGGAGATCGTCGGCAACAGTCCTGCGCTTCTGGCGGTGCTCGGCGAGGTCGAGCGTGTGGCGGGAACCGATTCGACGGTGCTTCTGTTGGGCGAGACCGGGACGGGCAAGGAGCTCTTCGCGCGGGCGGTCCACAGCCGCAGCCGGCGGCGGGAGCGGCCGCTGGTCAAGGTCAACTGCGGGGCGATCCCGGCGGGGCTCGTGGAGAGCGAACTCTTCGGGCACGTGCGGGGAGCGTTCACCGGAGCCCTTGACAAGCGCGTGGGGCGCTTCGAGCTGGCCAACGGCGGGACGATCTTCCTAGACGAGGTCGTGGAGCTGCCCCTGGAGACGCAGGTCAAGCTCCTGCGGGTCCTTCAGGAAAAGGAGTTCGAACCCGTCGGCGGCAGCCGCACGGTTCGCGTGGACGTGCGAGTGCTCGCGGCGAGCAACCGCGACCTGGAAGAGGCGGTGCGGGAAGGGACCTTTCGGGCGGACCTGATGTATCGGTTGAACGTCTTCCCGGTGCGCGTGCCTGCGCTGCGGGAGCGCCGGGCAGACATTCCGCTACTGGTGACGTTCTTCCTCGACTCTCTTTCGAAGAAGCTCGGCAAACGGCTCGACGGCTGCAGCCGTGGCAGCATGGAGCGACTGACGAAGTACTCCTGGCCGGGCAACGTGCGGGAGCTGCAGAACGTCCTGGAGAGGGCAGCGATCCTGGCGCGGGGGCCGGTCCTGGAGATCGAAGTAGGCCTGCTGGCATCGGTGCCGGCCGCCGGGGCCGATGCCGGCGGCCCCTGGACCCTCGAAGAGCTCGAGCGTTCCCACATTCAGGCGGCCTTGAAGTCCACCGGGGGAATCGTCGAGGGACCCCGCGGGGCGGCGAGCATCCTGGGACTCCATCCCAACACGCTGCGCAGCCGCATCAAGAAGCTCCGCATCGAGCGCGGCCGCCCCCACGAGATTTCGTAGTTCCCCACGAAAACTGAAGGGCAAGCCCGGCATGCCGTCAGGGGCGTGTCGAGTCAACTCTTTGATTTTCTGAGACTTCTCCGTTCCATCCCTTATCGCCGCGAATGGTACGGGCGTTGCCTTACAGGCAGAGCGAGGAGAAGCCAACAAATGCTCAAGATCAGCAAACAGGAGCCGGTAAGTCAGATGGTCTCCTGGAAGCTCGAAGGAAGGCTCGTCGGTCCCTGGGTCGGGGAGCTACGGCAACTTGCCGAAGCAGCGCTTGCCGAAACGGGCGGCCTGACCCTCGACGTGTCTGAAGTGAGCTTCGTCGATCGGCAAGGGGAGGATCTGCTCCGCGAGTTGATCGCCCGGCGCGTCCGGCTCGAGCGCCCTTCCGGATTCCTTCGTGAGCTTCTCAATGGAGGTCAGAGATGATTGCCTCCGTCAATCCGTCCGCGGCCCACTCCCAGTCCCTCTCTGACGAATCGCGTGAGGTCTCCGAGCAGGGCTGCCTGGACTTCGAGGAAGCCCGCCTCGTGGAGCGCCTGCGCGCCCGTGACGAGGAGGCCTACGAAGAGCTGGTGAGGCGCTTCGGCGCAAGGCTGCTCGCGACCGCGAGGCACTTCCTTCCCCGAACCGAGGATGCGCAGGACGCCGTGCAGGAAGCCTTCCTCTCGGCGTTCCGTGGCCTCGACCGCTTCCGTGGAGGATGCCGTCTCTCGACCTGGCTCCATCGGATCGTGGTCAACGCCGCCCTGATGAAGCTGCGCGGGGCCTCCCGCCGCCCGGAGACTCCGATCGAGGACTATCTCCCGCGCTTCGACGAGACCGGGCACCATGCAGCGCCCGTTGAAGAGTGGGCGATCTCCCCCGAGGGTTCGCTCCTCTCCCGCGAGACGAGCAAACGGGTTCGAGCGGCGATCGAAAATCTGCCCGTCTCGTACCGGGCGGTGCTCGTCCTGCGGGACATCGAAGAGCTCTCGACGGAAGAGACGGCCCAGGTTCTCTCCCTGACCCGCACGGCAGTCAAGGTCCGTCTTCATCGCGCGAGGCTGGCGCTGCGGACCTTGCTCGTCCCCGTCTTCGCGACACGTTCTGTCCGCGCGGAGGCGTGAGAGTCTGGGAGAGCGGCTGCTCCTTCCGACCAGGGCAGATCCTTCGTCGCTTCGCTCCTCAGGATGACCGCGGAAGACGGATTCTTGAACAATCCGGTGTATATGATCGCCGAGGCGAGCGGGTTTCATGAGGGTCGCTGTCGTCGGGGCGGGCGGAGTCGGAGGGTACTTCGGGGGAGCGATCGCGCGCGCCGGCCACGAGGTGCGCCTCTTCGCGCGGGGAGAGAACAGGGACGCGATCCGGTCGCGCGGCCTCGAGGTGCGGGAACCGGAAGGCGCCTGGAAGACCGCAGTCGTCGCGACGGACGAAGCCGCAGAGCTCTTGCCGGCGGACCTTGCCATCGTCGCGGTCAAGAGCTACTCCCTGTCGGAAGTGGCGCCCGTCGTCGCGAAACTGGCCGAGGCGGGCGCCGTGGTGCTCCCTCTGTTGAACGGCGTCGAGGCCTTCGAGTCGCTCGCCGAGGCCGGCGTTGCCGCTGATCGAATGCTCGCGGGATTGGCCGTCATCAGCGCAGAGAAAACCGCTCCGGGGATCTTCACGAGGAAAAGCGACTTCCGCACGGTTATCCTCGGCGAACGCCGAGGAGGAGGATCGGAGCGCGCGGAGCACGTGGCGGCGGTCTTCCGGGAAGCCGGCGCGGACGCCCGCGTCTCGGAGGACATCGCGGTGGACCTGTGGCGGAAATTCCTTTTCCTGACGACGCTCGCCGCGGCCTGCGGTCTTGCGCGCGCGCCGATCGGCGCGGTCCGGGCCGCCCCTCTCGGGCCGGAGTTGCTCGAACGCGCTGGGCGCGAGATCGCCGCGGTCGCGCGGGCGATCGGCATCCCCCTCCCGGCCGGGGAGGAAGACAAGGTACTGCAGACGATGGCGGCGCTTCCGGCCGGGACGAAGCCAAGCTTCCTGCTCGACTTGGAGCGCGGAGGACCCAACGAGTTGGACATCCTCTCCGGCGCCGTCTCACGCTACGGCCGGGCCTGCGGCGTCCCGACGCCGGTCCACGACACGGCGGTCGCGGCCCTCTCGGCGGCAGCGGCCCGGCGCGGCTGAAACCCCGGTTGCGATGCGGCATCCAACCGGTCATCGATAGAAGGAGAACGAGAATGGCCAACCACGTCAGCTGTTACCGATGCAACGTCCCCATGGCGCGGCAGCCGGAGCCCCTGGACCTCTCCTGGGCGGGCGACGGCCCCAACGCGGCCGACATCGACTTCCAGGGCATCCTCGTCGATGTCTTCCACT
>WNGF01007042.1_pt1 | contig 13753 bp, 6 predicted proteins | sample 5400641 | NCBI WGS metagenome assembly WNGF01 (sample SAMN13153371, study PRJNA577476) | soil metagenome | isolation source: 80 cm soil or saprolite under grassland replicate 2 | place: USA:California | collected 2016-06-15
CGCCAGGTTCACCCCTTCGGCCCGCACCACCCGGACGGGCCCGGATCGCGCCGTGTTGACCACCTCGTGCCACACGCCCGGCCCTTCGATCTTCGGGAGCTGGAAGTACCGCGACCTGGGCCCTCCGTTCAGGAGCAGCAGCAGCGTGTCGCCGAACACCGGCCTGCCCCGGTCGTTGACCTCGTCGGTGGCCTGCCCGTCGATCAGCATGCCCAGGATGTGGTTGTCCGCGTCCGACCAGTCGGCCTCCGCCATCTCCTGGCCGTCGGGCCGGATCCAGGTGACGTCCTTCACGCCGTCCGGTGAGGACGGGCGACCGGTGAAAAAGCTCCGCCGCCGGAGCACTGGATTCGAATGGAAGATCTGGAGGCACTGCCGGGTGAAGTCGAGGAGCCGCCTGTTCCTGACGACCAGGTCCCAGTCCACCCAACCGATGTCGTTGTCCTGGCAGTACGCGTTGTTGTTCCCCTGCTGGGTCCGGCCCATCTCGTCGCCGCCGAGCAGCATCCGGACGCCCTGGGAGAACATCAGGGTGGCGATGAAGTTCCGTTTCATGCGCTCCCGTTGCCGGCGGATCCGCGGACTGTCGGTGGGACCCTCGGTCCCCCAGTTCCTGCTGTAGTTCTCGTCGGTTCCGTCCCGGTTGCCCTCACCGTTCGCCTCGTTGTGTTTCTGCTCGTAGCTGACCAGGTCGTTCAAGGTGAAACCATCGTGCGCCGTGACGAAGTTGATGGTTGCGTACGTGCGGCGGCCGGTCCTCGCGTACAGATCGCTGGACCCCGACAGCCGGTAGGCGAGCTCGGGCACCTGGCCGGGGTCGCCACGCCAGAACTTCCGCACGCAGTCCCGGTACTTCCCGTTCCACTCGGCCCAACCCACCGGGAAGTTACCGACCTGATAGCCCCCCGGGCCAACGTCCCAGGGTTCGGCGATCAGCTTGACCTGAGACAGGACGGGGTCCTGCTGGATGATGTCGAAGAACGTCCCCAACCGGTTCACCTCGTACAGCTCGCGCGCCAGCACGGGCGCCAGGTCGAACCGGAACCCGTCGACGTGCATCTCGAGCACCCAGTACCGCAGGCTGTCCATGATGAGCTGCATGGTGCGGGGATGGAGCATGTTGAGGCTGTTGCCGGTTCCGGTGAAGTCCAGGTAATAGCGAGGGTTGTCGGGGGTGAGCCGGTAGTAGGCGGCGTTGTCCACGCCTCGCAGGGACAGTGTGGGCCCCAGGTGGTTGCCCTCCCCGGTGTGGTTGTAGACCACGTCGAGGATGACCTCGATCCCCGCCCGGTGGAACTCCTTGACCATCGACTTGAACTCGGCGACCTGCTCGCCGAGCCCTCCGGTGGTGTAGCCAGCGTGGGGAGAGAGGAACGCGATGGAGTTGTAGCCCCAGTAGTTCCTCAGGCCCCTGTCCTCGAGCCGGCGGTCGGAGACGAACTGATGGACCGGCATCAGCTCGACCGCCGTAACTCCCAGCGAGCGCAGGTGGTCGATGACGGGGTCGTAGGTCATGCCCCGAAAGGTCCCTCGGATCCCCTCCGGAATGCCCGGATGCACCACGGTGAACCCGCGCACGTGGCACTCGTAGACCACGGTCCGGTTCCACGGGGTCTTCGGCGGGCGGTCCTCGCCCCAGGTGAACGCCGAGTCGACCACCACGCACTTCGGCATGGACCCGGCGCTGTCCCTCGTGTCGATCAGCAGGTCCTGCTCGGTGTCCCCGATCGGGTACCCGTAGAGGGCGTCGCTCCATCTGATGGTCCCACTGATGGCCTTGGCGTACGGATCGATCAGGAGCTTGTGCGGGTTGAACCGGTGGCCCTGCTCCGGCTCGTAGGGTCCATGGACACGGTAGCCGTACAGCTGTCCCGGGCGGGCGTCGGGAAGATAGCAGTGCCAGATCAGGTCCGTCCGCTCCCGCATGGTGATCCGCAGCGACTCGCCGGGATCGTCGTGGTGGTCGAACAGGCACAATTCGACGCCGGTGGCGTTCTCGGAGAACAGGGCGAAGTTCACGCCCTGCCCGTCCCAGGTCGCCCCCTGCGGATACGGCACACCCGGCCAGACTCGCATCATCGGCGGCCGCTCCCCTGTCCCCTGGCTGCCACGCGAGGGCCTACGGCCCGCCCTCCGACTTGACGAACAGGCACCCCAGAGGGGGCAGTGTGATGTTGAGCGCGCGAGGACGGCCGTGCACCGATACCGGCACCGCTTCGAGCGCCCCGAGGTTCCCCCGGTTGCTCCCCCCGTACCGCTCGGAGTCGCTGTTGAGGACCTCGCGCCACGTCCCGCCCCGAGGCACCCCGGTCAGGTAGTTCGCACAGGGCAACGGTGTGAAGTTGCACGCCACCAGCAGCACGTCCCCCGTCGAGCGCCCCTTCCGGAGGAAGGTGAGCACGCTGTTCTGGCTGTCGTTCGCGTCCACCCATTCGAATCCCGACGGGTCGGTGTCCAGCTCGTGGAGGGCCACCTCATCACGATAGAGCCGGTTCAGGTCCTCCACCCAGCGCTGTACCCCCGCGTGCATCGGCGAGTCGAGCAGGTGCCAGTCGAGGCTGGCGTCGTGGTTCCACTCTCGCCACTGTCCGAACTCGCCGCCCATGAACAGCAGCTTCTTGCCCGTCTGGGCGTACATGTAGCCGAGCAGCAGCCTGAGGTTGGCGAACTTCTGCCATTCGTCTCCCGGCATCTTGCCGAGGAGCGATCCCTTCCCGTGAACGACCTCGTCGTGGGAGAGCGGGAGCACGAAGTTCTCGGACCCCGCGTACACCTGGCGGAAGGTCACGTTGCCGTGGTGGTAGGACCGGTGTACCGGGTCGAGCGACATGTACCTCAGCGTGTCGTGCATCCACCCCAAGTCCCACTTGAGCCCGAACCCCAGGCCGCCCAGGTGCGTCGGCCGGGAGACCATGGGGAAGTTCGTCGACTCTTCCGCGATGGTCTGGATGTCGGGTTGAGCCCGGTACACCTCGGCGTTCATCGCCTGGAGGTACGAGATGGCCTCGAGGTTCTCCCGGCCGCCGAACTCGTTCGGGATCCACTCGCCGGGGGCCCGCGAGTAGTCGAGGTACAGCATCGAGGCCACTCCGTCCACGCGCAGGCCGTCGGCGTGATACGTGGAGAGCCAGTGCATCGCGCTCGAGGTCAGGAAGCTGCGGACCTCGTTCCGGCCGTAGTTGAAGATGTAGCTGTTCCAGTCGGGATGGAAGCCCTTGCGCGGGTCGGCGTGCTCGTAGAGGTGGGTCCCGTCGAAGTAGGCCAGTCCGTGCTCGTCGGTCGGGAAGTGCGACGGCACCCAGTCGAGGATCACGCCCACCCCGGCCTGGTGGAGGCGTTCGATGAGGAACATGAGGTCCTGCGGCGTCCCGTACCGGGCGGTGGGCGCGAAGTAGCCGGTGACCTGGTAGCCCCACGAGCCGTAGAACGGATGCTCCATGACCGGGAGGAACTCCACGTGGGTGAAGTTCATCCTCTGCAGGTACTCGATCAGGCGCGGGGCCAGCTCCCGGTACCCGAGCATCCGGTTGCCCTCGCCCCGCATCCACGATCCGAGGTGGACCTCGTAGATCGACATCGGGGCGGTCAGGCTGTTTCGTCCCCCCCGTTCCCGCATCCACTGGCCGTCGTCCCACTGGTAGGCGAGATCCCACACCACCGACCCCGTCTTGGGGGGCTCCTCGGACCGGAACGCGAAGGGGTCGGCCTTGTCGACCACGAAGCCGTCGTGGCGCGAGGCGACGTGGAACTTGTACAGCGTTCCCGGCCCGATCCCGGGAAGGAAGCCCTCCCAGATTCCCGAGCGCTCCCTGGCCCGAAGCGGATGCGAGCCCTTGTCCCAACCGTTGAAGTCGCCGATCACAGAGACGAATCGGGCATTGGGAGCCCAGGCGGCGAAGTGGGTTCCGCCCGCTCCCTCCACGGTGAGCGGGTGGGCGCCGAGCTTCTCGTACAGGTGGGAGTGGGTGCCCTCGTTGAACCAGTGGAGGTCCTCGGGCGAGAAGAGGGTCACCTCGAGCGCGGCAGAGGGCTCCGAGAGCTGCGGTGTCGAGCCCTTCGGCCTGTCTCCGCCGCTCATGCCTTCGTCCCCTCTCCGCGCAGTCGATCCACCGTCGCAAGGGTACCCACCACGGCGCGCATGCCGCGAAACTCCTCGAATGAGAACCTGGCCGGGCGGCGCCAGTTCGGATGCTCGCCGACGGTTCCCGGCACGTTCTGCCCCCGGGTCTCCAGCCACAGATCCTCCAGGTTCACCGTCAGCATCCGGGCCTCGCTGGAGGCCAGGTACGCCAGGGCGCCTCGCAGCGCGGCCCCAGCCCGGCCGTCCTCCCCCATCAGGCCGCGGCGCCTCAGGTAGTCCATGAGCGCTTCCCTGATCCGGGCTCGCTGCCGCCGGGCCGCCGCGTCCCGGGCGGAGCTTCGCCCGCCCCAGTCCTGCGGTCCGATGTCGAGGCCTCGCCAGAACGCGGCGAAGGGCGGCAGGTCGTGGGTGTTCAGCCCGACCATCGAGTTGCGAGGGATGGGCTTGATCGCTCGCCTCCGGTTCCCCCGCAGCTGGAACTGGAGCACGAAGGTCCGGTAGACGCCGTGGGCGGCCATCGCCGAGCGAACGTACTCCGGAACTGTGCCCAGATCCTCACCCACGATGACCGTCCCGCTGCGGTGGGACTCCAGGGCCAGGATGGCGTAGTGCTCCTCGGGCCGGTACCGGATGTAGACGCCGTCCCGTGGATCCGAGCCGAGCGGGATGGTGTACAGGCGGTGCAGGCCCATCACGTGGTCCAACCGAACCACGTCCGCATGCCGGAGCAGGTGGCGGATCGAGGCGATGAAGTACCGATACCCCTGTTCCCTGATCCGCTCGGGGTGCGGGGGAGGGAATCCCCAGTTCTGCCCGCCAGTGAAGAACAGGTCGGGCGGAGCCCCGGTCGCGGCGCCCAAGACGAAGGCCGTCCGTTCCCGCCACACGTCGAAGCCGTTCGCGTTCACGCCCAATGGGGCGTCGAAGTACAGGCCGCTGCCGGCCTGGCGGGTCCGTCGAGCCAGCCCTTCGATCTGCTCGGCCGCCAGCCACTGGGCATAGAGGTGATAGCGCCTGACGTCCTCGTCGCCACCGTCCGGGGGGAGCCGGCCGTCACGCTGGGACTTCGGCCACTCCGACCACGGACGGTCGTGGCGAGCGCACGCCGCCCGAAACCTGGCGTAGTCGGCCGCGCCTGGGCTCGACCGCAAGAAGGCCCGGAAAGCTTCGCGGCGCCCGGACCCGCCGGCGTCGAAGAAGCTCCTGGCCAGGAGGATCAGGACCTTTCGCTTGGCGGACATGGCCCCGCGGTAGTCGATGACCGGAGCGGACCGGAGCCGCCCGATCTCGGCCCGCAGGGCCCGTGACCCCAGCAGCGAACGAGCCTCCGGGGAGCCCTCCAGCTCCGGGGCCCGGGTGACGTCGACGTACAGCTCGTTCCAGAACAGGCGGCTGGCCGGAGAGTACGGGCTCGGTTCGAACGGCCGGTCGAGGAAGGCGGCCAGCAGGGGCAGGGTCGCCACCATGCTCCCCCCCAGCCCGGCCACCCAGTGCAGGACCTCCTCGAGGTCGGAGAAGTCGCCCACCCCCCAGCTCCGCTTCGAGCGCAGCGCGTACAGGGGAAGGAACACCCCCCACGTCTGGCCGGGCTGCGCCCTGGCCCGTCGGGGCGCGGAGATGACGAGCGAGGTCACCTCCGTCGAGCCCGCGCGAAGTCGGAGCGAGTGGTAGCCGAACGGAAGCCGGTCTCCATGCGGGGGCCGGGCGAGCGGCAAGGCGAGCTCGACGAAGGCCTGGCCCTCGACGTCCTCCTTGCGCACCACGGTTCGCGGCTCCCCGAGAGAGGTGTCCCACTCCACCGCCGAGCCGTCTTCCAGCTCGAGGACCGAGTGGTGGAGATCGTCGGCCAGCGCCTCGGGAAGCCGAACCGGCAACCGTGCGGGCAACCGCCCGTCCCAGGCGACCGTCACCGGCTCCACCGGTCGCCGCCACAGCTCCAGCTGGCGGCCCCGGTGGGCCTCGGGCACGTCCGATATGGTCTCCACCGGAGCGCCCAGGGCTCGAAGTCCGGCCAGCACGGCATCCGGGGAGCACACCACCCTGCGGTGGGCGGCGTTGGTGAATCTCGTCTGGACCCCGTAGAGCCGGGCCAGGGCCGGGAGGAGCGCGGCGGGGCCGGCCGGTCCCGCCGCCCTCACTCCGCAGTCTCCAGGAGCTGCAGGAGGCCCTGGATCGGGATCCTCACCCAGCCGGGGCGGTTGTTGAGCTCGTAGCGCAGCTCGTACAGGGCCTTGTCGAGCATCAGCGTCTCGAGCAACAGCCGGGTCTGCCCGTCCGTGGCGGGAAGGAACCCGGCCGGGCGGGCCGCGGCCAGGTACGACTTCAGGAACGAGGCCGAGACCCACGCGTACCACAGCAGGACCCACGGCTCCAGGTACGAGGGGTTGTCCCGGTCCAGCCTGTCCTCCATCTCCCTGGCCAGCGCGGTGTAGGCCGCGTAGTGAAAGGAACGGATCATCCCGGCCACGTCGCGGAGCGGAGACCGCTTGATCCGCCGTTCGCCCAGCGGCCGGGCCGGCTCCCCCTCGAAGTCGATGATCACGAAGTCCTTCCCCGTGTAGAGAACCTGTCCCAGGTGGTAATCGCCGTGGATCCGGATCCGCTGGGCGTCGATCCGCTGGTCCAGGATCTGCCTGGCCCGTCCCAGGATCCGATCCTCCAGGTCGACGATCTGAACCGTCTGCGGGATCGAGCGGGCCGGCCCCCGAAGGAGCCGGTAGACCTGCTGGGTCATGCTCCGCATCGACTGGTACATGGAGCGCTGGTAGAAGCTGTTGAACGGCTCGGGAGCGAATGCCGGATCGGTCGGGTTCGAGGCCAGGGCCACGTGCAGCTCGGCGGTTCGCCGGCCGAGCAGGTTCGCCGATTCAAGGTAGGGCCCGAGCATCTCATGCACGAGGTCCGGGGCCTCTCGCCGGGAGAGCGTCAAGGGATCGATCGGATGCGGGAGAGGCGGCTCGACGTCCTCGGGCTGGCGGGCCATGGCCTGCTCCAGGTACGTGCCGAGGCTGTCCAGCGTGTACTCCCAGGCGTCGCCCTCGTTCGCCACGAACCCATGCAGCGTGGCCAGCGTGGCCGGCTCGCCGCGGCCCCGGCGGTATTCGAGCGCCCCCGCCACTGGCGCCGTGTGCGGAAACCCGGCGAACTCGGTGAGGAAGCGTCCGATCTCGAGGTCCGGGCTGGTCCCGTCGTCGATCCGGCGGATCAGCTTCAGGATCAGCCGGTCCCCGTAGGCGATCGAGGTGTTCGTCTGCTCGGCCTGCATCAGCGAGGGCTCGAGCGGCTCGTGCACCGGCCCCCTGGCCAGCCGGAAGGCTCGCGTGGAGCTGGCCATCATCTTGCCCACTTCGCCGTTCCACGTCCGGCGGCGGGCGATCCCGTGGAGCAAGGTTCGGGCGAAGCCGGGGTCGACCGTGGCGTCGTAGAGGATGAGATCGCCCTGCGTGGTCTTCAACCTGGCCACCGCCTGGCTGGGGACCTCCCATCCCTCGGGCTCCACCGGAGCCGCCGCGAGCGGCAGCGAATAGGTCTCCGGGTCGCCCTCCGTGTATTCGACGTGCACCACCGTGAGGACCGCCGTTCGGCCTTCCGTGGGCTGGCCGGGGGTGGTCTCCTCGACCATCGGGACGGGGATGGCGTCGACCACCTCGACCGTCTTGATGCGCCGGGCCTTCGACCGGAACCAGCGCCGCGACTGCATATGGCCGGGCAGCACGTCCTCGAGCGTGGCCAGCCCCCGGTCGGTGAACAGGTCCTCGAACGTCCCGTCGATCTCCAAGGCCGGCAGCTCGGCGCCCGGACCGACCAGCTCGAGCTGCACCACCCGCTGGGGCTCCAGGGAGAACCAGTAGAACGAATGCGGGCTGAGCGTGAGGAGGTAGGGCCACTCCCCGACCGGAGGGAACTCCGTCCTGCCGAACAGCTCCACCGGCACGTGACCCCGGAACCGGGACAGGTCCAGCTCCACGTACTGGGAGTGCCGGGACAGGTTGACCACGACCAGGATGCGTTCGTCCTGGTACTCGCGGAGGAAGGCCAGCACCTTGCGGTTCTCCGGGTACAGGAACTCGAGGGTGCCCCGGCCGAACGCCCGGTAGCGCTTGCGGAGGGCGATGATCCGCTTCATCCACCACAGCAGGGAGTTCGGGTTGTTCTGCTGGGCCTCGACGTTGATGGCCGCGGCGTGGTACTCGGGGTCGATGATCACCGGCAGGTACAGCTGCTGTGGGTTCGCCGTGGAGAAGCCCGCGTTGCGGTCGGCGCTCCACTGCATCGGGGTCCGCACCCCGTTCCGGTCCCCCAGGTACATGTTGTCGCCCATCCCGATCTCGTCGCCGTAGTAGATGACCGGGGTCCCGGGGAGGGAGAACAGCAGGCCGTTCATCATCTCGATGACCCGGCGGTCGTTCCCCAGCAGGGGGGCCAGGCGGCGACGGATGCCCAGGTTGATCCGGGCCTGGGGGTCACCGGCGTACACCCGGTACATGTAGTCGCGCTCCTCGTCGGTGACCATCTCCAGCGTCAGCTCGTCGTGGTTGCGCAGGAAGATGGCCCACTGGCAACCGGGAGGGATGGACGGCGTCTGGTTCATGATGTCGACGATGGGAAACCGGTCCTCCATCCGGATCGCCATGAACATCCGCGGCATGAGCGGGAAGTGGAACGCCATGTGGCAGCGGTTCCCGTCCCCGAAGTACGCAGCGGCGTCCTCCGGCCACTGGTTGGCCTCCGCCAGCAGCATCCGGCCGCTGAACCTGCCGTCGACGTGCGCCCGGAGCTGGTCGAGGTAGCGGTAGGTCTCGGGGAGGTTCTCGCAGTTCGTCCCCTCCCGCTCGAACAGATACGGCACGGCGTCCAGCCGGAGCCCGTCCACGCCCATCCCCAGCCAGAAGTCGACCACGCTGAACATCGCGTTCTGCACCGCGGGGTTCTCGAAGTTGAGGTCGGGTTGGTGCGAGTAGAACCGGTGCCAGTAATAGGACTTGGCCACCGGATCCCAGGCCCAGTTGGACGACTCGAAGTCCTTGAAGATGATCCGAGCGTCTCGGTACCGGTCCGGGGTCTCGCTCCAGACGTAGAAGTCCCGCTCCACGGTCCCGGGGAGCGACCGCCGGGCCCGCTGGAACCACGGATGCTCGTCCGAGCTGTGGTTCAACACAACCTCGGTGATCACCCGCAGGCCCTGCCGGCGTGCCTCGCGGAGGAACAGACGAAAGTCGCGGAGCTGCCCGTACGAGGGATGGATGCCCTTGTACTGGGAGATGTCGTAGCCGTCGTCCCTGAGGGGGCTCGGGTAGAAGGGGAGCAGCCAGATGGCCGTTACCCCCAGGTCCTGGAGGTAGTCGAGCTTCTGGACCAGCCCCCGGAAGTCGCCGATGCCGTCCGCGTCGCTGTCGTGGAAGGCGCGGACGTGGACCTCGTACACGACGGCGTCGCGGTACCAGTCGGCCTGGGGGGCGGGGCCGGGGGCTTCGGCGGGCACTCTCATGGGCTGGCCTTCGTCATCTCACATGAAGTATTCGAAGTCGTGCTCCGTCCGGACGCGCAAGCGGACCCGGAACACGTGGGCCGGGAGGACGTCCGGGTTCAGCTCGACGTAGTTGTAGGACCCGTGCCAGGCGTATCTGGCCTCGGTGATCAGGTCGTGGACCTGGTAGGTCCGGTCAGGGTCGATCCCGAGAGCCTCGAGAGGAAGCCCGACCCAACCGGACTGAGTGTGGTGGGGGTCCAGGTTCACCACCACAAGGATGAAGCTGTCGCCCTCGGGCGAACGCTTGCTGTACGCGATCAGGGAGTCGTTGTCGATGTCGTGGAACCGCAGCGTGCGGTCGTGCTGGAGGGCGGGGTTCTCGCGGCGGATCGTGTTCACCTTGGCGATCAGCTCGGAGAGGCTGTGGGGATCCGGGAGGTCCCAGTGGCGCAGCTGGTACTTCTCGGAGTCCAGGTACTCCTCCCTCCCCTCGACCAGCGGCCGGTTCTCCATGAGCTCGAAGGCCGGGCCGTAGATCCCGTAGCTCGCTCCGAGCGTCGCGGCCAGGACGAGCCGGGCCACGAACGTCGGACGGCCGCCGGTCTGGAGTTGCTCCGTCAGGATGTCGGGCGTGTTCGGCCACAGGTTCGGCCGGAAGAACTCGCGCACCTCGGTCTGGGTCAGCTCGGTGAGGTACTGGGTCAGCTCCCACTTCGAGGTGCGCCACGTGAAGTAGGTGTAGGACTGGGTGAAGCCGAGCTTCGCCAGCCGGTACATCACCTTGGGCTTGGTGAACGCCTCGGACAGGAAGATCAGGTCGGGGTGCTCGGCCTTCAGCTCTCCGATCAGCCACTCCCAGAAGGCGAACGGCTTGGTGTGCGGGTTGTCGACCCGGAAGGTCCGCACCCCGTGGTCGATCCAGAACTCGACCACGCCCTTCAGCTCGGTCCAGAGCTCCGTCCAGGCCTCGGTTTCGAAGTCGAGCGGGTAGATGTCCTGGTACTTCTTGGGCGGGTTCTCCGCGTACTGGATGGTGCCGTCGGGACGGTGCCGGTACCACTCGGGATGCTCCTTGACCCACGGATGGTCCGGCGAGGACTGGAAGGCGAGGTCGAGGGCGATCTCCATGCCCAGGTCCTTCGCCGCCTCGACCAGCCGGTCGAAGTCCTCCAGGGTCCCCAGGTCCGGGTGGACCGCGGTGTGCCCGCCATCCTCCGAGCCGATGGCCCACGGGCTCCCCGGATCGTCCGGCTCCGGCTCGAGCGAGTTGTTCCTCCCCTTTCGGAACGAGGTACCGATCGGGTGGATCGGGGGGAGATACACGACGTCGAACCCCATGGCCGCGACGTATGGCAGCCGTTCCAGGCAGTCCGCGAGGGTCCCGTGGCGTCCCGGCTCCGGCGAGCAGGACCGGGGGAACATCTCGTACCACGCCCCGAACCGGGCCCGTTCGCGGTCCACGGTGACGGTGAGGTTCCGGCGGTAGGTGGTGGCGCCCCGCCGGTCCGGATACGCGTCCATCAACTCGCGCAGGCCTTCGGCCATGGCGGCCTCGACCGCCCGGTCGATGTCGGGCTCGCGCAGCCGCTTGGCCCACGCCCGCAGGTCGCGCCCCGGCTGGCCGCGGGCTCGCCTCGCCGCGGCCTCCACAAGCAGGGCCCCGATCTCGATGTCGACGTCGACGTCCTGGCCGGCCTCGACCCTCTTGCCGAGGTCGCGTCGCCAGGTCCCGAACCGGTCGATCCACCCGGCGATGGTGTACTCGTACCGGCCGAGCTCCGAGACGGGGAACTCGCCCCGCCAGGCATCGTCGACCAGCGGCTCCATCGGCGCCTCGGTCCAGCTCGTCGTCCCCTCACGCCGGAACTGGACGACACATCCCAGCATGTCGTGTCCGTCGGTGAACACGTCGGCTTCGACCTCAACCGATTCGCCCACGGCGCGCTTGACGGGGAACCGCCCGCAGTCGACCTCGGGCCGGACCCGTTCGATCACGACTCGCCGCCTGCCTTCGCCAGCCTTCACTGAAAGACCTTTCGGTGGATCAGCCTTCAATCATTACCTTGCGCCAAGATGCGCGCGAATCAAGGACCCGTCAGGCCCGGCCGGGTGGGGCCACGCGCAGGTCGGCGAGGCCGAGGATCCCCGCCCCCTCCGTGACCCACCCCTGGTCATCCCGCCCGGTCGCTCGCTCGAGGATGGTGAGCGCCTTCGGCGTGTCGAGATCGTCGTCGAGCGCACGCCGGAACGCCTCCCTGGTCGGTTCGACCTCGTCGGCCCAGCTGATCTCCCGATACATACTGCCGGAGGCCTCGGCTTGGAGCTGTTCGTGGACGAACGCCCAGTCCCTCCGGTAGTGCCTGCGCAACAGGAACCTCCGCACCGCGTCCGGTTCGAACTCCTCGAGCAGATCGTCGACGAACGTCATGTTGCCGAGGCTCTTGCTCATCTTCTCGTCGTCCTGGTGGACCTCGCCCGTGTGGACCCAACGCCGGACGAACGGGCCCTCGCCCGGCAGGCTCTCGGCCTGGGCGATCTCACTCTCGTGGTGCGGGTAGACGAGGTCCGAGCCGCCCCCGTGGACGTCCACCGGCTGCCCCAGGAGCCGCCGGGCCATCGTGGAGCATTCGATGTGCCATCCGGGCCGGCCCCGGCCCCAGGGACTCTCCCACCAGGGCTCCCCGGGTTCGGATCGCTGCCAGAGCACGAAGTCCAGCGGGTCGTCCTTCCGAGGATCCTCTGGATGACCGCCGCGCTCCCCGGCCAGCTTCAGCATCTCCTCCCTGGAGTACCCGCTGAGCTGGCCATACCCGGGCTTCGAGGCCACGCTGAAATAGACGGTGCCGTCGCGCTCGTATGCGTGTCCGGAATCCAGGATCGCCCGCACCTCCCCCACCATCTGCGGGACGAACTCGGTGGCCCTCGGGCTGCGGGTCGGAGCGGCCACGCCGATGGCGCGCATCAGAGCTTCGAACCGCTCGGTCTCGCGGGCAGCCAGCTTTTGGAAGTCGACCCCACGCTCCTTCGCCACCCGCAGGATGTCGTCGTCGACGTCGGTGACGTTCTGGACGTGCACGACCTCCGCCCCCAGGTGCCGCAGATAGCGGACCAGGACGTCGAAGTGGGTGTAGGTGAAGGCATGCCCCAGGTGGGCCGAGTCGTACGGTGTGATCCCGCAGACGTAGACGCCCATGCGCGGCCGGAGCTCCACGTTCCGCAGCTCATCGGACGTGCGGTCGTACAGCCTCATCGGGGCAGGATACCCGGGGCCGAATGGGGCAACATTCGGACATGGCCGAGCGGCGGGACATCCGGATCGAAGCCGAAGGGGCCCGCGGGGGTCGAGCCGTCACCCTTCCCGGTGACCTCACGGCGCCGGACGAAGCCGGGGGCATCGTCCTGTTCGCCCACGGCAGTGGAAGCAGCCGCCTGAGCCCACGGAACGTTCAGGTCGCCACCCTCTTGAACCGGGCCGGCCTGGCCACTCTGCTGTTCGACCTGCTGACCCCCGAGGAGGCCGGCGATCGTTCGCTCGTGTTCGACATCCCGCTGCTGGCGGACCGGCTCCTGGCCGCGACACGGACCGTGCTCGAGGAGGCCGGAATCGAGGGCCTGCCCCTGGGCTACTTCGGGGCGAGCACCGGAGCGGCCGCCGCGTTGTGGGCGGCCGCCGAACTCGGGGAAGCGGTCTCGGCGGTGGTCTCGCGGGGCGGCCGCCCCGACCTGGCCGGGGAACGGCTGCCCCGGGTGACGGCGCCCACGCTGCTGATCGTGGGGGGCGAAGATCGTCAGGTGCTCGAGCTCAACCGCCGGGCCAGGCGGTCGCTGCGCTGCCCCAACGAGCTCGAGATCGTGCCCGGCGCCGGACACCTGTTCGAGGAGCCCGGCGCGCTGGAGCGGGTGGCCGAGCGGGCGACGGCTTGGTTCGCCGTGCACCTGACGGGCGGCGGGGCCTAGCCGAGCTCCCCGTTCCGGGTCACCACGGCCCGGATGGCGGGGTCGGCCATCGCGGCCTCGAACGGGAGGAAGTCCATGCCGTCGGGGATGTGCAGGTAGCCGTGCCTCGTCCCCTTCGAGTCGGTGTGCCCGTACTGCCATACGATCCGGTGCTTCGACTGGCTGATCAGCACCACCCGGTTGCGGAAGTCGTCGTTCACGGCGATCAGCCCGTTCGGCAGCATCAGCGCCAGCGAGGGGTGGTC
>WNGF01011099.1_pt1 | contig 13753 bp, 13 predicted proteins | sample 5400641 | NCBI WGS metagenome assembly WNGF01 (sample SAMN13153371, study PRJNA577476) | soil metagenome | isolation source: 80 cm soil or saprolite under grassland replicate 2 | place: USA:California | collected 2016-06-15
CAATATGATCCCGGCCAGCCAGGGATCACGCTCGATATCTCGCTTCGTCTATCTGCGGCAATCGTCAATTTCCCGGCCAAAGTTGATACGGGGGCGAGCTATTGCATTTTCGAACGCCGTCACGGCGAGGCGCTTGGACTTAGCGTCGAAAGCGGCCTGCCACAGCCGATCAGCACAGTGACAGGCCGTTTCCTTACTTATGGTCATGAAGTCACACTCAGCGCAGCCGGGTACGACTTCGATTCGATAGTCTATTTCTACGCTGATGAGGATCTAGATCGCAACGTGCTTGGACGTCACGGCTGGCTGGACAGGGTTGTGTTGGGACTTATTGATTACGAAGGCAAGTTGCTACTAAGTCCATACAGCCTCTGATGCGATCCAATCCGACTACTGTCGTCAATAGTCGTCAGAATGTCTTTCATACTTATTCCAAACAACGGCGATGACGTTCAGGTCAATGCCTGGAACTGGCGTCCGACGCTTGAATTCTTACGCGCGCAAAACATTATCACGTCCGAACAGGCTGAACTTCTCGGGTACAACGGATGTGGCGCTCGCGTCGACGCTGACATGGCAAACCAAATAGCCGCGGCGATAGAAAACAAACTCTCGACAATGGCCCCTGGTGATCGCATGCGCGCGGACTTAACCGTCACTTCGGTTCCAAAGGCGCCGCAGGTTTTCCGCCCCTTTCCTCGGCCAGGCGACATTGATGACAATGAACTCTACTCGGCAACGTATGAATGGCTCGTCACATTCAAAGACTTTTGCAAACGATGCGACGGATTCATGGTCTCGTAATGCTGTGGGCGTCCGCCCAACAATTCGTTAGCCCGGAACGGCTGGCGTGTGTTTTGTTAGGCACTGCTGCTTAGCTGCCTCACGATGTCGGCTTTCGTATCAAACGCTTCACCCACTGGAACAGTCGTGCGATAGCTATCTTCCGGCGAGCCTTCCTGAGTCCACAAAAAAGGATAGAACGCGAAGCATCGGTCGCCGGAGAGGTTCCTGATGTCATCACGCCAAGTTGACCATCTGAGCCCTTCATAGAACTTTGCGATCCGGCTCGTGAGAAAGGTGTTAACAAAGTCAGTGAATCCGAGATCTAGACACTCCCAGTCGAGGCTGTCGGGGGCCCAATAGTAAACGGATCTCAGTTCCGGCCCCAGTGCGCCGCCATTAATCGCGAAGAAGCCTCCTGCGGCATCATCGCCAACCAAGTAATAGCCGTGCGCACGCCCAGCATTCCAGTCTGAAAGAGTGCGCGTCAGGCGCGAGTGACCGGAACCGAGTAGTCGGAGCCACCCGTCGTCGATCAATAGACCACCGGTATCGTACGCGAGTGCGCCGAGCGTCGAATGTGTCGTTACCTGCATGGCAAGCAAGACCGTCTCGCGCTCAGCGCTAGGCGCCAATAACTCGCAGGACACTTCTGCCTCCCGCACACCTTGCCGGAGCAGTTCAATAGCCGGGGCTTGTTTATCTATCAATTCTTCGATCTTGCGCATACGCGAAATTTTGGGCATAGACCGCAAGCGTGAAGATAACCCAGCAGAACAGGCCGACGCCAAAGATGCTGAGGATGATTCCGATGACGAGCATGGTGGCGCCTCTGTGACAAGATCTGGCCGCACCCACCACCACCGCGCGCCGGCCGGAGATATTGACAGCACATTGTCAATTAGCCAATCATCGCTGGACACCACATGCGAGGTGCAGCGCGTCAGCCGGATGGATGGCGTTGAGCCCGATCGGCGCGCTGGCGCTGGCGCGTCGCCCTGGAAAAGCTCGCGCGGGACCATACCGCTGACTGCCACGCGCACCGCCGCCGACGCTTTGCTATCGCCCTGTGTGCCAGCGACGCGGTGATCACCAATGCGATTTCAGTCGAACGAAGTAGGAGATTATTTAATGTCGCTCGAACTCATCAACCCAGATGATCTGCCAATTCCAGAGATGTACACACAGGTTGTCGTCGCGACGGGATCCAAGCTGGTATTCGTCTCAGGTCAGCAGCCCGAAGACATACACGGCAAGCTCGTTGGGCATGGTGATTTTGCGGCGCAAGCGCGCCTGGCATTCGGCAATCTCGGCCGAGCGCTCAATGCGGCAGGTGCACGGCCTGAGCAAGTTTGCAAGATCACAATCTACATTGTCGATTATAAGCGCGATGAACACGTTCCGATCATCGAAGAAGCGCAGATTTCGCTGTTTGGAGATCACAAACCAGCGAATGTGGTGGTCGGGGTAGCGATAATGTCCCCAGGCTACCTCATAGAGGTCGACGCGATAGCGGTCATTGACGAGGCCATCAGAAGCTAGCGTCGCCACAATGCGACCCGCGTCTTAATCAGAAACGAGCCGTTCATATGGCCTCGGGGAATTCGCGCGAGGGCGCATCGGCCGGTCATCCGGCGCCGAACTTCCAAACCGGGATGCCTAGCTTCTTTGCCTTGTCGGCGAGGTTGTCCTGAATCCCGGTACCCTGGAAATGCAGCACGCCGATCGGCAGGATTTCCAGCATCGCGTCGCTGCTGGCTCAGATTCGGCAGGAAAATGAGCCAGAGAGAGGCGGAATTCTTCAAACAATCCTTCGATCGACTACATCACGGCCCTGCTTCGCCCCGTCTTTCCCCCCTCCTCAATCCACTTGAGAAGCTCGGAACCGATTATTCGGGGATGATTGCCGATGGTCGTCGCTTTTAGTTTTCCGTTGGCGACCGCCCGCCAGATCGTCACATAACTGCATTTGCTCAATGCCGCCGCTTCTTTGTAGGTGTAGATTCCAGTCAAGTGAATCGGAACACTGATTATCTGCTGTGAATCTGAAGTCGGCTTCAAAAGCGCTCCATTATCTTTTGCCGAGTTGTTCATAACCTATGCCTCTCATTCGGCTCGCGGGGCGGGTGTGGTGCGCGAATCCGTTCATTATTTGTTAAATGGATAATTTTCGATGGAGCTAGATTACATCAAGTGCTGTAAGAGGTCTGTCAGAGAGTGACTCTGTCAGTCTCTGACACAATGGATGGAGGCGGCGACGCTGAGGGATTAGGCTCTGAAACGGCCTCCGCAGGGAATTAAGCGCAGTGGCAAATTGCGTTTGAGTTGTTTCCAGAAAGCCTGCCTGCTCATGCCCAATTCTCTAGCCGCCGCGGCCTGGTTCCAGTCGCAAACTCGGAGAGCCTCCAACAGTTGCGACTTGGTCTCCTCCTCATGTCTCAATTCTCGCTCCTCCCAGGTCTCTTTCACGACACACTTCCCTGCCAAATCGGCGCGCCCATCCGCTAACTCGCACCGCCTTGTCGCCTCAATAGCGTCCGTGACCGCCTTTTCATCAATCGTCAGACGCTCGAACGCGATTCTGAATTCCATGCCCGCCACCAGCGGCGACAGTGATGCTCCCACCGCTTTCGAGACGATCTTCTGGAGTTCGCGCACGTTGCCAGGATAGTCATACCTCGCCAACCTGTCGCGGGCGGCTTCGGAGAAACCAAATTGGAGGCGGCTCCTTTGGTTATTGGAAGTCATGTTGGCCGGCGCGAGGATGGGTGTACTCTCTCTCTGCATCGCTTGCTCGATTCTCCGCGCCAGTTTCTCGCACTCCTGTTGTAGGAAGCGATCGGCTAGCAGTGGGATGTCCTCACGGCGCAGGCGTAGGGGCGGAATCACGATCTGCTCGTCGAAGCGGTATATCAAGTCGTCGCGGAACTGTTCGGAGGCCACCATCGCGTCCAGGTCGCGGTTTGTCGCCGCGACTACCAGTACATCAACTTGGATCGGCCTGGTCGATCCGACGCGCCTTATGCAGCGGTCTTGCAATAGACATAGCAGCTTCACCTGAACCCTCTGCGGCAATTCCCCAAACTCGTCGAAGAACACTGTCCCGCCCTGAGCTTCTTCTATCAGACCGACGTGTCGACTGCCGGCGCCGGTATAGGCCCCCTTCTCGTGTCCGAACAGCTCGCATCTCGCGCGACCGAAACTCCAGCCGACTGCCGTTCGACAGTGTGACGCCGGCATCGTCACTCGTCAGCCTCGGCGCGGGGACGCTGAGGGGAACAATCCTGTGATGTTCAGCTTGAGTGAGGCTTTCCTGGTTTTGCGCGTCTACTCTCATAGCCTGCTTTGCTGAAGCAAAGCGCTTCGGGCCGAATTTCCTCTGCCGGCGCCGACGTCAGCCATGATATGATATATACATATGTAAAGGTATACAACTGCATACAGTGATTGTATACTCATGAGGCTGTTAGGAATAAACACAAGGGATGAAACTGAGCCGAGGGTACATGAACAGTGATCCGCGTGAAAAAACGATCCATTTGGCGGAAAAACTCATTCGCATCCGCACTGCGCTGGGGCTTTCACAAACGGAATTATTGCGCCATCTGGATTTGACCCCCTACTACCACCACACCCGCATCTCGCTGTGGGAGAGAGGCTATCGTGAGCCGCCGATTAAAGTCCTGCTGAAGTATGCGAGGGTAGCGGGCATTTCCACCGACGTTCTGATCGACGACGATCTCGAATTGCCAAAGAAGTTGTCGCCCGACAATCACGCAAAGAAGAAGGCCGCGAGCAAGAAAGCGCCTCGCAGCCGACAGCGTTGATCTTGGCGTTTCAGTGACTTATTGATCACGTCACAAAAGTACTTTTCCTGAAATTTGATCTCGTCAGTCTCCCTGCGGCAAAGAAGCGTGACAATCTCAAAAACGCTCCGATCGCTCTCGCCTCCGAGCGGCGCCCTGTGTAGAATCGGCGCCATCGCCGATGAAGAAAGACCTGGATCCAAATTCGACAGACCCTGCTGAAATCGAGGCGCTCATTGGGTTGCCATTTGCGAAACGGTTTACTCAAAGCCTGACAAAATTGTCGGCTGTTATAAGCCCTTCATCGGACGCGCTGTGACGTGGATCGTGAGGCGGGTCGCTCGATCGCAGAGAGTGGGCGGCAGCTGGTGAATCAGATTGAACCGTTCGTCCAGGTCCGCATCCCCACGCTGACGGGCCTCGAGCGACCATCGACTGGTATATACTGAACTACGTCTTTCAAAAATGAAGCGAGGAGAATGATGATGATAAAATTAGCGAGAGTAGCGCTGCTTCTCACGTTGGCGTCGTCGGCTGTTTGGGCCCAAACCAATGTGGGCAAACAGGAAGCCGAAGCCACACTGCCTTTTCAGCTGACCACGACTGCCACGTTTGAGCTACCTTGGCGGATTGCGTTCCTCCCGGATGGGCGCATGTTGGTGACCGAAAAGATCGGGCCCGTTTGGCTGGTCTCGCCTCAGGGAGAAAAGATCGCGCCATTGGGCAATACGCCCCCCGTCTACTGGCAGAACCAGAACGGCATGCTGGGCGTTTACGTCTCTCCCCATTTCGCCACCGACGAAAGCATTTATCTCACCTATATCGAGCCGGGTGACTATGGCGGCGGCCAGGTGTTGGCACGCGCCAAGCTGGACTTCCGACGTAATAGATTGCTGGATTTCAATGTGCTGTGGCGCCAGATGCCCAAAGGGATGGGGGGCCAGGCAGGCGGGCAGGTCGTTTTCTCGCCCGATGGTCAGTATCTGTTCATGACGGTTGGAGACCGCCAGCGTATGATCCCGGCCCAGGATCCGGACCAGCCAGTAGGCAAGATTCTGCGGCTAACGCTGGATGGCAAACCAGCCCCGGGCAATCCCAACTTCGGCAAAACCGGCGCCGCCACCATTCAGCTCATCGATCCGCCACGGGACACCGAAGTTGCCAAGACAGCGAAGCCGGTGAGCACCTATACCTTTCCCGGCCCCAACCTGACGCCTGCAGAAACCTGGGCTACTGGCTTCCGCGCACCGTATGGTTTGGCGCTTTCGCCAACCGGTGAATTATGGGAGGTTGAACATGGACCCCGCGGCGGCGACGAGCTGAACCTGATCGAGAAGGGCAAAAACTACGGCTGGCCACTCGTCTCCTACGGGATGAACTACAACGAGGTGCCGATTCCAAGTCACGACACGCGGCCCGACTTTGTGAAGCCTGTCCTCTATTGGGTACCGGTGATCGCGCCGGGCAACCTCATGTTCTACCACGGTACCAAAACTTTTCCGCAATGGGACGGCAACGGCTTTATCAGCGGCCTGGCGACGAAGACGCTGAATCGCATCATCTTCGACGGTAAAGGTGGAGCCAAGACGGCCGAGCGCTGGGATGTCGGCAAACGTATTCGCGATGTGGAACAAGCGCCCGACGGTTCGCTGTGGTTGCTGGAAGACGCGAATCCCGGCGCTCTGATCCATGTGACTCCAAAGGTGACTCCGAAGTGATGACTCCGCATTAATGGGTGTGCTTGCGGGAAACGAGTTTGAAAAAAGCAAAATGGGCTCGCTAGCTCTCGCCTCCGAGCGGCGCGCTGCGTAGAATCGGCGCCGTCGCTTATGAAGAAAGATCCGGACTAAAATTCGGCTGACTCCGCAGAGATCGAGGCGCTTATTACACGGATCGAGCGAGGACAACTTCGCGATGGAGACGCGCAGTTGCTGGCCCGACTGCTTCGGTTGCTGCTTCGTTTGATCACATTGCTTCAGCAGAAGAACGCTTCGCTCTCCCGTCTCAAGCGGTTGCTGTTCGGCCCACGATCGGGCATCGCTCATTTCGCAGAAAGTAAGCCAGTAAATGCCATGACACTCTTCGAATTCTCACGCCCTTGAGGTATCCTCGACAATCGATCGATTCGGGCCTCCTGGAGAATTTTTCACCTCAACTTTAATCCGGTACCGGAGTGCTGCGATTCAAATCAAGCGTGTAAGAGCCGAAACAATTGACGTACTCAGTCAGGTACGTGCTCAGCCGTGCTGGCGTTCCATCCTCGGATGATTGGTTTCGGTCACGCTTTCTCCTTTCCTGTTGACACTCGACAAATCGTCAACTACGCTCTGCCTTATCGATTGTCGAGGGGGCATATGAAAAAGACACAAACCGATTTGTTGCAAGGAACACTTGATCTGCTAGTACTCAAGACGCTTCAGTCCGGGCCGACTCACGGATGGGACATTGCTCAACGCATACAGCAGATTTCGCAGGATGTACTGCGGGTGGGCCAGGGGTCGTTATATCCGGCGCTGCACCGGCTGGAGGCGCAAGGCTGGATCGCTTCCGAGTGGGGAGCGTCGGAGAACAATCGGAAGGCGAAATATTACAAACTGACCGCCGCCGGCCGGAAACAATTGTCGGCTGAGACCGAGACGTGGAGACGATTCACCGGGGCGGTGGAACTGATTCTGAAAACGTCCTGAATGGAAGGGGATGGCCATGCTCAACAAGCTCAGACTGCGATTACGGGCGCTCTTCTTCAAGTCTAAAATGGAAGACGAACTGCAAGCGGAACTGCAGTTTCACCTGGAAAGGGAGATCGAGGAGAACATCGCTCGCGGAATGACCCCGGAAGATGCGCGTTACGCAGCGCTCCGCAGTTTTGGCGGTGTCGAGCTGGTAAAGGAAGAAAGCCGGGACGTGCGTGGCGTCCGCCTCTTGGAAGAGGTCTGGCAAGACCTGTGCTACGGCGCGCGAATGCTGATGAAAAATTATGGGTTTACTTTAGCTGCAGCGCTTTGTCTTGGGTTAGGCGTCGGAGTGAATACGGCAATATTCAGCATGGTCCATACCCTGCTCTTACGATCTTTACCGGTCCCTCAGGCGGATCAGCTTGTCGTGCTTACTCAAGACGAGCGGAATTTGCCAATTCCTTATCGAAACTTTGTCAGGATTCGCGAGAACAATGGAGTTCTGTCGGATTTAGCGGCTTTCGAATACGTGCGCTTTAGCTTCGGTAATCGAGACCAAAGTGAGTTTATCTCGGGCGAATTGGTTTCTGGCAATTACTTTGATGTGCTTAAGTCGAAGCCCACGCTGGGCCGCACATTTTTGCCGGAAGAAGACCGGATCCCCGATGCGCATCCTGTTGTTGTGTTGAGCTACAGATTTTGGCAGAGCCGGCTGAGCGGCGCCTCTGATGTGATCGGCAAGACAATAACCTTAAACAGACATCGCTTCACTGTTATTGGCGTCGCGCCTCAAGGATTTAAAGGCATGGTTACGCCATACCTGACCAGCGTATGGATTCCGCTGATGATGAGCGCGCGAGTGAAACATGAGATCAAACGCGCAGACGACCTTCGAGACTTTGAGCCTGATTCCGCTGACGAACTTCGAAGCTTCGGGCCGGTTTCCCCTATCGGGCGCCTTAAACCCGGTGTATCTCTTTCGCAGGCGCAAGCAGCCATAGAGACATTCAACCCTCGCTCTGATGGGCCGAATGAAGACAATAGATTCAGATTGATTCGTCCGGAGGGGATATATATAGGAAACACTGGAGACATGCGGCGGCAGGTCACGAAGGCGACGACATTGATGGGGGCGATCGCCGGGATCGTGTTGTTGATCGCCTGCTCCAACCTGGCCAACTTGCTGCTAGCGCGCGCATCGGTACGGCGTAAAGAGATTGCGATTCGAATGGCGTTAGGGGCCAGCCGGCTTCGCCTGATCCGGTTATTGATGACTGAAAGCGCGCTACTGGCATTAGCAGGTGGAGGGATTGGATTGTTAGTGGCGTCATTGTTCAATCGTCTGTGCATTGCGTTCATCCCTCGGATGGCGACGTTCGATCCCGATTTGCGTTTGGATGCGCCAGTGCTCGGTTTTACGCTGTTATTGTCGCTGGTGACTTCACTACTCTTTGGACTCGCCCCAGCCTTGCAAATATCTAAGCTTAACTTCGTACCAGCATTGAAAGACGAATTTGGCATAGGCGCGCTGCATACCAGGACGATTAATTTGCGTAGCGCGCTGGTCATAGGGCAGGTAGCAATATCGCTGCCCTTGCTGATTTGCGCTGGATTATTTATCCGTAGTTTGCAGAAGGAGCAGGCAATCGATCTGGGTTTCAAGACCGAGAACCGCCTTGTGCTTTGGCTTAGTCTGAAGGTCGTGGGGTACGACCAAACGAATGGGGTGAAATTTGTACAACAGCTTCTGGACCGTGTCAGAGCGGTTCCTGGGGTACAATCGGCTAGTATCGCGCAGAGATATAGTGATTTTTCAGGGCATGATTGTTACTCGCAGGATAGCGCCAGGCCATCAATGGGTATTCCAGTTTTTGATTGCAGCAATAATGAGGTTGGCTCTCAGTTCTTTCATACTATGGGTATCTCAGTCGTGCGAGGGCGTGAGTTCACGGCGCAGGATGGCGAACGAGGAAACAAGGTTGTGGTTATCAATGAGTCACTCGCAAGGCGTTATTGGCCAGGCGAAGACCCATTGGGCAAGCAATTGCGCATAGGCGAATCCTCTAATCCGTTAAGCGAGATCGTCGGTATCGTAAAAGATTCGGTCGATTTTGGCAGCATGAGGGAAGAGCCGCCGCCTATGCTGTATACCCCATTTCAGGACACAGAATCCATGAACCTGATCATACACACATCTATTGATCCGAACGGCATGATACAACCCCTGCGGCGCGAAATCTCATTGCTCGATGAAAATCTGCCGATGCGAATAGCGACTATGAACGAATTGATTTCATCATCGCAGTGGGAGCAACGGTTGGGTGTGACATTGCTTAGCATCTTGGGGGGGCTCGGTTTATTGTTGACGGCGGTCGGAATATATGGCGTAACGGCTTACATCGTAGCGCAACGAACACGTGAATTCGGCGTGCGTATGGCTCTGGGCGCGCGAGGCCGCGACGTGATGAAGCTGGTGATCAGGGAGGGAATGTGGTTGGTGTTGATTGGTGTGATCATTGGAATGGCGGCGTCATTGGCAGTGTCGCGAGTGCTGAAGAGTTTTCTATTTGGTCTGAGCGCTGCTGATCCAATGACGTTTGGGATAATTCCGCTGCTGCTTGCCGCGGTTGCGCTGCTAGCCTGTTATGTCCCGGCGCGGCGGGCGACGAAGGTTGATCCAATGATTGCGCTCCGGTCCGAATGATTGTGCCCCCGCGCCCTCAAAATGTCTGCGGAGTTAATGGTGAGGGAAGCTATAGCCATAATCCTTTTGATTGCCGTAACAAAAATCAAAATTTCTCCCGAACCTTTCCGCATCGTTGTCACAGCTTATACGTTGACGTCCACCCAGGAGTCAGCGCACAATTTGATTATCAAATAGGTAATCAAGGCCAGTGGCATCATTTTATAAGGGTTATTATCACCGCGATGAAGAAACGCCGGGTCAACTGGGCTTTCGGTAATCCGACTTGCGCCGCCTGGGAGGTCGAGACGGCTGCGGGGCTACTCGTGGTTCGTCGGAATCACGCGCTGGTACGAGCGGGCGCGCGTTGGCGCCAGGGATGGGACGTCTGGCTTGGCGGGAAATTTGCGGGAGCGCTCAGCAGTCGTACGCTAAGTCTCGTCAAGCCGATCTGCCACTTCCGGACGAGCCGACGGCCAAAGACTCTTTAAGACACCAGCTCCTATCTGGTCTGAGAAGTTCGCTGTGAGCTTTCGGCGCGCTGGTACCCGATGTCGTACCGGGGCGCCGAACGCTCACGAAGCATCGAGGCGTCTCAAAATCTCCGAGCGTGTGCCGCACGAATCACAGATCTTGCGGAACTCATCGCGATCGAGGATCCGGTCAACGTATAGCTCGGCGGTGACTGGATACTGCAGGTCCGCATGTAACGCGCCCCAGCGAACGGTAGGATGAAAGAGCCGCAGCCTGCCTTTCAGACCCCGAATCGTCGCCTTAGGTGGTCTGGCGAATGAAACGGTGATCGGCCGGCGCGACCACCCGAGGAACGCCCATACCTTCAGCTTGCGACGCGCCACGTCATAGAAAACCGGGACCATAGCCCGTAGGTCCAGATTGAGGTCGGGATCGGAATTCAGTTCGCGCCTCCATGTAACAAACCGTTCCGCAGCTTCGCTCGTGGATGTATTGGAACCCATGGATGTGTCAGGAGCCAGGCCGAGCTCTCTGCTGACGCACACGTGGGCGCCGAGGAAAAGTGATTCAATCTCCGAAAGCTCCTCTGTGAGGGACGCTGGCGCTGGTCCGCCTTCCGTGAGCCGGTGAAGCCTCTCCAGCTCTTGAGAACCGAACGTCTGCTCCAGTGCGCTGGACATCGACATCATTGGCACATATGGTGGATCAGCTCTGGAACCCATCTCCGAGACTTAATGTCGCCAATGAAATGAGAGCTGGCACCAACCTCAACAGTCCCTTTCAGCCCGTACTGAGGTAATTGTCGCAGGACAGATAAATTGTCGTATGCGACAGGAATTATGGCTGCAGCAATCATCAGGCCAGAAGTCATTCATATTTGACAGGAAATGGCCATTAGACTCCGAATTGATTCGGCTATTCGTATTTGATTGCGATTAGGGGATCAACCTTCGTCGCCCGCCGCGCCGGAATCCAGCAGGCCAGCAGCGCCACAGCGGTGAGCAGCAGCGCAATCACCGCAAATGTCAACACATCGGTTGGACGCACGTCGAAGAGCAGGCTTTCCATCCAACGCGTCAACGCCAGCGCCGCCATTAAGCCCAGGCCAATGCCAATCAACGTGAGCTTCAAGCCTTGCGCTAGAATCAAGGTCAGTACATCGCGCGCCTGTGCGCCCAATGCCATCCGCAATCCGAGTTCGTGCGTGCGTTGCCTCACCGCGTATGCGAGCACGCCATAAATGCCCACCGCCGCCAGCAACAGCGCCAGCGCGGCGAGGCTTGCCAACAAGACCAACGTCAAGCGGCGTTGCGCCAAGGCATTGCTCAGTAGTTGATCCATGGTGAAGACCCGAAAGACGGGCAAGTTTTTGTCCAGGGCGTGAATTGTTTGCTCGACCGTATTCGCCAACGCCGCGGGATTGCGTTCGGCACGCACAACCAGTCCCAACGATGTATTCGGTAGTTGCGCATACGGCAGGTAGGTTTGCAGCGTGGTGATTTGCGCGACGCCGTTCATCTTGACATCGTTGACGACGCCGACGACTTCGCGCCAGGGCTTGTCTTCATCGCCCTGATCTTCGAGGGAACCGAATTTGAGGCGCTTGCCAACAGGGTCTTCGTTCGGCCAGATGCGGCGCGCCAGCGCTTCGTTGACGACCACGACGGGAGTGGATTCAGCCGTATCGGCAGACGTGAACGACCTGCCTCGCAACAAGCGTATGCCCATCGTCTCGAAGTAATTCGGACTGACGCGCAGGCGATCCGTTTGCGGCAAATCCGCGTGCGAAGGGGCGGGTTTGTCGGCGGAAGTAAACTCTCCGCTCCAGTTCGTGCCGGTAATCGGCAATGAATGGGTAAATGCCACGGAACGCGCACCGGGCAGCGCCCGCACCCGCGCGAGGCATTCGTCATAAAACACGCGCATCCGCTGGTCGTCGTAACCGCCCCCGGCCAGGTCTATGCGCAACGTCAACAGGTTGTCGGCATTGAAACCAGGATCAACGCGCAGCAGATTCCACATCGAACGCACAAGCAATCCCGCGCCGACCAGCAACACGAGCGACAAACCGACTTCCGCCACGAGCAACGCTTTGCGCGCGCGGTCGCGCGATGCGCCGGTCGTTAAACGTCCGCCATCTTTCAGCGTCGTTTGCAAATCGGTTTTGGAAGCTTGCAGCGCGGGCAGCAAGCCGACCAACACGCTTGTCAGCGCCGCAATGCCAAGCGTGAACAGCAAGACACTGTTGTCCAGCCCCACGCGGCTGAGTTGCGGAATTCCTGCGGGGGCCAATGCCAGCAAGCCTTGCAGCATCCAGTCTCCGAGCAGCAAACCGACCGCACCGCCGATGACCGCGAGCAACAGACTCTCGCTGAGCAATTGGCGCATAATGCGCAAACGCCCCGCGCCGAGCGCCAGCCGCACGGCCAGTTCCTTTTGCCGTTCTGCCGCGCGCACCAGCATCAGATTGGCGACGTTGATGCAGGCAATCAGCAAAATGAAGCCGACCGCGCCGAGCAGTATCCACAACGAAGAACGCACGCTTTCCGACATTACGTCCTGCAAGCGTTCGGCCTGCGCGCTGACGCCTGCGTTGGCCTTCGGATATTCGCGCGCCAGTTGCTGGCCTATCGCTTCCATTTCGCTGTTGGCTTGCGCGACGGTCACGCCGGGTTTGAGACGTGCAAGGGCAAAGAAATTGAACGCCCTGCCGCCGCGATTGGCGAACGGCGAATCGGGCGCGAGCGTCAAACTGAGCGGCCTGTACACATCTGTTTGCTGGAAATACTCAAAACTCGGCGGCAACACGCCGATCACGGTATACGCTTCATTGGTCAGATAGAGTGTTTGCCCGATGGCAGTCATTACGCCGCCGAAGCGCCGTTGCCAAAAACTGTGGCTGATGATGACGGTACGCGCTGCGCCGTAGCGATCATCGGCTTCGGTGAACATGCGACCGAGTTGCGGCTGCACGCGCAACAGCGGAAAGAAGTTCCAGTTGAGGCTATAGCCCGCCACGCGCGCCGCATTATCGTCGCCCGTCAGCGTAAAATTCTGCGGCCACGCCATCGCCATGCCTTCAAACGATTGCGCCCGCGCGCGCCAGTCTTCGTAATTCGGATACGACGCCGAATTCCTCGGCGTCCCCGGACTCGTTTCTGACAGCAGCACGAGCCGCTCTGCTTCCGCGTAAGGTAACGGGCGCAGCAGCAGCGCATTGACCACGCTGAAAATCGCCGTGTTCGCGCCAATCCCCAGCGCGAGTGTGAGAATCGCAATCGACGAAAAGCCCGGATTCTTCCGCAGCATCCGCACGCCAAACCGCAAGTCCT
>WNGF01007045.1_pt1 | contig 13750 bp, 12 predicted proteins | sample 5400641 | NCBI WGS metagenome assembly WNGF01 (sample SAMN13153371, study PRJNA577476) | soil metagenome | isolation source: 80 cm soil or saprolite under grassland replicate 2 | place: USA:California | collected 2016-06-15
CGTGGGCGCTCATCCGCGAGTACGGCCCCGACGGGCTCGCCGACACCGGGAAGCTCGCGGTCCTCAACGCGAACTACGTCCGCGCCCTCCTCCGCGGCGTCTACAACCTGCCGTACGAGACCGACTCGCTCCACGAGGTGGTCTTCGACGACAAGCTCCAGAAGGCGAACGGCATCGCGACGATGGACGTCGCGAAGCGGCTCATCGACCACGGCTTCCACCCGCCCACGATCTACTTCCCGCTCGTGGTGTCGGGCGCGATCATGATCGAGCCGACCGAGACCGAGTCGAAGGAGACGATCGAGCGCTTCGTCGCCGCGATGAAGGCGATCGCGGAGGAGGCGAAGGCGGATCCCGACGCGCTGCACGCGGCGCCATCCCGGCCGATCCGCGCGCGGCTCGACGAGACGCGCGCGGCGCGCAAGCCGGTCCTCCGCTGGCGCCCGGGCATCAAGGTCGAGTAGTCGCATGCCATAACCCCGTCGCCTGCTGCGGCGTGCTCTCTCCCCCGGAGGGTCGCGCCGCGCCTCCCGCGCCCACGGGGGGTATGATCCGATCACGCCGCCCGTCCGGGCGGTGCGCTCGGAGGCCCTGATGCGTGCGCGCCGGCTCGTCCTCCTCGTCCTCCTCGTCCTCGCCGTCCTCCTCGCGGCGCCCGCGGCGCGGGCGGCGGCCCCCGCACTTCCCGAGACCGGCCCCCTCCTCGCGCTCCGCGCCGGGTTCGGCGTCCCCCAGGGCTCGATCGCGCGGGCCGGGCCCGACGTTTCGGACGTGGTCGCCCGGAAGGTGCCGCTCGGGTTCGAGCTCGGGTACCGCCTCGGCCGCCGGGTCTGGGGGGAGCTCCAGTTCGAGATCGCGCCCGCGACCGCCGCGTCCGCGCTCTGCGCGGCGGGCACCTCCTGCTCCGCGTCCGACGTCCGCTTCGGCCTCGCCCTCCAGCTGCGACTGCTGCCCGATAGGAGGATCGACCCGTGGATCGGCGTCGGCGCCGGCGTGGAGGTCATGAACGCCGAGGGGCTCGACGCTGCCACCGCGACGCGGACGGAGTGGAGCTGGGCGGGCCTCGAGCTCCCGTTCGTCGAGGCCGGGGTGGACGTCGCGGTGTCCCGGGAGGTCGCCGTCGGACCCTGGGCCTCGGTCGGCTTCGGGCGCTTCACGAGCGAGTCGATGCGCGCGAACGGCGGCGATACCGTGAGCGGCGCCGTACACGGGCGCGCGACGCACCGCTGGCTCACCGCCGGGCTGCGCGCGACCTTGAAGCTCTAGCGCACGAGCTTCCGCCAGAGGAGCGCGATCCCCGCCCCCATGACGAGCGACGCGGCGAGCGCCCACGGGTTGCCCGGAGCCTCGCGCGTGCGCAGCACGACCGCCTGCTCCGACGCGATCGCCGCGAGCCGGAGCTCGCCGCCGCGCGGCAGCGCGAGCGCACCGCCGCGCGCGAGGAGCCGCACCTGGTCCGCGCCGGAGGGCCCGCGCGCACCGACCACCGCGGCGGGCGCGCCGCCCTCGCCGGGCACGAGCCGCACGAGCCGCACGTCCTCCCCCGCGATCCGGCAGCGCTGCCCCTCCGCGAGCGCGCACGCGGCGTCGCCGGCGGCGATCCGCGCGACCCAGGTCCGGCCGAGATCGACGAGGAGCGCGAGCGACGCGCCGCCGCCCGCCGAGAGCGGCACGTTGTAGCCGACCGTCTCCTGCGCGAGGCGACCCGCCGCGTCGCGCACCTCGAGGCGCGCCCAGGCCTCGCGCGGCATGCCGTCGGGGAGCGCGTCCACCTCCAGCGAGAGGAGCCGCACCTCGCCGAACCCCGGAAGGTCCTGCCACCCCGACGCGACGAGCACGCCCGCGCCGTCCCGTCCGAGGAAGCCGCCCGCGACGTGCGCCGCGAGCGCGAGCAGGAAGCCGACGTGGACGACCGATGCGGCGTAGGCGGTCGGCGCACGCACGCCCGCGCGCCACTTGCGCACGACGGTGTCCCACGTCGCGAGCACCGTGTTCAGCGCGTAGAGCGCCGCGACCGGGAAGAGCAGGTACAGCCACAGGTGGGCGGGGTGGACCGGCGTGAAGAAGCCGCGCAGGTCGTCCATGTGGATCGGCGCGGACGCGCCGTCGCGCGTCGCGGTGAGGACGACCGAGCCGACGGCGAGGAGGACGACCGTCGCGTAGCCGCAGGCGAGGCCGAGCCCCTGCGAGCGGAGCCACCCGAGCCGGTCGCCGCGCGGCCGCCCTGCGCCCGGGGGCGCCTCCGCCCCGCGCTCGGCCGGAACGCCTCCGGGCCGCGCATCATCCAAAGGCATGCGAGGACCGGGCGAAGAAGAACGAGGTGCCGACGTACGCGACGAGGACGAGGAGGAAGCCGACGACCGCGAGCGCCGGGCGCGCCCACGGCCGCGGCTGGAAGGACGGCGTGAGCTTCACGTGCACGAACGCGGCGTAATGGAACCAGAGGATCACCGACCAGATCACCTTGGCGTCCCACACGAAGTAGGCGCCCCAGGCGACGACGCCCCAGACGCCGCCCGTCACCATCGCGAGCGACCACAGGACGAGCCCCCACAGCGCGAGCCGGTCCACGAGCGCGAGCCATTCGCCCTCGCGCCGCACCCACCAGGCGACGGCGGCCGCGCCGGCGGCGGCCCACGTCGCGTACGCGAGGAACGAGAGCGGGACGTGGAGCGGGTACCAGATCGTCCGCATGAGCGGCGGCGGCCAGCGGAGATCGCCCGGGAAGGCGAGCGCAGCCGCCATCGCCGCGGCGAGCACGGCGAGGAGCGGCACGAGGTAGGCGCGCACCGGCCGGAACGCGACGGTCGTGACGATCGCCATCGCGAGAGCCGCGGCGCTGAACGACTCCATCTTGTTCGTGAGCGGGAAGAACTCGATCGCGAGGCCGCGCGCGAGGGTCGCGCCGAGGTGGAGGGCGACGCCCGCCGCGAGGATCGGGCGCGCGGCCCGCGGGCGGAGGAGCGCCGCGACGGCCGCGAGCGCGTACGCGGCGGCGGCGGCCCAGAGGAGCCGCGCGAGCCATGGGTGAGCGGCTGCCATGAGCTCGGGCGGAGTGAGTCCCATCGATCCCATCGGGCGCGCGAGGATACCGAGGATGGCAGGGGGCCACCAGCCCGCGCCGGCCCCTCGCCTCCGAGGCTCAGGGCTCCGAGGGCGGGCGCCAGAAGACGATCCCCCGGCGATCGCCGGGGAACATCGTGAATCCGAACGGGAACCGGACCTCGCCGTCTCCGTGGAACATCCCGCGGGGCGGGTTCGGAAAGGGCTGCGCGGCGCGCACCGAGGCCACCGCGAGCCGATCGAAGAAGTCCACGTTCGACGACTGCATCACCGCGAGGTCCTTCACGTTGCCGTCGGTGTCCATCGTGATGCCGAGGACCACCGTGCGCTCCCGGTAGAAGAAGAGCGAGCCGTCCGGGTCGCGCTGCCGCTGCGCGTCGCGGACGCGCGGGATCCACTGCTGCGCGACCTCGCTCTTGAAGCGGTTCATGAACGTCGCGTACTTGAACTCCCGCGCCTGCAGCCAGGTCTCCTCGCCCTCGGGGAGCCCCTCGCCGACGCCGTCCATCGAGGGCCCGCCCGCGATCCGCGCGAGCGCCTCGCGCGAGACCGAGAGATCCGGGCCGGCCTTGCCGCGCCGCCCCCGCTCCCCCCCTTCCCCGAGCTCCGGCATCCGCAGCTCGCCCTGCGGGCGCGCCATGGCCACCCGATCGCCCGGGGCGCCCTCGCGACCCGGCGCGCCGGTGTCCTGGCCGCCCGGCTGCACGTTCCGCTTAGGGGCCGGCGCGGCGGCGGAAGCCTTCCCCTCCGCGCCGGCCTCCGGCCGCAGCGCGACGCGCGGACGGTTGTCGGCGTGGCGCGAGACCGTCTCCTTCTCCACGCGGGTGTTCCGGTCGGAGAGGAACTTCGCGTTGGGCGGGGGCTCGGACGAGGCCTTCTGGTCCGGAGAGAGCTCGACGACGCGCCCCGCGGGCCGCTCCTCGGGGGCGGGCGGCGACGGCGCGGCCGGCCGCTGCGAGCCGGCGACGGCCCGATTCGCGTCCCACTGCGCGGACGAGAGCGGCGCAAGCGCGACCCGCGTCCGGTCGACCGCGGCGGTCGGGAGGCGGAAGGCGCCCGCCGCGGCGAGCGCCCAGAGCAGCAGCGCGTTCAGCGCGAGCGACGCGACGACGGCGGCTGCGGCGCGACGGAGCGGCCGCTCCGTCCGCTTCTGTCGCCTGAGGCTCGGGCCGAGGTGGGCCATCCGTTCCTGATGTTAACAGCCGGGCGGCCGGATTCCCGCAGGTTACCGCCGCGCTCCACCGCGGCCGTACGCTCCCCGCGCGGGGATCAGGTCGCCGGGGCCAGGGGCGCCGCGCGCGTCGCCTTCCGGAAGCGCTGGAGCCGCTCCCACGCGACGGAGATCGCCCAGGTCACGCCGATCATCGCGACGATCCCCAGGACGGTGCTGCCGAAGGAGAGCGACTTCCGGACGGAACCGACGTCGGTCCGCCACGAGATCCACTCGAGGATCGCGCCGTATGTGAGCTCGACGGACGCGATGTAGCCGACGAGCGACTGGCGCCCCATGAGCGTGAGCCACCCGAGAGGGCGCTCCGCGGCGTCAGGCACGAGCTGCAGGAGGCCCGTGAACGCGACGCAGATCGCGAGCCGCATCGCGAACCAGGACGGCGAGGTGCGCCAGAAGCTCTGGTACGCGTAGACGGGCGACCAGCGGTCCGCCCACCACGCGAGCGCGAACAGCGCCGCCGCGAGGCCGAGCCAGACGGCCGGGCGGTTTCGCCCGAGCGCGAGCGGGGCGAGCGCCGAGCCGGCGAGCAGGAAGGCGACCCAGTTGAAGAGGTGGAAGTTCGCGCGCGGCCAGCTCGCGTACAGGTACGCGTAGAGCACATCGACGAGCCGGCTCGGCGCCGTCCGCAGCGCCGCGTCGCCGGCCGCGCCCGCCTGGGACACGTCGTAGTGGCGGAGCGCGTCCGCGAGGAGCGGGGTCGCGAGCACGACCGCGATCGCCGCGAGCCCCGCGAGCGCGGCGCTGACGCGCCGCGGGCGACCGACGCACAGCAGCGCCGTCGCGGCGAGCCCGACCGCGATGACGTTGAGGATGTCGACCTTCAGGATGTCCGCCCAGCCGCCGGGCCTGGACCAGGCGCCGCCGAGCAGGTACTCGGCGATCCGGAAGCCGTAAGCCACGCCGAGCAGCCACAGCGCGCGCCGGAACGCCTGGCTTCGCCGCGCGTCCGGCGGGAGCCCCTTGCGCTCCTGCGCCGCGTCGCCGAGCGCCTGCGAGAGCCCGGCCATGTAGAGGAAGCCCGGCGCCGCGAAGCCGCCAATCATGTCGAGGACGACGTGCGGCGTGACCCACGACCCGCCGAGCAGCCCGAACGGCCAGCTCGCACCGGTCGCCGCCGGCGAGAGCCACGCGTCGAGCACGTGCACCTCGACCATGAACAGCACGGCGAGGCCGCGCTGCCAGTCGAGCCAGAGCTTCCGCCTCGGAGCCGCGCTCTCCCCTCTCGGCTCCGTGGAGAGGGGGGCATGGGGGGCTGCGGTGGTCACTTGTCGCGGTACGTGATGCGACCGCGCGTGAGGTCGTAGGGCGACAGCTCGAGCTTCACGCGGTCACCGGGGATGATGCGGATGTGGAACTTCTTCATCTTCCCGGACGCATACGCGAGGACGGTCGGGCCCTGATCGACCTTCACGCGGTACATCCCCCCGGCGAGTGCCTCCTCGACGGTCCCCTGTACCTCGATGCCCGCTTCCTTCTCGCTCACTCTCTCTCCTCAAGCGCGAGCGGCCTCGGTCACCCGAGGCCGCCCAGGAACTTCACGAGATGATGACTAGCCCTTCCGAACGCCGGCCGCCCGCATACCGTTGGGGCCCCCGAACCCGTTCGCGTCATTGAACCACCCCACGGTCCCGATCGCCATCGCTTCACGCTTCCTCGGAGCTCCAGCACGACCCCACCGCAGGCCCACGGAGGTGGAGGGGCACGGACCCTCGAGCCGGGCGTGAACTATCTCCGAAAGGCCCGGGGACGGTCAAGGCGAGGAACGCTGGGGTTGCGCGCAATGATGACCGCCGGGGTCAATCTCGTCGCCGCGCGGATCACCCGGGGCTTCACCGTGAGAGGGCGGCGAGGAGCGCGCTCGCGCGCGCGCCGACGCGCTCGTCGGACGTGAGGCGGGAGAGCTCCTCCCGCGCCGCTTCACGGTCGGCCGCCGCGGCGAGGAGGCTCTCCGCGCGCGCGAGCCGGACGACCGAATCGCCGGGCGCGAGCTTGGCGGCCACCTCGGCGCAGAACCGCGCGGCGAGCGGCTGGCCCAGCCGCCGGTGAGCGCGCGAGAGGAGCGCCCAGGCGCAGGCGTCGAGGTGGTTCGTCACGACGAGCCCTTCCAGGATCGCGCGCGCCGTCTCGACGCGGCCCGCCTCGAGCTCGGCCTCGGCGAGCGCGGCTATCGCGTCGCCCATCTCGCGGGTGATCCCCTGGATCTCGGCGAGCGTCCGGGCGTCCTCCGCCCCGTCCACGAAGTTCACGTTCAACATGGGTCGTCTCCTCAGCGGACGTTCTGGATGACGGCCATCCGCGTGTCGTGGCCGGTGCGGAGCAGGTTCGAGACGAGCGAGAACATCTCCTTCTGCTGGTCCATGATCCGCTGGATCTCCATGAGCTTCAGCTGGGCGTCGCGATCCGAGGAGAGCGCGCCGTCCCCGGGCGCGGACCCGGCGCTTCCGCTCGACGCGCCGGTGGAGGAACCCGAGACGGCGCCGGAGGAGGCCGGCGCGACGGTCGAGGCGACCGCGGCGCTCGCCGCCTCGTTCCCGATCGACGTCGCGAGCCCCGCGGCGGCGTCGATGAGCGCTGGGCCGTAGCGAAGCGCGACGGGCGCGAGCTGCGGGAACCCCGCCGCCGTCGCCGCCGCCGCGAGCACCGGGCCGCCGACCTTCGAGAGGACCTCCCGCGCGAGCGGGCTCTGGAGCACCGACAGCGCGATCCCGACCTGCGGGAAGAACTGCTTCGCGACGTTCACGATCGCGCCGATCGAGCCGAGGACCCCGCTGCTCTTCGTCGACTTCGAGGTCGCGGACGAGGTCGAGCCCCCGGACGCCTTCGCGGACGCGTCGGCCCCCTTCAGCTCCTTCATCTTCGCCTCGAGATCCTTGTCCCACTTGCCGTTCAGGTACGCGAGGAGGCGCACGAGCTTCTCCTCGATGGAGAGCCTCTTGTCGTCGAGGAAGGCGAGCGCGCTCGACGTCTTCTCGGTGGAGCTCGACTTCGACGTCGAGGCCTTGGGCGTGGCCGCGCCCTGCGCGTAGCCCGCGCCGGAGGAGCTGGAGCTCGACTTCGTGGCCTTCGAGGTCTTCGCCGCGGCGCTCGCGGCGACGCCCCCGAGCGCGCCGGCGGCGGAGCCGACCGCGACGCCGACGATGGCGTCGGCGACCGCCGCGCGCACGGCGCCGGTGCCCGCGTTCGCGGCGGCCTGCGCCGCGTCCGCCGCGCCGGCCCCGGCGAGGTAGGCGAGGGAGTTCGTGATGGAGGGGAGCATGAAGGTCCTTTCGAGGGTCCCGGCGGCCGCACCGGTCGCCCAGCGGGAGAGCGCGGCGCGTGCCGCGCACGACCCCCGTCTTCCCGTGCGGTTGGGGCCGGGCGTGCGTCCGCTGCCGCGCCCCACGTCCGCCCGCCGGCCCGTTCCCCGGCCGGCGGGCGCGCGCTACATTGCGCGCGTGCGCTTCCTCGGCGTCGACGTCGGCCGCGTTCGGATCGGGCTCGCCCTTGCGGACGACATCCTCCGGGTCGCCCGCCCGCTCCGGGCGGTGGCCCGGCGCGACGACGCCGCGACGCTCGCCGACATCGCGGGCACCGCGCGCGAGTACGAGGTCGAGCGCGTCGTCGTCGGGCTGCCGCTCAACATGGACGGCAGCGAGGGCCCCTCCGCGCGCCACGCGCGCGCGTTCGCGGGCAAGCTCGAGGTCGCGCTCGGCGTCCCCGCGGTCCTCTTCGACGAGCGGCTCTCGACCTTCGAGGCCGAGACGCGCTTGCGCGATCAGGGCTTCTCTGCGAAGGATCGCCGCTCACGCGTGGACGCGGAGGCGGCGGCGGTGATCCTGCAGGGCTGGCTCGACGGGGGCGGCGCGTGAAGCGGGCGCTCGTGTTCCTCATCGGGCTGGTCCTCATCGTGGCGGTCGCCGCGGCCGGCGTCGTCTGGCGCCAGCTCGCGCTCTTCCGCGAGACGCCGTACGGCTCGCTGAACGAGAAGGTCGTCGTCGTGCCCCCCGGCGCGTCCGCGCACGCGGTCGTCCGAACGCTCGCGCAGGCGGGGGCGCTCTCGGACGAATCGCTCGCCTGGCGCTACGTGCGATGGGTGAAGCGCGACCGGCGGCCGCTGCGCGCGGGCGAGTACGCCTTCACCGGCCCGCTCCGTCCCGACGAGGTGCTCGAGCGCGTCTACCGCGGGGAGGTAAGGCTGCACCGGTTCACGGTCCCCGAGGGGCTCCGGGCCGACGAGATCGCGGCGATCGTCGCGCGCAGCGGCCTCGCGTCCGACGCGGACTTCCTCACCGCGACGCACGACCCGGCGCTCGCACGGTCGCTCGGCGTCCCCTACCCCGGGCTCGAGGGCTTCCTCTTCCCCGACACCTACGCGTTCGCGCAAGGCGTGTCCGCGCGGACGATCGCCGAGGAGATGGTCGACCGGTTCAAGGAGGAGTACGCGAAGGCGAACGAGCTGCGCCGATCCGGCGTCGTCTTCACGATGGGCGAGGCGGCGACCTTCGCGTCGATCGTCGAGAAGGAGACCGGACGCCCCGAGGAGCGGCCGCGGATCGCCTGCGTCTTCCACAACCGGCTGAAGCTCGGGATGCGGCTCCAGACCGATCCCACCGTGATGTACGCGACGATGCTCCGCACCGGGCGGTGGTCGAAGAACATCTCGCGCGCCGACCTCCTCGCGCCTCACCCGTACAACACGTACACCAGCGGCGGCCTGCCCCCCGGGCCGATCGCGAACGCGGGCTCGGCGGCGCTGCGCGCGACGCTCGCGCCGGCGGAGTGCGCCGACCTGTTCTTCGTCTCGCGCAACGACGGGACCCACGTCTTCTGCCCCGACCTCCGCTGTCACAATGCGGCGGTCCGGCAGTGGCAGGTCGAGTTCTTCCGCCGCGTCCGCTGACGCGATCCCGCTCCGCCGCGCGACGCGCCATTGCCCCTTCCGGGGCGGGGTCGCCGCGCCATTCCTCGCGGGGCGAAGTGGTCCCGTTCATGGGCTGCTCCTCTGCACCGCGCTCGCCCGGACCTTATGCTCCATCCGTCGGCGAGCCGCCGAGGCGAGGACCTGCAATGGGAGACGTGTCGCAGATGAGCTGGGTGTCCCGGATCGCGTCCTTCCAGGACCGGCAGGGGTATTCGGAGCAGCACTGGGAGGGGGCGTTCGAGGACTCTCTCGCGCTCGTCCGGCAGAACCCGAAGGTCACCCGGACCGCCTTCCAGCGCGTCTACGACATGATCCTGTCGCACGGGAAGACGGAGTACATCGACAACAAGAAGAAGCTCGTCCGCTACGACTTCTTCACCGATCCCGACTTCGACGGGAAGGACGCGATCTACGGCCTCGACATCCCGCTCATGAAGCTCGTGAACGTCTTCAAGAGCGCGGCGCAGGGCTACGGGACCGAGAAGCGCGTCATCCTCCTGCACGGGCCGGTCGGCTCGTCGAAGTCCACCATCGCGCGGCTCCTGAAGAAGGGGCTCGAGGCGTACTCGAAGAAGGCGGAGGGGGCGCTCTACACGTTCGCGTGGGACGTCGAGCGGACGAACCTCGAAGGCGTGCGGCGGCGCGAGGTGATGCCCTGCCCGATGAACGAGGAGCCGCTGCACCTCATCCCGCACGAGTGGCGCGCGAAGGTCTACGCCGACCTCGCGGGAGAGTCGGGGTTCCGCATCCCGGAGACGGGCGACCTCTGCCCCGCCTGCCGCTTCGTCTACAAGGAGCTCATGACCGAGTACAAGGGCGACTGGGAGAAGCTCATCTCCCACGTCCACGTGCGGCGGCTCATCCTCTCCGAGAAGGACCGCGTCGGCGTCGGCACGTTCCAGCCGAAGGACGAGAAGAACCAGGACTCGACCGAGCTCACCGGCGACATCAACTACCGGAAGATCGCCGAGTACGGCTCCGACTCCGATCCGCGCGCGTTCAACTTCGACGGCGAGTTCAACATCGCGAACCGCGGCATCATCGAGTTCGTCGAGATCCTGAAGCTCGACGTGGCCTTCCTCTACGACCTCCTCGGCGCGACGCAGGAGCACAAGATCAAGCCGAAGAAGTTCCCGCAGACCGACATCGACGAGGTCATCGTCGGCCACACGAACGAGCCCGAGTACCGGAAGCTCCAGTCGAACGAGTTCATGGAGGCGCTGCGCGATCGGACCGTGAAGATCGACATCCCGTACATCTCCCGGCTCGACGAGGAGGTGAAGATCTACATCCGCGACTACAACAGCCGGAAGATCCGCGGGAAGCACATCGCGCCGCACACGCTCGAGATGGCCGCGATGTGGGGCGTGCTGACGCGGCTCGAGGAGCCGAAGAAGCACAACCTCACGCTCGTCCAGAAGCTCAAGCTCTACAACGGCAAGACGCTCCCGAACTTCACCGAGGACAACATCAAGGAGCTCCGCAAGGAGGCGGTCCGGGAGGGCATGGAAGGCATCAGCCCCCGCTACATCCAGGACAAGATCTCGAACGCGCTCGTCTCGGACAAGGGCGAGGGCTGCATGAACCCGTTCATGGTCCTGAACGAGCTCGAGGCCGGGCTGCGCCAGCACTCGCTCATCAGCTCGGAGGAGCAGCGCAAGCGCTTCCGCGACCTGCTCACCGACGTGAAGCGCGAGTACGAGGACGTCGTGAAGAACGAGGTCCAGCGCGCGATCAGCGCCGACGAGGACGCGATCACGAAGCTCTGCGCCAACTACATCGACAACATCAAGGCGTACACGCAGCGCGAGAAGGTCCGGAACAAGTACACCGGACAGTACGAGGAGCCCGACGAGCGGCTCATGCGCTCGATCGAGGAGAAGATCGACATCGCGGACAGCCGCAAGGACGACTTCCGCCGCGAGATCATGAACTACATCGGCGCGCTCGCCATCGAGGGAAAGACCTTCAACTACCGGACGAACGAGCGGCTCCACAAGGCGCTGGAGCTCAAGCTGTTCGAGGACCAGAAGGACTCGATCAAGCTGAAGAACCTGGTCTCGTCCGTCGTCGATCGCGACACGCAGGAGAAGATCGACGTCGTGAAGCAGCGGCTCGTGAAGAACTACGGCTACTGCGAAATCTGCTCGACCGACGTCCTCAACTTCGTCGCCTCGATCTTCGCGCGCGGGGACGCGAAGGACTAGCGCCCGGTCGCGGGGCGAAGAAGAGGAGCGTGGTCGGGCATGGCGCTGAAGATCAAGCAGGACCACGCGCGCTTCCGCGACATCGTCCGCGGGCGGATCAAGCGGAACCTGAAGAAGTACATCCAGAAGGGCGAGCTCATTGGGAAGAAGGGGAAGGAGTTCATCACCATCCCCGTCCCGACGATCGACATGCCCCACTTCCGCTTCGGGGAGCGGTCGCAGGGCGGCGTCGGCCAGGGCGACGGCGACCCGGGCGATCCGCTCTCGCAGGGCGATCCGCAGCCGGGCAGCGGCCAGGCGGGCCAGGGCGAGGGCCAGCACGTCCTCGAGGTGGACGTCTCGCTCGAGGAGCTCGCCGAGATCCTCGGGGAGGAGCTCGCCCTCCCCCGCATCCAGCCGAAGGGGAAGGACCGGATCGTCGCGACGAAGCTCCGCTACACGGGGATCTCACCGTCCGGGCCGGAGTCGCTGCGCCACTTCAAGCGGACCTACAAGCAGGCGCTGCGGCGGCAGATCGCGAGCGGCTCGTACAACTGGCGGCGCCCGGTCATCGTGCCGGTGCGCGAGGACCGCCGCTACCGCACCTGGAAGCAGGTCCCGCTCCCCGAGACGAACGCCGTCGTCATCTACATGATGGACGTGTCCGGGTCGATGGGGGACGAGCAGAAGGAGATCGTCCGCATCGAGTCCTTCTGGATCGATACCTGGCTCCGCAAGCACTACAAGGGCCTCGAGACCCGCTACATCATCCATGACGCGGTCGCGCGCGAGGTGGACCGGGACACGTTCTTCCACACGCGCGAGTCCGGCGGGACGATGATCTCCTCCGCGTACAAGCTCGCGCTCGAGATGATCGAGAGCGAGTACGCGCCGTCGTCCTGGAACGTCTACCCGTTCCACTTCTCCGACGGCGACAACTGGTCGGCCGACGACACGCGCGTCTGCGTGGAGCTCCTCCAGGACAAGATCCTGCCGGCGGTGAACCTCTTCGCCTACGGGCAGGTCGAGAGCCCCTACGGCTCCGGCCAGTTCATCAAGGACCTGCGGGAGGCGTTCGGCGAGCGCGAGAACGTGGCGCTCTCGGAGATCGCCGACAAGGAAGGGATCTACTCGTCCATCAAGACCTTCCTCGGAGCGGGGCGCTGAACATGATCAAGCACACCCACCTGCCCGCCCGGCTCCACGACATCCGCAAGAAGGTGGAGGCGTACGCCCGGGAGTACGGGCTCGACTTCTACGACGTCGTCTTCGAGGTCCTCGGCTTCGACGAGATCAACATGGTGGCCGCGTACGGCGGCTTCCCGAACCGCTACCCGCACTGGCGGTTCGGAATGGAGTACGAGCGGCTCGCGAAGGGCTACGAGTACGGGCTCTCCAAGATCTACGAGATGGTCATCAACAACGACCCCTCGTACGCGTACCTGCTCGAGTCGAACATGGACGTGGACCAGAAGCTCGTCATGGCCCACGTGTTCGGACACGTCGACTTCTTCAAGAACAACTTCATGTTCCGGCACACCAACCGGAAGATGATGGACCAGATGGCGAACCACGCCACGCGCGTGCGCCGCTACCAGGACAAGCTCGGGGTGGAGCTCGTCGAGGACTTCATCGACCGCTGCCTGTCGCTCGAGAACCTCATCGACTATCAGTCACCATACGTGAAGCGGCGCCCCGATCGTCCCCAGGGGGACGACGCGGCGGAGCGCAAGGTCGCGCAGGGTTTCAAGACCGAGCGCGAGTACATGCGCGAGTACATCAACCCGACGGAGTTCCTCCAGGCCCAGCAGAAGAAGCTCGACGAGGAGGCGGCCCGGCAGAAGCGCTTCCCCGAGCGGCCCGAGCGCGACGTGCTCCTCTTCCTGCTCGAGCACGCGCCGCTCGAGCGCTGGGAGCACGACGTCCTCTCGATCGCCCGCGAGGAGGCCTACTACTTCGCCCCGCAGGGTCAGACGAAGATCATGAACGAGGGCTGGGCCACCTACTGGCACTCGAAGATCATGACCGAGCGGGCCGTCGACGCGTCCGAGGTCATCGACTACGCCGACCACCACTCCGGCACGCTCGCGACCCACCCCGGCCAGCTCAACCCCTACAAGCTCGGCGTGGAGCTCTGGCGCGACATCGAGGACCGCTGGAACAAGGGGCGGTTCGGCAAGGAGTACGACGAGTGCGACTCCTTCGTGGACCGGCGCCAGTGGGACAAGAAGCTCGGGTTCGGCCGCGAGAAGCTCTTCGAGGTACGCAAGCACTACAACGACGTCACGTTCATCGACGAGTTCCTGACGCTCGAGTTCGTGCTCGAGCAGAAGCTCTTCACCTACGGCTACAACGAGAAGCACCAGCGCT
>WNGF01011385.1_pt1 | contig 13748 bp, 12 predicted proteins | sample 5400641 | NCBI WGS metagenome assembly WNGF01 (sample SAMN13153371, study PRJNA577476) | soil metagenome | isolation source: 80 cm soil or saprolite under grassland replicate 2 | place: USA:California | collected 2016-06-15
ACTCGGACTCGTGCTCGCGCGACATATTTGCGCGCGAGGCGGCAAGGTTGCGCTCATTGCGCGCGATCCCGATGAGCTGGCACGTGCAAAGGCTGATCTTGCTCCCCGCGGCGGCAAAGTCCTCACGATTGAATGCGATTTGCTGGATGCCGGACAAATTCAGTCGGCTGTCCGGCAAATCATCGATCGCTTTGGCAAGATAGACATCTTGATCAACAACGCCGGCATCATCGAAGTAGGTCCCATTGAGCATATGACGCCGGAGGATTTCGAGCGCGCCATGCGACTGCATTTTTGGGCACCGTTCGAATTGATTTCGCAGATTGTTCCCGAAATGCGCATCTGGGGTGGGGGGCGCATCGTTAATATTTCTTCCATTGGCGGTAAAGTTGCAGTGCCGCATCTGGCGCCCTACAGCGCAAGCAAATTTGCGCTCACCGGTTTCTCTGACGCAATTCGCGCCGAGCTGGCGCGTGATAACATTCACGTGACAACGGTTGCGCCGGGAATGATGCGCACCGGCTCGCACGTGAACGCAAAATTCAAAGGCAGGCACGACGTCGAGTTTGCCTGGTTCGCCGCTTCCGCCGGTGCCCCGCTAATCTCCATGAACGCCGATCGGGCTGCGAGAAAAATTCTCGCTGCCTGCCGTCGTGGTCAGCCATCGCTCACGCTTACATTTGCTGCGCGAACGGCTATTCTTGGGAATGCGCTCTTCCCGAATCTTACCGGCTACCTGATGAAGTTTGTAAATCGGCTTCTTCCCGGAGCAGGCGGTAAAGAAGGCAATAAATCGCAAGCTGGCTCCCACCTACGCCGACGAACACCGGAATGGCTGACTAGGCTCGCCGATCGCGCGACCAAGAAAAACAACGAACAAAAAAGCGAAGCACTGTAGCCGCGATCGCTGATCGCGGTTTTGTTCATCATGACCAAGCGCCTCTTCGTCGCGATCGACCTTCCGGAGTCAATGCACCAACTCCTCGCAAGCCTTGATCCTCAGATTCGCGGGGTGCGCTGGACCGACCCGTCTCAAATGCACCTAACGCTCGGTTTCTTCGACGATGTGCCAGAGGATGTCGATTCCGTGCTGCGCGAAAAACTCAGCGCAATTGAGTTTGGAGCATTCTTTCTGCCCATCGCTGGCGTCGGAACGTTTTTCGCGAAAGGCGGTCCAAAAATTGTCTGGATCGGCGTCGGCAAGGCGCACCCGCATCTGTTCCAAATCCACAAGCGCGTCCAGGAAGCGGCGCTCGCCGCTGGCATCGAGCCGGAGCTTCGCCCCTGGCATCCGCATATTACGATTGCGCGCTGTCGCAATGTCGCGCCGCAATCGCTGCGAAATTTTTTAAAAGCGAATGCCGACCTCGATGCCGGAATGATCCGCGTCGAGGCATTTCATCTTTACTCGAGCGAACTGACTCCCGCGGGGCCAATTCATACGCGTGAGATGAGCGTGCGTTGCCGCGAATAGCAGCGCGTCTCACAGAGACGCGGCTACAGGTTCACAATCCTTTGCTTGAGAGCGGCGCGGCCACGTGCTCAAGCGAACGCCGTTCGGCTGGCACCCCGATCCATGCTTCAATCGCCGCTCCAAAAATCATCAATGCCGCAGCCACCAAATATCCGACGAACAATGCGGTAATCGATCCGGTGCCGATGATCCATCCGAAGAGTACTGGCGCACCGACGCCGCCCACCAGGGTTCCGATTGCGTAAAAAATTGCGATTGCCACCGCGCGGATTTCCAGCGGAAAATCGCTCACGGTTAGGTACGCCGAGCTCGCCGCCGCTGACGCGATGAAAAAAATAATCGTCCACGCAATAGTCTGCGTTTGTGCTGTAAGCACGCCCGTGTGAAAAAGCCAGCCGGTCAGCGCGAGTAAAATCCCTGCGAGCCCGTAGGTAAGAGTAATCATTTGTTTCCGCCCGATTGTGTCGAACAGATGTCCGAGCAGCAATGGCCCGAGTACATTCCCCAACGCGAATGGCAAGAGATAACCGCCCACATTTTGCTCGGGGACGCTGTAAAATCGCATCAGCACGAGCGCGTACGTGAAGAAGATTGCGTTGTAAAAAAAAGCCTGAGTGGACATCAGCACAAAACCCAGAAATGAACGCCGGCGATGTTCGTGCACGATCGCGTCCCAAATTTCCTGCCACAGCGTATGCGTGCGAGTACGAATTTTCCTGCCACAGCGTATGCGTGCGAGTACGAATGCGCGTGGGTAGCGCTTCGCTGTAGCCGGCATCGGTGATGCTGGCCGTATTCGCTCTCCGAATTTTTTCTTCCACTTCAGTTACAATTTGTTCCGCTTCGGAATTACGCCCGTGAATCATTAACCAGCGCGGACTTTCCGGAATCCAGCGGCGAAAGAAAATTACAATGAGCCCCAGCGTCGCCCCGATTCCAAACGCGCATCGCCACCCCAGCCAGACCGGCACATGGCGGGGATCGAGCAGCACAAGCGTGGCGGCTGCGGCAACGGCCGCGCCGATCCAATATGAGCCGTTGATGATTAGATCGACTCGGCCACGCACGCGCGCGGGAATCAGTTCGTCAATTGCGGAATTGATTGCAGCGTATTCACCATCGAGAATCCATGTCGCGCCTAGCGAGACAACAATCAGCCAATGCCACCGGCTCCACGGCAGCCCATCTAACCGCGCCGGTACGTATGATTCGATGGTTTCGCCGTTTGCCATTGTGGCAGTGCTTTCGCGCAAAAAAACGCGAGAAGCAAAATTCGCTTTTAAGTTCCGCTGTAGCCACGGCGCTGCTCGGCACGCCGTAGCCTTGGCGAAGGCGGGTGCGCAGTTCGTACGTCGGTCAGCTCGAAACTCAGACGCCCCACAGGGGCGTGGCTACAGGATTTGTCAGACGGCTTCCAGCAGTTCTATCGAATCGCCTTTGTGCAGCATGCCTTCAACTATGACCGCACCGTAAACACCGGCCATGCCCTCGTGAGCTTGCGCCACTTTTTTGAGTATTGCCGGCGTTTTTTCTCCAGTATCGGGATCGAGTGTGATCATGACGCAGCGCGGATCGCGTTCCAGAATCGTCACCACCACCTTCGGCCCGATTCGTAATGATCGGCCGACAAATTCATTCTCGCCGAAACCTTGAGCGGACGTTAAATCGACATACACGTTTGCCCGGAAACGGCGCTTATCCAACGAGGTGCCCGTCTCGTCCCCCAATTGGCGCGCCGATTGCAAACTAAAGATCGACACAGGACGACAATCGGTCAGGGCGCGCTCGGATCGCATCAGTGTGAGTTGATGCTTTTGGTCGATGTCGGCCCGAACCACGTCGGTCAGCGCCGGATCATCAATCGCGAGTGTTCGTCCGTCCGGAGTTTCAACATCGATCATTAATTCCGAAGGATCGGCCGAGATGGGATTCGCGCCCATGCTCTCCGCTTCACTGAGGTTGACGGGCCGCGCCGCTTTGTCGGGATAACGGAAGCGCGGACGATATTGCAGAAGTCGTCGCTGCTCGCGCGCTGTGAAATAGGGGAATCCCTTGGGGCTCGCCGAACTTCTGAAGGCGAAGAGTCGATCACCATAAATTCCAGAGAAACCTGCAAAAGCTTCATCCAATTCCTCGCCACGCATACTTTTGACTGGATAACGCCAGAGGCTATCCACCTTTCCGACGATGCTCATGTCTTCGATCTCGCTCTTGCAGATCCGAAGCTATCAGTGCGACTGCGATTAGCCAATCACGATGTGGTCATCTGTGAACCCTGGGTAGTCGGTCTTGGAAAGCGATGCGAGGACGCATCGCACTCCAAGGCACTACGTGCGAAACCAACCAAAGACGCCCTCCTTTCTTTCGCGCAGCTTTCGGAGTGCGCACGCGTCCTCGCGTCGCTTTCAAATGTAATCAACCGTCGAGCGGAATGCTGTTACAAGTCAGCCTTGGGAGCGGGCGTCTTATTTCTCGTCAAGAAAAGAGACAGCGCCCGTGTCGAGATTGTAGTAGCCGCCGATTACCTTCATCTCGCCGGAATCAACTTTACCTTTGAGAATTGGCGTGGATGAACGCAATGCGTCCGCAACATGTTTCACATTCGCCTTTAGTGCTTTGCCTTTGGCGGCAATTGTTTCTTTTGCCGCTTTAACGGCGCCACAACTCTGATGCCCCAGCACCAAAATCAAGCGAACTCCCAAATGATCGACCGCGTACTCGATGCTTCCCAGGCTTTCGTCGTCGATCACGTTGCCTGCCACGCGCACCACGAATAAGTCGCCGAGCCCCTGATCAAAAACAATCTCGGGCGGAACCCGCGAATCCGAGCAACTTAGGATGACAGCGAACGGATGCTGACTCTTCGCCAGCTCCGTGCGCCGCTCTGTGGTTTGAGCGGGATGTTGCAGATTGCCGCTAGTGTAACGTCCATTGCCTTCCTTCAGCTTGGAGATCGCTTCCGCGGGAGCTACGGCGGGCTGGTCTGAATGAGCGGGATCAGTGGCTCGGGCAAATTGATTTGCACTAAGTATGCTGACTGCGATGAAGCAAGATGCGAATTGTGTCTTTCTCATGGAGCGATTTATAGACGGATTGGTTTGTTCGTTCAATTTGAAGTTGAGCTAAAGCGAAACGACAGATAACGAATCGCGTAATCTACAACTTGAGGCCGTCGAGTTTGACTGGGTTCGGAAGCGGAGGTGGCAGAAGCCTGCGAAGTCGACGGGATCTTTAGGCATCTACTTGAGGAGTTCCGCGCGCAGCGTGCCAGAATCGGGCGACCTCGACGAGATGTTTTGTGTGGTTCAGGCGGTAAATCACTCGATATGACCTAACAATGATCTCGCGAATCGCTGGATCACTGAACTCTGGAACTTCCCGTCCTAATTCAGGAAACTTTCCGAGTATTCTTGTCTTGTTGATGAGAAATTGGCCGAATGAAATGGCTCGTTCCGGAGCATCCAGTGAGATGTATCGAACGATGTCGCGCAGATCCCGTCGGGCTGACGGAGCGACAATTACCTTATAATCCACGAAGGCAACTCCTTCTCAATCTCTTCGATTGGGATGCCCTCGCCTCGGTCGAGCTCAGCTAAGCCTTCTCGAACAGCAGCTACAAATTCGATCTCGCGCGCAATGTTGTGGAGCGACGTGTTCTCTGGCAAACGCTCGAGAAGATCTGCGACGATTTCCTTATTGCTCATATTGTGATCGACCGTACCGCTTCCGATTGAAGTGGTCAATGCTTCCGAGTTTCGGGTCATTGCTTTCGAAGCACTCTTGCGCGATTCACTTTCACTTGTGAATGACCAGCCGATTCCCGTCGGGATCGCGAAACGCCGCCCAACGGCAAACCTTCGTCTCAGTCGGCCCGAGCAAGAAGGCGACCTCGTGATCACGTAAGTGTCTGACGGCGGCTTCGAAATCTTCGACTTCAAACGTGGCTGACATGCCGTCAGGAGGAACGGGCCAGTCCGGGTTCCTTTCGATTGCGAACGTTCCAGCGCCGACGTCGTACTCGATGCAATACGGATCTGGACCAACGGGCGCGTTTGGTTTCAATCCCAGCACGCCTTCGTAAAAGGCTCGGGTGCGACTCATGTCGCCGACGGCGCAGCAAACGAAGGCAATTTCTTTGATCTTCATTATCCCTTGGCTCGTCTGATCATTACCAGAAATCGACGTCGGACTTCGCTCTTCGCCTAACGTTCAGCATCAGCGGCGGCGCAGCGCCGTCCGCTGCATGCTGTTGTTAGGTGGCGTTCCGTGACTCGTCGCGACGTCCTCGCACCTCGTAACGAAGCTCCACCATGCCGTTCTTGTAGGCTTTGACCTCTGCGAGATGGAGGGCGATGTCTCTGTCGAGCTTTTCGAAGAATGGGATCCCATCACCAATCAAGATCGGCAGGATCGAATAGCGAACTTCGTCGGCTAACCCGAGACGAAGGCATTCGCCCGAAACCACACCGCCCCCAACAAACCAGATGGTACGGAACGTGGGCCGCAGGCGCCCATTCACGAACTGCGCGAGATCGCCTGACTGGAACTCGACGGTATCCCGGGTCCGCGGCAGATCGCGACTAGTGAGGACGAAGGTGGGTTTGTCCCCGTACGACCACCCCGATCCTTGAGCTTCAAAACGAAGCGCGGTCTCATAGGTTCGCGATCCCATGACGTAGCAGTCGATCGTCTTGAGGAACGCCTCGACGAATCCCGGGTCCATGGTGTCCCCGCCTACGAATTCGTCCGAGGTTTCGAGCCAGTCGACGCGCCCGTCCTTTCGAGCGATGAAGCCGTCGAGGCTCGCCGCCATGTGGATCGTTACGTGAGAATCAGGGTTTGCCATCGTTTCGCTCTGACGTCGAGTGCACGGTTAGCAGCACTGTTCGGAACCGCCTCCGCTTGAGTCCACCTAACGAGAAGTAGACGAACATTCGTAATCAAATGCGAATATTTTTTCGTCTTATTCGGTTGCGAGCAAAAGCCGCTGTTGGCGCGCCCTCGCCCCGGCGAGCAGGCTGTGGTCGCGCCCTACCTCACACGTCGTAATACATCGCAAACTCGTACGGGTGCGGACGAAGTCGCAGCACGTCGTATTCTTTTTGTTTCATGTCGATCCAGTTTGCGATGAAGTCTTCGTTGAAAACATCGCCGCGCAACAGGAAGGCATGATCGGCTTGGAGCGCTTCGATCGCGCCACGAAGCGAATCGGGGACGCTGGCGACCTGCGCGAGTTCTTCCGGCGGCAGCTCGTAAAGATTTTTGTCGAGCGGATCGCCGGGGTCGATGCGGTTTTGGACGCCGTCGAGGCCGGCGAGCAGCATGGCCGAGAACGCGATGTACGGATTCGCCGAAGCGTCAGGCGTGCGGAATTCGAGCCGCTTCGCTTTGGGACTGGCAGAATAGGTGGGAATACGAATCGCGGCAGAGCGGTTGCGCGCGGAATAGGCCAGGTTCACAGGCGCTTCGAATCCCGGCACGAGGCGCTTGAAACTGTTGGTCGTTGGATTGCAAAAGCAGGTGAGCGCAGACGCATGTTTCAAGATCCCGCCTATAAAGAAGAGCGCCATCTCGCTCAATCCCGCATACCCATTTCCGGCGAACAGCGGTTTCCCATCTTTCCACAGCGAGATGTGGGTGTGCATGCCGGAACCGTTGTCACCGAACAGTGGCTTCGGCATGAACGTGGCCGTTTTGTTGTGCTTCCTCGCCACGTTGCGAATGATGTACTTGTAGTACTGCATCGAGTCGCTCATCACTTTCAACGGCGCGAAACGGATATCGATCTCGGCCTGGCCCGCGGTGGCTACTTCGTGGTGCTGTTTATCGACCGGGATGCCCGCTTTCTCCAACTCCAGCGCCATTTCGTTGCGGATATCTTGGAGCGAATCCATCGGCGGAACGGGAAAATATCCTTCCTTCGGTCGAATCTTGTAACCGACATTCGGAAACTCTTCACGCGCGCTGTTCCAATGGCCTTCGACACTGTCCACGAGATGGAACGACGAATTGCCCGAGTAACTGAAGCGCACGTCGTCGAAGATAAAAAACTCGGCTTCCGGCCCGAAGAATGCCGTATCGGCGATCCCGGTGCTCTTTAAATAAGCTTCTGCTTTTTCGGCGACACCACGCGGATCCCGATCGTAAGGTTCGCGCGTAATTGGATCGACAATGGTGCAAATCAAACTCAGCGTCGGCTCAGTGTTGAAGATGTCGATCCACGCCGTCGTCGGATCGGGAATGACGAGCATGTCCGAGGCGTTGATCACCTTCCAGCCACGAATGCTCGAACCATCGAACCCGAGTCCGTCCGTAAAAATATCGTCGCTGTAATCGCTGAGGGTGGTGGTGAAATGCTGCCACGTGCCGGGCAGATCGGTGAACTTGAAATCCACGAGTTTCACCTCGTGGTCTTTAATCATTTTGCTGACGTCGGATGGAGTTTTGTCTTTGGCCATATCTGGAGTTGTTAGTTGATAGTTGAGAGTTGAGAGAAACAAAAAGTCTAATTTTCAAAAAAATTTGCGTGGTCTCACGTCTCGCAAACGATAGTTGCGCACGAGCCCGACAGTTCCCTCAACCATCAGCTCTCAACTATCAACTTCTGCATCACACCGCTTTTTCGCCGATCTCTTCCGTGCGGATGCGCACTGCGTGTTCCACCGGAATGACGAACACTTTTCCATCGCCGATCTTGCCCGTCTTGGCTGCGGCGACTACCACATTGACCGCCCTTTCCACCATATCGTCCGTCATTACCACTTCCACCTTGACTTTCGGCAGAAAATCCACCGTATACTCGCTCCCCCGGTAAATTTCAGTGTGTCCTTTTTGCCGGCCAAAACCTTTAACTTCGGTGACAGTCATCCCTTCGATGCCAAGCTCGGCCAGCGCTTCTTTGACCTCTTCGAGCTTGAACGGTTTGATGATGGCTTCCAGTTTTTTCATGTCGAAGTAAACTCGGTATCTCGCGATGCTTTGCAATCGAAAGCTATGTGCAGCACGCGCTCTCATAGCAATAGTGCGGTGCGAATGCAAGCACTGTTTGATAGCGTTAAAATCGTTGAAGCGTTACAGCGTTGAAGCGGCTTCGGGCCGGGTGATAATTCCGCTTCAACGCTTCAACCTTTTAACGCTGTAGCGGCACTCCACACGCAGGCAAATTTGCCAAATTTTTTTGGCGCTTATACTGGAAACTAATGCCGCGCGATTCTTTCGTTCACCTCCATCTGCACACTGAATATTCGCTGCTGGATGGAAGTATCCGAATGAAGGAGCTGATGAAAAAGGCGGCCGAATTCGGGATGCCTGCGGTCGCGATGACGGATCACGGCAATTTGTTTGGCGCGATTGAATTTTACCAGGAAGCGCAGCGCGCCGGGGTAAAACCGATCATTGGTTGCGAAGCTTATGTCGCCCCCGGTTCGCATAAGGACCGGCCGGGATCGCGGCGCGATGCGGCATACCACTTTACGCTCCTGGCGCGGGACGAAACCGGCTATCGCAACCTCGTAAAGTTGATTACGACAGCGCACCTGGATGGATTTCATTATGCGCCCAGGATCGATAAGGAGCTTTTATCGGCGCACGCAGCAGGGCTGATCGGGCTGAGCGGTTGCCTTGCGGGCGAAATCAATAGCGCAATTCAGGCGAACAATCTGGAGAAAGCGAAACAGAGCGCCACCGAATACCGCGACATTCTTGGCCCCGAGAATTTCTTCATGGAAATGCACGATCACGGCATGGAAGAGCAACGCCTGTGCAATCGTGTCCTGCCGCAGATTGCTCGGGACATCGGTGTGGGACTTGTTGCCGCGAACGACGTTCATTTTTTGCGCCGGAGCGATCACGACGCGCACGACGTGATGCTGTGCATCGGCACCGGCAAAATGGTTCAGGACGAAAACCGGATGCGGTATGTGCCGGAGTTGTATTTCAAATCGCCCGCGGAAATGCATGAAATCTTCCGCGAATTCCCTGAGGCAATTACGAACACGCTCGAGATCGGAGAGCGTTGCCGTGTCGATCTCGAGTTTGGACGTTCGAAATATCCCGAATATCCGGTGCCTGCTGGAAAAACGCGCGAGGGTTATTTGCGCGAGCTTTGTTATCAGGGTCTGCGCGAACGCTACGGTGAGCGGGCAACGACCGACGCCGAATTGCTCAAGCGACTCGATTACGAACTCGGCGTGCTCGAGAAAACCGGGTTCGTCAGTTATCTGCTCATCGTTTGGGATTTCATCCATTTCGCCAAAGAGCGAGGCATTCCGGTGGGCCCCGGTCGGGGTTCGGCCGCAGGTTCGATGGTTGCTTACGTTCTGGGAATTACAGACATCGACCCGCTGCAATATGGATTGATCTTCGAGCGATTTTTGAATCCGGACCGCGTTTCGCCGCCCGATATCGATGTCGATTTTTGCGAGGCGCGCCGGGGCGAAGTCCTCGAATACGTGCGGCAGAAATATGGTGAGCGCCGGGTCGCGCAAATCATCACTTTTGGCAAACTCAAGGCAAAGAGCGTGGTCCGCGATGTCGGTCGCGTCATGGGCTTGAGCTATCGCGATGCCGATCGCATCGCGAAGATGATCCCAAACGAGCTGAATATCACCCTCGATTCAGCCGTAGAAAAAAATCCGGAATTAAAACGAGCGGTCGCGAGCGAGCCAGCAACCCACCAGCTTTTTGATTACGCAAAAGTCCTTGAGGGTTTATCGCGCAATGCGGGTGTGCACGCCGCAGGCGTCGTAATCGCCGATCGGGACTTGTCTGATTACATCCCGCTGTGCCGCGACGTGAAAGGCAACGACGTCATCAGCCAGTACCCGATGGGGCCCCTGAACGATCTCGGATTGCTGAAAATGGATTTCCTCGGATTGAAAACGCTAACCGTGATCGAGGACACGCTGACGCTCATTCACAAGCGAGAGCCAGATTTCTCGCTGAAGAACATCCCGCTCGACGACCCAGCGGCGTTCGACCTTTACAATCGCGGCGAAACGATCGGCCTCTTCCAGATGGAATCCGGCGGGATGACGAGTTTGTCGAAGCAATTGGATGTAAAAAAGCTCGACGATATTATCGCTTTGATCGCGCTTTATCGGCCCGGCCCGATGGAACTCATCCCCGAATACGTGAAAGCGAAAAAGGGCATTACGCCGATCAAATATCTGCATCCTCTGCTCCAAGACATCTGCTCCGACACGTACGGCGTGATGATTTACCAGGAACAAGTGATGGCTGCCGCGAGCAAACTTGCCGGCTATTCACTTGCTCAGGCCGATCTTCTCCGGCGTGCCATGGGCAAAAAGGACAAGGAGAAGATGGCCAAGGAGAGAAAAAATTTCATCGAAGGCTGTGGGCGCACGAACAAAATTACCGAGAAGAAAGCAAACGCCATCTTCGATTTGCTTGAGAAATTCGCGGGTTACGGGTTCAACAAGAGCCACAGTGCGGCTTATGGCGTGATCAGTTATCAAACGGCGTATCTTAAAGCGCATTATTCGGTCGAGTTCATGGCCGGGTTGCTGAGCAATGAAATCAATAACACGGAAAAAATTTCCGTTTTCGTTGGCGAATGTAAACGCATGGGTGTTTCCATCTTGCCACCGGACATCAACAAGAGCGGTTTGAAATTTATGCCGGAAATGTGGGAGGGACCTCAGCGTCCCGACATTCGCGGCGCTCCCACATTGCCAGCCATTCGTTACGGCCTTGCCGCGATCAAACACGTCGGCGAAAGTGCAATGGAAGCGGTAATTCGCGAGCGCGAACAGCGAGGCGATTTCGTTTCATTGGAGGATTTCTGCACACGGCTGGATTCGCGTATTGCCAACCGGAAGATGCTCGAGAGCCTTATCAAGGCAGGGGCTTTTGATTTTCTTGGCCGAGACCGCGCCGAACTTTATGGCTGCATAGAGGATTCCGTGAACGCATCTGTCGCAGCGCAGCGGGACCGGCTGGCCGGTCAGGTTTCATTGTTTGATGAGGCAACTGCTTCTACTACGTCGAGAAAGAGGCCGGTTACGCGTTGGAGCGAGCATGAAAAGCTTTCGTACGAGAAAGAGCTTCTCGGTTTTTACGTCAGCGGGCACCCACTCGACGCATACGTGGATGTTTTTGCAGCGAAAAATTATCGATCGATTGCCTCGTTAGCCGAACTCGACGATCGTGCGTCGTTCAAAATCGCCGGTGCGATTGTGGAGGTCGAAAAAAAGTTTACCCGAAGAGAGGGCAAACCATTCGCGGTTCTTTGGATCGAAGACTTGACAGACATGCTCGAAGTCGTCGTGTGGAACGAGGTTTACCTGAAAGTCTCGGACGTGCTCGCAACGGGACGCGTTGTTGAAATAAAAGGAACGCTGGATAAACGCGACGAACTTCCTCGTGCCACGGCGCTGGAAATCAGATCGCTTGCGCTCGGAAAAACTAATGGGGCCAATGAAAGTGGGGGAGATTCATCCGGGGAGCCGGTTGTTCTTCTGCAATTTTCTCCCACAACAACAGGCGATGAACTACGCCAGGTACGCGAGATTCTGGTCAGCTCACCTGGCCGGCGTCCAGTTCAATTGCTGTTTGATCGCGGTGACGGCAAGCCTTTACGCTTGGATGCAGGCGCGGAACTTCGCGTGAATCTCACACGGGAGTTGGAGGAAAAGCTTTCGCGTTGGATAGCCACGCCGAAACTCCAGTGACCCGGCTATCGGCGCTTCTTTTGTTTTTTCGGGGGTGCTTCGGAAGCTGCTTCGAGTCGCGGGAGGGCGCCGAGCAACAATGTTTTTTCCTCCGGGCTTGTACCCAGGCAGAGTTCAAAATTACGGGCGAGACCGGCCGGATTGGAAACGCCGAACAATGGGGTGCTGCTGTCTTCTTTCACGCTGATAGTCCAAGGCGATTGACAAAGGCCGCCGCGGAACTCCAACTCTCCTACAACAGACGCGAGAGGGAGTGCGGCGGGCGCAATTTCAATTTTGTTCACGCAATCAATCAGGTGTGACGTGAGATCGAAGATCGGCGTTGCTCCAGTTATCCTGATCGTGATATCGCTTGTATCCTTGAAATCAATTTCCCCACGAACTAAGACATCCACGTCCTTGGTTGCGGCATTGAAAAATTCCAGCCGAGCGCGATCGCCCTCAAAGACGATGCGGCTGCTCGCTTCAGCGAGATTGAACCACGCCCCGCTGCTGGCGGAAAACTTTCCGTTCACAAGCTGCACGTCGCCAACGATGCTCGGATGTTGCAATGTTTCAGAAAGAGAAATGCTTCCACTCAGAATGCCGTCCCGGAAAATTTCTGGATGAAAAAGTTCGGGAGTCTTTCCCAGAAAGATTGACGGAAAATCGAGTGTAATGTTGAGCGGAGCCAACTGGAAAGCGCTCCAATCTGTTCCGACGCGCAATGGGAAATTCGCTATGAACCTGATCGGACTTGAACCTGGCACACGGACCGTGCCGCGCGCATCCCAGTTATTGGAGGTGATCGTAACCTGAACATCTATCGGAATCGAGTTCGCGCTCTTCCCAGTTGATCCACGAAAGCCGGAAAGATAATCGAGCAGATTGTCGGCTCGGGCATCGAGCGTCCCTGAATAGCTGTGCTCGCCGGACATTTCGATCTTGCCTGTCCCGCTGAGGGAATCGTTCTTGCGTTTCATCTCCAACTGTTCAATCTCTAACTCGGTCGCTTTCAAATTCAGTTTCGCGCTCAAGCTGTCGATTGCTGTTTTGAAAAATGTTAGAGCCGCACCTTCAATCGTCAGGTTTCCGCCGAGTTGTCGTGCGCGCGTGTTCAACGCTCCTTCGACGATGAGTTTCCCGGCGAAATCTCCGGATTTCGCGCCAAATAGAGTCGTGAAATCGCCGAGGTTGTTGATTGTCGCGGCGATGTCCCCGCGAAAATCGGGGCTGAGCCAATCGGATGATTTGGGGGAGAACGAGGCTTGGCCGCTTAAGGTCAGCTGATTGGTTTTCTGCTTGATGTAGAGCTGCTGAAGCTGGATTTGCTGATTGTAGAGCGACGCGCCCAGCATGATCGCTTCGGCGGTCCGATTGCGCCAGGTGAGCCCGGTCACTTCAGTCCAAAGCGAGGCTGTTACGTCAGCCGGATGCGCCAGATTTCCACGAAAAGTAAAATTGCAGGCGCGAATCAAACCGCCGAAGTGATCGGTCAATCCGATCGCTTCTGATGTTTGGGCAAGGGAAATATCGGTCGCCGCGCCAGCAATTTTCCAGTTGTAACCCTGAGAATGCCATTCATGGGCAATGTTGCCGCGAAT
>WNGF01007543.1_pt1 | contig 13747 bp, 9 predicted proteins | sample 5400641 | NCBI WGS metagenome assembly WNGF01 (sample SAMN13153371, study PRJNA577476) | soil metagenome | isolation source: 80 cm soil or saprolite under grassland replicate 2 | place: USA:California | collected 2016-06-15
TACTTGCTTTGCGTGGTTTAAACCGATACCCTAAAAAGTCAAAGCTGCTTGTGAGGAATACAGAGCATCATCTGTTGATGCGAAGCATGATAAATTAGATCGAATTAATGGCAAAAGAATTACTTGTCCCGCACTTGCATTGTGGGGTTCAAAGGGAATCGCAATAAGTGCATTTGGAGATCCACTCAGGATATGGCGTAGTTGGGCAAATAATGTTCGTGGGCATGCCATATCGGGTGGTCATTTTCTAATGGAAGAAGCACCTGAAGAAGTAGTGAGTGAGTTTCTTAATTTTTTTAAGCGAATTTGAGATAAGTAATTAATAGATTCCCCGTACCCGGAATGACAAGTAGAAAGGAAAAATTATCTGATGTTTTATATTTTTAGCATCATATTTAATCTCGCTTGTCATGCTGACGAAGGAAGCATCTATTCCCACTCATAAATAGTTTTAGGCTTAGAAAAATAATTTTACTATCAAATATTGAATCAATTTTATCAACAAATCATAATACATGACAGGTGTTGTTTTATGCGGCGGTCAAAGCACAAGAATGGGAACCGATAAAGGATTATTAGTACACCAGTCAATAACATGGGCGCAACGTGCAGCAGATAAATTAGCGCAATTAAACCTGCCTGTTGTTTTATCAATAAATGAACAACAACAAATTGCTTATGCTTCTTCATTTGATACAGCCCTATTAATAACAGACAATAAAGATTTATTGATTGGTGGGCCTTTACGGGGTATTGTCAGTGTGCATTTACAATATCCAACTGAAGATTTGTTTGTGCTTGCCTGTGATATGATCGACATGAATAAAAAAGTACTTGAAAATTTATACAATCATTACAAACAAAACTCTGCAGAAGCATTTGTTTTTACATATGAACAAACTCCTGAACCTTTATGTGCCATTTATACTGCTAAAGGATTATCGAAGATTTACAAATTGTATCAACAGCAACAATTAAAGAAACACAGTATGATGTATGTGCTGAAATATTTAATTACTTCTTATCTACTTGTTGCTACTGAATCGAAAAAATATTTCACCAATTATAACAGTCCTTCGGATTTTAATGAAGGAATGGAATAGCAAGCAAGCAATCGCAGGTTGCAACAACTTATAAAAATTATTCAGCTTGCATTGTTAACTTATCTTCTTCCACTGCAGCAAAATCTTCTTTCGTGGCTTCACATAACGGACAGAAATAAGATGGAGGCAACTCTTCGAATGAAGTTCCTGCAGCAATATTATTTTCTGCATCCCCCAACCGCTCATCATATACAGTATAACAATGAGTGCACTGATAAATAATTTTTGAAACAACTGTTTGTGTTGTTTGTTGAGTTTTATGATTCGATACGTGCCGCTCTAAAATATTTATGCTGCTTGTTTTTTCATAAAACATTTTGCAAAGAGACACAAGATAAGTGCCGAGATATTCTTTCTCAACGTTCTCTCTAAACATAATCAAATCGCTTGAATTGGGATTGAAATCGTGCGTATATAAAATATCAAATCTTTCAAGTGATTTTAAACGATGCGGATTTTTATTTTGCTGTTTACGAATAACAACAGAACCAAACATGCTTGATGAAGGTTTTGTTTGCACTGCAAAACACAATCCATAACTACGCACATCTTCTTTATCAAAATGGCGAATGATATGACGCTTTAGTTGCAATCCATCTTCACTGTTATCTTCCACTTGCCAGTTCAATTCATTTGCCGCATGACGCACATTAATGCGATGCTTTCCCAGCACATAATCCCAGATATGCCTGTCGGCATTGTCAATGCCTTTAATGATAATGCTTTTCCACGGCGTTGTATATAACTGGCCGATTCTTGTTTGCATGCACGCATTGCAAATATCCATTAGAAAAGGAACAGGAAATAATTCATCTCTCCTGTAAATTCCTAACCAATAACTGTTCCCGTGTCTGTTGAAACCTTCATAATAAGGCAATGAAAATTTTGGCAGCTCAACTTCTTTTGTTGCAGGTTTACTTACATATAAAATTTTCGATTTTATTTTTTCATAGAACACATTTCCATCTGCATTTTCATTGCCGAAAAATTTTTCACGTTGCTGAAGTATCTCTTCTTCAATATACCAGCTAAGTGTTGATAGATCATTTGTATAAGCCAACTCCCGCCAATGAAATATCTTTTGTGTTTTTGGAAAACGTATGTACAAATGCCAGAAGTGCTGAGAAGAAGAGGCAACCCAATTAAGATGCCCTGTAAAAAAAGGAACAAAACTTTGATTGCTGTCACAAATATTTATTTTCAGTTGGGGTGCATAATCAAACTGGTTGAAAATATCTTTATACAAACCTTCTCTTAACCAGTTCTCATTATTGAAAATTCCGGCGGCAGGATATGAACTTATAATGTTTGGTGATACTTCGCGTGATTTATAAAATTCAATTCCTTTTTCATTACATGCAGCACTAAACGCATCAAAATATTTGCCCGGCACATCCATTAGCATTTGTTGCCGCAAACCAAAATGCACACGCGAAACCCTTGCTGCATGTGCTATTTCAAGAATATCTTTCAAATATCCCGGCGAAACTATACCCCCTGTAAAATTGATTGTAATCATATCTTAATCACTAAAACATTTTTACAAGTGAGTAGTGAGTGGTCAGTAGTGAGTAATCAACTTCAACTACAAACCACAAATTATAAACCACAAACTCTCTATGCTCTTGTCGTTTGCAGAATATTTTCTTCCTGCTGTTTTGCAAGTTCCTTTTCAAGTATAGTCTGTACTTCACTTCTGCAACTGCCGCAACCCATTCCAGCTCCCGATGTCTCGCACAATGATTTTATTTCTGTACAACCTTCATTTATTTTATTGATGATGTTGCCTTCGCCAACCCCGCCGCATGAACAAACAAGCTTGCCAATAACAGGTTCTGCTTTCTTTCCACTACGCAACAACTCCAATCTTTTTTCTGATAACTCAATTTTGTTTTGAATAAGATCTTTGAATTCAAGAAACTCTGTTTTATCTCCGATTAGTATTGCACCTGCCAGGCGATCATTTTGTATAATACATTTTTTGTAATAACGCTTTGCTTTATCAATAAACACGATCTCTTCATAGGAAGGATCATTATGGGGAACTTCCGGCAATCCTAATGAACACAATTCGGTTCCATGCATTTTTAAAATATTCATCAGCAATGAGCCTTCATAATAATGAGCAATATCACCACTCAAATGTTTTACAACAATTTCTGCCTGTTGCTCTGCTGCTGCTGTAATACCATACAACATTCCTTTGAATTCTGCAATCTCACCAATTGCATAAACAGACGGGTCGCTTGTCTGCAAATATTCATTTACCACCACTCCACGATTGCAATGAATGCTGCAACTCCTTGCCAGTTCTGTATTCGGCGTAGTGCCAATGGCAATCACAATTGCCTGGCACGCAATTTCGCGACCGCTTTTTAAGCGAACTCCTGCAATATTTTTCTTCCCGAAAAAACGTTCTATCTCATCATCATAAAAAATATCAATGCCTTTGTCTGTAAGTTCTTCATGCAGCAACAAACTGCCCAACGGATCAAGTTGCCTGTCCATCAAACGTGAGATGCGCTGAACAATCGTTACTTCTACATTTACTTCTCTTAATGAAGCTGCTAATTCAATTCCAAGCAGTCCGCCGCCGACAATTATCACTTTTCCTTTTGCAGTATCAACATGGTATTTAAAATTATCCGCATCAGCTCTATTGCGCATTGTAAAGATGCCTTTCATATCAGGCACATCTCTTAGCATAGTAGCGCGACTGCCCGTTGCCATTATCAGCACATCATATTGATGCACTTCACCATTGCTGTCTGTTACTGTTTTGTTTGTACGGTCAATATTTTCAATGCTTACGCCGCGATGGAGTGTAATGTTAAAATCATATTCATCTTCCTCTTTCATCTTTACCAATTGTTTCCATTCCTGCACGCCACTTATATAATCGGGCAACATTACACGATTGTAAAAAGGAAAATTTTCTTTGCTGAATATTACAATTTCATCTTCTGTATTCAATGCACGGTAACTTTTTACAAAACCATAGGCACCAGCACCGGCACCAATCACAACAATTTTTTGTTTTGGTTTTTTGTAGCGCTTTATCTGCACGGCAGAAAATTTAAAATCAGGTTCTTTCGAAACAGGGTCAATTAAATTATTAGTGAGATTATTTGCACGATTCAAATCATTGTTCAAAATCTTTCCCCAATGCATAGGCAAAAACACAACGCCTCTTTTTATATCTTTCGAAAGTTTTGCCTTTACTCTTACAGTGCCTCTGCCATTGAATATTTCTACCAAATCTTTTTCTTCAATATTTCTTTTTGCTGCATCATCAGGATGTATTTCGAGAAATGAATTTGTAATGTGTTGTTTCAGCTTGTTTACTTTTCCGGTCTTCATCATCGTGTGCCATTGATCACGAATTCTTCCTGTTGTAAGTATTAATGGCAAATCATGTGTTATTGGTTCCGAGTCATTCACATCGTTACAGGCATAAATAATTGCTTTCTTTGAAAACGTATAAAATTTTTTATCTGTAAACAACCGGGCAGTTCCAAATCCTTTTTCTTCTTTTGTGTAAGGCCACTGCACACTGCGTTTTTCTTTCAGCACTTCATAACTCAAGCCGCTAATATCAATATGTGTTCCTGCTGTTAAGCGACAATGTTCTTCAAATATTTCCGCAGCGCTTTTGAAATCAAAACCATGAAAGCCCATCTTGCGTGCAAAGCGGCAAATAATTTCTGCATCGGGCAATGCTTCACCCGGTGCATCAACAATTTTATTCAGCAATGCAATTCTTCTTTCTGCATTCGTCATGGTGCCTTCTTTCTCTGCCCATGCAGCGGCAGGCAACACGACATCTGCATACTTCAATGCTTCCGGTTTATTGCTCACATCCTGTACCACTACAAACTTTGCTTTTTTCAAACCTTCTTCTGCTTTGCGCACATCTGGCAAACTCACCAATGGATTTGTGCCAATGATCCAGATCGCTTTCAACCTTCCATCATTCAATGCTTCAAACATTTCTGTTGCAGTGTAACCGGGCTTTGATACAATGGATTTACTCTTCCAGAATTGTCGCACATATTTTCTGTCTGCTTCATTATTCAAATTGCGATGCGCGGGTAAAAGATTTGCCATTCCGCCAACTTCTCTTCCTCCCATTGCATTGGGCTGACCTGTTAATGAAAAGGAGCCGCTACCTGGTTTTCCAATATGACCTGTAATTAAATTGAGATTGATCAAACTCAAATTTTTATTTACACCAATCACACTTTGATTCAATCCCATCGTCCACATCGTAATGAAACCTTTTGCATTAGCAATGTATGCTGCTGCTTCACGAATATCACCTTCTTCAATATCACAAATAGTTGCAGCTTCTGCAATGCTTCTCTGCATTACTTTTTTGTGATACTCATCAAAACCTTCCGTATGATTTTTTATAAAGTGCAAATCAATATCACCATTCTCTATAAGCAATCTTCCAATGGCATGATGCAGCACCACATCAGTTCCTGGTTTTAATTGTAAATGCACATCTGTATACGCACATGTTTGTGTGCGCCGCGGATCACTTACTATAATTTTCAGATTCGGATTTTTAATTCGCGTCGCTTCAATTCTCCTCCAGATGATCGGATGACACCATGCAGGATTTGCACCTGCAACAAAAATGCAATCAGCCAATTCAACATCATCGTACGAAACAGGTACACAATCTTCGCCCAAACTCATTTTGTATGCAGCCACCGTGCTGCTCATGCACAACCGCGAATTCGTATCAATGTTGTTGCAGCCGATAAAACCTTTCACCAGTTTATTCAACACATAATATTCTTCCGTTAAACATTGCCCCGATGCATAAAACCCAATACTCTCTGCACCATATTTTTCAATCAGTATTTTAAAAACCGCTGCCATTCTTTCCAGCGCCGCATCCCACGAAACACGTTGCCGCACCATCATTTTATTGTAACGCATTTCAGGATACAATAACCTGTCGCTCGTATCCATCACTGTGTAATGCAGGTTCATGCCTTTGCTGCAAAGCATGCCTTTGTTCACCGGATGGTCTTTATCGCCGTCTACATGCAGTTTGCCATTGCGGTCTTTGTGCATAATAATACCGCAGCCGACGCCGCAATAACAGCAAGTAGTTTTATATGATTCCGAGCTATTCATTTAAATTTTATTCGCATTTATTTCCATTCAAATTTTTTTGTTGACGAGCTTTTGATTCTTTACTCATCGTCTGTGGAGCCTGTACCGATGTATATCGGCATCACTCACTTCAGCGTTCTGAACTTTATTCATCTACCTCACCTCTCGGTCTCCTCTCCTTGAAGAGAGGAGAGGTCAGGCTTTTTGTTTATCTATTTATCTTTTGTAGTGATATATCATTTTTTGTTCTTTACTCAACATTTGCAGCATCGCCGCTTAAATTTTTTATTTCTTTACTCAACATTTTTCTTCACGTGTTCAATCATGTTCTGTTGCTGATGCGGTAGAATAAAAAGTTTGTTCTTATTCTTCAGCACTGCTCCTTCTCCTCGAGGAGAAGGAGTTAGAGGATGAGGTCTGTCAATTCATATAATAACAAAAAAATACATTGCCATACGCACTTACAAACACACATGTTTCTAATGGAAAAACAATTTGATAAGTTTTCAAGCTCATACTCCTTGTTAAGCTTTAACTCTGAATATTGATTTGAACAAATTTCATTTGGTGTAATCATGCCCGTAGTATTTAAAAATTAAAAAATCATTTTTTTTGAAGTTGCTTCGTAAAAATGTCTATCTCCTATTCATAGTTTTTTTAACCACCGAGTTTCACAGAGTTTTTCGCAGAGAGCCACAGAGGTTCTCTGTGTAACTCTGTGTTTCTTTTCTCTGTGTATCTCTGTGGTTTAATATTCGCTTCAATCAAGTTCAGTTATGTGTTAAAGTACAAGAGTGCGACGCAACGAAAGCTTAATTCATATTCTTCACTCTGGCTCATAATAATTCTTCTTTACACTCACCACTCACTACGCTGCAACCATCTCCGTTTCTGTTTCCACAGCTTCCATAACTTTTGCTTTTTGAAAGCGTGTTACAAGTACAATCGCGCCGACTGCCATTACGATAAGACTGATGTATGTGAAAGCCTGTATGTATGTGATGCTTTCGCTTTTGAACAAGAAGCCGAACAACATGCCGCCGACATTCCCACCGGCGCCAACGATGCCGCTGACGAGACCAACATTTTTTTCGTTAATGAAAGGAACGATGGCGTAAGTTGCGCCGTTCGCCATTTTGAGAAACAGCGCAAACGACAACATGCTGATGATGGCAAACACAAGGCTGCCTGCCTGTGCAAACAACATGATGCCGATGCCTTCGAGCAACAACACTGCGGCGAGCAGCCAACCCTTGCCACGCATGCCATATTTGTTGTCCACTTTGTCTGCGAAAATGCCACCGAGTGCACGTGCAAAAATGTTCATGAAACCAAAGATGCCTGCCCAAAAACCTGCGGTGGCTTGCGTTAGCTTGAACGAATCAACGAAGTGTAACGCTGCTACATTGTCGAAAGTTATTTCCATGCCGAAGCAAACTGCATACGCCAATGCGAGTGACCATATTCGCCAATCGCTTAATACACTCCAATCTGTTTTACTTTTTGTTGATGTTCTTCCGATTTCATCGTAGTTGCCTGCAGGAGTATCTTTTGTGAATTTGTAATATAGAAACGCCATGATGAGCAACATGATGCCTGGAACAATCATTGCATAACGCCATGCTTCTGTTTTGGTATATCCGAAACCAACGATGGCTGCGAATATCAATGGCATTACCATATTGGTGATGCCCCCACCGAGATTACCCCATCCGCCTGCAACAGCATTTGCAGTTCCTTTTATTTTCGGCGCGAACATCATGGACGTATGAAACTGCGTGATGACGAATGATGCACCAATAACACCAATTGCTAAACGAAACAATAAGAAGGTTGAGTAATCATGTGCAAGTCCTATACAAGTTACCGGTATTGCACCAATGATTAATAATGCAGTGTATGTTTTGCGCGGTCCCCATGTATCGCAGAGTTTGCCAATGAGTAATCGCGCAATGATTGTTGCAGATACTGCTGCAATAATGGTATTACCAACCTGTGCTTTTGTTAAGCCAAGGTCTGTGCGAATCGTAGGCATTAACGGCGCGATACCAAACCATCCAAAGAAACAAGCAAAAAATGTTAACCACGTAATGTGGAATGTACGCATTTGGACGCCTTTGCCGCTGAAGATGTTCAGCTTTTCCAATGGTTTGTTTAATGTTGACATAACAAATAAGTTTTGTTGTGAATAATATTTTATTCAGATGGCAAGCAAAGCGATAGAGGTTTGTGAAAATTATTTTTGAGTGTTGCCGATTATTTCAAAAGAAATTCCGGCTTGATATTTATTTGTAAATAAGCCCAGTTGCTGTTCAGTTGTGCGTTTGATACATTCTTCACATTGGCAGATGCGATTAATGATGTACCAAAAAAATGACAGTAACCCGCTTCGAATGCGATGAGTTTTGTTAAGTTGTAAGAAGCGACAACATCAACTTCTTGCCCAAAACTTTTTTTGTTGTTGGTTGTGTTGGGTACAACAACATTTACTGTGCTGCTGAATTGATGTGCATCAGCAGTCAACAAAAATTTATCTGAAGGTTTGAATTTTGCTTTGATATAATAATCAACCAAGCCACCTTTTCCAAAACCACTTGCTGCATAGAAATAATCCATTAAGCCAGCAAACTTGTGTGGTGTTCCATACAAAGGGTCAAATGCATTGCTGGTTGTTCCGTCACTTCCCCCTGAATAATAATCAACACCAGGACCCGCACCGAATTTTTTGCTGAATGAATATTGTGCAAACGCACTTAGTAATTCAGAGCTTAATTTTTGTCCGGTTGCGTTCTTGCCAAACTGGTAATAAGCAGCAGCAGTAGCGTTTATTTTGCTGAAAGAATAATTGAAATAAAATCCTGTAGTAAATCTTGACCACGCGCCGCTTTCAAATGTTTTCACGTTTGCTGAATCATTACGATACTTGCTGAACTGGTCGCTGAAGAATAAAAACGATGCATTCCCTTTTTGTAATTTTTTTCCTGCATATAAAAACTGCATACTCTTATACATGGTGCCACCGTTGGTTGTTGCAGTGTAATTGCCGGGTGGTGTGCTGTTGTAAACAATTCCCGATGCGCTTTCTTTATTCTGATTAAACGCAGCAGCTAAATGCAACATCAACGATTTCGTTTCATACTTTAATAACGCTGCATCATGTCTTCGTCCTTGTTGTAACCAATCAGTTTTTCCCATCAATCTTTCATCATCATAGTTAAGTTCCTGTCTGCCTAATTTTAAACTGAGTGATTTGTTTTTAAGCGTTGTATCTGTCAATAAAATCTCCGCCCAGGCTTCATGCAACATTAACGTGTTGTTATCTTGCGTTGTGGTGCGATTGATTGTTGATACATCTTGTCCCCACACTCTTACATCCTGCAATGTTGCTCCAAATTTTAAACAATACATAGAATAGCCAAGTGATAATCTTGTTCGCTGCGATGTAAAGAATGCCGGCCTTGCATTTTCGGGTAATGGTGCTGCGTAGCCGTCACGAAGTTCTGTGCGTGTGCGAAGTTGTCCGGTTAATGAAAGTTGTGCATCCGCTCGATGCACCATCAAAGAACAAACACCAAATGTGAATGAGATTTTGATAAATAATTTTTTCATGTAAATTTGGTTAGGTTTTGAAGTGAATGAATATTTATTTGAAACCTGAAAGCCCGGTTTGGCTGCCACCTGCCGGGCTTAATTTTTTATGCTGCTTCTTCAAATCCTTCGCCCGATGCGCTTTCAGAGATTGCACAAGCCACGCCGATGTACACATAATCATTTTCAACACGCACAGGATAAGTTTTAATCGCACACCCATCGCCGCTCAAACATTCACCTGTAATAAGCGAAAAAGTTTTCTTATGAAAAGGGCAAGCAACTTTAGGCTCGCCCTGTTGGGAGCCGATTATACCGCGGCTTAGCACCATCTGCCTGCGATGAGGACATAGGTTCTGTGTAGCATACCATTCATCGCGGCGAGTGAAATGGAATAAAGCAATTTGTTCATCGCCATATTTCACACACACACCACCATTCGCAGGCACATCTTCTGCCCTGCATGCTCTAAACCATGTGCCCCCATCCCCTAAAGGGGAGTAAATAAACTTTTCCATAATTGTGTTGTTCATTGCTTTTTATTTTAAAAAGTTTTTGAATTATTTTTTTGTTACGAGCTTTTGATTCATTACTCATAGTCTGTTATGTCATTCACCTTGTGCGTTCGGAACTTTAATGAACTTTGTCTGAACCACGATTTTATCCTTATTTACCTGATTATTCTGATGATGAAAAATTTAAAATCAATTCAATCAGAAAAATCAGTTCATAATCCTGGTTCAGATAATTTGCTGAATAAAGAACTAATTGTACAAGAGTCCCGTACGTACGGAACAGAAGTTCAATTCATGTTCTATTGCCTGACTCATAAAAATCGAATACACTCACCATTCACTACTGACTACTCACCACTCACTACTTCCATTCTTTCGCTCTCTTTTGTTCACGTAACGGTTCAAATTGAATTGTTGGATCTTTTTCTTCCGGTGCATTTACAAAATGATTAAAGCGTTTGCGCAACTCCGGATTCTCTACAACCTCTTTCCATTCGCATTTGTAATTATCAACAAGCATTTGCATTTCTTCTTCGAGTTGTTGCGCAATACCGAGACTATCATTCACTACAACGTTGCGGACGTAATCAATACCACCTTCCATTTTGTTGAGCCATGTTGCAGTTCTCGTTAATGGATCGGCAGTCTTTATATAAAACATGAGAAAACGATCAATGTATTTAATGCAGGTTTCATCATCGAGATCGGCTGCGAGTAACTTTGCATGCTGCGGCTTTGAACCACCGTTGCCGCACACATAAAGATTCCATCCTTTCTCTGTTGCGATGATGCCAAAGTCTTTACTCTGTGCTTCAGCGCACTCGCGTATACAACCAGAAACTGCAGACTTAATTTTATGCGGCGCACGCAAACCGCGATAACGTTCTTCAATGCGGATAGCGAAACTTACACTGTCGTGCAAACCAAAGCGGCACCATGTTGAACCAACACAACTCTTCACTGTACGCAATGCTTTACCATACGCATGACCGCTTTCAAAACCTGCTTCTATCAAATCTTCCCAAATGTTTGGCAGATCATTTGCATGCGCACCAAACATGTCAATGCGCTGACCACCTGTAATCTTTGTATAGAGATTGTATTTCTTTGCTATCTCACCAAGCTTGATGAGTTTATCAGGAGTAATTTCACCGCCGGGAATGCGCGGCACAACAGAATATGTTCCGCCTTTTTGAATATTGGCGAGATAACGGTCATTTGAATCCTGTGCAGTATCATTTCCTTTTTCAAGGATCATTTCATTCCAGAGGCTTGCAAGAATAGAACTTACAGCGGGCTTGCAAATTTCGCAACCGTCACCATGACCAACAGTATCCAATACCTCATCAAAAGATTTTAGCTGTTTTACTTTTACAATATCATACAACTCCTGCCGTGAATAGTTGAAGTGTTCACACAAAACATTGCGCACATACCTGCCTTGTGATTTCATTGTGTACACCATAAGGTCTTTTAACATCGGTACACAACCACCGCAACCTGCTCCGGCTTTTGTACACTTTTTTATCGCATCAACGGTTTCACAATTTTGATCAGAAACAACATTGCAAATAGTTCCTTTACTCACACTTTCGCAACTGCAGATTAATGCGTTATCGGGAAGACTTAAAACACCTGCACCATTATCTGCTTCCGCACCACCTCTTGATCCCAGAATAATATCTTCAGGATTTGGCGGGAGCACGATTTTATTTTTTGTTTTCTGTAGCAGCCTGTTGTAAGCGTCTGCATCACCAACTAAAATTCCTCCCAAAAGATATTTGCCATCTTTAGTTACATTAATGCGTGTATAGACCCCTTTAACTGAATTTTCTAAAATAATTGTGCGGGTTTCATTTGTTGAAATGAAAGGATCGCCAAAGCTTGCAACATCAACACCAATCAGTTTTAGTTTTGTGCTCATGTCATAACCAGTGAAGCCCCCATCCCCTGAAGGGGAGTTAAGACTTATCTTTGCCCACAAATTATTTACCACCACTTCAGCCATTGCATAACCCGGTGCAACAAGGCCATAAATCATGTTATTATATAAAGCACATTCGCCGATAGCAAAAATATTTGGATCAGATGTTTGCATAAAGTCATTTACAACAATGCCTCCCCGATCGCCAATTTCAAGCCCTATATGTTTTGCTAATTCATCTCTTGGTTTAATTCCTGCCGAGATGATAAGCATATCAACATCAATTGAAGAGCCATCGGTGAATTGCATCCCTTTAATGGCATCATCTCCTATGATAGCAGAAGTATTTTTAGTGGTATGAATTTTTAATCCAAGACCTTCTAATTTTGATTGAAGTATTTTAGATCCGGCATCATCAATCTGACGCGGCATTAAGCGGGGGGCAAATTCAATTACATGCGTCTCATTGATACCAAGGTCAATCATTGCTTTTGCAGCCTCAAGACCTAACAAGCCACCACCTATCACTGCGCCCGTTTTTGCTTTTTTAGCATACCCTGCAATCATTTCAAGATCTTCGATAGTGCGGTAGATAAATACGCCCTGTTTGTCAGTGCCCGGAACAGGAGGAACAAATGCAGAAGAGCCTGTTGCGAGAACAAGATAATCGTAAGATTCCGTGATGCCTTTATGAGAATGTACGGTTTTGTTTTTTCTGTCAATGCATTGAATGGGATCGCCCAAATGAAGCCGAATATTATTTTCAGCATACCATTCATAAGAAGACAAACCAAGATCGTTTGCAGACTTGCCGGAAAAGAATTCACTTAAATGAACCATAAGCGGGGCGGATTTCTTCGCCAAAAATTGCCAGTTTGAATTGATCGAAACCAGCTTTGGAAATCAATTTTTCACAAAACTTATACCCCACCATGCCGTTACCAATGACAACTATTTTCATCCATTTTGGATTTAATTTTAATAGAAGCAATGGCAAGCAATCGAATTATAAATAATAATATATAATTATTTTCTTCGGTTTTAATATCATTTAGCCCGTCTTGTTAATTATTTATATCATAAAAATAGTAAGTTTGAATTAAAAAATAGGTAAGTGTGAAAATATTTCTTAAATAATTTAAATTATAATATGAAAAAATCCTTTTTATATTTAGTTGGTGCAGGCCCTGGAGATCCTGAATTGGTAACATTAAAAGCAATTAGAGTAATTGAATCAGCAGATGTAATATTATATGATGCACTTGCAAATGAAGCTTTAATAAAATATGCTTCTTATGATTGTATAAAAAAGTTTGTGGGTAAAAGATATGGCTGTCATGCTCTTTCGCAAAAAGAAATAAATAATCTCATTATAGAATATGCGTTTTCTCATGAGAAGGTTGTGCGGCTGAAAGGCGGCGATCCTTTTGTTTTTGGTCATGCACAGGAAGAGATAGAAGCAGCCCGGAGCGCAGGTATTCCCGTTG
>WNGF01021824.1_pt1 | contig 13747 bp, 21 predicted proteins | sample 5400641 | NCBI WGS metagenome assembly WNGF01 (sample SAMN13153371, study PRJNA577476) | soil metagenome | isolation source: 80 cm soil or saprolite under grassland replicate 2 | place: USA:California | collected 2016-06-15
GACTGGTGCGTCGAAGTGGGCCTGCGCGCGGAGAACCCCGCCGCGGGCCTGCCGGTGCCGCGGCTCGGCCGCCGCATCCCCCGGCCGATCGCCGAGGATGACCTGATGGACGCGCTCGCCGCCGCGCCCAGGCGCATCCGGCTGATGAGCGTCCTGGCCGGGGGGCCCGGGCTGCGCGCCAAGGAGATCGCGCTGCTGAAACGCGAGAACGTGATGGATACCGCCACGCCGCCGGTGCTGCTGATCGCCGGGAACGCCACCAAGGGCCGTAACGAGCGCATCATCCCGCTGTCCGCGTTCGTGCTAGCCGAGATCCGCGCGGCCCGCATCCCGTCATCGGGCTACGTATTCCGGAGAATGGATGGCCGGGCCGGGCCTAATGAGCCATGGCGGGTATCGCAGCTCGTCAATCGTCATCTTCACCGGCACGGAATCGGCGCGACGCTGCACCAGTTGCGGCACAGGCTGGGAACTCAGCTTTATCAAGCAACACGGGACCTTCGCGCGGTACAATCTACTTTAGGACACGCAAACCCGAGCACCACGGCAGGTTATGCGGCCTACGATCAGGGCGCTACCGCGACTGCCATGGAATCGCTTCCTGCTCCCTCGCGACTGCGCATGGTTCCGCGCGCGAGAGAACTGGCTGATGCCGAACAAAGATCCGAAGGCCGCATATGAGCAGCTGAAGCGCTGGCGGGCCGCTAACCCGGAGAAGATGCGCGAGATCGAGCGCAGGTACCAGGAGAAGAACCGGGACAAGATCAGGGAAACCAAGCGGCGCTATTACGAGAAGAACAAACAGAAGGCTGACGAGCAGAAGCGCCGGTGGCGTGAAGAAAACCCGGAGAAGATCCGCGATTCCGCCCATCGCTCTTATGAGAACAACAAGGAAGCGATCCGCGAGAAGAACCGGCGATGGGCAGAGGAGCATCCGGAGAAGATGCGTGAATACAGCCGCAAGTACTACGCGAACAATCCCGAGAAGGAACGGGAGCGGCGGCAGCGTAATGCAGGGGGAGCCCGGGAAGCCTCGCGGCGCTACCGTGCCCGGATTGGGACCGTCGGCCGCCGTATACAGCATTGGGCACAAAATCATGACCTGCAGCCAGAGGACTGGGCGGTGTTGTGGGACGCACAGGACGGCCTGTGCTACCTGTGCAGTCAGGAGCTAGCTCCTGACAAGGCGCACATCGATCATGATCACAGATGCTGCGAGAAGGATCATTCGTGCAGGTACTGCCGCCGCGGTCTTGCGCACCATGCATGCAACGCGCTGATCGGCATGGCAGCCGACGACCCGGCCCGGCTGCGCCGCATCGCGGACAACCTGGAGATCGCGCTGAAGGACACGGACGCCCGGCTGGCCCTGAAGCCTCAGCAGGACACGCTGCTGTTAGCGCTCGGGCATGCGCGGCCGGAGACCACGGCCGGGTACACGCTGACCGACAACCCGGAGGCGGCAGCCGCGGCGGAGGGGCTGCCGGTGCCCGCGCGGCTGCGGAAAGTGGCAGGCTGAGCGGCGGTTCCCGAGCGTGTCGCCGGGTATCCCTTCACGGTCTGCAGTATCCTTTGTCTTAACCCGTGATCATCATGGGCCGATAGAGTATCCCTTCTGGCGGAAGGGACTACCGGAAGGCTCAGAATGGCTGTTTCGCCGGATCGGCCCTCCAGGTATCCCGCTGAGCCGCTGACCAGCGCCGAAGTAGCCGCGCTCCTGCGGCAGTGCTCCAGCAGCGCGCCAACAGGGATACGGAACCGGGCATTGATTACGGTCATGTACCGGGCCGGGCTGAGAGTAGACGAGGCCCTAGAGCTGAGAGCCCCTGATGTCAACCCGGAGCGCGGCAGCGTCCGCGTCCTGCACGGCAAGGGAAACCGCGCCCGGACCATCACCATCGACGACGGGGCCATGGCCCTTGTCCAGCGGTGGATGGACCGGCGCGGGCATCTCGGCCACCGCCACGGCCCCCTGTTCTGCACACTGGGCGGCACGAAGCTGTCTCCCGTATATGTCCGGAACATGCTGCACCGGATCGCCGCGAAGGCCGGGATCGAGAAGCGGGTCCACCCGCACGGCCTGCGGCATTCCTATGCCATGGACCTGTCGGCGGAAGGCGTCCCGGTGAACGTCATCCAGCGACTCCTGGGCCATGCGCACCTGTCGACCACGGACGTGTACCTGCGGCATGTGTCGGACCCGGTGGTACTCGCCGTGGGCCGCTCGCGCCCGGCATGGAACCCGGAGGAGATGTGAACGGGACCGAGCCCGGCCGGGCATCCTGCTACAGCCACGTCCGCGAGTACGCGCTGGCAGCGAAGGCCCGGGCCGACGCGGGCGGCACGCAGAACTATAAGGACACGCACCTGATCGCCCGGCTGCACCTGGGCCTGCTGGATGACGCGCCCGTGGCATGCGCGCACTGCGGCGTCACCGACTACCACGCCAGGCTGTACGCAGCGCTCAACTGGCCGGACATTCCCGCTGACCGGCTTCTGCATAGCGAGCGCGGGTACAGGTACAGCCTGGCGGCGGAGACTGACTACATACCGCTCTGCGCGAAATGCCACCAGCGCATGGACTTCCCTGGCTGGTCCGGAATCCCCAAGCGCGAGGCGCCGTACCTGCGGCCGGCTACCGAGACTGACGTGATCGCGCTGGGCCGGTCCCGGCACTGGAACCCGGAGGCATGATGACCGCTGAGGAGTTCGAGGCCGCGTTCGCCGCGATGTCCGGTGTCACTGTCGCCTTCCTGCACCAGTGGGGCCGCTACGCGGAGCCGTGCGATTGCGGTGATTCCATGTGTGAGGACTGGGTGATGGGCCACCAGTGGGAGGACGCCATCATGGAGGATTACATCCGGTCGGCCTAGGCGACGAACACGCCGCGGGGTCCCCGGACGCGATCTTGTCGCGCAGGATCGCGGCTAGCTGGATGTAGATGTAGTCCGCTGCGCCGCGATTGATCGTCACGCGGGCTAGTGTGGCGTGATGGCTATAGCGGTGTCCACGTTAGTGCACGGCGCGGCGCGTTGCCGTACGCTACTGGTGCGATGAGAAACCATCCTGGCCAGCCCGGCCTGATCCGTACAGCGACGGTCACGGCGCTGTACGTGATCGCCGTCCTGATCGCCGCCGCGTCGGCGGTGTCGTTCGCCGAGTCGTACCGCGGGCTGGCCGACTGGGCACGCGAGCACGGCCTTCACGGCGCGTGGGCCGTCGCGTGGCCGCTGCAGGTTGACGTGTTCATCGCCGTCGGGGAGCTTGCCCTGTTCATAGCGCTGGCGAACTCCTGGCCGGGGCGATCCAGGCTGGCCGCGTGGGCGGTCACGCTGGCGGGCCTGGCGGTGTCGGTGGCGGGAAACGTCGGCCATGTCGCCGGGCATTCGCTGTCCGCGCGGTGTACCGCGGCGGTGCCGCCGCTGGCGGCTGCTGCCGCGCTGGCCGTGGGGCTGGGCATCCTCAAGCGCGTCGTGGCCGGCGGTGAGACTGCGGCCGTGCCAGCCCGGGCCGCGCCCTCCTCGAGCGAGGACGCGGCGAGGATGGCGTACGCGGCGTCGGTGGCGGGCGGTAACCCGCTGGCGGAACGGGCGCTGTGTGACAGGTTCGGCGTGAGCCGCCGGACGGCGCAGAAGATCCGCGCCCCCAGGGACGCGGCCGAGCCCTCCCCCCGGACCGCCGCCACGGCCGCCCTCAACGGTGACGACGGGAGGAGGTGACAGATATGGCGCTGATCATGCGCATCCTCCGCGCACCCTGCGGGCGGTGCGGCGGCAGCGGCGTCCTGCACGGCGACACGTGCGGGTACTGCGGCGGCTCAGGGCAGAGATAGCAGCAACAGGAAAGGGATGGCAGGTGATCGCATGGGTTCCGGTGGGTGCCGCCGCGGCGCTGATGGCGTGGAAACCGCGCCTGGCGTGGCGGTGGATGACCGGCCTGCCCATGGACGGCCCTCCCGGACGGCCCCGCTACCGCACGGACGCGTCGTGGAACCTGCCCGCGACGAAGCGGCTGCACCCGGTCCCGGTGATCCGCTGGCACTGGTGGCGGCGGCGCAGGCGGGCGGCCATCCGCGGCGGCGGCACGCTGGCCGTCCTGACGCTGGCCGAGGGCCTGCTGACGGTCCCCGGCTGGACGCTGGCCGCGCTCGCCGTAGCTGCAATCATCGCGGCCTGGCTGATCGTGCCCCGGGCCACGCGGAAGGTCACCGGATGGCAGCATCACCGCACGTACGAGCTGCCCACGGCGGCCAGCTACCGGGACGCGGTCGGCGCGCTCCCGGTCAGGCTGGCGATCGAGCCGGACAGGTCTGCCGTGACCATTGACCTGCACCCGGAGTTCTCCGGCAGCCCCGCCGACATCGGCGCGATTGACCGGTTCACTACCGGGAACCCGCGCAGCCGCCGCCGCGGAAGATTTACCTGCCCGACGTCCGCGCGGCCCTTGACGCATCCGGCCCGGATGAGCTGATCGCCGGGCTGGGCGTCCGCCGCGCCCCGGTCCTGGTCAGCCTGCAGGACGACTCGCCGCACCTGGCGCTGTCCATCGGGTCCGGCGGCGGGAAGACGATCGGCGCCCGGTGGGTGGCCGTGCAGGTGCTGTACAAGGGCGGCCTCGTGGTGGTCCTGAACAGGAAGCGGATCGGATACTCGTGGACGAAGGGCCTGCCGAACGCCGCGCAGGCCAAGGAGCTGGAGGACATCGGCGTGATGGTGCTCTGGCTCGACGGCGAGCGGATGCGCCGCGAGCTGGTGGCCGACAACGCCGCCGACATCGAGGACGAGATCCACGCTGATGTCGGCCCCCGGATCCTGGTCGTGTTCGAGGAGATGAACCTGGCCATCCCGCCGCTGAAGAAAATCATGCCGGAGGCCGTGGACGCGCTCGGGAACCTGGGGTTCGCCGGGCGGCAGGTCCGCATGCACCTGATGCCGATCGCGCAGCGTTACTCCGCGAAAGCCGCGGGCGGCGGTGACCTGCGGGCCACGGTCGGCACCCGGCTGCTCGGCCGCTACGACAAGGACGCGTGGAACATGCTGGCGAAATCGTTCGCAATGCCGCCGATGAACAACACCCCCGGCCGCGTCCAGGTCGTCACCAGCGAGGTGAATGAGTGCCAGATGCCGAAGCTCACCGGTCGCGAGGCGCATGATCTCGCGGTGGCGGGCACGGTGGCGGCCTGCCCGGCCGGGTCCGCGGGCTACCCGGCGATGCCGTTCCAGTGCGCTCAGGAGCTTGTCCCTGTCACAGCCAGGACGGCCATAAATCCCGGCCCTGACCACGGGATTGTCCTAGGACGGCCCCCGCTGGACCCGTATGAGTCGGATCTGATCACGCTGCGGGAGGCCGCGGATGCGGGGCTGTGGCCGTCGCTGGCGGCGGCGCGGAAGGCGTCCACGCGGCCAGGGTTCCCGGAGCCCGCCGGCGTCCGGGACCTCGCGAACCTGTACGACCTCGGCGAGCTGAAAGTGAGGACAGGACGATGAGATGGATCAGGCGACGCCGCGGCCCGAACGCGCAATGCGGGTGCTGCGGCTGCCGTAAGTGGATGTGCAGCTGTAAATGCTGCTGCGGCCGATGACGGCGAGTGATGAGATCACCGGGACGTGGACGGCGGTCCCCGGCTACTTCTGCGAGGTGACATCCCGCGGCCAGGCCCGGTCGGTCGACCGCGTGCTAGGCAACGGCCGCCGGGTGAAGGGCTCACCGCTGTCGGTGACGCTCTCCAACCGCGGCTACGTGCTCGTGAAGGTCTACGACCACGACGGCGTCCGGCAGACGCGGACGATGCACTCGCTGATGATGGCCGCGTTCGAGCCGGGCCGGCCGCCGGGGACGGAGATCCGGCACTGGAACGACATCGGCGACGACAACAGGTGGGCGCCGGGCGGTGAGGCTGCCTGCCGTGCCGGGCTCGGGAACCTGGTGTACGGGACGCCGAAGCAGAACTGGCAGGACAGGCTGCGGAACGTCCCTGCGCCGCTGGTCACGCATCGTAGCTGGCCCCGCCGCGCCGCTGATTACGTTGCGTCACGGCTGCGGAGGCGGTCACGGTGAGTCACAGGGCCGCGCTCGCGGGAAACCCGCCCAAAAAAAAGAGCGCTACGCGCGGTTTCCCGCGTAGGTACAGCGTAGGACAAGCTGGGACAATACGGACATCGGATGTCGTAGCTGTCACAGTCTGTGACATTGACGCATCCGCCGTGCCGTCACAATGCGTAGCTAACAGGGAGTCACGGCTGCGGGCGTGGCTGATCCGGGTGACCTGGCTGTGGTGGGAGACCGGGCCGCTGCCCGCAGCGGAAGGCCGGGAGGAGGTGGGCCATGCTGTCCAACAGCAACAGCTTCAATGAGAACGCTGATCATGATCAGGTGAGTGATCTGACAGCCGAGTGGAAGCCTGGTGACCGCGTGCTCGTGAGACTGCCGGACGCGAACGGCGAACCGCGCGGCCGATGGCGCTCATTTGCAGGCATGGTTCGCGAGGTAAATCCTCCTGGCCTCCGTCCGGGGGTCAGGGTTGACCTGGACGTGCCGGTCAATGGCGTGCGCGATTGCTACGCCACGCATGCTGAATTGCGACGTGAATAGCCTGACCAGACGTGCGAAAGCCCCCGGCCAGGTTCGGCTGGCCGGGGGTCTCGCTCCCCGCGCCGCACCCCGCTAGGGCGGCCGGGAAACCAGGAGGGATGATGGTCTGCTCTTGCTGCCGGCAGATATCGCAGCTCCTGTTCGAGTACGGCGATGACTTGCTGTGCCCGCGCTGCTATCAGGAAGCGAAGGACGGGCCGCCAGGGGAAGGAGCCCCGCAATGAATCACGACGTAGTGGCCGCAGGGCCGTTCCGGGATCTTACTGAAGCCCGCCGCAGCGTGAAGTGCCCGAGCTGCGGACAGCCGCCAGCCCGGGCGTGTAAGGCTCCGGGCGGCAGCGTGCAGTCAGCAGCGCACAGTGCCCGGCACCGTGAAGCGGTGCGGGCCGGGGCGATCCTTTACCTGCCGTGCCTGGAAGGATGCGCGAGACATGGCTGACAGACGGGACGTCCTGCGAGCTAAAGATCCTCCCCCGGCGGGCGTGCTGGAGACCATGGCCCGCCTGGGCCGTTGCTGGTGGTGCTGGCAGGAAGGCTGCGACGGGGAATGCCCGTGGCCTGTCATGATCCCGCCGTGGCGCCTCGTGAGGGCCGCCCGGAACATGCGGACGCGGCATCAGATGAAACGCGGACTTGACCGTGGCCTGCGCCAGCTTGAGAGAGCGGCCGGGAAACCAGGAGGATGAAATGAATGACAGCTGTCACTGCCTGTGCCAGAAGCGGCATCCGGGCAGGACGGGAATCTGTGATGCGCACAACGTCGTGACCACGGTCCGGTACACGTCGGAACTGCTCGGCGCGGTGGACATCCCGGTGTGCGGTCCTTGCGCGGCGGCCGGGTAGCTAGGTGAGGCCGGCGGGCGGGGACGTGGGCGCGGGCGGCGTGCGCGGGTCGGCGACCGGGGTGACCACCTGCCGGGTCAGCAGCGCGGCGACCGCGCCCACGGCCGCGACGATGACGGGCGGGTCGATGACGCCGTGCCCGTGATACGCGTTCAGGATCATGACCACGGCGGCGTAGACGGCCAATCCGGCCGAGGTCAGCCCGGCGGGGTTCAAGCTCGGGGCAAGCAAGCGTCTCATGGGGACTTCCATCCTCGCGGGGGACTAAACTGAAGGCTCACGCCATGCCTCGCCCGGACCAGCCACGCCTAGCCGCGTCTCGTCAGGACTTGCCTCGCCATGCCACGCCAAGCCCGCGTCCTAATGGACGCTGAAGTGAACGTGGTCGGCGAGCAGGATGAGCAGCACCAGGACCAGCACGGCAGCGGCCGGCCACCAGAACCGGCCCGGCATCATTCCGCCCTTTCCGGCCAGTGCCAGGTGCCGGGCGTGAGCGAGCCCGGCACGTCGCCGTTGCCGAACGGGACGCCCCGGTTAAGGAAGATCCCTTCCGGGTTCAGCACGCACAGGCTGATGACGTCGGGCAGCTCGGCGTGGCGGCTGGTTTCCGTGACGATGGCCGCCCGGCATTCGCTCTTGTACTCGCCGCCGGGCGTGCCGTACGAGGTATAGTGAACGATTTGTCCCACACTGGGCTTCATGCGAACATTCTCCGTTCAGTGGCAGCGGCCAGCCGCCAGGACCAGCGCGGCATCATGAATCTTCCTGCCGCAGGGGCCGTGCCCAGCCGATGATCGTCGTCCGCGTGGTCCCGCACCGGTAGCACGGGTACGGGGCGCCGGTTTCCCGGTGCAGCACATCGCCCTGCCAGTGACCGCAGGACATCTGATACCAGTTCACGGCCGCAGGTCCTTCCTAGTGGCAGGCCCGGCATGCGCGCCGCCGGTGGTGGTGGTGCCGGTGATGGTGGTGCCGTCCCGGATGCGGGCGGCACCGGCACGGATGCGGGTGATGCCGGTGACGGTGCCGGTGGCGGTGCGGTTTCGGTGCCGGGTGCCGCGGGACCGGCGGCGCCGGGGTCAGCCGCGACGGTGGCGGCGGGAACGGGATCACCGGCAGGATGACGGGCGGCGGGGCAGGCGGCGGGGCCGGGTGCTGCGGGACGGGCCGCGGGGACGGGCCGTATGACGCGGCCGGGGCCGCCGGGCCAGCCTGCAGCGGCGCCACCACCGTGGCGACGACGACGAGGGCGGTGATCGCGGCGGCGAGGATGGCCGCCGCGCCCGCGGTGGCGGCGGCGGGGTGCGCGGCGGTCAGCCGGGACAGCCATCTGCTCATGCCGTCAGCCTAGGCCGCCCGGCAGCGTGAGACGCTGAGGTCATGACCCCGCATCCCCTGCACGACCTGCTCATCAAGGCGTATTACGCGACGGATAACCGGATGCGCGCCCCTGCCTGCCGCTGGGTGATGAACCGCGCCTGGTATGACCGCATCCGCGCGGAGGCGGTCACGGACGAGCAGGAACGTGAAAGGGCAGCGGCGCACTCCGGGTCCTGCTCCGGTCCGGCGGCCGGGCCGCCTTACCAGTGCCCTGCGTGCCCGTCTGGCCCCTTCGCTGACATGAGGGCCCTGGCCGGTCACGTGGCCGCCATGGCCGATCCCCTGAATCGGGAGCCAGCCGCCGGGGATCAGCTGCTCGGCATCCCGGTTGAGGTCCGGGAGAATGGCGGGGAACCGCACCTGGAGCATGCCGGTTACCTCACGGCGGGGGGAGCCCGAACCGGCGGGCCCATTTCCGCAGCCGCCGTCCCGGCCGTGACAGCCGCCCGGGACAGCCCTGGCCGCGGAACGTGATCCGGGCGTCCACGATGATCGCGACGCCCAGCGGCGTCGGCTGCCGCGTGGCCGGGTTCACGCTCACCGGCGCGGAGCCGACGTCGTAATACCAGCGGCATGATGACTGCAGCCGCCGCTCGTCGCGGCGGATCACGGCGGCCTGCGCGGCGGTCAGCTTGTCCTGGGCGCGGATCTGGGCGCCCTGCCGGTTCAGCGCGACCACGCCCCACGCGGCGGCGAGGACGATCACCAGGGCCACCGTGCCCCACGCGGCCCGCTGGAGGCGCTGCCACCGGCGGGTCAGGTCCGCCAGCCGCTCCGCTGGGGTGACCTGGGTGATGACCTCGCGGCGGTTCAAGGTGACCGGCCCTTCCCGGTTGACGCTTCACCTGTAATGCATTACAGTCCGGGTGACGGGCCGAAGTGAATCGGTTACCTCTTGAAAAGGTCCGGCCTCGGCCGGATTCCGGTTCGCACCCCACGCCCGTCCCTACAACTGGAGAGTCCCTGCGGGCCGGAGGCAGTCGCTTACCTTTGCGGAAAGTAGATGCGGCAGTCATTCACACGCCCGCAGGCCCTCTCCGGGAAGGCGGTCCCCGCCATGCCTGATCCTCTTGCGCAGATCTCCACCCGCGCCACTCCCCAGTCCGAGCAGGCCGACTCCCGGCAGGTCCCCAATTCGGCCGGGGGCTTCACGTTCACCGTGGAGCGCACCGCCCGGCTGCACCGCTTCCTGACTCTCGGCACCGATCGGGGCACCTATTACGCGTCGGAGCGGGACATCACCCGCCAGAACGCTGCCATCGTCCTGCAATGGGCACGTGAGTCCGCCACGGAACTCGTCACTGAGGCAGTCACGATCTCGCAGGCAGGCCGCGCGCCGCGGAACAACCCGGCGCTGTTCGCGCTCGCCGCTGCGGCGTCACTCGGTGATCCGGACGGGCGTAAGGCCGCGCTGGACGCGCTGCCGCTAGTGGCCCGCACCGGGACGCACCTGTTCATCTTCGCCCGCTACGTCCAGCAGTTCCGCGGCTGGGGCCGCGGGCTGCGCCGCGCCGTCGGCGAGTGGTATCTCGGGAAGGCCCCGGACCAGCTCGCCTACCAGGTGCTGAAGTACCGGCAGCGGGAGGGCTGGACGCACCGTGACCTGCTGCGGCTGTCCCATCCGGCCGGGACCGGCGCGCACCGTGCCCTGTTCGATTTCATCTGCGGCCGGGAGGCCGATCTCGCGGACCTGCCGATGGTACGGGTGTTCATCAAGGCCCAGGCCGCGGCCACGGTGAAGGAATGGACCGGCCTGATCAGCGTGAACCCGGGCCTGTCATGGGAGATGCTGCCCGACGCGGCACTTACCGAGAAGGCAGTATGGCATGCCCTGCTGCTGCACGGCCTGCCGCAGACCGCGCTGATGCGACAGCTGCCCCGGCTCACCCGGCTCGGCGTTCTCGAGCCCATGTCAGCCGTGACCCGCGGCGTGGCCGGGCAGCTTGCCGACCCTGAGCGGCTGGCCAGGGCCCGCGTGCACCCGGTCAGCGTCCTGGTGGCGCTGCGCACCTACGCCTCCGGGCAGTCCGCCCGCGGTGATGCCGCCTGGCGGCCGGTCCCGCAGGTGACTGATGCGCTGGACGCCGCGTTCTATGCCGCGTACGGTGCGGTCGAGCCCGCCGGGAAGCGGACCATGCTGGCGCTGGACGTGTCCGGGTCCATGACCCAAGCCGTGTCCGGGCTGCCGATCTCCTGCCGTGAGGCGTCCGCCGCGATGGCGCTCGTGACGGCCGCGACCGAGCCGGAGTGGCTCGCCGTCGGGTTCACCAGTTCCGGGCGCGGCTATAACTGGCGGGACAGGCCCGCGCTCACGTCGCTGGGCATCTCCCCGCGGCAGCGGCTTGACGACGCGATCCGCGCCGTTTCGGACCTGCCGTTCGGCGGCACCGACTGCGCGCTGCCGATGACCGAGGCCCTCCGCAACGGGTGGAACGTCGAGCACTTCGCGATCTTCACCGATAACGAGACATACGCCGGGGACATTCACCCGCACCAGGCGCTCCGCGATTACCGGGAGAAGACCGGCATCCCCGCGCGCATGTCCGTGACCGGGATGACGGCGACGGACTTCACCATCGCGGACCCGGAAGACCCCGGCACCCTGGACGTCGCCGGGTTCGACTCGGCCGTCCCGTCGCTGCTGTCCAGCTTCGCCCGCGGCGACGTCTGAGCCGTGGACATCCGCGCGCAGCAGGCCCGGGAGCATCACCGGGAGTCGGAGGGTGCTTCCGGGCTCGCCGCGCGGCACCGGGCGCAGCGGGATCAGCTGATCCGGCAGCTCCGCGCGGAAGACCCGAAGCGATGGACTTACCCGGCGCTCGCGCATGCTGTCGGGTGCAGCCCGGAACTGGTCGCGTACATCATCAAGCATCCCTGACGTGCCATCATCAGTTCACGGCCACGTTGACCCGGGCGCCGTCACCGGGTGCCGTCCCGGCGGGCCAGGGCCGCGGCAACCGCCTCGATCGCCTCGTGCACGTCCCGGACCTCGCCGCGGATCGCCCCGGCCTGCTTCAGCGCCTCAGACACCCGCTCGTCCATGTGCGCCACCATCTGCCCGAAATCGGAGGCCAGCTGCTCCACCGCCGCCTTCCCCGTCACCATGTCCTGCAGCACCTGAACCTTGCCCTGCAGCTCGGTGATCGCCGCGTCCTTCGCCGCGCCCTCCGCCTGCAGGTCGGCGATGGCGCGGTCCAGGTCGGCGGCCTTCTCCTTGCGGGTGTCCGCGAGCCTTTGCAGCTCGGTGACGACCTGCCCGGTCCTGGCGGAGCGGAACGCCGCCCCGGCGACCCCGGCGGCGGCGAGCAGCGCGGAGAACCCGCCCGCGTACACGACGATGGCGCCAGCGTCCGGCATGACAGCCCTCCGGTCAGCGGTGCTGCCAGTCCCCGGCGCCGCGTCCCCGCGTCTGCGTGATCACCGACATCAGGCTCTCGAAATCTTGCCGCAGCCGCTGGAGCGCGCTGACCTGCCCCACCCCGTCATCAACGCTGTACTGATACGCCCCTGTCACGATCTTCGGGGCACCGGGGATGACCTCGCCGCCATAGCCTCCATCGACGAGGATGAGCCGGCAGCAGGTCCGGGCCTGTTCCGTGGCGAGGTTCACGGGGTGCCCGCCGGTGGTGAGCAGCTGCCCGTGATGCAGGTTCCAGGGCCCGGCCCAGCTGGCGCGCTGGTAGCGGGACAGGATGTAATCCCCGCGGGCGCGGGCGTCGGCCTCGGACATGGGCTGCGCGGACTCGAGGTTGAGGAACGATTCCATCCGGCCGTGCCTGGCGATCGACGTGTCATCGGTGGCGTACGTGGTCGAGAACTGCGGGATGTTCAGGTTCTTGTCCGGCGCGTCGGAGCCGTTGAAGAACCGGACCCCGGGCGGCTGCGGCAGATGGGTCTTGTACCGGATGAGCAGCGCGTTGATGTCCCCGCCGAGGGTGCGGGCGACCGGGCCGTTGGCGACCAGGAGCCGGTTGACGGTGGTGGGGAGCTTCGTGACGGACAGGACGTTGCCGCGCGGCCGGGTGCTGACGTACCATACCAGGCCGCCCCTGGTGCACACCAGGTCGAGGAGCTCCGCGACGGACAGGGACCCGGGGTCGGCTTTCTGCCCGAGCCACATGCCTGCGGGGGTGCCGATGCCGGGGTTGATCCAGTCGAGGCCGCGGGCGATGGCGTTGTTGACGGCTTCGTCGATGACGCCGTCGCCCCACGTTTTGTAGTCGGCGCGGTAGTCGCCGCCCATCTGCCCGGCGCCGTGGGCGGTGAGCTGCCAGCCGGAGTCGGATGGCTGGGGTTCGTCGAGGATCCCGGCCCAGATGTCGGATGCGCCGAGGGTGACGCGGACTTTGCGGCCGGGGTTCATGGCGTCGGTGCGGTAGCTGGAGGGCTTGGACAGGGTGCCCGACCAGTTCTCGGCGCCGCCAGAGGTGGTGAAGCCGTAAGCCTGGCCGTAGGTGTGCCCGAGCTGGCCGAGGGCGATGGCGGAGCCAGGGCGCCCGGCGGCGTCCAGGGTGATGACCTCGGGCCGGTTCACTACCCCTCCGTTACCGTGTGAGCATGACCCCGCAGAATGAGGCGATGATGTTCCTGACCGCGCGGCTGGACGAGTTTGAGGCAGAAGGCGCGGGAAGCCAGACCATGATCCTCCGCCAGGTCACGGCGATGCGGGCGATCCTGGCCGAGGTCGAGGCCATCCCTCACCGTTACGTAGAGGACTGCTACTACTCCTGCGAACTGGCCGTAGATCCCGATGATCCGCAGCGGAAGCCGGGAAGCGGCTATTGCAATGACAACGCGGTCCCCGCTGGCGACTGTACCTGCGGCCGGGATGACCTTGTTGCTCGCATCCGTACCGCCTTCGCCGCGATCTGGAGCGACCACCCGGACTACCGGCCGGAGTGGGCGCCGGGCTAGTTGACGGCCACGTCGTCGA
>WNGF01023436.1_pt1 | contig 13747 bp, 16 predicted proteins | sample 5400641 | NCBI WGS metagenome assembly WNGF01 (sample SAMN13153371, study PRJNA577476) | soil metagenome | isolation source: 80 cm soil or saprolite under grassland replicate 2 | place: USA:California | collected 2016-06-15
CGACGCCCGAGGGGCATGCCGTCTCGCACGCGCGGCAGTCGAGGCACCCGTAGAGGTGGTCCTCGAACGCGGCGTCGTCCGGGCCGATGCGGCCCTCCCACGCGTTCTTCATGAGGCGGATACGGCCGCGCGGCGAATCCATCTCGACACCGAGCACCGCGTACGTCGGGCACGTGGGCAGGCAGAATCCGCAGTGGACGCAGCGTTGGATGAGCTCCTTCGCGGGCGCGTCGCCGGCGACGTAGGTCCCGAGGGTGAGCGGGCGTGCGGTCGTCATCACGCGACCGCGGATCGGCCGGGCTCGAGGACGTGTGCCGGGTCGAACGCGTCCTTGATGCGGCGCATGAGGAAGTCACCGCCGGGCGGTCGCACGCCCCACGCGCCGAGGCGCTCGCGCAAGGCCGCGTCGCGACGCTCCACGCGCGCGCTGCCGCCGACGATCGACGCGCCCGCGAGCAGCGTGTCCGCCGCGTGGAGCACGGCCGCGTCGTCGCCGCGCAGGTGCACGCGCACGACGCCCGTGCCGGCATCGGCCACGAGGCGCGCGAACGTGTCGAGCCGCGCCGCGCTCTCCGCGAACGAGCGCTGCGCGCCGAGCGGCAGCGCCGCGCGCACGAGCGCGCCGTCGGTAGCCGTCGCCGGCAGCTCCCGCAGCGGCCCGAGCGCGCTCTCGTCGGGCGCGCGCTCGACCGTCGCGCCCACGGCCGCGCCGGCCCGCTCGGCCTCGGCCATCGCGCGCGCGACGTACGGCGCCGTCCCCTGCGCGCCCACGAGCGCGCTCCAGGCCGTCGTCGTCCCCTCGACGACGAGCGCCGACGGACGCAGCGGCATGCGGACGAGCGCTTCGGCGATCGCGAACGCGGCGGCGGGGCCGCCGCACCGCGCGACCGCGAGCCCGCGCGCGGCCGGCTGCGGCAGGACCTTGATCGTCGCCTCGACGATCACGCCGAGCGTCCCGAACGATCCGATGAGCAGCTTGTTCAGGTCGTAGCCGGCGACGTTCTTCACGACGCGCCCGCCCGCGTGCGCGACGGTGCCATCCGCGAGGGCGACGACGGTCCCGATGAGCAGGTCGCGGATGCCGCCGAAGCGCAGACGGCCGAAGCCGTCGCTGCCGCTCGCGACGATCCCGCCGATCGTCGCGCCGCCGGCATGGGGCGGGTCGAGCGGCAGGAGCTGGCCGTGCTCGCCGAGGGCCCGCTGCACGTCGGCGAGGCGCGTGCCGGCCCCAACAGTGATCGTGAGGTCGGCGGGGACGTGGTCCACGATGCCCGCCATGCCCGTCGTCTCGAGCATGAGATCGACGGGGCGCAGGTCGCCGAGGTACGCCTTCGTGTCGCCGCCGCGCACGCGCACGGTCAGCCGGTCGCGCGTGGCGTCGCGCAGCGCGGCAGCGCACGTCGCCGCGTCCGTCGGGCGCACGACGGCCGTCATCCGCCGAGCCGCCGCTTGCGCAGGTCGAACTCGCGGCACCTGCCGGGAGTGGGGAAGACCTTGCCCGGGTTCATGAGCCCCGCCGGGTCCCAGGCGTCCTTGATCCGGCGCATCGCGGCGAGGTCCGCGTCCGAGAACTGCAGCGGCATGTAGCAGTTCTTCTCCATCCCGATGCCGTGCTCGCCCGTGAGCGAGCCGCCGGCCTCGACGCATGCGGACACGATCTCGTAGCCCGCTTCCTTCACGCCCTCGAGCACGCCTTCGCCCTGCGAGCCGTCGAAGAGGATCAGCGGATGGAGGTTCCCGTCGCCGGCGTGGAACACGTTCGCGATGCGCACGCCGTGCCGCTCGCCGACCTCGCGCACGTGGCGGAGGATCGCCGGCAGCCGCGTCCGCGGGATGACGCCGTCCTGCACGTAGTAGTCGGGGGCGAGCCGGCCCATCGCCGCGAACGCGCCCTTGCGTCCGGCCCAGAGGCGCTCGCGCTCGAGCGCGTTCGCCGCGACCCGCAGCGTCGTGGCGCCCTGCGCGCGGCAGATCCCCTCGATGCGCTCGCGCTGCTCGTCGAGCCCGTCGCGGACGCCGTCGACCTCGACGAGGAGGATCCCGCCGGCCTCGAGCGGATAGCCCGCGTGGACGGCGGCCTCGACGGCCTCCGTCGCGAGCTGATCCATCATCTCGATGGCCGCGGGGACGATGCCAGCGGCGATGATCGCCGAGACGGTCTCCGAGGCCTGGTCCATCGTCGGGAACGCCGCGAGGATCGTCCGCTTGTCCTCGGGCAGCGGCGTGAGCTTCACGGTGATCTCGGTGACGATCCCGAGCGTTCCCTCGCTCCCGACGAACGCGCCGACCAGGTCGTACCCACTGCTCTCCCAGGCCTTGCCGCCGATGCGGACCACAGTGCCGTCGGAGAGCACGACCTCGAGGCCGGTGACGTGGTTCGTCGTGACGCCATACGCGAGCGTGTGCGGCCCGCCCGAGTTCTCCGCGACGTTCCCGCCGAGCGTGCACGCCTTGAGCCCCGTCCCTGCGCCGCGCGGGACGATGGGCACGTGGTGCTGCGAGCAGAACCGCGCGACCTTCGCGACGTCGGCCGTCTCGATCGGGAGCACGACGGCGTCGGGTGTCGCCGTGTCGACCGCCCCGTCGTACTCGTACAGGAGGAGGTCCTGGGGACGCCACAGCACCTTGTCCTCGCCCAGCAGCTCTACGAGGGCGTGACCGAGCTCCTCCCCCCGTACGTCGGATCTCACAACGACCATGTCACGCTGTCCCGGATCGAAAGCGGTCTCCCAAACCCCCACAACGCGCTTCCGAAGCGTACTTGGGCTCTCCCACCGTCCCGCTACGCGCTTCCGACGCGGACTTGGTCGCGCATCGCGTCGGCCAGCTCGGTCGCCGCGCGGCGCAGGAGCGGCGCGAGCTCGCCGCAGCGCTGGCGCGTCATGCGGCTCGCCGGCGCGGAGACGGAGATCGCGGCGAGCGGCGACCCGATCGGACCGACCGATACGGCGACGCACCGGACGCCCTCGTCGTACTCCTCGTCGTCGACCGCGTAGCCGCGCTCGCGGATCTCCTCGAGCGCGCGGCGGAGGGACGGCTTCTCCACGATCGTCCGCGCGGTGTGCGAGCGCAGATCGGAGCGCTCGATGAGCGTCTCGCGGCGATCGGCGGGCAGCCACGCGAGGAGCGCCTTGCCCGCGCCGGTCGCGTGCAGCGGCACGCGGTTCCCGATCGTCGTGAACATCCGCACGACGTGCGGGCTCGGCACCGTCTCGATGTAGACGGCCATGACGTCGTCGAGGACCACGAGGTTCGACGTCTCGCGCGTGTGCTCCGTCAGCGAGCGGAGGATCGGGCGCGCGCGATGGCGCAGCTCGTTGAAGCGGGAGCGGCCCTCGGCGAGGGTCGCCAGCTTCGCGCCCGTGTAGTAGCGGCTCGTCTCGGGGTTCTGCCGGACGTACCCTCGGCGCAGCAGGGTGGTGAGCAGGCGGTGGACCGTGCTGACGTGCAGCGATGTGCGGTTCGCCAGCGACGTGATGGAGACCTCGCCCTCGGACGACGCGAGTGCTTCGAGCAGATCGAGCGCGCGATCGACCGATTGGACCGAGCGACGTGCGACCTTCGTGGCCACCGTCATGGCCTCTCCCTTCTCACCAGCCGCGACAGGCGTGGTACGTAGCGAAATGATAGCCGCCCCCGCTGCATATGCTGGAACGATGATGTCCACGACGCGAAAGCGCGCCTGATGGGGACCAACGAGCGTCTGTCCGCGCAGGCGGCCGGCCTGCCCGGGTCGCCCGGCGTCTACCTGTTCAAGGACGCGCGCGGTCGGGTCCTGTACGTCGGCAAGGCCGACGTCCTGCGCGACCGCGTCCGCAGCTACTTCGGACCGAGCCTCGAGGTCCGCCACGTCCGCATGGTCGAGCGCGCCGAGCGCGTCGACCACGTCGTCACGGGCAGCATCGCCGAGGCCTTCCTCCTCGAGGCGAACCTCATCAAGCAGCACCGGCCCCGCTACAACATCCGCCTCAAGGACGACAAGTCCTATCCCTACGTGAAGGTCACGCTCGGCGAGGACTTCCCGCGGATCCTGCGCACGCGGCAGCTCGGCGATCGCACGGCGCGGTACTTCGGTCCGTACGCGAACGCGAAGGCCGTCGACGACTCCCTCGACCTGCTGCAGAAGCTTTTCCCGTACCGCACGTGCAAGCTGACGATCGTCGCGGGCGAGGACGGGCGCGGGCGCACGGTCCCGCCGTCGGCGCTGCCGGGCGGACGGCCGTGCCTCCTCTATCACCTGAAGCGGTGCACCGCCCCGTGCGTCGGGAAGGACACCGCCGAGGCGTACCGCGCGGCGATCGATCGCAGCGTCCTCTTCCTCGAGGGACGCTACGGGCCGCTCGCGCGCGAGCTGCGCAGCGAGATGGGCGCGTCCTCGGAGCGCCTCGAGTTCGAGCGCGCCGCCGAGCTCCGCGACCACCTGCGTGCGATCGAACGGACCCACGAGAGACAGGAGGTCCACGCCTACGAGGGCGAGGACCTCGACGTCTTCGGCGTCGCGGTCGAGGGCGGCGACGCGGCCGTGCAGATCTTCCGCGTCCGCGACGGGACGATCGTCGGCCGCGATCACTTCTTCCTCGAAGGATCGGAGGACGCGCCCATCGGCGAGGTGCTCGGCTCGTTCGTCCGCCAGTACTACTCGGCGGCGACCGAGCTCCCGCGGGAGGTCGTCACGGCGACGGCGATCGCCGATGCGGACGCCTTCGCGGCGTTCGCGCAGGAGCGGCGCGGGAAGCGCGTCGACCTCGTCGTGCCGCAGCGCGGCCGGAAGCGGCGGCTCGTCGAGCTCGCGACGCGCAACGCGGAGGACGCGCTGCGGCAGGAGCGCGTGCGGTGGCTCGCGGACCGCGGCAAGACGCAGGAGGCGCTCGTCCAGCTCTACGACGCGCTGCGCGAGCACCTCGACCTCGAAGGTCCGCCGAAGCGCATCGAGTGCTACGACGTCAGCCATGTCCAGGGCACCGACGTCGTGAGCTCGATGGTCGTCTTCGAGGACGGCCGCCCGGCGAAGCAGCAGTACCGCCGCTTCCGCGCGAAGGTGAGCGACCGGAACGACGACTTCGCGAACATGCGGGACACGATCCGGCGCCGGTTCGCGCGGCAGGCGAAGGGCGAGGGCGACGCGTGGCCCACCCCCGACCTCATCGTGGTGGATGGCGGGAAGGGCCAGCTCGGCGCGGCCCTCGCGGCGCTCTCGGACCTCGGTCAGCTGCAGATCCCCGTGATGGGACTCGCGAAGGAGCGGCGGCTCAGCGAGGACGGCGAAGTGCGCCTCAAGCCCGAGGAGATCTTCGTCCCGGAGCGCGGCGACCCTGTGCCGCTCGCGCCGGGAGAAGGCCATCGCGTCCTAGGGGCTCATGGATACGTAGATCCGCATACATAACGATGAAGTGGGCTTGACGATCCTTGAGGTCGGACGCACAACGGTCACGTGAGCGAGCCCGCCGTCATCGGGCGTTGCCCCATCTGCGCGGCGCAGCTGCGCGTCGTGCGGCTCGAATGCGGGAGCTGTGGGACCCGACTCGAAGGCAGCTTCTCCCTCGGCCGGTTCCATTCGCTCAGCGCGGACCAGCTCGAGTTCCTCGAGGTCTTCATCCGCGCGCGCGGCAACTTCAAGGACGTCGAACGGGAGCTCGGCATCTCATATCCGACGGTGCGCTCGCGCCTCGACGCGGTCATCCGTTCCCTCGGCTATCAGACCGAGGTCGAGCCGGACCGCGAGGCGGAGACCGAGCGTCGCAAGGAGATCCTGCGCCAGCTGGCGGAGGGCCGGATCGGCCCCGACGATGCGGCGGCGCTGCTGGAGGGGCGGGCATGAGCGAGGAAGATCGCGAGCGGTATCGCGCGGAGCGGCACGCGGAGCGCGAGGCCTACCGCGCGGAGCGCCGTGCGGAGCGCGAGGAGCGCCGTGCGGAGCGGCACCGCGTGCGCGCGGAGGTGCATACGCATCTCGGCGACATGCTCCGCGAGCGGATCCAGGCCGAGGTCGGCGAAAGCCTCCGAAAGAGCGCGAAGAAGTGGTACTTCGGCGTCGGCGACATGGGCATCGGGGCGCAGGGCGAGCGCGCCGAGGCGAGCGAGCTCGTCGAGAAGCGCTTCCAGGTGGGCGACGGGCCGCGCCTGCGCGTGAACAACGTCTCCGGCGAGACGGAGATCACCGTCGGGCCGCCGAACGAGGTCTTCGTGCGCGCGCGCAAGCGCGTGCACGGGTGGAGCGAGGAGCGCGCGCGGCGCCTCCTCGAGAACGTCGAGGTCCGGATGGAGCAGTCCGGCGACGAGATCGTCGTCGAGCCGCGCCTGTTCCAGCAGGAGCGCGCGTGGATGGACCTCTTCCGCGGCGGCCGCGTCGCGGTCGACCTCGACATCCGCGTGCCGCGCGAGACGAACATCGACGCGAGCACCGTGAGCGGCGACCTCTCGATCACGGGGACGCGCGGCCAGCACGAAGTGAAGAGCGTGTCGGGCGAGGTCTCGATCGACGACGTGCAGGGGCCGATGCTGCTGCGCAGTGTCAGCGGCGACGTCACGGCTTCGGGCTATGCCGGCCGCGTCGAGGCGAACTCCACCAGCGGCGACGTCGAGTTCGAGCGCTCGCGCGTGCGCACCCCCGACGTCGTCACCGTGAGCGGCGACGTGACCATCCAGTCGCTGTCGCTGCCCGAGGACTCGGCGGAGGGACGGGTGAAGACGGTGAGCGGTGACATCGACATCGTGCTCGCCGATGGCGACGCCGAGATCGACTACAAGACCGTCTCGGGCGACGCGGTCGTCGAGGTCGCGGCGACGATCGAGAAGGAAGGCCGGCGCGATCGCCGCATCGTCATCGGTCGGGGCGGGACGCCGTTCCGCGTGAAGACGGTCTCCGGCGACCTGAAGCTGCGCCGGTCCTCGGACGAGGCCGTCGAAGCCGACGAGTCCGGCGCCGAGGCGATGCCGATGGGCGCGCCCGAGGCGCCGACGGCCCCGCCCGAGCCCAGCGCCGCGGCGCGCGAGATCCTCGAGAAGGTCGCGCGCGGCGAGATCGGCGTCGATGACGCCGCGGCCGCCCTCGACGCGACGAGACAGCGCTGATGACGAGCGCCGACGGCAAGCAGATCCTCGACCTCCTCGCGCAGGGGAAGATCAACGCCGAGCAGGCGTACCGGCTGCTTCGCGCGCTCGGCGACATCCAGGAAGGCGCCGCCCCGCCGCCGCCACCGCCCCCGCCGCATGGCGAGCGCGTCCACGAGATGCCGCCGGGGACGCGCGGGCGTGTCCTGCGCATCCGCGTGAGCGAGCACGGCAAGCCGAAGGTGAACGTCGCGATCCCGCTCGCGATCGCGCGCATCGGGAAGATGAAGCTCGGCGCGAGCGGCCTCGTGCGCGGCCACCTGCAGAAGTTCGGCATCGACCTCGACGAGCTGCTGCGCGAGGTCGAGACCGCGGGCCGCGTCGTCGACATCAACGACGACGAGGACCGGGTGGAGATCTTCGTCGAGTGACGCCCGCGCCCGCCGTCGAGACGAAGGCCCTCACGAAGGAGTTCGACAAGGGCCGCCGGACGATCTGGCAGCGCCTGCGCCGTGAGCCCGATCGGCGCGAGCGCTTCCGCGCCGTGGATGGCATCGATCTCCGTGTCGAGACCGGCGAGATCTTCGGCGTGCTCGGCCCGAACGGCGCCGGCAAGACGACGACGCTGCGGATGCTCGCGACGCTGCTCGAGCCCACGAGCGGCGAGGCACGCGTGCTCGGGATCGACGTGCGGACGCATCCGCGCGAGGTCCGCGCGCGCCTCGGGGCCATGCTCTCCGGCGAACGCAGCCTGTACTGGAAGCTCACCGCGCGTGAGAACCTCGAGTACTTCGCGGCGCTCTATCACGTGCCGCCGCGGGAGACGCGTGCGCGCATCGATCGCGCGCTCGCGGAGGTCACGCTCAGCGACCGCGCCGACGACTACGTCGAGCGCTATTCGACGGGCATGCGGCAGCGTCTCGCGCTCGCCCGTGCGCTGCTGCCGGACCCGCCACTGCTCATCCTCGACGAGCCCACCGTCGGCCTCGACCCGCACGCGGCGCGCGACCTGCGCGACCGGGTCCGTGACCTGCGGCGGCAGGGCCGGACCGTCCTTCTGACGACGCATTACATGGAGGAGGCCGACCAGCTCTGCGACCGCGTCGCGATCATCGACCACGGCCGCATCGTCGCTCTCGACACGCCCGCCGCCCTCAAGCGGACCGTCCGTGCCGAGGAGATCGTCCACATCGACATCGCGGGCAGCACGGCGGACGACGCGCTCGTGTCGCGTCTCGGCCGCGCGGCGACGGTCGCGCGCAGTGACCGGCACAACGGCACGCTCACCGTCACGCTGCACTGCGCCTCGGCTCGCGACCTCGTGCCGGTCGCCTTCGACGTCGCTCGCGAAGCGAGCGCGCGCATCGAGCACGTCGAGGTCGTCCCGGTGACGCTCGAGGACGTCTTCATCTCGATCACCGGCCGCGCGCTGCGGGAGTGAGCTACCTCGCCGGGGATCTCCGCGCGTTCGGCGCGGCGATCCGCAAGGAGCTGCGGCAGATCCGCAGGTACCCGTTCCTGCTCGCGGGCCTGTTCTTCTGGCCGATCCTGCTGCCCTCGGTGTACGTGCTCATGGGACGGGTGTATTCCGGGAACGACCCGCAGGCCATCGCGGCATTCGCCGAGCGCAGCGGCGTGACGAACGTCGCCGGGTTCGTCTTCGTCGGGTTCTCCATGTACATGTGGCTCAGCATGCTGCTGTGGGGCCCGGGCGCCCAGCTGCGGCAGGAGCAGATCAGGGGATCGCTGGAGGCGGTCTTCCTCACGCCGGCCTCGCGCCTCGTGCTCCTCTTCGGGCCGCCGCTCGCGCACCTCTCCTCGACGGTCCTCATGTTCGCCGTCATGGGGGTCGCGCTGCGGGTGTTCTTCGGGGTGGAGCTCGCTCCCGATGCCATCGCCCGGGCGCTCGTCGTGATCGCCGTCGCGATCCCCGCGATGTACGCGATCGCGGCGCTGTTCGCGGCGACGGTGCTCAAGTTCGGCGAGGTCGGCCCCGCCGTGCAGTTCGTGCGCGGGATCCTCGTGCTGGCGTCCGGCGTGAGCTTCCCGATCGTCATGCTCCCCGGCTGGGCCCAGGCGGTCGCGGCCACGCTTCCGCCGACCTACATCGTCGATGACATCCGCCACGTGCTGCTCGCGGGCACCGGCCTCGGCGCGGTCGCCGGCCACCTGCTGCTCGTCCTCGCGATGACCGGGATCATCGCGGCGCTCGCGGTCGTCGTTTATCGCTGGATCGAGCTGCAAGCCCGCCGGACCGGGATGCTGAGCCGGTACTGATGGGCAGCGAGCTGCGCGCCGCGCTGGCCATCGCGCGCAAGGACCTCCGGCAGCTGTCGCGCTACCGCCTGTCCGTCGCGTCGATGGTCTTCAACCCGCTCTATCAGGGGATCATCCCGGCGTTCCTCTTCGGGGCATCGTTCGCCGTCGGCGGCCGCCAGCTCGGCCTCGCGTCGTCGCTCGGCACCGAGGACCTTTCCGGATTCATCTTCATGGGCGGCGTGATCAGCTCCGTCGTCAGCGTCGCGTTCTGGATGATCGCGTTCCAGCTGCGGGTCGAGATGGACATGGGCACGCTCGAGCCGGTCTGGCTCACCCCGACGCGCCGGGAGACGATCGTGATCGGCCGCGCGATCATGGGGCTCGGCCTCCTGCTGTTCACCCAGGGCGTCCTCTTCGCGATCGGGATCGCGTTCTTCGGCCTACGGTTCCGTCCGGAGACGGCCTGGGCGCTCCCGGCCGTGCTCGTCACGGTCCTCGCGATGACCGGGATGGGCTTCCTGATCGCGGCGGTGGTGCTCGTCGTGAAAGAGGCCAACTTCCTGGTCGACACGCTCAACTTCCTCGTCGGCGTGCTGGCCGGAGCCGCGTTCCCGGTCACGGCCCTGCCGTTCGCTCTCCAGATCGTCGCCTTCGGGCTGCCGATGACGTGGTCGACCGAGATCCTGCGCTACAACGCGATCGGCGCCCGCCCGCTGGCCGATCCGCTGATCGAGCATCTCGCGCTCGCCGTCAGCACGGTCGCGCTCCTCGCGCTCGGCGTCTGGGCATTCCGCGCCGCGGACCGCTACGTGGGTCGCCACGGCACGGTCGGCCAGTACTAGGGATGCGCAAGCGCATACAGGCGTCGTTCGTCCTCACGCGCGAGCAAGCTCGCGCCCTCGTCCTCACTAGCCTGTAGGATCTCCCCGGCCATGGGTTTCATCCTCCGGATGGTCGTGACCGCGGCGTCCCTCGGGATCGCCGACTACCTCCTCGAGGGGATCCGCTTCGATCCGCCGTCGTACACGGCCGACGCCCAGACGAACTACCTGCTCGCGCTCGCGATCGCCGCGATCGTCCTCGGCGTCCTGAACGCGATCGTGCGGCCGGTCCTGCTGCTCCTCTCGATGCCGATCACGTGCGTGACGCTCGGCCTGTTCGTCCTCGTGGTGAACGGCCTGATGCTGCTCATCCTCAGCTGGCTGCCGCTCGGGTTCCGCGTCAGCGACATCTTCGCGGCGATCATCGGCGCGCTCATCGTCGGCGTCGTGAGCTTCTTCCTCAACAGGGTCGTCCCCGGCTAAGTACGCTTCCCGCGATGCCGCATCCGTTCATCGTGATGACGGGGCTGTCGGGGGCGGGGAAGAGCGTCGCGATCAAGGTGCTCGAGGATCTCGGCTACTACACGCTCGACAACCTGCCGCCGGCGCTCATCCCCGACGCGCTGCGGGTCACGCGCGACAGCGGCGGCTACGACAAGGTCGCCTTCGTGATCGACGTCCGCAGCGGCCCGCTCTTCCAGGACGCGATGCGCGTGCTCGAGCAGCTCGAGGCGGAGGGGCGCCGCCCGCACATCCTCTTCTTCGACGCGAGCGACGAGGTGCTCGTCCGGCGCTACAGCGAGACGCGGCACCGCCATCCGCTCGACACGCCGGGCGGCGTCGAGCCCTCGATCGCCGAGGAGCGGCGCCTGCTCGTGGAGCTGCGCGCGCGCGCCGACAAGGTGATCGACACGACGCACCTCTCCGTGAAGGACCTGCGCGACACGCTGCACTCGCTGTACGGCGAGGGCCCGACGGGCATGCTCGTCCAGGTGACGAGCTTCGGCTGCGGCCGCTCTCCGGCAGCGACGACGCGGTGCGCCGATTCGTGCTCGGCAACCCGGCGACGCAGGACTTCCTCGGCCACGTCGTGCCCTTCCTGAAGGACGTGATGCCGCGCTACGAGGAGGAGAAGAAGGCGCACCTCGGGATCGCGTTCGGCTGCACCGGTGGGCGGCACCGGTCCGTGACGATCGCGGACGAGATCGCGAAGCGCATCAAGGAGTTCTGGCCCGGCGAGATCACGGTCGAGCACCGCGACCGCGACCGATCGGACGTGCGGACGTGAGCCGCAAGCTCGTCGTCGGGAACTGGAAGATGAATCCGCCCACGATCGTGGAAGCGGTCACGCTCGCCCGGCTCGTGACGGCGATCGATGCGGGATCGGTCGACGTGGGCGTGGCGCCGCCCGCGACCGCGCTCGCCGCGGTCGCGGAGGCGGTGCGCGGCACCTCGGTGCAGGTCTTCGCGCAGGACGTCCACTGGCAGGCCTCGGGCGCGTACACGGGTCAGATCTCGGCGCCGATGCTCGCCGGGATCGCCGGCGGGTCGATCGTCGGCCATTCCGAGGTCCGGCGCGACCAGGGCGACGACGACGCGCGCGTGGCGGCGAAGGCGACGGCCGCGCTTCGGCACGACCTGTTCGTGATCTATTGCATCGGCGAGACGCTCGAGCAGCGCGGGCGTGGCGAGACCGACGGCGTGATCGAGCGGCAGATCCGGAACGGGCTCGGCACGATCGACAAGGATCTCCTCGTCGTCGATGGCACCTATCGGTTCGCGATCGCGTACGAGCCGATCTGGGCCATCGGTACCGGTGTCGTCGCGACGCCGGCGCAGGCCTCGGAGGCCATCGGGAAGATCCGTGAAGAGCTGATGCGCCTCGGGTTCGGCGGGAAGGCATCGACGATCCTGTATGGCGGCAGCGTCAGCGCCGCGAACTGCCGCGACTGCGCGGGTGCCGAGGGCGTCGACGGCGCGCTCGTCGGCGGAGCGTCGCTGAAGGCGGAGGAGTTCGCCGCGATCGTCGCGGCCTTCCGTTGAGACCGGTCGTCCTCTGCGTCCTCGACGGGTGGGGGATCGCGCCCGACGGGCCCGGCAACGCCGCGACGCACGCCCGCACGCCGCGCATCGACGCGCTGCTCGCCCGCTACCCGCGCGCGCGTCTCGACGCGAGCGGGCGCGCCGTCGGGCTCCCCGACGGCGTCATGGGCAACAGCGAGGTCGGACACCTCACCATGGGGGCCGGGTACATCCAGTACCAGGAGCTCGTCCGGATCAACGACGCGATCGACGACGGGTCGTTCTTCCGGAACGAGGCGCTCGCCGGCGCGTGCCGGGCCGTCCGCGATCGCGGCACGCTCCATCTCCTCGGTCTGCTCTCGACCGGCGGCGTCCACGCCGACCTGCGGCACCTGAACGCGCTCGGCGAGCTCGCCCGGCGCGAGGGCGTCCGGCGCGTCGCGTACCACTGCTTTCTCGACGGCCGCGACATGGCCCCGCGCGGCGCGCTCGAGCTGCTCCCGAAGGTCGAGGTCCCGATCGCGACGGTCCACGGCCGGTAGATGGACCGCGACAAGCGCTGGGACCGCACGGAGCGGTCGTGGCGCGCGATCGTCGATGCCGATGGCCCGCGCGTCGCGACCGCCGAGGCGGCGGTCCGGCGCTGCTACGAGCGGGACGAGTGCCGCGATGAGCTGCTCGAGCCGGCGGTCGTCGGCGACGGCGCGCGCGTCGAGGACGGCGACGCTCTGATCTTCTTCAACTTCCGGCCGGATCGGGCGCGCCAGATGACGAGCGCGTTCATGCAGGAGGGGTTCGACGGCTTCGCGATCGCGCGGCGGCCGCGGCTCTCCGCGTACGTGACGATGACGGACTATCAGCTACGGCTGCCTGGCGTCGCGATCGCGTTCGCGCAGCAGCCCATCGTGCCGCTCGCCGCGGTCCTCGCCGAGCGCGGGCTGCGCCAGTTCCACGCCGCCGAGACGGAGAAGTACGCGCACGTCACGTACTTCTTCAATGGCGGTCGCGAGGAGCCGTACCCGGGCGAGGACCGCGCGCTCGTGCCGTCGCAGAAGGTCGCGACGTACGACCTGAGGCCGGAGATGAGCGCGCCGGAGGTCGCCGCAACGTTCGCGAAGGCGATGGCGGGCGCCGCGTACGACTTCGCGATCGTGAACTTCGCGAACCCCGACATGGTCGGCCACACCGGTTCATTACCCGCCGCGATCAAAGCGGTCGAGATGACCGATCGCGGAGTTGGTGAATTGCTCGACGCGCTCGCGAAGATGGGCGGCAGGGGCGTGAACACGCAGCATTCGACGAACCCGGTGCCCGTCGTCCTCATCGGAACGGGCCTGGAGCGCGCGCGGCTCCGCGACGGCGGCCTGCGCGACGTCGCGCCGACGATCCTCGGCCTGCTCGGCATCCCCGTCCCAGAGCGGATGACGGGACGCGACCTCATCGAACGACGGTCGTGAGCCGCGCCCGCGCCGCCTGGGTCGCGCTCGTGGTCGTCGCGGGCGCGATCGCCGCGCTCGCGATCGCGCGATGGGCCTGGGCCGTCACGCTCGGCGGCCCGGTGCTCTACGGCGAGGGCGCTGTGGCGCACGCCGCGC